>Ga0335075_10009794_pt1 | contig 14578 bp, 13 predicted proteins | sample Lox_Sample_24_FD_206723 | JGI IMG/M metagenome (GOLD analysis project Ga0335075, IMG submission 206723) | Soil microbial communities from Loxahatchee National Wildlife Refuge, Florida, United States - Lox_Sample_2.4 | ecosystem: Environmental > Terrestrial > Soil > Wetlands | place: USA...
AGGTGATGCCCACGAGGACGGACCCGAGGCCGAGCGCGAACGTGATGTTGCCCCACCAGTCGATCTTGCCGCGGTGCCGCTCGCCGTTGTCGCGCAGCCGCAGGTAGGACCACAGCGTGCCGAACACGCCGACCGGCAGGTTGATCCAGAACACCGCCCGCCAGTCCCAGGCGGCGAGCAGGCCGCCGGCGACCAGGCCGATGAACATGCCCGCCAGCGCGGCGATCTGGTTGGTGCCGAGCGCGAAGCCGCGGCGTTCGGCCGGGAAGGCGTCGGTCAGGATCGCCGCCGAGTTGGCCATCAGCATCGAGCCGCCGACGGCCTGCAGGAACCGCCAGCCGATCAGCCACAGCGCCCCGCCGCTGCCCAGGAACGGGTCGAAGGACAGCAGGATGGAGGCGAGGGTGAAGACCACGAAGCCCTGGTTGTACATGCGGACCCGGCCGAACATGTCGCCCAGCCGTCCTAGGTTCACCACGAGCACCGCCTGCACCAGGCGGTACCCCATGATCATCCACAGCAGGTAGGTGATGTTGCCCGCGGACAGCGGGTCAAGCTTGATCCCGCGGAAGATCGCCGGCAGCGCGATGATGACGATCGAGCCGTCAAGCGAGGCCATGAAGATGGCCGCGGTCGTGTTGGCGAGGGCGATCCACGCGTACCGGTCGGGCTTGGGTGCTGTGCTGGCTGGCCGGGGGGTTCGCGCGCCCGCCATCACAGCTTCTCCGCCAGCCGCTCGAGGAGCGGCGCCGCGGCCAGCAGCTGATCACGTTCGGCCCTGGTGAAGGCGCCGCGCAGCGCGGCGGCGATCTGCTCGGTGCGCGCGCCGCGCTGGTCGTAGACGAGCTGGCGGCCCGCCTCGGTGACCGACAGCACGACCCGCCTGCCGTCCGCGGGGTCACCGCGCCGCTCGATCAGCCCCCGCTGCTCCAGGACGGCGAGCGTCGCGCCCATCGACTGCGGGCTGATCCGGTCCTGCTTGGCCAGCTCGCTCGAGGTGGCGGGGCCGCCGGTCTCCAGCCGCTTCAGCGCCGCGGTCTCGGCCAGGGTCAGCTCGCCGGGCAGCTGAGTCTGCCGCATCCTCCGCACCAGCAGGCCGATAGCTATCCGCAGCGCCGCTGCCACCTCATAGTCATCCGTAACGTACCCGGCTTCCTTCATATCCTCAGTGTAAACTGATAAGTGTGAACTTATCAATTTGGCTTCTCTCCCGGCCCGGGTCCGCGCCGATACAGTGGGAGCGCGCATCGTGACCATCTCCAGGGAGCCGCCGTGATCGAGCTGGAACTGCCAGAGCCCGACTACGAGGACCTGGCGCTCGCCGACCTGGCGGCCGTCCGCGGCAAGGGCCCCGGCGGGTCGGCGCCGCTGGACGGCCGGGTCGTGCTGGGCGGGCCGCACGGTTTCAAGATCACCGCGGCGCGCGTGGCGGCCGACCCGGAGATCGCCGCGTTCATGGACGAGAACGCCGACTGCGAGTACTACCTCCTGTACCTGGGAGTGAGCTTCACGGCGGCCCCGTCGCCCCGGCTGGAGTCCGCGCAGCTGATGCTGACCCTCACCGCGGTGCCCGGCGACCCGGCGCCGTTCGCGCTGTCGATGAAGCCGCTGGCCGACGGCGACCCGGTCTCGGTCAAGCGCACCGTCACCCTGGGGCCGGAACTCAAGATCCTCGACGCGGTCGACGTGAAGCTCGGCAGCGCCGAGCGCGAGACGTCCCGGCAGCGCACCGATCTCGCGGTCCGCGGGCTCGGCCTGGCGAGCGCCACCCCCGGCTGGGAGTTCACGCGGACCGAGAGCAGGAACCTCGAGGGTTCCTGCATGCTCACCATGGTCGTCCAGGCCGCCAAGGACGCCAAGATAAGCGTCTCGGGCCTGGTGACGGCGCGCGCGGGCGGCAACATCGCCCGCCGTTTCGCGCGCGACCTCCCGCGCCCGCTTGACTTCACCGCGGCAATCTAGGCAATCTTGGCAATCTGGCCGCTAATTGTTGGCTGTCAGGCCCTGGATCTCGTCCCGGAAAGTGCGCCGCGCCAGCTGGATGCACCGCAGCGCCCGCATGAGGAAGCTGCTCACATCCGACGCCTCCCTGATAAGGCACTCGATCGTCACCGAGGCCCTGGTCATGTCTTTAGACAGCAATATCTTTGCCGCCTTGACCTGGCTATTGGTGCTATTGGCCGCCATCAGGCCGGCGAGCTGCTCGCTCCTGTCCTCTAGCGACCAGAATCCCGGATACATGATATAGACAAAAGTTTCATCGCAGTTATCGGTGATATAATAATTTCCGCCTTCATACATGAAGCGGATGTCACCGTCGCCGTCGATCTCGGGCCGAAACCCCAGCTCGGTGAGGGTTGACATATACGTCGGTCGCAGATCCGACCAATCCACGGGACCCCCAGCAATACAGCCTGAATAGACAGGGAAGATTGGCTTAGATGTTACCCTGGTCCGCCGCCGGTTGTCCATGGATAACCGGCCGCCGCCAGCATCGTAATTCAGTACTCTTCCTCGGCTTCGCGTTCCCACAGCCGCGCGGCCCGGAGCGGCTCCTTGTTCTGCGCGTAGAGCTGGGCGGCCGCGGCGTACTTCCGCTGGCGCTCGGCCTTGAACGCCTCCTCCCGCCACGCGGACGGGTCGGTGGGCTCCTGCGCGTGGCGGCGCCGGAAGCCGGACAGCAGTCCCGGCTGGTCCTTGACGGGGGCCTGCGCGCGGTCGCCCACCTCGTGCGCCACCTCCTCGATGCCGGCCGTGGCCGCGGACGGCAGGTGCGCGTCGATGGCGGGCAGCGGTCCGGCCCACAGCCGCCACACCGGCTCCCGCGCGTCGACGTCGTACATCAGCCTGACGTCGGGCAACACCACCTGGGCGGTCGACTCGTCTGGCTCGAACAGGATCGCCCGGGCGCGGGGGCCGACCGGCGGGTCGAGCCGGTAACCGACGGGCAGGTAGATGCCGCCAGGGCCGACGCAGGTGAGGGGCTCACCCACGGCCAGTTCGGTCAGCAGCCCGCCCGGCGCGGACAGCAGGTGGCGGCCGGCGCCGCGGATCAGGAACGCGGAATCGGCCAGCGGCTCCCCGGCCAGCAGCAGCGGCAGGCTTTCCAGGTCGGCGTCGTCGAGCAGCACCGCGTCCACGGTGGTCCGCGCGGTTCCGCGGACCACCGTCAGCGGTCGCGGGCGCGGCGGCCAGGCCTCGTCGGTCCGCTCAGCGTAGGGCTGGCTCCCGTCGAGATCGGTGAGGGCGTGCGCCGGGGCCAGCCGGACGAAGGTCGCGGCGTCCAGCGGCTCGTCGATCCAGCTGACCCGGGCACAGCCGTCCGGCGGGCCGGCCAGCAGCCAGGTTTCGTCGCCAGCCGCCGCGACCAGCCGGGCCAGCGCACGGTCAGACAGCGGCGAAGCCGTCGCGTAGCCGATGAGCAGCGCCTGCTCCATGCTGCGGCAGACGAGGCTGAAGGGGTCATCCCGCAGTGCGGCGAGCAGCATGGCCGGCAGTTCGGTCCGCGGCGGCACGGCGGCCAGCCGGACCGCGTAGCAGACCCGGGCCTGGGCGCTCGCGTCGAACAGCGGCTCGAGCCGGACCTGCTGGTAGGTCACCCGCAGCCGCAGCTCGAGGCCGCGCTCGAGCACCCCGGCCACCAGATAGCCGGGCACCAGCACGTACGCCTCGCGCAGCGGGCGTTCCTGGGCCGGGTGCAGGCCGGCGACCCGTACCAGGTCGAGCAGCCCGACCGTGACGGCGGCGGGCAGTCGTTCCGCTGGGCCAGGTCCGGGATCGTCGCCCCAGCCGCGGTCCCGGACGTAGCCGCGCCGCGTCTTGATGTACAGCCGGCCGGCGCCGAGGTCGGCCATCTCCCGTGCCGAGTTCAGCGTCAGCCGGGCCTCGACCAGCCAGCACTGCTCGGCGTCCGACCGGTGGCACGGGACGCTGTCGAGCTCCGTCGCCTGCATGACCTGCCCCGCGAACGCCAGGGCGCCCGCCGCGGTACCGAACCGGGCGACGACGTCGAACGGCTCCGGCTCGCGCGGCGCCGGGGGAGCGGGCGGCGCCGGGTCCGCGCGCGCCGCCGGACCTGAAGTCGCCGGCTCCGAACCGACGGGCTCGACGGTCCCGGCGCCGGGAAGCCGCGGCGAGGGCGGCGGTTGCTCGTCGTTTCGCCTGCGCACGGTGTCGTCCTCCTCAGGCGGTGGCGGCCGGCATCGGCGCCGGCGGCAGCGTTATCTCGGTGTCGAGCACGCGCTTGGACCACGTGTTCCAGCGCTGCGCCGCCCCGTACCGGCCGCCGCGGACAGCGGCGGCGAAGACGAGCGCGGCCAGGTCGTAGCGGCCCGCGGCCTCGCTCACCGCGACCGCCCAGTCCTCGGTGACCGGGTCGGCCACGACCGCCCGGTCCTCGAGCGCGGCGCGCACCTCCGCGACGACCGCCGCGAGGACGTCCGCCGGGGAACCCTCGGCGATCGCGCAGCGGGCGAAGATCAGGCGGTGGCGGAGCGGCGCGCCCTCGGGCCTGGCGGGCAGGCCGCCGCGCCTGGCCAGCGCCTCCGCCGGCAGGCCGGCGCGGTGCGCGAGCAGCCAGGCCCCCAGCACGGGGAGACGCGCGTCGCGGTACGCGGCGGCCGCCTCGGGATAGCTGCCGATCGATTCGTAGATCTCGCCGGCCAGCCGGTGCAGGCCGGCCAGCTGGTAACAGCGCGCGGCGTCCCACTCGTAGCCGGCCCGGCGGTAGCAGATCGCCGCGTTCTCGTACGCTTCTGTCTTGGTCACGGCCGGCTACTCACCGGTCCGCTCGGCGGCCCGCCTGGGCTGCCCGGTTTCTGCCGGGGCCGTGACGGGCGCCGTGTTGGCCGGCTCGGCGGCGGCCCGCTCGGCGCCCGGCGCTAGCTCTTCGATCAGCGCGTTCGCCTCGATGACCCCCGCGATGTCCGCGGTCGCGCGGTCATGCCTGGCGTCGTGGTCGGCCAGCCGGGGACCGTCGTGCATGTCGGCCACGTCGAACGCCTCGACCTCACCGGTGACCGAGTTGAACCGGAAGCGCACCTTGACCCGCATGGTCTCCTCCCGCTGCCCGCGCCCGTTCAGATGTCGAGCTCGAACTCGATGTCAAGCATCCCGTCCTGCTCGCTCTGCCGCAGGTTGCTGGCCCGCCGGGACACGGCGTAGGCGATGATGGCGTCCCGGTAGGCCTCGGCGAGCGCGACGTGGAACAGGGCGCGGCCCTGGGTGCCGACGGCCAGCAGCCGCTCGGCCGCCGCCTGGCGAAGCTCGCCGGAGCGCGCCGCCGCGGCCTCGTCGTACGCCGCCTCGGCCCGCACGGCCGCCTCCCGCTGGACCGATTCGCCGACCGTGGTGTCGGTGTCCTGCCTGGCCCGGTCCCGGCCGAGGCGCAGCGCCTCGTCCATCGCCACGGCGAGGTTCCGCTCGGCGTCCCGCTGGGCGGTGTCCTCGTTGAGGCCACCCCACCCGTCATCGAAGTACACACCCTCGCCCTCGGCTTCCACCGTCTCCGACACCTGGGTGGTCACCGTGGTCGCCGCCTCCCCGGTCACGCTCACCTCGGCGCTGGCGGTGGCGACGATCTCCAGCTCCCGCGTCGCGGGGTCGAACGTGATGCGCCCGCCGTCGAGTTCCTGCCAGAAGGTCCCGTCCGCGGACTCCGCCCAGCCGTCGAGCCGGGACAGCGCGTCGGTCAGCGCGGCCAGCACCGGGCCGCCGATCGAGTCCGCGAGCGACTCGCGGATCCGCGCGTCGGCGGTCGCCTGGCCGCTGCGCGTTACTTGCCGCCGCACTTCCTGTTCCCAGGCCTCCGCCAGTTCCCTGGTGGCGCGGACGCGGATGCGGCGCGGGTTACACATAATCGGTTCCTCTCCACGGGTAACGCTCGCGAAGCGCGGTGAGGATCTCCTTCTGCACCGCCTGCAGCTGCTTCATGGAGTCGTCTTCCGCCGGATAGTCGCGCCGCAGCTCGGCGGCCAGGTGCTGCGCGTCGCGGGCGAGCTTGCGCAGTTCCTGCTCCGACGTCACCTGGCCGAGCCGGGTTCTGATCGTCAGCAGGTCGACGTCGATGATGTCGTGCAGTTCCCTCGGCTTGCTCGCCGGGTCCTCGACGGGCACGCCGTGGTCGGTCACGATCCGCCGCATCGAGTCCTCGTCGGCGTCGTCGGTCCACAGGTTCGCCAGCAAGCGCAGGTCGGACATGTCGGCCTCGCCGCGCCCGCTGAGCAGCGCGGAGGCGGCGAACACCTTCTGGGCCTTGACGGCGCGGCGGTCGGAGAACTTGATCCCCGAGCCCCTGATGGCGCGCAGGATCTCCAGGTACGGCGCGTAGATGGGGGAGAGGTCGATCTCCGCGACCTGCTGCTGCAGGGCCTGCAGGTCGGTCTCGGAGATCGTCACCCGCAGCCGCGACTGCGGGTCGAAGCCGGCCATCACCGGGGCGGCGGACCGCTCGCGGATCTGCTGCCGCTCGTCCTTCCAGCCGAGGTGCAGCACGTCTTCCATCTGGTCGGGTGCCACGTAGCGGACCCGGCAGCGGAGCAGGAACCGGTCGCTGAAGGCGGCGAGCACCGGATCGCTCGGGATGTCGTTCGACGATCCGACGAGGGTGACGAGCGGCGTCGACGCGTCGGAGGGCGACCCGTCCGGCTTCAGCCGGCCGTCGCGGAACGTTCGCTCGTTCAGCAGGGTCAGCAGGGTGTTGAGGATCGCGGAGCTGCCCTGGAAGACCTCGTCGAGGTAGGCGATGCGGGCCTGCGGCAGCATTCCCTTGGTGTTGATCTGGTACCGGGACTCGTCCCGGAAGGACGCCACGTCGATGGGGCCGAAGATCTCCGTCGGCTCGGTGAAGCGGGTGAGCAGGTAGCTGAACGGCTGCGTGTCGAGGAGCTGGCAGAAGCGGCCGATGAGCCGGGTCTTGGCCGTGCCCGGCGGGCCGAGGACCAGGACGTGCTCCTGGCAGAGCGCGCCGATGCCGAGCAGTTCCACGACCTCGCGGCGCCCGACGAAGGAATCCTGGATTTCCCGCAGCTGGTCGGCGAACGTGAGCGCGAGGAGCCGGACGCCTTGGCCCAGTGCCGTCATGTCGTGGGGTCCTCTCCGTCAGCGGTGCTCACGACGTGCAGGGTCAGCGCGCGGCGGGCGTGGCCGCCCGCCCTGGTTCTCCCGGTGAGCTCTTTGCTCTCCGCCTCCCGGGCCTGCTGGGTGTACTGGAGCCGCCCGATCATCTCGCCGAGCACCCGCGCGTCGGCCTTGCGCCCGTCCCCGACGAGCTCGTTGGCCTTGGCGTCGCGGAAGATCGACCGGATCTCGTCGCCGTTCATGCCGTTGGTGCAGTTCGCGATCGCGTCGAGCAGCTCTTCGCTGTAGTCCACGCCGAAATGCTTCGCGTGGATCCTGGCGATCTCCTTGCGCGCCGCGGGCTCCTCCGGGTAGCCGATCTTGATCTCGCGGAACCGGCTGGGGCGCAGCAGCGCCTCGTCGATGATGTCGATCCTGTTGGTCGTCCCGATGATCAGCACCGGCACCTCCGGCCGGAAGCCGTCCAGCTCGGTGAGGAGCTGGGCGACCACGGCGTTGCCCGCCCGGCTGCCGCCGTCGTCACGGCTCGAGCGCTTGCCCGCGATGGAGTCGAACTCGTCGAAGACGAGGACGGCGGGCGCGTTCCGCCGGGCCTCGGCGAACAGCTCACGCAGCTTGCGCTCGCTTTCGCCGACGTACATGTCCGTGACCTCCGGTCCGGACACGACCTGGATCGTGCCGCCCATCTCGTGGGCGATCGCCTTGGCGAACAGCGTCTTGCCGGTGCCGGGCGGGCCGTGGAAGATGAACCCGCCGGGGATCAGCTCGTTGCGCATCTGCGGGGACAGGCCACCGGGCGCCACGACCTCGCCGTTGATGATCTTCAGCACCTTGCGCAGCTCGGCCTTCACGTCGTCGTAGCCGCCGATGGCGTCGAGCGGGGTGTTCGGCAGCTCGAACGTGCTTGAGTTCTTGGCCTTGAACATGCGGAGCATGTGCAGCAGCAGGTCGAAGGTCGGCTTCTCGCCGCCGTCCGCGGACTTGTACTCGTGCAGGGCGTAGAGCAGGGCGTGCCTGAGCCGGACCGCGTTCATGCCCGCCACGTGCTTGTAGAAGGCGTTCGGGTCGAACCCCTCGAACAGCTCGGCTTCCTCGCGGGTGACCAGCGCCACGCCGACCGGGATCTTGACGGTCGCCGCGCCATCGCGCGCGGCGACCTCCCGCGGCAGGATGTTCATCACGATACGGACCGCGAAGCGGCTGGCCAGAACCTCGGGGATGGCCAGTGAGGGGTCGATGAAGGCCAGCAGCACCCGGTCGCTGTGCTCGTAGAGCACGTCGGTTATCTCCCGGCCCTCCCCGCTGAGCGAGGCGTCGGTGCCGCCGCCGAGCAGGTCGAGGTGCCTGATGACCACGATGTCGCCGGGCACGGCCTCGCGGACCGCCTTTTCCAGGCCGGTGATCAGGTCGCCGCGCCTGCCGCCCAGCGCGGCGTGCGACGCTCCGCCCTTCACCGGGGCGTCGATCTCGATCTCCCGGTGCGGCCGCTGGGACAGCGCGGCGATCTGCTTGGCGAGGTGCTCGACGAGCAGCTTCTCGCAGCGGATGAGCACCGACATGCCGCGCTTCAGGTAGCCGGCCGCGGCGGCGATCTCCGCGGCGTGCGCGATGAGCACGGCCTCGCGCTCGCTGAGGTGCTCAGGATGACGGGCCTGGATCGCGGGTGGCTGGGAGCCGTCGCCGTGGCCGGCCGGGGTCGCGGCGGTCGGCAGCGCGGCGGGCGCGGGGGACTGACCCGGCCCGGCCGCGGCGCTGGCCCCGTCGGCCAGCGACTGGACAGTGAACGCTGGCGGCAGGTACAGCGGGGTGTCCGGGGTGAGGGCGTGGGCCTCGATGCGGAGGTTCGCGACCTTGGAGTCGAGCACGGTGGGCAGCACCGGGTCGAGCGAGAGCGCCGGGTACTCGGCGAGCAGCTGCCGCAGGGTCAGATCCGGTTCGTCGTGGGAGGCCAGCGTGACGCGGGCCTTGAACGCCACCGGGTCAGCGGACGCGAATCGCAGCGGGGGCGGCATCAGGCGGCTCCTGCCTGGTTGAGCTGGAATGCGCGGACCCAGTCGAGCGCCGGGCCGTGGCCTTCGAGCAGCGGGCGCAGCGCGGACAGCGGACCCGCCGAGCGCTCGACCGCCTCGAGCGGCACCCAGAACCGCAGGGTCGCGAGAGCCAGCGGGTCCACAGGGCCGCGCGAGCTGAGCTGGCGCGCCGCCCACTTGACACGCTCGTCCCAGCGGGCGGCATGCCGCGTCCTGGCGGTCAGGCAGACGTCGAGCAGCAGGTCCTGATGGTCGAAGCGCAGCCTGCTGAGCAGCCTTTCCCGCCAGGTCAGCACGTCCGCGAGCGGCGACCAGCCGGCCAGCCCCGCGGCCAGCACCTGCCGGCCGCGCGGCCGGCCGAGCAGCGCCACCGCCGTGTTCACCGTCTGCGCCGTGGCGTCGGACCGCAGCGCGCGCAGCGGCGGCCGGTGCAGGACGGCGGTCAGCGGCGACGCGTCGAGGAGAAGCTCGGTGAGGGGCTCGCCCCGCAGGCTGTCACCGAGCATGGTGTCGCCGCCCAGGGTGTCGCCGCGGAGGTTGTCGTCGCGGCGGTTGTCGTCGCGGTGGTTGCCGGCGGCCGGCTGCGCGCGTCCGGACTCAAGCCCGGTCCCGTCGAGGGCGGTCACCGCGGCGCCGGCCAGGCCGTGCCTGGCGATCAGGTCATACCAGCCGTCCGCGCCGCCGCGCGGGATGTCCGGCGGGATGGTCTGGGCGAGCCGGGCGGCGGTGCCGCCCTGCTGCCGTCCGCCGACCGCGGCGGCGAGGAACACCACGCCGAGGCCGATCCGGCCAGCCGGCGGCGGCCCGTCGCCGAAGGGCGGCGAGCCCGCGCCGAGGAGCGCCGCGGTACGGCGGGCAAGCTGGACGGCGGCGTCCGAGACCTCCGCCGGCGGGTTCGCGAGCAGCGCCGCCTCCCAGAGCGGCCCGGTGGGCGGTGCGCCCCCCGGGCCAGCGGCCCACGACAGCACCCGGGCGGCGGTGGCGGTGGCGCTCACGACGGCACCGTCCAGTACGGGACCTGGGCCATCTCGCCGTCTTCCGTGCCGCGGTAGAAGCGGAGCACCCGGCCCTCGCTCGAGATGTTCACCAGGGCCGCGATCTGCCAGGGGCGCCGGAACGTCGTCCGGTGCAGCTCCTCGTCCACCGACGACAGGTGCGATTCCGACGTCGCCGGGAACAGGTGAGTGTGGTACCAGCCCAGCAGCGCCTCGCCGTCCCCGCGGGCCGCGATCTGTTCGCTGACCCGCAGGAAGCTCTCGCCTGTGAAGGTGAAGCCGATCATCGAGGCACCCGTCCGCTGGGCGGAGATCGCGGCCGTGACGTGCACCAGGTAGCCGTCCGGGTGGTCGGAGTCGCGGTAGACCCGGCCGACAAGGAAGCCGCCTTCCTCGATCTCCGCTGAGAACGGGAAGGTCTCGACCAGCGAGCTCACGAGGGCGTCGGGGATGGCGATCGCCACGGGCGGCTCCCGCGTGCCCGCGGGTTCGCCCGCCCCGTCCGCCGCGGCGTCGTCGGCGGCGCCGGCCGCTCCCGGGTCGTCGAGGGCTTCCTCTTCGATGTCCTCCTCGACGAGCCCCGGCTCCTCCTCGCTCGCGGGCCACGGGTCCCGCGAGCGCGGGGCCACGACCCGGATCGGGCCGGTGCGGGCCGGAGCGCCGGTGTTGGCGCCGAGGGCCGCGAGGCTGCCTGGCGGCGGCTGCGGATCCGGCATTTCCTCCACGGTGAACGTCGACCGGCGGCGCGGGCCTCCCGGCACGCGCATCTCGTGCCTCACCTGCGGGGCCGGGCGGGTCAGCGCGATGCCTTCGAGGCCGGGGCCCCGAAGTCCGTAACCCCAGTGCGTCACGTCCGGGTCGCGCCTGCGCAGCAGCTCGCGCAGCGGCTCGCCGATGAGCTCGCGCACCGGGTGCGGATGCTGGTAGAGCAGCACGTCGTCGCGCGAGATCCGCACCCGGACGAACCCGTGGCTGGCGCGCAGGTTCACCAGCGTCGGCTTGCCGTAGTCCGGGGTGAGGTCCGTCAGCTCGTAGAACGACAACCGGTACCTGACCACCCCCGGGGTCGGGCCGATGACGTCCCTGAACAATCCCCGCAGGAACGGCACGAGGGGGATCTCGCTGTCAGGGATGTAGTCATCGCTGCGGAAGACCTCGATGACCATGCTCATCTGTCGAGCTCGATTTCAAATCCGTAGCGGGCGGGCCGGTCCGACAGCACGCGGAGAACCGGCGCGCCGCCGATGTCCGCGATGCGTGCCTGGCCCTCCTCGGAGATGGCCCACCACGCCGCGTCCCTGTCGTAGTAGTCGCCGCGCAGGACCGGGCCGGTCTCCGGGTCGTCGGGATCGTCGGAGAGCACGAACACGCTGTAGTTCCGGTAGCCGGCGATGTCCTGCAGCGTGGCGCACAGGTCGCCGAAGTCCAGCGACGGCTGGTAGGACTCGGCCAGCGTGCCCAGGCACACCAGCCCGCGCCGCAGCGGCTGCTGCCGCAGCGCCTCGCACTCGTAGGTGGGGAACACGTTGGGGTGGAAGATCTCGGTGAGCCACCGCACGCGCGGGGCCGTGATCGGGAATTCCGGGCCGAGCACGATGGATAGCTCGTGCACCTGAATGTCGGCCGGCGGCTCGCCCAGCTTGGCCGGCGGCCCGAAGCTCGGCTCGGTGAACTCGATCTCGTACTCCGTCGGCAGCGCCGGGGAGTTGGGCCAGACCTTGAAGCCGGGCCGGGCGTCGACGTACTCCTTGATCTGGTTCCGCACGCCGAAAAGCGCGTCCCGCCGGTCCAGCGGGTTGACGGCCGCCGCCTGCCGCTGGAAGCCCACCCGGATCCTGGTGCCCTCGCGGATGCCCTCCTGGTGCACGGTGTTGTCGGGGTTGACCCGCTCGCCGCTGCCGTTGGCGTTGACCCGGTCGATGACCATCGGGTTCTCGCTGCCCGGCAGGCCCTCGGGGTACTGGTCGATGAGTTCCCTGCCGAGGGTGCCGACCGTGGTCGAGGCCGGCACGTCGTTGAAGCGGAACGTCCGGCCGTCGGGGCCCTCGACGATGATCTGGCGCAGCAGGTAGTCCGGCTCGCCGGGCGGGACCACCGTCCAGCCCACGTCGAGCCCGCGCATCCGCTCCGCGACGGCGTTCTCGTCGGTCGTGTTGAGCCGGAACGACACGGCGGTGGCGCTGACCCACTCCTGCTGGGGCGCGAACTGCTGGGCGCCGAGCCACGCCTCCATCTCGGCCCGTTCCTCCTCCGAGCTGATCCGCACCACGAGGTGGACGGCCGGCGTCTGGACGGCCGGCGGCGCCTGGACAGGCGCCGCCGGCCGCGATTCGGCGGTTGCCGCCGCCGCGGTCCCGGCGGGGGCCGGCGCCTGTCCGGTCCACAGGAGGCTCTGCAGGACCTCGTTCGACCCGTATTGCCGCAGCGCCACGGTTATCAGGCGGCGATACGGCATCTCCATCGCGCCGTTAGTGAGTTCGAAGAAGACCGTGCCCCAGAAGTCGTAGCCGCTGTGCCATTCCGGTATCAGCCCGGGGGGAAACCCCGCATAGCGCAGGAATGCCCTGGCCCGTTCGTTGGTGCTGAAGATGCGGAGCAGTTCGTCTTGCAGCGCGTTAACGCTATCCATGGTCAGCGGAAGATCGCGCACGGCCCCAGATCCGCTATCGCCCGTTCCCCCGCCAGATACCCGCTCGAGCATCCTCACCCACCTGTAGTTTCCGCTCGGAGGATTTTCCGGCCTCGGTGAATGTCACTATTATCGCGGTTTACCCGCCCACTTTGCACGGGGTCTTCGCGCAGCCGGTGACCGCGCAGATCATCGTTCGCGGAGCTGACCGGCAGGATTTCCGCGGGGGCCACGCCGAGGCCGGCGAGCGTGCGGCCGGGGTCCGCGTCACGGAGCCGGGTGCTGAAGCTCTCCCGCAGCGTGGCGCCGCACCGCGCGCAGGCCGCCGCCGCGCCGGCATCGCCGCTGGCCGGACTCCCGCACCGCCGGCACCGGGGCGGCATCGCGAAGCTGGTCCACGTGTACGCCTCGTCTCCGGGGCCGAGCGTCGCGAGGAATTCCGCCACGGTGGCGCGATGGCTGACCGGCGAGGCCACCAGCGGGCTGGGGAGCGGCCGGTGCAGCGGGCAGCCCGGGTCGCGCGCCACCGAGACCGGCCCCGCCCGGCCGGCCGTGACGTCGAGCGACAGCACCTGGTAGGACGGCGCGGTCCCGAACAGCAGCCCGAAGGCCACCGAGCACATCCACCCGGCCGCGACGGCCGTCGTCGCGATCGCCGCCGCCTGCGGCCGCTCGTCGGGCAGCGGCTCGGCGCAGCTCCACGGCAGGTCCGACACGCTGCGCTGGTGCGGGGTCAGCGTGCAGCCGAAGCAGGGCTCGTCGGGAGACAGGCGGACGCGCAGCTCCGCGCCCCACGGGCTGGTGCCGCCGTCGAGCAGCCGGGCACCGGCGAGCGCGCACCGGCCGAGCAGCTGGACGCGCGCCCTGATGCTGTCGACGCAGCCGATCACCAGGTCGGCGTCCGCGAGCTCGCCGAGCCCCACGCCGCTCACCAGGTCGGCGACGCGCGGCTCGGTGGCCACCTGCGGCCAGAGGCGGCGCAGTGCCACCGCGGCGGCGGTCGCCTTCGGCGTGCCGACATCGGCCTGGCTGAACAGCACGGTCCTGCTGAGGTTGCTTTCCGCCACCACGTCCGGGTCGCAGAGCACGAGCCGCCCCACCCCGGCCAGCGCGAGGTTCTTGACGACCTCGTTGCCGAGCGCGCCGGTCCCGATGACCACGACGGTCGCGGCGGCCAGGCGCGGCTGGTCCCAGCCGGGGATGATGCGCTGTCTGGCGAACCTGTCAGCCCCGTCGGCGGCAGCCTCTGTGGCGTCCCGGTCGCCGGGCGGGGCGGGGCTCACAGCCGCGCCGTGGTCGTCGGGCAGACGGTCAGCTTCCCCGTGGGCTGCCACCGGTCCCAGCACGGCGAGCCGGACGCGGGATCGCGGTGCACGGCGATCCCGCAGGCCCGTTTCTCCGGCTGGCACGGGCAGATGACGACATACTCCCCCGGGCGGAACGTGTGTCCGCAGTACAGGCAGGTGGGTGCGGCCTGCTGGCCGCCGGGCAGGGGAATCCGCCAGTCGGTCCGCTCGAGCCGGGAGATCGGCACGTTGGCCGGCCACGTCGCGAGCAGGCCGTCGGCGAACGCGTCCCTGTCGCCGGCGCCGTCCCCGGTTTGCGCGTCCTGGCCGTCAGGATCGGTGCCGCAGTCGAGGCCGGGCATCAGGTGCTGGGCGGTATGCGCCGCCGCGTCCACCAGTGCCCGGTCACCGCGCCGGAAGGTGTGCCCGCAGGTCTTGCACCGCTGCTTGTTCCACCATGACGAGGACCGCGTGATCACGACGCCGCTCACCGTGTCCTCGGTGAACGCGGCCTGCGGCTCGCGCCCGACACTGATGCCCAGCTCGAGCTCGGTGGCCAGG
>Ga0335075_10009795_pt1 | contig 14574 bp, 14 predicted proteins | sample Lox_Sample_24_FD_206723 | JGI IMG/M metagenome (GOLD analysis project Ga0335075, IMG submission 206723) | Soil microbial communities from Loxahatchee National Wildlife Refuge, Florida, United States - Lox_Sample_2.4 | ecosystem: Environmental > Terrestrial > Soil > Wetlands | place: USA...
GCACGCACCACCCTCGAAGAATGCCCATTGGTGTTTGGATAGGTCGGCCCTGCGGGCCAGGAAGAACAGTGCGACGAGCACACCCATGCCGATGATCAGGTGGAAGAGGTGCAGGCCGGTCAGCACGAAATACAGCAGATAAAAGCTATTGGTGCTCGTAATCTGCTTGGCCGCTATCCGCTCTGAGTACTCGAAGAATTTCACGACGATGAACGCCACGCCGCAGAGAAAAGCGCCGACGACAAGCCGTTGTGCCAGCAGTCGTTCGGCCACCCTCATGGCGCGAACAGCCAACACCACGAACAGCGAACTGATCAGCAGGAATACCGTATTGACAGCGCCGAAGTTCTTGTTCAGCGTGGCCTGAGACAGATCGAATACCTCGACACGCTTGCTGCGCTGGACCAGAAAATACGTGAAGAACACGGCGAACACGCAGATGTCGCCGAGGATGAAGATCCAGACGCCTTCCTCCCCGGGGATCCTCTTCGTCTTCTTCGCCGCAGGAGGTGATGACGGTTGAGTCGTCGCTGGCTGCACGCTTCGCCTCAGACGGACGCCATCTCCGGTTCACTGTCGTGCGTTCGTGCCTTCTGCCTGTCGATGGCTTGCAGGGTCAGCACCGACATGGCGATCATCCAGCCGAAGAAGATCGCGAACGGGATCCAGAAGGCGCCGACGCCGTTGTACGCGAACAACCCGTCGTGGAAGAACACGATCAGCCCGGCCGGGAATATCAGCATCGCGCACCAGAAGTTCAGGTAGGCGACCCAGCGCGGATACAGCGTCGGCACGTTGTGGTCCTTGATGATCGCCAGGCCGATCACGGCCATCCACAACGCGAACGGCGGCCAGGTGAACAGGAAGTCGAACCACACCCAGTCGTTCATGATCTGCATCACCGACGGGTCGAGCGTGTCTGGCCGAAACGCGATGACCCCCCAGGTCATGGGGATCAGGATGAAGAAGACGTAGCCGCCACCCTGCAGGGCGATCGACGTATACGTCAGGAGGGGCCAGCCGCGTTCCATCTTGCGGATGAACACGGTGATCGCCATGCACCAGGTCGCCCAGAACGACCAGAAGATGCACTGGATCAAACACCCCAGCCGGATCTCGTTGTGCCGGTCGATGAACCGCTGGGCAAGTTCTTTCGCCGACAGCGCGGGTGATGGGGGCGGGATGAAGTGCATCAGGAACCCCTGCGCGACGACCATCGCCACGATCAGCGCGATGCCTGACCATACCGCGGCTTTTGCCAGGCCCGAGTCGAGCTCCATCTTCTTCGCCACGTGTGCACACTCCCTGCGGTAAATGATAAGTGGCACTATCTTAGAACGTAAGTAGCGCTCACGATAGAGCTGTTTGCAGAAAACCGCTGCACTGCCCCGTTCCCATGGAAACGGTGTGCTGCGGCAGGTCATGACGTCGCGTGCCGCCACCTCGGGATAGAGTCAGCGAAACCACCGTTCAGTAGGGAGGCCGGGAATGACTGGTTCGGCGTCGACGGCTGAACCCACCCGTTAGCCAATCCCGTGTCAAATCCCCGGAATGGACGCCGCGGCGGAGACGAAGTCAGAGACCTCGTCCTGCAAGCCGCCCATCACCTGTTCTCGGAAAAGGGCTACCACGGCACCACGACCCGCCAAATCGCCGAGGTGGCCGGTGTCGGCGAGTCGGTGCTATTCCGAAACTTCGGGAGCAAGGCCGAGCTATTCGAGACGACGATCGTTTCGCCGTTCTCCGATTTCGTCAACAACTGGGCCAAGACCTGGAACGTCGCCGTGACGTCGCAGTCCGACCCCGCGGAGGTCGCGCGTTCGTTCGTCAAAGGCTTCTACGGCCTGGCTTCCGAACACAAAGAACTCTTCCACACGCTCATGGCCGCCCGTGTCAAGGGCGGTGAGCCGGCACTGGCCGAGGTAGCGGCACGGGTGAGTAGCAAGCTCGCGGACATCTTGCGCACCGTGGAGTTGGTGCTGCGGGGGCACGGCGCGGCGCGGCATTTTCGTGAACTCGATGCGCCGGTGACGGTCGCCGTGTCCGTCGGATCGGTGCTGTCCCTCGTGTTGCTCGACGACTGGCTCTTTCCGTCGGATCGGCGCCGTCCGGGGAAGAACAGGCAGATCGAGGAGGCGGTGCAGATGCTTCTGTACGGAGTGACCGGCCGCTAAACCACAGGGATAAACGCCGGTAGCACAAATGTTTTGAGCAGTTCGCGGGTGGCGGGATCATCGGTGCCGATGACGTCACGGCGTCCGACCAGAATGAACTGCACCAGCGCCAGCCACTCGCCGACCGCCAGGACGTCTAAGTCCGAACGGATTTCGCCGCGTTGGATTGCCCGTCGCAACACCGGCTCCCACATCTCGGCGGTCAGCTCGGCGGCCAGTGCGGTTCCGTTGACGATAGGACTGGTCACGCCGAGGTGTTCGGGACAGACCAGGATCCCCACGATCGGGTCCCTGCGGCCGTGGTCGATGAGGTACAACAGCCCTTCGATGAGTTGTTCGGCGAAGGACTCAAACCCGAAGATAAACTCGCGGGCCCGGTCGAACAGCATCCGCGCGCGCCGCTCGATCAACGCGGCCAACAAGTTATCGCGGTCCCCGAAGTAGCGGTACACGGTGGGACGGGAGACGCCGGCTTGCTTGCCGATGTCATCCATCGTGGTTTTGGAGACGCCGTAGTGCGCAATCACGCGCTCGGCTGCGGCCAAGATCTGCTGGCGCGCCTCGGCTGCGTCGCTGCTGAGGACGCTGGTATTGGTGTGCCCTCCCGTCCTGGATTGCCAGGCGAGGCTGCGGGGCTTTGCCGGCGGTGACAGCAGGCCCGCGTCGGGCCGGGCCTCACCGCGCACGGGTAAATCGTTGGCCGATGTCATGATATTCCTCCCGGACAACCTGTTTGGCGATCTTGCCGCTGGGCAGCCGGGGTAGTGGCTCCGACCGTAACACCACATACCGCGGCACCTTGTAGTCGGACAGCAGTCGTTCACAGTGCGCGATGACCCCGGCCTCGTCGAGGCCCTGAGCTTCGGGTGCCACCGTGATGATCGCGGCGGGAGTCTCGCCGAAGCGGGGATCGGCGGCGGCGATGACGGCGACCTCGGCGACGCCGTCAAGACTTGCGATGGCCGCTTCGAGCTCCACCGGCGAGATGTTGATTCCGCCCGAGATGATCAAGTCTTTGATGCGGTCCACGAAGGTGATTCGCCCCTGCGCATCGCGTGTTCCCAAATCGCCGCTGTGTAGCCAGCCGTCACGAATCGCGGTGGCGGTGGACTGCGGATCGTCCCAGTACCCCGGGGTGACCCCGGGGCCGCGCACCACGATCTCGCCCGGCTGGCCGGATGCCGCCGGCGAGCCATCGTCGGCCAGCACCGCCACCTCGGTGAAGATCGAGCCACTGCCGCACGAGTCGGGGTGGGCCAGCGCATCAGTTCTCCGGGTCGCGGTCGCCACGCCGCCCGCCTCGGTCATTCCGTAGATCTGGCGCAGCAACACCCCTTTGGCGGCCCAGCGCTGCAACAGGTCCATCGGCACAGCGGCACCGCCGACGATCGCGGTCTGCAGCGAGCTTAAGTCGGCGCCGGCGAATTCTTCAGCACGAGACAGAGATTCGAAGATCAGTGGCACCCCGAAGATCGCGCGCACCGAGTTTTGCTCAATCAGATTCACCGCGCGGGACGGGTTGAGTTCGGGCTCGACGATGAGTGTTCCGCCCAGCACCGTGGTGATCAGCAGTCCGTACACCAGGCCCGGGGTGAACGCCAGGGGCAACACCAGCAGCGTCACGGTGCCCGGGCGGAAACCCTCTTCGGTCAGCGTGTTTTCCAGCACGATGGCCATTAAGGTGTCGCTGGTCAGGATGACACCTTTGGACAGGCCGGTGGACCCGCTGGTGAAGATCACCGCGACCGGCTCCTCGCCGGCGGGGTCGATGCGGAAATCGTCGGGATCACCGGTTCGCTCCGCGTCGACGGTGTCGAAAGACAGCACTGCGAATTCGCGGCCCGTCTGACGTGCCTCGTGCGCGACCGCGGTGTGGGAGGGCGCGGCGATCAGCAGGCTCAGCCCGGCGTCGTCGGCGATCTTGCGGACCTCGGCTGGCTTGAGACGGGCGTTGAACGGCACCAGCACCGCGCCGGCCTTCATGATCGCCAACGCCGCCACCGGCCACTGCAGCGCGTTCGGTGCCATCAGCCCGACGCGGTCACCGGGCTTGACGCCATCGTCGGCGAGTCGCCGCGCCAGCCGTCCGGACCAGTCATGCAGTTGCCGATAGCTGAGCTGGTCCTCTCCGAGGAGGATCGCGGGCTCCTCTCCCTTGGTGCGTGCCCACCAGTGCAGTGCGGAGCCGACTGTCGCGGCCATTTTCCTCCTCGATTCCCCCGGTTCGTCAGATCGTGGCCGCCGACCCGAACACTGTCGAGCTGACCAGTGGGGCCATCGGGCCGCCGATCAGCAGCGAAATATCGGCACCCGCAACGGGATTGGGGGAACCACCGCGGATCTGACGCACCGCCTCGGCGACCAGGCCGATACCGTGCACGAAACCTTCGGCGATGTTTCCGCCGGCGGTGTTGATGGGTAGGCGACCGCGCTCGACCGTCAGGTTGTCTACGGTGAGAACCTCACCGGCGGCCGGCCCCGGTGGACACAGGCCGTAATCGATCATCGACGCCACCGCGGGCCCGGTGAAGTTCTCGTACACCTGCGCGACGTCGACGTCGGCCGCCGTGATCCCGGCGCCGTCCCACAGTCGCTTCACCAGAGCGGGATGAAATCCCGCGCTAGTGTACGGGTTTTCGTTCTCGACCGACTCGGTCCAGCCGGAGTTGGCGCCCTGCACGCCGGACAGGATATACGCTGGAGCCCCCTTATAGTCGCCGACGCGTTCGGAGCTCACGACTAAAACCGCTGTAGCACCATCATTTTCACGTGAGCAGTCGAAAAGCCGTAGCGGTTCCGATATCAGCCGCGCACCCTGGTAGCGGTCGTGGTCGAGGGGTTGACCGTAGGCGACGGCGCGCGGGTTGTTTTGGGCGTGGTGGTAACCGGCCAGCGCCACCGCCTCCAGAGTTGACGGCGGCACACCGTCGACTTCCAGCATCCGTTGGGTGCGCATCGCACACACCTGAGCGGGGGTCAGCATGCCGTGAGCCCCGTACAGGTGGCCCATGTGCCCCTTGTTGAACGCCCCGCGCCCATCGGTGGCCTCCGAGAGGCCGCGGTAGACCGCTACGCAGCGGGCCTGACCGCTGTGTACCGCGGCGGCGGCGCAGTTGACGGCCGCCGCCACCGCGCCGCCACCACCGCCCCACACCTGGGTCGACCAGCGCACCTCATGCACTCCCAGCGCCGCGCCGATGGCGAGGCCCTCGCTGGAATCCCCGGCGTAGGAAACGAATCCGTCGATGGCACGCGGGTCGGCGCCCGCGTCGTCGCATGCCCGCAAAATCGCCTGCAACACCAGCTGTGCCGACGACAGCGGGCTGGTGCCGCGTTTGTAATAGTCGGTGGCACCAACTCCGACCACCGCGGTCGAAGCGCGAAACCCAGTCACCGCGCCTCCACATCCGAATCGGGGTCGAGGTGCCACCGCACCAGCGGCCAATACCTGGCGTCGGGAGGCTGCTCGATGACCCCGCGCACCGCCGCACCGATGCGCGGGGTCAGCCCGTCGGCGTGGGCGAGCACGCCCAGGACCCGGCGGGCGCCGGCCGCGGGTAGTTCGACCACCACGACGACGTAGGGCAGGTGGCCGGTGGCTTCCTCGCTGAAAGGCTGCCAGGTCCGCGTCCACGAGTAGATGGTGCCCACCGGGTCGACGGCTTCGAAAGTCAGGTCGAAGGAATGACAGGCCGGGCAGATCGGGCGCGGCGACCAGACCCAGGTCGCGCACCGGCGGCAGCGTTGCAAGAGCAGTGTTCCGGCGCGCAGCCCTTCCCAGTGCGCGGCGTCGAGGCCGTCGTCGGACGGGCCGGTGAGGCTCATCCACGGCGGGGTGTCGGGGATGTTGCGCACGCCGGCCACTCGCCAGCTGCCATCGGTGAAACGCACCCAGCGGCTGCGCAGTTCGAACCAGTGGTCGTCGAGTTCGGTGTAGCGGATGATGGCGTCGTACTGGCCCGGCTCGGCTTCGGTGATGGTGCGTACCTGGGCGCCTTTGAGCGGTGCGGGTACGTCGGCCGAACCGATCAGCTGACCGATGCGGTCGGGCAGGAAATCGGCCAGCACCGCCTTATTATCGCCCGCGGCAACGGCTTTGCCGTGGGCTTCGGCGGTGCTGGCCAGGTCGGCCGGGACGGTGTCGGTCATGACTGGCCACCGATTTGATAGCGCACGTCGGTGCGGTCGTGTTGAAAGCCGGCCAGCCGGCAGGCGTTCACCAAGCGGGAGTCATCGGTGTCGACGTGGATGATCACGCCGCTCATTCCGGCCTCGCGGACGACGGCTGCCGCGCCGTCGAGTAGCCTGCGCCGCTGCGGCGTGTCGGCAGCTGGCGGGGCGGAGGCCGACACGATGGTGGCGCAGCGGCCGAACTCTTCGGATGCCACGGCGCACAGGTCCAGCGTCGCCACCCCGACAATGCGCCCGTGTTCACGAAGCGCGTGGGTGTGGTCGCTCTCCGGAGGGGCCGACACCCAGGCCAGATCGGCCAGCGTCGCGTCGTCGGTGGTTTCCAGAACCGGTGCGGCGGAAGCGTTTTCGATGGCATCGGCCGACCGGATGAGTTTCCAGACCCGTCGGGTGCGTGGAATCAAAAACCGGTTGGAAAGCCGGCCGGCCGCGGGATGGTTACCTTGTGCCCAGGTGGCCACCGTGTGCGCGCCGGTGTCCAGCCAACCCCCGGGACGCGCTGTGTCCAAGCCGACCCTTTCCAGCAGCAGTGTCATGATGCCGATCGAACGCAGTCGCGGGTCGACCACGGCGCTGGCCTGTGCCGACCCGTCTGGCAGGCACCTCAGGCGGATCAACCCGGCGATGCGATCGGGTTGATCGGGCTCACCCATCGCGGTCGCGTACGGCAGCATCCAAATCACCAGATGGTGCACCGACGAATCGGATTGAGACATCGCACGATTAACATCGCAGAAGTCGATCCTGTTGTATTCGGGCTCGGCATCGTACTGGGCGGCGCGCCCGAGCAGATCGGACAGTTCGGCCGATTCGTCGGGACTAAGACTCGTTCGCCACTCGTATTTGATCATCGAAAGGCCACTAGGTGGTGTCGCCCTGCGCGAGCAGCTTTTTGGATTCCCGGCGGAACACCTGGTTGGCGGTCTCATTGCGGCCCAGCAGCATATCGCCGGCATCGGCGCTGGCCATCCCTCGCTGCGAGTTGCGCAGCAGCGGGAAATCCTCGTTGTGCAACACGGCCAGCAGAATCTCCCAGTTCTTCTCCCACAGGCGGTTCCAGTGATCCTCGTCCATGCCCGAGTCTTTCTGCGTTGGCACCATCAGCCGTTGCTCCATCCGGGACCTGGTCGGGTCGCTCGGATGGGGTCGGAAGGTCAGCAGCTGGAAATGATCGGGTTGACGTAGCAACGTGCTGTTAGGCAGCAGGAAGTGTGTCTCGGTGACATAGCGATCCAGTTGGCGGTCGCCCGGGTCTTCCTCCAGCCAGCGATCGATCGACTTGCGCGGCGCGATGAAGCGGCAGTGCCGACCGAAATCCTCGAACGCCATGACGTTGGTGTGGATGATCTTGCCTGCGGTGTTGGGGTGGGCGTATTGGATGTGGTATCCGTCGAGAAACGCATCTTGCATGATCTTCCAGTTGGTCGGCTCGTCGAAACCCGCCGACCGGACGCAGTGGAGCTTGTCGAGGTGATAGCCGGCCAGGATCGAATCCATGTCGGGGCCTAGCCAGGCGGCGACATCGATTGAGGCGTGAGCGTTGTCGACCACCCAGATGAAGCCATGCCGCTCTTCGCACGGCACTTCCACGAGACCCTGGTTCTCGCGATCGATCTCGCCGAAGGTGGCATCGCGGGTGACCATCCGCAACGATCCGTCGGGATCATAGGACCACCGGTGATACGGGCAGGAGAAAAACCGGCAGCGGCCCTTCTCGCTGTCCTCGAGGAGGGCGCCGCGATGCCGGCACAGATTCACGAACGCCTTGACGCTGTGGTCTTTTTGGCGCACGACGATGATGTTGTTGCGCGGCATTTGGACGGTCATGAAGTCATACGGGCGAGCGATCTCGGATCCGTGTGCGACGATCGACGGGACACGGCCGAAAATGAGGTCACGCTCCCGCTGTGCGAGTACCGGATCCGTGAATTCGCTTGCCGAAAAACCGACGACGTCGTCGAATTTGTCGGTCGTTTCGTTGCGTAACAGTTCGAGTGCCCGGCGGATTCGGTCTTGGCGGGGAAGCGATGTGGTCATGGGGCTCACTTCTCGGGCGTAAAGGTGATCGGCATTCGAAGGCAGCCGCGTACCTGGGTCGAGTGGAAGACCGGGGGATCCGATTCCACCAACTGGTAATCCGGGATCCGGCGGTGGAGTTCCTCGAGCGCGATGGTCAACTCGACGCGGCCGAGGTGCGAGCCCAAGCATCTGTGCACGCCGGCGCCGAAGGACAAGTGCCGGTTGGGGGAGCGGTTGATATCGAAGTCACCGGGATGCGGAAATGCATCCGGGTCGCGGTTCGCCGAACACAGCATCAACAGCAGCTGGTCGCCCTCGGCGATGCTGACCCCGCCGAGTTCGACGTCACGGGTCGCGCGGCGGCCGGCGGCAACGGCCGCTTCGATGCGCAGAATCTCCTCCACCGCTTTGGGAATGACGGTCGGGTCGGCGACGATGAGATCCCGCTGGGCGGGGTTGTTGACCAGATGCACGATTGCCCATGCCAGCGATCCCTGGACGGTGTGCAGACCACCCATCAGCAGCAGGTAGAACATCAAGATGAGTTCCTGGTCTTGCAGCACCCGGGCGCCGTCGGGCAGTTCGACCTCGGTGTTGATCAAGGTGGATGTCGCATCGTCTCGCGGGTTGCTCCGCCGATCCTCGATCACCTTCTGGAAGTAGCCGGCCACGGTCAATCCGGCTGCGATCCGGGCCTGGTCGGACTCCTCCGGGGTGCCGCCCGGCTTGCCGAACAGCACCACGTCGGTGGCCTCGGTGAAGAGCGGGGCGTCTTCCAGCGGCCAATCCATCAAGGCCAGAAAGATCCTGGCGGGTAGTTCGTGAGCGAATTCGGAGATGAACTCGGCCCGGCCCTTGGGTGCGAACCCGTCGATCAGCTCGTTCACCACGTCGCGGACATGGTCCGAAAGTTTCTTCATGCGTTGGGGACTGAACAGCGGTTGCAACACGTGGCGGTACGCGGTGTGCTCCGGCGGGTCGAGTTCGAGCGGGATGAACTTGCCGAAATCCATGGGCGTGACCAAGTTGTTCGGGTAGCTCGAAAACGTCTCCGGGTCGGTCAGAACCTGCTGGATTTCCTTATAGCGGGTCACCACCCAATGCCCACCGTAGGCCGGCGAATACACCACGGGGTTTTTGGCGGCCAGTTCGGCCACCCGCTGCTGAAACACGTCCACCGGGGTGGCCAGGCTCGGCTCGTAAACGTCGAAGTCGGTGACGAGGTTCGGCGGTACCCGATCCATTGCTGTGGTCATCTCGCTACGCTCCTTTCGTTCGCGAAGTCACTTGGGTGCCGGTTCAATTCGCGTTGGGAACAGCTTCGGGGTTGAGGTCTTCGGGGAACCACATTCCCACGCGGGCAAGGGTGCCGCCGTCCGTGGCGCCGAGCACGGCCCCGGAGATGTAAGCCGAGTCGTCGGACACCAAGAACAGCGCCACTTTGGCGTTGTCGAGCAGCGACGGGGGTCGGGGCACCTTGAGCGGTATCGGCGAGACGGTGGGATTCCACGGGCCGGCGGACTCTTCGTAGGATTGGCCGACCACCGGCGCACCCGGGGGCATCAAGAAGTTGGGTGACATGCCGTGGGTCGGGGCGATCGCGTTGACCCGGATGCCGTAGCGGCCCAGGTCCAGGCTCAGACCGCGTACCAGCCCGTTGACGCCGGCCTTGGTCGCGCAGTACAGGGCAATTTTCGGGTAGGCGACCAACGACGCCGCCGAGGACGTGGCCAGAATGGTGCCGCCGTCGTTGGCCTTGAGGTGGGGAATCGCGGCCTGAACGGTGTAGACGACGCCGCTGAGGTTGACGCCCAACACGTGCTGCCAATCGGCCTCGGTCAGGTCCTCGAACTCGACGGCCTGCTCGAGGCCGAGAGCCGCCGCGCCGCCGCGAGACACGATCCCCGCGTTGGCCCACGCGATGTCGAGCTTCCCGAAATGGTCGACGGTGGCGTTGACAGCGGCGGTGATCTGGTCTTTGACGGCGACGTCGGCGGTGATCGCGATGGCCTCACCGCCTTGCTGCTCGACCAGCTTTGACGCCTGTTCGGCGCGGTCGGCATCGATGTCGACGATGGCCACCCTGGCGCCCTCCGCGCTGAAGAGTTGCGCCGCTTGCCGGCCAAGGCCGGAGCCCGCCCCGGTGATCAGGGCAACCTTACCTGCGAGTTTCATAGTCTGTCTCTTTGCCTTCCTTCGGTTCGGCGCGGTGCCCCGGTCCCGAAAAGCCTCGCGTATCGGAGCGTTGATGTGGTCGGGGTCTTGCACCCACGAGACAAAATTGCTGTGAGCTCGGCGACACCATCACTCGCGTTAACCTTACGACAATAGGTATGAGACGTCAATCAAGAAATGTCAGCTGACGGGCGGCCGGACGGCCCGGCCACGCGGCTCCGCCGACGCGCGGTGGTGTGAAAACAGAGTATAGACACGGGCTTCAGCTTGACTCGGGGCGCTGATGTCGCCGGGGCGCGCCGAGGAATCCGAGACACGGATCCCCGACATCTCGCCCTGCTGCGGGTTCATGGTGTAAAGGTCTAATCTATAACGGCAAGGTTACTCGTCGCGGCGCGGAGGTGTGATGGACAGCGATCTGTTCGACGAGGACCACGAACTGTTTCGCGCGTCGGTGCGCGAATTCGTCGATAAACACGTGGTCCCCAGGCTGCCGCAGTGGGACGCCGACCGCCTGATCGACCGCGAGACCTGGCGGGTCGCGGGCAAACTGGGCCTGCTGGGCCTGGCCGCGCCCAAGGAGTTTGGTGGGGCCGAGGAGCGGGACTACCGATATCGGGTGGTGATCCAGCAGGAAATCGCCCGGGTTGGCGCCTCGGCGCTGCAGTCGGGTTTCTCCACCAACGACGACATCGTATTGAATTATCTGCTGCGCCATGCCGATGAGACCCAGCGCGAACGGTGGTTATCCGGATTTGTCACAGGCGAGACCATTGGCGCCATCGCGATGACCGAGCCCGGCGCGGGCAGCGACCTGCGCGGCATCCAGACCACCGCGAGAAAAGACGGTCGCGGCTGGGTCCTGAACGGCTCCAAGACTTTTATCACCAGCGGGATCCTGTGTGATCTCGTGATCGTGTTCGCCAAGACCGACCCGAGCGCGGACTCCCGGGGCTTCAGTTTGTTCGTGGTGGAAGACGGCACCCCGGGGTTTTCCCGTGGTCGCAAGCTGGACAAGGTGGGGCTGCACGCCCAGGACACCGCGGAACAGATCTTCGACAACGTGCTGCTGGGACAGGAGAACCTGCTTGGCAACGAGGGAGCGGGCTTTGCGTACCTGATGCAGAGCCTGCCGCTGGAACGCCTGGGGATTGCGGTCGCCGCCCAGTCGTCGGCGGAGGCCGTGTTCGACTGGACGATCGGCTACGTCACCAAGCAGCGAGTGTCCGGCGAACGGGTCGGCGATTTCCAGGCGCCCGGATTTGTTCTGGCCGAGCTGAAGACGGCCATCGAGGTGTCCCGCGCGTATCTGGATCGCTGCGTGCGCGCATACAATCGCCGCAAACTGAACGCCGTCGATGCGGCCAAGGCCAAATACTGGGCGACCGAAGTGCAGGGCCGGGTGATCGACGCCAGCGTCCAACTGCACGGCGAGTATGGCTACCTGCCGGAGTACCCGGTCGCCAAGGCTCTTGTCGACGCGCGGATTCAACGAATCTATGGCGGCACCAACGAAATCATGAAAGAGATCATCCGCCGCGATCTCATCGCCAGCGGCTAAGGCGGAGCGGCCCGCACGCGCTAGTCCTCGTCGATGAAGAGCGCAGCCTCCGGGCACGCCGCCACACCGCGACGGACGACCTGCTCGTCACCGGGCGCAACGGCATGATCTTCCAGGATGGAGTAGCCATCGTCATCGATCGGGAACAACCCCTCGTCGATCCCATAGCACTGCGCATGTCCTGAGCACTTGCTGCGTTCAAGGCGCACCTTCATCGTCCATCGCCTCCATTCGTCGCGGGTCGACGACCACAGCGCGCCGGTGCCTGGGACCGCTCGTGACAGCTGGCTCCGCGTCGGGCTGGCGCTCGACGCAAAACTATAGGCATTAGTTCTTTGGGAGTCCAGCCAATGGTCGGCATGCCCTATCGCGCGTCGTTGAACCCCGCGGGCTGTTCGTCAGGCGGGATAACCCGCCGGCCGGGGTCGCGGAACGACGGGTCCAGCCGACGAACGGTCAGGATGAACGACACGGCGACAAAGGGTGCTAAAACACCGTAAATCGCTGGTGGAATTGCCATTTCGGCGTTGTTGAGCAGCTGCGGACTCAGCGCTATCCCCAACGCCACGACACCGTTGTGCATCCCGATCTCGAGACTCATCGCTGTGGCCTGGCGCGGGGCCAGACGCATCAAACGTGGCGCCAGATAGCCGACCGTCAAGCTGACGAGGCACAAGCTGACCACGGCACCGCTGAGCACACCGAGGTGGTGCCACAGGGTTCCCCGGGCGTGGACCATCGCCGATGTGGCGATCAATATCAACAGGACCGCGGCGGCAACTTTCACCGGCGTCTGAAGTCGCCGGGCCAGCTCGGGCCAGCGGTGGCGGATGGCAATGCCGATCGCGGTGGGTACGAGCACGAGACCGATCACCGCGAGGAACTTGTCCAATTGGAGCGGGATGAAACGGCCCTGCCCGAGGAACCAGGTCATCGAGAAGGCGAGTATCGCCGGAATGGCAACAATCGACAGCACCGCATTGATCGCGGTCAGCGTGAGGTTGAGCGCCAGGTCCCCGTTGAACAGATGGCTCATGATGCTCGACGTCGTCCCGCCTGGAGTTGCCGCCATCAGCATGAGCCCGATCGCCAGAGTCGCTGGAAGATCAAAGATTTGGGTGATCAGCAGACACAGGACGGGCAACAGCACGGTTTGACAGATCAGCGCGACCGCCAGCGGTCGCCACATCGTGGCGGCGCGCCGGAAGTCGGCGAGCGTGAGCGTCAGCCCCAGGGCGAGCATGACCGCAACAACGACCAAGGGAAAGTACCGGTTGTCCATGATCCTCCGCGTGCTGGTGCGATGCAGACCTCGGTTTCGACCGGCGGCAGCCGATTTACCTCGGTGCTGACCCTTTCGAACTCGGCGGGGAGAAGCCGGAATCGAGACGACAGGGAGTATAGCTGCGTCGGGAACCTACGGCGTTACGGGGATTCACCGCGAATTCTGTTGGCATTCAAAGCGCGTCTCACACGCCGCTTCGTGCGGCCATGAACTTCAGCGCTAATTCGTTGAATCGGTCTGGGAATTCGATCATCGGAGAGTGCCCCGATGAGGCCAAAACGACCAGTTCGGAGTCGGGCAGCCTGTCGTGCATTTGCCGGGCCGACCGGGGGGCAACGATAACGTCGCGCTCACCCCACACCAGCAAGACTGGGCAGGTGATCGACTCGGGCACGGTCGCGCGCACCGAGCGACCGGCGGCGCCGACGGCGTCGACGGAGCCCGGGCCACCGAACACGGGCATCGTCCTGCCCGCCAGCTCCTGAGACATCGCACGGGTATCGCGGAACGCCGCCCCCAGGGCAACGCGACGAACCCATGGCTTGGTCGCCAGAGCGCGGCGCACCAAGGGTCGGCGCAAGATCGCGACGCAGATTCGCAGCGCCACCATGATCACGGCCAGGCGGCGTTCCGGCATCGGCGCACCGCCGGCGTCGACCAGAATCAGGTTTCGCACTCGCTCCGGGTCCGCGGCATACATCTCCAGTGCGACCAGGCCGCCCATGGAATGGCCTGACACCGTTGCCGATTCGATGTCGAGTTGGGCGAGCAGAGCCAGCACCGTGTGCGCCTGCGTGGCCATCTCTGCCGGCGCGGGCAACGGCTCGGAGTTGCCGAAGCCGGGCAAATCGACGGCGATGACTCGGTGATGCCGTGCCAGTGCCGGGATGTTCTCGAGCCACCAGTGCCAACTAGCGGCGAACCCGTGCAAGAGGACAACGGCCGACCCCGAGCCATGGTCGAGGTAGCGCACCCGCAGGTTGTTGACCAGGCGATTCGCGATCGACGGACCCCAGTCGACGTCGGTCCAGTGTGGGACGCGCGCCTCCCGACTGGGTAGTGCCGAGGTCACCGTCGCCAACCTTGTCGACGACCGGTGCGTAACCTCATCGCGCTAGGTTAACGCATGGTGCCCGGGAGAGGTCGAGATTCATTTCGCGTCAGTCGGC
>Ga0335075_10009796_pt1 | contig 14573 bp, 16 predicted proteins | sample Lox_Sample_24_FD_206723 | JGI IMG/M metagenome (GOLD analysis project Ga0335075, IMG submission 206723) | Soil microbial communities from Loxahatchee National Wildlife Refuge, Florida, United States - Lox_Sample_2.4 | ecosystem: Environmental > Terrestrial > Soil > Wetlands | place: USA...
GGAGCCATTCATCCACTTTGCTAACTCTAAGCATTTGACCGTGTCCCATCCGTGATGCCATCTCTGGCAAGATTATGGCGCTCCGTACAGGAATGAATACTGGCTGTGAAGACACAGCGGCCTAGCAAGTAAGTAAGCAATAGCTATCTATAAAGCCACATAGAACCACGTTTACCGACGTCAAATACGGTGGCCTCAAGGGCAGCACCAGCAGGCGGCTATGAAAGTCCTCTGTAGCTAACCGGGAGCACCCGGCCAGAAGATTACGCTCCGCTACGATCTTGAGCCATCCAAGCGGTGATCGCACACTGTGACCATCCCCGACATCCCGGGCCATCCCGGGCACCTCGGCCATCCCTTACGACACGGTAACGGCCACCCCTGAACCCATCCGGATTCCGCTCCGTTCTCGTAGCAAGGAGGAGAACGGCGGGCGGCGACCGGACTCCGCGCGGCCGCCGCCACCATCACCGACAGAACAGGGAGTTCTTGTGACTCAAGAACCACAGCAGGACACGCGAGCAACCCGGAGCACCCGGCGGGGCTTGCTGGCTGGTGTCGGCCTCGTGGGTCTGGCGGGCGCGGTCAGCGCCTGCAGTTCAGGCGGTTCCAGCAGCAGCTCGTCCGCGGGGAGCAACGCCGGCGCGCCGCCGGCCACCGGCGCAGCGTCGGCTCCGGCCGGCGCCTCGGGCGGCGGCGGGAGCACCGGCGCGGCGCAAGGCTCCGCGCTGGCCAGCACCAGCGAGATCCCGCTGGGCAGCGGCAAGATCTTCGCGACAGAGAAGGTCGTCATCACCCAGCCGGCCTCCGGTGAGATCAAGGCATTCAGCGCCGTCTGCACGCACATGGGCTGCATCGTCAGCAAGATCTCCGACGGCACGATCGACTGCCCCTGCCACGGCAGCAAGTACAGCATCAGCACCGGCGCGGTCGTGTCCGGCCCGGCGCCCAGCCCGCTGCCAGCGCAGGCGATCAAGCTGACCGGAACTAGTATTTTCCTAGGCTAATCAGGTCATCCAGGGAGGCGAGGATCGGTGGCAACCGCCGTCGGCCCGCGGGCGCTGCTGACGGCCATCGCGGCCGGCGCCGTCGCCGTCCTCGTCCTCTGGTGGCACAGCACCCTCAGCGTCAGCGGCTTCGGCGGCTGGCTGACCGGCGCCGGGGAGATCCTCGGCCTGCTGGCCGGCTACAGCGTGGTCGTGCTGGTGCTGCTGATGGCCCGCATCCGGCCTATCGAGCGCGGCGTCGGCGCCGACCGGCTGGCCCGCTGGCACGCCATGGGCGGCCGGTACGTGATCGGGCTGATCAGCGGCCACGCGCTGACGATCATCTGGGGCTACGCGGTCACCGCGCACACCAACCCGGTTAGCGAGACCGCGACGCTGCTGACCACCTACCCGGACGTGCTGATGGCCACGGTGGCCTGGTTCCTGCTGCTCGGCGTCGGCCTGGTCTCCGCCCGTGCGGTGCGCCGCAAGATGAGCTACGAAACCTGGTACTACCTGCACTTCTACACGTACCTGGCGATCGCGCTCGCGTTCAGCCACCAGTTCGCGGTCGGCGCCGCCTTCACCGGCAGCCTCGCGGCGCGGTTCTGGTGGTCGGCCCTGTACCTGATCGTCGGGTCGCTGGTGGCCTGGTACCGGATCGTGGTGCCGTCGCACGACCTGATCCGCCACCAGTTCCGCGTCGCGGGCGTGCGGCAGGAGTCGCCGCACACCGTGTCGATCTACATCAAGGGACGGTACCTGAAGGAACTGGCGGCCGAGCCCGGGCAGTTCCTCCGGTGGCGATTCCTCACCCGCGACCTGTGGTGGCAGTCGCACCCCTACTCGCTGTCCGCGGTACCGAGCGACGAGCTGATGCGCATCACCGTGCAGGGCACCGGCGACCACAGCGCCGCGCTCGCCAGGCTCGCGCCAGGCACCCGGGTGCTCGCCGAGGGACCGTTCGGCGCGTTCACCCCGGTCCGCACCGGCAGGTCGATCCTGCTGCTGGCCGGCGGCGTCGGCATCACCCCGCTGCGGGCGATGTTCGCCGCGCTCAGCGGCAAGGTGACGCTGATCTACCGGGCGAGCACCTGGCAGGACATCGTGTTCCAGTCCGAACTCGACGCGATCGCGGAGGCCCGCGGCGCCATCGTGCACTACGTCGTCGGCTCCCGGCAGGAGTTCGGCGGCGACCCGCTGTCGGCGACGGCGCTGCGCCAGCTGGCGCCCGGCCTGCACCGGATGGACGTCTACCTGTGCGGCCCGCCCGGCATGACCGGCAGCGCGGTCGCGGCACTGACCCAGGCGGGCGTGCCGCGCCGCCGCATCCACTACGAGTCGTTCGAGTTCTAGGAGACACCATGCGCCGTGCGATCCTTGCCGTCATCGCGACGGCGGCGGGTCTCGTCGCGCTGCTGTCCTTCAAAACCCATTCGTCAGAACGTACGGTCGCGACTCCCGAGCCCGCCGCCTCCCTCCCGCCGGGCGAGCGCTCGATCACGGGTGACGTCGCCAACACGGCTTACGGCCCGGTCCAGGTCCAGGTCGTGGTCGCCACCAGCAAGATCGTCAAGGTGAACGTTCTCGAGCAGCCGTCGTCCACGGAGCACGACCTGCAGATCGGCCAGTTCGCGTTCCCGAAGCTGATCAGCGAGACGCTGAGCATGCAAAGCGCGCGGATCGACTCCGTCTCCGGCGCCACCTACACCAGCGGCGGCTACATCAAGTCCCTGCAGAGCGCCCTGGACAACGGTGCCTAGTACTAGCGCCGTCGACGTGCGGGTCCGGCACGCCGAGCACGTGATGGGGACCGTGGTGTCGTTCGACGTGCCAGTGTCGGCGCGGCACGACGGGTCGCTGGCCGACGCGATCGGCTGGCTGCACCGGGTGGACCGCGTCTTCTCGCCGTACCGGGCAGACAGCGACGTGTCGCTGCTTGCCCGCGCCGAGACCACTGTCGGCGCCTGCGCCCCCGAGATGGCCGAGGTCCTCGCCGCCTGCGCGCACGTCCGCGACCTGTCCGGCGGCTACTTCACGGCGGCACCCGGCGGCCAGTTCGACCCGTCCGGCTACGTGAAGGGCTGGGCGGTCGAGCGCGCCGCGGCGCTGCTGTCCCGCGCCGGATCGGCGAACCACCTGGTCAACGGCGGCGGGGACGTGCAGTGCGCCGGCGGCCGCGGCGCGGGCGAACCCTGGCGGATTGGCATCACCGACCCCCTGCAGCCCGGCCGGCTGGCCCTGGTGGTGAGCGCCAGGGACGGTGACACCGGCTGGGCCGTCGCCACCTCAGGCACCGCGGAACGCGGCCCGCACATCCTCGACCCGCATACTGGCCAGCCCGCGTCCGGGCTGGCCAGCCTCACGATCGTCGGCCCGAGCCTGGCCCTGGCCGACGCCTACGCCACCGCCGCCTTCGCCATGGGCCCGGCCCGCGCTCGGGACTGGACAGCCTCCCTGGACGGCTACGCGGCCTTCGCGATCACCGCCGCCGGCGGCACCTGGCACACGCCGGGCTTCGCCCGCCACATCGCCCCCGCCTGATTCGCACGCCGACCACCCCCCACGGAGCCGTACAGGAATGCCAAAAACTAGGCAGAGCATGCGACGCTTGACGATCGTGGAAACGGTTGAGCTTTAGCGCCCCGCCCTGGCTGCTAGGCCTGGACGCGACCTTCTGCAGTTCAATTCGGCAGGCATTCTTCTGTGGCGGAATCGGCGCGGTACGGTTTGATGCCGTGACTGAGCCGCGCTCGCCGAGCATTCCAGACGGCCTGATCGTAGAGCTATCGCGGGCTAAGGTCCTCCCTGGAGCGTCCGCAGAAGCGGACCGGTGGATGGCAATGCTCAACGATCGGCTCGATGAGTGCGTGGCCACTCTCGACCGCGAGCGTATGGCCATCGAGATCATATTCAGGCTGAAGGAGAACGGGGAGGACTACCTGTTCTGGGTCAGCGTCCGCGGCGCCGACGGTCTGGGGCTGGACCCGGATAACGTTCTTGACCGGGATCATGTGGAGCAGGCTAAGCGCACCAAAGAACCCGGCTGGACCGAGGCCGAGCCCCAGCTCCTGCTGCTGCCTGATCCTGTCAGGAAAGCTGTCCTCTCATGGGCGCTACGCGGTCAGGATGATCCAGGAAAGGCCAGCGGCGACCGCTAATGCAGACACTCAAGGCCCGCTGCTGGCCTACCTTTGGCGTCGGCAGCGAGCGATCAAGATGACCGGGACCGAGGTCCCCCGCTCGGCTAGCTCCTCAACCACCAGGCCGGCGTGCAGGACTGCGTTGAGGTAGGTCGAGAGCATGCGGTGGTTGATCCCGGTCCGGTCGCGTATCCCCGTGCCGTCGGTGCTCCATCGCCCCTCCCAGGCGTAGCCGAGCTCCGGCGGCCAGCTCGGCAGCCCGGACCACGATCCTTCGGCCCCTCCCGGATAGCACGGGTGGAACACCGAGAAGCTGAACCAGCCGCCCGGGGCGAGCACCGCGGCGACGGCGGACAGGGCGCCCTGCAGGTCATCGATGTCCATGAGCGCCATGTTGCACAGCACGCCGTCGTAGACCACCCCGTCCCACCAGTCGGCGGAGGCGGCGTCGCCTACCTATCGCTTGCTCGGTGTACTCGAGAAAGATCCTGTCCTCAAAACCGCCCCGCTCGCCGCGCTTGCTGGCGGCCAGTGCATCAAGTTCCTGCCACGTCATGGGAAGCGTGCTCAGCAAAGCTTGCAGTACCTCCCATACGTCTGTCAGTTCGCCGGGAAGCTCCTCAGCCGATGCGGTCTGGGCTTCCGCGGCTTCCTCGACAAGCTTGGCCAGCAATGCCGCCTGATAGTCAGGGCCGCGGAGAATACGGGTGACCGCATGATGTCCGTCCGCCTCGATGATCTCCGGTATGTGGTCGCGGACGAGCTTGTTGTAGGTAACCCTCATGCCGGAACGGTACGCCCGGTGCGCACAAAGGCGTGTCCCCGGCTCATCGTACTTCGGGGTAACTCGGGTGCGGGCAAGAGCACGGTGGCCAGCGCGCTGCGCGAGGCTTACGGCCGGGGTGTGGCCTGGGTATCGCAGGATCTCATCCGGCGGATCATCCTGAAGGAAAAGGGCCAGCCGGGCGCGGCGAACATTGGGCTGATCGACCAGGTAGCGCGCTATTCGCTAGATCATGGTTACCACGTCGTCCTGGACGGCATCTTCTACGCTGACCGGTACGAGCCGATGCTGGCCGCCCTGAACCGCGATCACCGTAACGTTTCGCGGCGGACGCGTCCTTACCGGGGCCCCCGCCGCGCGCCAGGTCACGGTGCTGCGACTCACCGGACCGCTGCCGGGGATGTCGCGCTGCTGCAGGCCGGGGCGGGCGGCACCGCCAGCCTGCTCGCCGCCTGGACGAGCGACGGGACCCACTGGACGGTCTCGCCTCCGCTGGCCGCGGGCACCGGACGGGTCACCTCGTCCGGTACCGGATCCGACGGCGCTGCCTGGGTGCTGTTGTCCGGCGGGCGGGGAGACCCAGGCCCTCACGGTGCCGATCCAGTACGCTCCTCCTCCTGATCCTCCTGAGGATGGGAGGATGGCGGCATGGCGCGACAGACTGTTGAGCTCGGTGATGTCCAACGGACGTTGTTCTTTCCGCTGGCGGCGCGGGCCCGGGAGACCCGCAAGAAGCGGCCGCTGCTGCGTGACCCGAAGGCCGTCGAGATTGTCGAGTCGGTCGACTTCGAGCTTGCGCCCATCGCGCCGGGCCCGACCGCGTTCGTCGTGACGCTCCGGACGCTGATCTACGACTGGTGGGTCAGGCAGTTCCTCGCCGCCCACCCCGACGGCACGGTCGTCGAGCTGGGCACCGGGCTGAACACCCGGTTCGAGCGGACCGATAACGGGACCGCCCACTGGATCGACCTGGACCTGCCGGACACGATCGAGCTGCGCAGCCGGTTCTTCACGGACACCGGCCGACGGCAGATGCTGGCCGCGTCGATGGTCGACGAGTACTGGCTGGCCGCGGTGGAACAGCGCCCCGCGCCGTACTTCTTCGTCATCGACGGCGTCCTCGCCTACCTGCGCGAAGAAGACGTCACGGGCATGCTGGCCCGGGTCGCGGGCCGGTTCCCCGGTGCCTTGCTCGCGTTCGACACCGTGACCCGCGCGTCGATGGGGCAGGAGCTGAAGATGGCGGCCAAGCGGAACGTCGCGCCTTGGCAGTGGGCGTGCGACGACCCGCGTTCGCTGGAGCGGCTGGGCCTGACGCTGGTGGAGTCCGTCGCGGTCACCAGGCCGCCGGCCGGGCTGCGCGCGGAGCTGCCCGCCGCGCACCGGTACCTGCTGCCGCTGGCTGACCCGATCTTCGGCAAGCGCGGGATGTCGCTCAATCTATTCCGGGCTGGCTGACCTCGCCGACGTCAGACGGGGCCTGCGGTGATGGGCGATCCTGGCGCAGCACGCTGAGCAGCTCCTCGTAGGGGCCGATCAGGAAGGCCTCGTCGGCAGGCTGGAACCGGGTGGTGCGCCGCGGCCGGTGCTCGAGCACCGTCCGGTCCGCCGCCCGGCGGATGGCCAGCACGCGGGTGCGGGCCGCCAGGTCGAACATCGTCAGGCCGTGCAAGCCGCCGCCAGGGGTGATCGTCAGCTTGGCGACCAGTAGCGGCTCGTCGCCGGCGTAGAACGTGGACAGCACGTCGAGGCCGAGCGCCGCGCCGGTGAACCACGGCGCGGCCAGCGCGGCGGTCGACCGCACGTTGTGGAACCCGAACGTCTCCCTGACCGAGTGGGCGAGCTGCGGGTCGAAGATGCGCAGCACGACCGGGGTGGTTTCCCAGTGGGTGCCGAGCTGGTCGCGGACTGCCAGGCCCGTCTCGAGGTTGGCGAGGTCGTCACTGGTCAGCACCGCGACCGCGGACGCTTCCGGCAGCCGCACCGAGAGGAGCACCTCCGGCAGCGTCGCGTCGCCGATCACCACCGGCACGCCGAGCGCGCGCACCTGGCCGAGGTGCCTGTTGTGCTCGTCCATCTCGACTACCACGACGTCCCGGCCGACCGCGTGCAGCTGCTGCACGACCCGCAGGCCGACCGTGCCAAGGCCGATCACCAGCACATGGCCGCGCAGCCCGGTGATCTTCCGCCGCCCGAGTGACTCCTCGATCCGCCTGCTGACCAGGACGTTGGTGAGCAGCGCGAAGAACACCGCGACGAACAGCGCGCCGGTCATCATGAGCAGGATCGCGAACACGACCAGCCAGGACGGCTCACCGCGGAAGGAGTAGTCGCCGTAGCCGACGGTCGTCACCGTCTCGGTGGTGAAATACAGCGAGTCGAGCAGCGAGATGTGGTGGCCTAGGCCGGCGAGATGGTAGGTGAGGCGGAGGATGAGCGTGGCGGCGATCAGCACCACGACCAGCGCGCCGAGCGCGATTGCCAGCCGCCGGTCCGCGGCGCGCACTAGCGACATGGCGACGTCGCGGAGGTAGCGGGCCACGCTGCGGCGGGCGATGTGGGAGTGGGCGGAGGAGCGGGTCCGTTCTGAATAGCTGAGAGCGGCGGTGGCGCGGAGCTCAGCCGGGGTGGCGATGAGCGTCACCTCGTCACCGGCCCTGACTTCCGTGTCGCGGCCGGGACAGACCAGCACGTCACCGTCGGGCGGCACCACCGCGACGGGGGCGAGGTCGCCATACAGCTGGCGGAGGCTGGCGGCGCGTGGCGCCGTGGTGCGTACCGCGCGGAACTGCTCGCCGGACAGCGTCATCCGCTGCACGCCCTCGCGCAGGCAGGCTTCGACCACCGACGGCGCGGACAGGCCCGCGACGTCGAGCACGGCGATGCCGGCCTCCTTGACCGCGCGGCCGACCGCGGGGTTCGTGAGCTGCGCGACCACTCGCACGTCGTCGCGGAGCCTGCGGGCGAGCAGCGCCGTCTCGAGGGTGGGCAAGTCGTCGTGCTGCGCGCAGATCACCGCGGCGGCGCCGGCCAGCCCGGCGCTGGTGAGCGCCTCTTCGGCCCGGGTGCTGGTGATCAGCGGCACGCCCCAGGCGTGCACCAGCCGCGCTAGCCGCGGGTCGGGGACGTCGTCGACGACCACCGCGGGCACGCCGGACAGCGTCAGCTGCTCGACGATTCGCAAGCCGACGCCGGGCAGGCCGCAGACGATGACGTGTCCGCGCCAGTCCGAGTACGCACCCCCCATGGTGGCAGCATTCCCGTCTGACATTAACGGCATGTTAGGGATTCATGTCTACCGCTCGCCTGCCCGCTACTCGCCAGTGACGCCGTCGATGGCCTCGCGCAGCAGGTCGGCGTGGCCGGCATGCCTGGCCGTCTCCTCGATCAGGTGCAGCAGCACCCAGCGGAGCGTGAACTGCCAGCCGTCGTTGCCCTTGAAGGCCGACAGCTGGTCCAGGCTGGCCGCGGACGCGGCGGCCTGGCGGCTGTGCTCGCAGGCGTCGCGGTAGCGCTGGCGCAGTTTCTCTGGGTCCATGGAGGTGGCGGTGCGGAACTCCCAGTTGGGGTCGGCGACCCAGTCCACGTCCACCCAGTCCGGGCGCTCGGCCATGCCGAGGAAGCGGCCCTCCAGCCAGCTCTCCTCGACAAGCGCCAAATGGTAGAGCAGGCCGGCCAGCGTAAGATCCGAGGTGGGGATCTGCTCCGCTAGCTGGTCTTTGGTGAGGCCTTCGGTTTTAAGCAGGATTGTTTCGCGCTGGTAGTCGAGGTACTGGCCGAGCGCGTCACGCTCGGCGGCGGTGGGGTCTGGGTCCTGGCGCACGTGGCTCCTTGTCCTGTGTTCCCTGTCCTGCGGCGCTGTCCTGGGGCGCTGTCCTGGGGCGCTGTACCGCCCGACTCTAACCGCCGGCCGCCGGTTAGGCTTGGCATTATTCGCCGCGCCGGGGAGATAGACGTGCCGATTCCAACGCAGGTCGCACGCTGGAACAAAGCCGGGCTGAACCGGGTCACGCGGCACATCGCGCCGTGGATGCCGGGGTTTGGGCTCATCGTGCACCGCGGCCGCCGGTCCGGGCGCGAGTACCGGACGCCGGTCGAAGTGTTCCAGGCGCGCGACGGGTTCATCGTCGCGCTGACCTACGGCGCGGACACGGACTGGCTGCGGAACATCCAGGCCGCCGGCGGCGGCTTGCTGCGCACCCGTGGCCTGACCTTCCAGGTCAGCGAGCCGCGGGTGTACCACGACGAGGAGCGCGCGGGCATCAGGCCCGCGGAACGGCGGATGCTGCGGCTGCTTGACGTGGCGGACTTCGTGCACCTCAAGGCGGTCTTGCGTCACAGCAGCTGATCCTGGCCGGCGTCGTAGACCAGCAGGCCGTCGTCGCGGAGCCGGACGCCCGGGGTGGGGCGGTGCGACTCGAGGCGCCCGTCGTGCATGAGGTGGCTTACCTGGACGCCGCGGGCCACGACGGCGAAGTCGGCGACCAGGCGGCGGTGGCAGCGCCACCAGAGGCTTTCCGAGCACATGACCGTGACTTGAGGTGTCTTCGCTTCGGTCAGCACGGCGTCGATGGCGGCCAGGAAGTCCGGCGAGCGCATGTGCTCGGCGTAGCCGCGGAACATGTCCTCCCGCCACACCACGTCCGGGTTGTCGGGGCTCGGCCGCCGGAAGCCGCCGAGGCGCTTCTCCCAGCGGTAGGCGATGCCCGCCGCGGGTAGCCACTTCTCCAGGGCGGCGCGGGCGAACTGGGGATGGCGGCGGCTGCCTGGCGCCGTGCGGATGTCCACGAGGGGGGAGACGCCGGCTGCACGCAGGATTTCCGCGGTGCGCTCGGCCGTCTCTGTCCCGTGTCCGTACGTTAGGAGCATCTACATGAAGTTACGCGTGTGCAGGGCGGACAGCTCCGCCGCCTCGTCGTCGGGGAAGCCGATGTAGGCGAGCCGCCGGCGGCGGCCCTCGTCCATGCTGGCCTGCAGGTCGCGTACCGCCCGCCAGCCTGCGCTGATCGCGGCAGGCTCCCACGAGCCGGCGGCGAGGAGGACGAGGGAGTCGAAGACCTCGGTGTTCAGGCCGGCGGTGTCCTGCAGGGCGGCGTGCCGCCGCTCCACGGACTGCCGGAGCGTGCCGAGGTACGACCTGTCGGTCTTCGCGAGGTGCGCGGTGTGCGCGACGCCGAACGCCACGTGCCGCGCCTCGTCCCTGACCGCGAGCCGGGCGACGTCGGCGGTCACCGGGTCCGGGGCGTGCCGGTGCAGGAAGCGCAGCAGGTCGAGGAAGGTGCCCTCGCCGAGCACCGAAAGCAGGAACGAGGCCGTGGTGAAGTCCGGCTCGTTGAGCAGTGTCTGCAGCGACGCGCGGCCGCCGGCGCTGGACGTGCCCAGCGGGCCGCCGGACAGCAGGCCGCGGCGGGTGAAGACCTCGACGTGCCGCGCCTCGTCGGCGGCCTGGGTGGCCAGCAGCTGCATCACCTCGCGGAAGTGCGGGTGCAGCTGGCTGAGCAGCCGCGCCGGGATGATCAGCGCCGCCTGCTCGTTCTCGACGAGGTAGGTCATGAGCTGCACGACGGCGCGCTCGATCTCGGGCTCGGCGGCGACGGGCGCGGTCCAGTTCACCGCCGTCGCGGGATCCCACTGGCTGGCGGCCGCGGCCGCGTACAGCTGGGGGGCGATGTCGGCCCAGACGTGCTCGCGTTCGGTCCATTCGGCGCCGATGGGCGGGCCGCCGGCTTCGACGAGCGCGCCGCGGGCGGCCAGGCCCCAGCGCGGGTCGGCGACCGTGTCCGGCGGGCCTTGGGCCACGCCGGCTCTGTGCGCGTCGCGCCAGCGCTGCTCGCCGGCCGGGCCCTTAATGATCTCCAGGGCTGTTCCGGCGCCGTCCGGGCCGTCGGCGCCAGCCTCGGTGACGCGGTGGCCGTGTTCCCGGCACCAGGCAGTGAGGTGGACGCGCAGCGCCGGGTGCCTGCCGGTGACGGTCAGCCGGTCGCCTGGGCGCAGCGGGCCGAGCGCCCGCTGCACGAGCAGGTGCCCGCCGTCGTCCAGGCCGAGGCCGTCAAGGTCGGTAGTCGACCGCACGGATGGCGCCCTCGGCGTCGTAGAAGCCGGCCTCGTCCACGGCCCGCTCGAGCTGCTGGTAGCGGTCGAGGCGGGGCGGCAGCCACTGCTTGAGTCCTTCCAGGTCCAGCAGCGGGCGCAGGTCCGGGTCGCCGTAATCCATGCCGAGCAGGAGGCGGGCGAAGCGGTCGATGAGCGCCGGATCGGCGGACGGCCCGGCGGTCATCGTGCAGTGGTCGTACGGCGGCGTCTGCGCGAGGATCCGGACCGAACCGGACCGCAGCACGCCCTCGCGGGCGAACAGCAGCAGGTTGGAGTCGATCATGAAGGCGGCATCCACCAGGTCGCCCGTGGTTCCCGGGGGGACTGTGAAGAGTGCGCGAGCCGCCTCTCGCTCGCCGCCGATGTGGTCGCCGTGCAGCCCGACACCAATGTCGAAGCGGCGGACCAGCACGTCACCGTCGCCGTCCTGTCCGCCGACGCGCAGGCCCGCGGCGCGCAGCAGGGACAACGGCAGCAGCGTGGCCTGCGGCGAGTCGACGGCGCCCGACGCGACGACCCGGCCGCGTAGGTCGGCCATCGACCTGACCGGCGAGTCGGCACGCACCACCACGACCGACCGCAGGTCCTGGTCAGTATCGCGCATCGTGACCGGCGTCAGCGTGACGCCGCGCGCCGCCGCCAGCCGCCGGGCCCGGACCCAGGCGAGCGGCGAGTTCCACGCCACGTCGACGCGGCCCGCCACGAGGTCCTCGACCTGGCGTTCGTAGTTGGAGTAGAGGACGTAGTCGAAGTCAAGGCCGCCTGGCCCGCGCAGCCAGGTGCGGAACCCGTCCCAGATCGTGACGACCTTGGGGTCGTAGGCGACCGCCCCGAGGACCAGCCCGCTCACGCGGTGTCCCCGAGCAGTGGCAGGCCGCACAGCGCCCGCCCGATGAAGTCGTACAGCGCGTCCGTCGTCGGCGCCATCACCCGCGCGGCCCGGGAGTCCCTGAACAGCCGCTCGACCACCGACTCCTTGCGGAACGCGGCGCCGCCCCCGGCGCGCAGCGCCAGGTCCGCCGCGTCGGCAGCCGCCTCGCCGGCCGCCGCCTTGACCTCGAGCACGAGCAGCTGAGCGTCCGGCCTGCCCTGCTCGACCGCGGTCAGCGCGTCCTGCGTCAGCGCCCAGGTGCGGTCCGCCTCGATGCGCAGCCGGGCCAGCTGGGCCCGCGGCTGCGCCTGCTGGGCGAGCGACTGCCCCAGGTGCCGCAGCTGCGTTCGCGTCAGGTGCGTCGCGGTCTCGTCGGCGAGCCGCCGCATCAGGCCCGCGCTCATCGACGCGCTGCAGATCAGGAACACCGGCAGCACCGCCGCCAGGGCCAAGTCGAGGCCGCCGCCGTCGGCGCCGAGCATCGCGGTACGGGGCACCCGCACGCCGTCGGCCGTCATCGGGGCCGACGCGTTGCCGCGCAAGCCGAGTCCGTCGAAGCTCCCGGACACCGACAGGCCGGCGGCACCATCAGGGACCAGCCAGAGCGTCATCGGGCCGTCGGCGTCGAGCGGCAGGCTCGACCACACATAGCTGTCCGCGTGCCCGGCCGACGTGACCCAGCTCTTGCTGGCGTCGAGCCGGACGACGTCTCCCGGCTCTGCTGTCGCCGTGCCTAGCGGCGCCCAGAAGTGGCTGCGTGAGCCGGTCTCGGAGAACGCGAGCGTCGTCAGGTGCCGCCCCGCCGCGATCGCGGCGAGTGTCTCCTTATCGCCGGCGGCGGTGAGCGCGGCGGTCGCGGCGTAGTGCATCGTCACGACCATGGCGGTGGAGCCGCACACCGCGCCGAGCTCGCGAACCACGGCCGCGGCTTCGCGGAGGCCGCCACCTCCGCCACCAGATTCGGCGGGCACGGTCAGCGCGAGCAGCCCCGCCTGGGCGAGCGCGTCCACTTGTTTTCTGGGGAATTCACCAGACCCGTCGACGTGCGCCGCGCCCGGCGCCACGACGTCGTCGATAACCCGCGCGAGCGCGTCGTGAAACGACAGAGATGACATTGCCGCCTGCCTCTCGTAGTCCGGCCCGACCGACCGGTGTGTTCATCATCGCCGGAATCCCGGCGGGTAACCAATACCCGCTCGCACAGGAATAGTGCCGGCGAATTTGTGGTCTGTGCTCCCCGGGCGGCCGCTGCTACGGGACGAGCGCGGCGCGGACGTGCTCGAAGATCAGCGATGTCTCGGTGTAGGCGACGTCGGCGTTGGAGCTGAGGTCCTCGACGAAGTCCCGCAGTCCCTCGGTCGACGCCGCGGCGACGTGCAGCAGGAAGTCGTCCTTGCCCGCTAGGAAGAACACGTTCAGCACCTCGTCGAGGGTCGCGACATCCGCGACGAAGGCGCGGATGTGGCCGCGGGCGTCGGACTGCAGCCGGACCGCGATCATCGCCTGCAGCGGCCGGCCGAGCGCCGCCGGGTCGACGTCCGCGTGGTAGCCGCGGATCACGCCGCGCTCGCGCAGCGCGCGCACCCGGCCCAGACAGGTTGACGGGGCGATGCCGGCGAGCCTGGCGAGCGTGTTGTTCGGCAGCCGGGCGTCGCGGGCGAGCTCGAGGACGATGCGGCGGTCGATTTCGTCGAGGTCGGAGGCCGGCACCGCTCCCCGAACGGTATTCGGCGGACCTGGCATACGGACGGATCGTCCTGAACTTTCAATAGCCATACTCTGATTGTACAGAATTAAATTCAGCGATATTGGCATTCATTCGAAAATCATGCACCATGGATGAATCCGGGCCCCGGCGAGTCGAAAGGCAGGACGGTCAATGAAGATCGGCGTCCCCCGCGAAGTGAAGAACCACGAGTACCGCGTCGCGATCACGCCAGCGGGCGTGCGCGAGCTGGTAGGCAATGGCCACGAGGTGTTCGTGGAGAAGGACGCGGGCGCGGGCTCCGAGCTCGCCGACGACGCCTACGTCGCGGCAGGCGCGACGATCGTCCCCGACCCCGACGAGGTCTGGCGGCTGGCCGACATGGTGCTCAAGGTCAAGGAGCCGATCGCCGAGGAGTACCACCGGATGCGCCCGGGCCAGGTCCTCTTCACCTACCTGCACCTGGCCGCCGACAAGGCCTGCACCGACGCCCTGCTCGCGAACCGCGTCACGAGCATCGCCTACGAGACCGTCCAGCTCCCCGACGGCAGCCTGCCGCTGCTCGCGCCGATGTCCGAGGTCGCGGGCCGGCTGGCCCCGCAGGTCGGCGCCTACCACCTGATGCGCCAGGGCGGCGGCTACGGCGCGCTTCTCGGCGGAGTGCCCGGCACGCACGCGTCGCGGGTCGTCGTGATCGGCGCCGGCGTCTCCGGCCAGCAGGCCACCCAGATCGCCGTCGGATTCGGCGCGCAGGTCACGGTCCTGGACAGGAACGTCGCCAAGCTCCGCCAGCTCGACGCCATCTACCACGGCCGCGTCCAGACCGTGGCGTCCAACGCCTACGAGGTCGAGCGCGCCGTGCTCGAGGCGGATCTGGTGATCGGCGCCGTCCTGGTGCCCGGCGCGAAGGCCCCGAAGGTCGTCAGCAATGACCTGGTGAAGCGGATGAAGCCGGGCTCGGTGCTCGTCGACATCGCGATCGACCAGGGCG
>Ga0335075_10009798_pt1 | contig 14571 bp, 13 predicted proteins | sample Lox_Sample_24_FD_206723 | JGI IMG/M metagenome (GOLD analysis project Ga0335075, IMG submission 206723) | Soil microbial communities from Loxahatchee National Wildlife Refuge, Florida, United States - Lox_Sample_2.4 | ecosystem: Environmental > Terrestrial > Soil > Wetlands | place: USA...
GGTTTGCCCTGATCGGGGGTCGGCTCGGTGCTATCCGTGGTCGTTTGGTGGTATCCGTAACTGCCGGAAAGGCTTGAAGCCGACGGCGATTCGTCTTGCGACGACGACGACGTGGAGTCTTGCGACGACGACGACGTGGAGTCGTCTTGGGTCGGCACGGAGAAGTTGTCGTCGACGACGACTTCGACATGCCCGTATGCCAGCATGTGGTTCGCTTTGTCAGGAGCATCGATGCCCAACAGCGTCGCCACGTTGCGTGCGTCGGTCTCGGCACCCGGTGCGTATTCGATTGTGGTGGCGTTGGGTTCACCGCGAACGCGGTCGCGTATCGCGCCGGTGGTGTAGCCGTCTTTCTTCAGCGTGCGCGCGACCTTGCCGGCGAGCCCGGTGGTGTTGCTGGCGTTGATCACGTCGACCACCGTCGACGGGTTCGGCTCCGAGCTGGCTATCGACGTCGTCGTCGAAGAGTCGCCGAAGGCCTCCGATACCTCGGCCTTGATGGCATCGGGGTCGATGATGTTGACGTCCTGCCCGTTGATGTTGTCGTAGCGCACCACCGGCAGTGTCCGGTATTCGATGGAGCCGCCCGCCAACGCGCCCATCTTGCGGAACTCGTCCTCGTCCCAGCCCGACGACAAGACGACGTCTTTACGCGCCGCCGCCATCAGGCCCTTGAGCTTGCCCAGATTGGTGAAGGTGCCGGCGTCCTGAAGCTGGCGCATGACCGAGGAGAGGAATGCCTGCTGCCGGTGGGTACGGTCCAGGTCACCGTTTTCCAGGCCGTGGCGCTGCCGCACGAAGGCCAGCGCCTGCTCGGCATCCAGGGTCTGACGGCCGGCCGGGAAGTCGGCGCCGGAATACGAGTCGTACACCGCGTGCTTGAGGCACACATCCACGCCGCCCAGGCTCTGCGTCAGGTCGTAGAAACCGGCCAGGTTGACCTCGGCGAACAAGTCGATGGGCACGCCGGTCAGGCTTCGCACCGCTTTCAATGTCGCAGCGCGGCCGGCTTCGCGGCCCTTTGTCTCCAGCTCTTTCTGGTCGCTGACACCTTTGTTGATCAGTTTCTGCTCGACGTACTGCTTGGTGAGCCCGTAGGCCTCTTTGATCTTGATGTGGTTGTAGCCGGGTACGCCGTTGAACTTCACCCAGTCGTCACGGGGGATCGAGAACGCGGTCACCCGGTCGTCGGGGCTGACATGCGCAAGGATCAGGGTGTTGGTGTTGTAGCCGCCGTCGTCGGAGTCGCCGGCGTGCAGGTGTTTCAGCAAGTTCCAGGACAGGTCGTTACCGTCCTGGTCTTTCCGCGAGTCGAGCCCGATGAGCAGGATGTTCTGTCCGTTGCCGGTAGATTTCGGATCCTGGGAGCCCAGCGCCTGGGAGACGGTGATTCCGCCCAGCATGCCGTGGGCCATCCACCATCCCGACCCGGTTGCCAGCACGACGACCACCGCCACCACCGCGAAGAAGGCACCGATGAACCCGCGTCGGTGCACCGCTGGCGGCGACGCGCGATGGCGATGCTTAGCGCCGGATCGCTGCAGGTCTGTCACCACAACCTCGACTGTCCAGTGGGCGCCGCGCGTGACCCCCGGGTTGCAATGTGCGCGGACTACGTTTAGAGCTGAGTACCCAGTATGCGGCAGCTTGCTGTGCAACGCGTAGTGAGCCAAGTAACAGCCGCAATCTTACCAAGGCTCGCAGAAACGGCCACTACCAGCGACAACACCTACTGCAAGGTTCTCCTCGTCGACGACGAGTTGTGACCAAATCGTGGTCATAATTCGGCTGCTTACAGCTCCAAAACGGCCCCGTCGGTGGCTGAAACGGCCGCGGTGAACCGTGCCTGCGCGGCGACCGCCGTGTGTTCGGGCACCCCCGGGAGGGGGTGGTTGTGGGTGAGCAGCAGCCGTGAAACACCCGCCTCGGCGGCGATGACACCGACCTCGTCACCGGAGGTGTGGCCCCGCTCGGCGTCGACGGGCTCCCACGCCTCGTGCAACAGCGTGGTCACGCCCGCCGCGTGGCGGATGGTCTCCGGGTCGAACTCGGTGTCGGTGCAATAGGCCAGCCGGTCCCCGACGCGAAAACCCGCGGAGGGCAAGGTGTGCCGGGTCTGCTCCCACGTCTGGATCTCATGACCTGCGAAACTCAAAGTGTCCCAACCTAATTCCGCCCAGCGTGCAGTCGCCACCGGCGAGGCCGTCTGAAATGGCGAGGCCAGGAGCTGATCCTCCAGGATCGATCGGGTGGGCCGGCCGTAGGACTGCGCGCCGGGGCCGGCGATTGTCAGTCCCCGGCCGCCCAGGCCGCGCGCGCTGACGAAGCCGAGCCCGGTCACGTGATCGAGGTGGAAGTGGCTGAGCAGCAACGTCACTGACTCGATGCCGTCGAGCAGCGCAGGGTTGATGTGCAGCGCGCCCAGGCCGGTTCCGGCATCGAGCACCAGAGCTTCGGTGCCGGCGGTGATCAGATAGCAGCTCGTCTGCCGCGTACTGGTGGGAATCCATCCGCCGCTACCGAGAACCGTCAGCTTCATGGCTAGAGAACTTACGGGGAGGCCAATATCACCGATATCTAGGTCAGCGACTGCTTGAGGGCGGCCACCGTCTCGAGATCGGTCAGTGCCGCTACGCCGCGTTTGACGCCTTCCATCGCGATGCTTTCGACCTGCATGCCGCCCATCCCCGCGGTGATCAGTGGTGCGACATAGGCGTACAGCGACCCTTGCCGATAGCGCAGCCAGAGCTCGTCTGCATTCAGCTCGGGGCCGCCGCCGGCCGCCAGGGCTTGACGGTAGACGGCGAGCAGGTCGCGTTCGCAGGCCTGACGGTCGGCGGTGGTCATGCCGGTGATCAGCGTGTAGCTCAGTTCGCGGCCGGGGTGCCCGCGGCGTACCGCCTGCCAGTCGAGCAACCCGGCTTCGCCGTTGCGAAAGTAGACGTTGCCGGGATGCGCATCACCATGCATCACCGTATTCGGTTGCCGGTCAATTACTTTCGCGACCACACGATAGTTGTCGATGATGAAACGGCCGTCTTCGACGGGAATTGACGTGCGCTCGGCCAGCCGGCGAGCCGAGGTGTTCAACAGCGAGCCGGTGAGCAGCGAAGTGTGGTCGCCCGATGCGGAGTACACCCATCCGGGCGGCCGTTCCCAGAACGTCGCATGCAGCTTCGCCAGGAGTTCGACGATCGTGCTCGCCTGATCCTTATCGAGCGGATGCAGGGTATCGGGAAAGTCGCAAGGATCGACCGCCAGGTCTTCGAGCACGAGCACATAGCGGCCGGTCAGCGAGTCGAACGCCGACCCGTACGCCGCAGGCAGGCCGGTGAGCTGTGGCGACAACTCGCGGTAGAACAACACTTCGGTCTGTGCCAGCCGGCCCAGTTCGCCCATCAGCCGGGTCGCCACGGTCTCGGCGGCCATCTTGACGAACACCGAGGCCGGAACGTCGGCGCCGGTCAGTGCCAGACGGGCTCGAGACGACGTGCCGGCGTCGCCGCCGATCACCGACACCGAGGTCACTCGGCGTCTCATGATTTCCGAGAGCGCTCGGGCGTCGAGGTCGCCGATGGTGCGTGGCAGCGGCCGCAGCCGACCGATGACGGCATCCGTTGCGACGCGCTGCATTCCGCGACCCAGGTGCGCCGCCAAGCCGATAACCGGTAGTACTCTTCCGCTCACCGATGCATCTTTACAAATAGGAGCTATTCTGTAAAGTTTGGTCGAAGCCGCCCGACGATCGCTCGGAAGAGGTCGAATGAGGATGTGAAGCGGCTCAACGGCGTGGACGCCTTGATGCTCTACAGCGAAACACCCGAAATTCACATGCATACCCTCAAGATCGGCGTGCTGGACGTGTCCGGCGTGGAAGGCGGATTCAGTTTCGAGTTGCTGCGCGAGGTCGGCTATCCGCGACTGATGGCGTTGCCACCGCTTCGGTTTCAGCTGGTGGACATCCCGCTGAAGCTGCACCACCCGATGTGGGTACAGAACGCCGACATCGACCTCGACTACCACCTGCGTCGGGCCCGAGTGCCGGCGCCCGGCGGCCGACGTGAGCTTGACCAGTTGATCGGCGAGATCGCGAGCACGCCGCTGGACCGCAGCCGACCGCTGTGGGAGATGTACATCGCCGAGGGACTGGCCGAGAACCGGATCGCGATCATCCACAAGGTGCACCACGTGCTGGCCGACGGCGTCGCATCGGCCAACCAGATGGCCATGGCGCTACAGCCGCAGGAATCCGCGCACATCCCGGCGCCCAGCCCAACCGCTCGGCCGCTCACGCGAACGGACCTGCTGCGGGCGGCAACCCGCGACCATGTCGGACTGATCCGCAAACTGCCCCGGCTGGTGAAGGAAACGGCGACCGGGATTTCGCGCGTGCGGCGCCGCGCCAAGGAACGCGGCGCGCATCCAGACCTCGCTCGCAACTTCGCCCCGCCGCAGTGCTTCATCAACCACCGCGTGACGCCGGGGCGGCGGTTCGCCACCGCGCCGCTGGCGCTGTCCGACGTCAAGGAGACCGCCAAGCATCTCGGGGTGACACTCAACGACGTCGTATTGGCGATGGCCTCCGGTGCGTTGCGTCAGCTGCTGCTGCGCTACGACGGCCATGCGGACGCACCGCTGATCGCTGGTGTGCCGGTCAGCTACAACACGTCCCCAGATCGCCTGGACGGCAACGAGTTCACCTATATGACGCCGTCGCTACCGGTTCACATCGACGACCCGTTGCAGCGGGTCGAGCTCACGTCGATGGCGACCAAGATCGCCAAAGAGAACCACCACTTGCTCGGGCCCACGTTGCTGCCCGCCTGGCTGTCCTACCTTCCGCCCGCGCTCGCGCCGCGGTTCTTCCGGACGCAGGCCCGGCGCGTGGAGTCAGCCAGTGTGATGAACTTGACGATCTCCAACGTGCCGGGGCCGCGGGAGCGCGGTCACATCGAGGGCGCGACGGTCAGCGAAATCTATTCGGTCGGGCCAGTTGTGGCCGGAAGCGGGCTGAACGTCACAGTATGGAGCTACGTCGATCAGCTGGCCATCTCGGTGTTGACCGACGACGTCACGCTGGTCGATCCGCACGAGGCCACCGACGCAATGATCGACGCCTTCGCGGAAATACGAAGAGCAGCAGGGCTTTCCGATCAGCTCAGGCCGCTGGACGCGACCCTTCCGGTGGCCGCCGCGGCGAGCTGACTGGCTAGGTGACGGTCCCTTGACGACGGCATCTACGCCGTCCGACATGTCGGAATTCTCACGGACGCAGATTGGAAATTTGCTACGGTTCCCGCGTGGCGGCGCAGAAGGACTGCCGCGAACGGCTGATCGATGCCACCCTGAGCCTTTGCGCAAGGTGCGGGTATGAAGCCACGTCTGTCGATCAGATTGCCGCCGCCGCCGACGTATCGCCGCTCGACTTTGCGCGCTACTTCGCATCCAAGGATGAGGTTCTCCTCTCGATTATCGAGGATTTGCTACAGGCCTCCGTTGACGAACTCGGAGATGTTGAGCCCGACACGGGCCTGGAACATGCGCTGTTCATCGCCACCACCGAAGTGGTATCCCGGGTCATCGATGGCCGTGGCGTGATCACGCGTGATCGGCTTCTCGCGGTGGCGCAGGTCTTCAACGCACATCCGAATCTCAGGCAGCAGGTGTCGTTAGCCCGCAAGCGAATCCTCGCCGGGGCGCTCGCCGAGCGGTTGGGGGTCGCTGAGGACGATCGGCGCGTGCACCAGGCAGTGACGAGGTGGTCGGCGATTGTGGGCGGCGCGTACCTAATCGGCCGTAGCATGGCGGACCACTACGATCCGCGCACGGACGATCAACTCACTAAGCGGATGATCGCTGAGCTTTCTGCGACCTTCGCCGACGTGATGGGCGATGACCCGCCGCAACCAGACTGACTAGCCGATGACCGGCAATCGGCGCTGGCGCGCGAGCCGGTCGAGCGCGGTCTGCATCACCTTGCGGACGTGGGCATCGACCTCGGCGACGTCAGGGTCTGCGCCGAATCGGGCGGTGGTGTCGATGGGGGCCAGCACATGGGTGACGATCTTGCTCGGCAGTGGCAGGTTCGCGCCGCCGAGCGTGACCCCGAACGGGAAGCCCGCTGCGATGGGCACCATTTCGCTGCGCGTCAGCTGTTTGATGAACCCGAGGCGCTTGGCCAGCCCGGTGCCGCGGGTCAAGAAGAACTGCGTCTCCTGGCCGCCGATCGACACGATCGGCACGATCGGCACGCCGGCGTCGATGGCCGTGCGCACATAGCCGGTGCGACCGTTGAAGTCGATGACGTTCTGCCGCAGCGTCGGCCGCATGGCGTCATAGTCGCCGCCCGGGAACACCATCACCGCGGCGTCGGACGCCAGGGCGCGGGCCGCGTTGTCCCGGCTGGCCGGGATGAAGCCGACGCGCTGAAAGAACTGCTTGGTGAACCCGAGGGACAGCACGTCGTGGCTGAGGGTATACAGCGGCCGGTCGTAGCCGAACTTGTCGTAGAAGTGCACCGCGAAGGTAGGCAGGTCGGTCGTGGTCGGGCCGCCCGAATGGTTGGAGACCAGCAGGGCGCCGCCGGACGGGATGCGCCCGAGGTTGTGGACCTCCGACCGGAAGTAGCGTTTGGCCACCGGGCGGAGCAGGCCGACGACGCGCTCGGTCAACGCGGGATCCCACTTGGCGACGTCCGGGATCTGTTGGGCGGCAGTATCTTTGACCAGCTGAGCCGATGGCATAGGTGCCCCTTGTGATTTGGTGGTGGGCTGCGGCAGTTCCGGCGAAATCGTCCGGACTGCACCTCAGCAGCAGCATCAGCTTTACAGAGTGAGTTGAAGATGTCACGTTTTGTGACACACTGCACAGATGGCCCGTCCGATAAGTGGAAACTCCCACGGACGCGGGTTGGAAATTTGCTACGTTCCGCCCGTGGTGGTGGAAGACTCCCGCGAGCGGCTGATCGACGCCACCTTGGACCTCTCGATCAGGTGCGGATACGAAGCCACGACTATCGACGAAATCGCTGCGGCCGCCAACGTGGCGCCGCCCGAATTCACCCGCCACTTCGCGACAAAGGACGCGGTGCTGATGTGCATCGTCGAGGATCTGGTGAACGCGACCGGCAGCGCACTCAGACACGTTGACGCAGCCGTAGGTCCGGAGCAGGCGCTGCTGATCGCAACGACCGAGGTAATAACCGCGATCACCGAAGGGCGTGGCGTGATCACGTGTGACCGGATGCTCGCGATGACGGAGGTTGTCACCGCAAACGCGAATCTGAGAAAACAGGCGTCGCTAACCCGCAAGCGCGTACTGACTCAGGCGCTTGCCGATCGGATGGGAGTCGCCGCGGACAACCGGCGCGTGCGCCACGCGGTGACGCGGTGGTCGGCGATCGCTTCCGGCGCTTACCTTGGCGCCGGCAGCATGGGGAAGCACTACGATCCGCGCCAGGACGATCAATTAAAGAAGCGGGGGATCGCCGAGCTCACAGCGAGCTTCTCCGACGTCATGGGCGACGATCCGCCGGCGCCGCGGACGCCAATTCCGTGAGAGTCCCTGGCGTGGTGGGAGAGGGATGGCAAGGCCAGAGCACGACGGCGGACCAAGGGGAATTTGATGCTTGCCGCGATACCAGGTCTATGAGAATTTTGCTGCGACGCGGCCAGGTCGGGCATCCAGTTCCCACGGCGCTGGTTTAGGAAAAAGCTGCTCAAGCCTTGACACGATATAGGGGTTCTCCACAGACGTGTCGTTGAGACAAGCAAACTGGTTCATCCTGAGCTTTTTGTCCACTTCGCTCGCTTCCATATCCCGCTTGCCCAGCCATCCGCGAATCTGCCGACTGTCAAGCCGTGCTCCTCGCTCCCCGCTGCAGTTGAGAATCGTTGAGAATACACACATTCCCGGTTGTTCAGCGAAGTCGAATCGCAGAGCCTCCCGTATCCAATCCTTGCGCAAGGGATACGGGACGTGGCCATCGAAGTTGTTGGCTCGGAACCCTGCCTTGCGAAGCCGACGTCCCGTGTTCACCAGGCGGAGTTGCCACCTGTTCATCCCCTCGTCCGGCTTCTTCTCAATTTTGCCGCGATGCCAAAGCTCAAAATCCCCGGGAGCACTTGGGCGAAGCAGAATGTGATCGTCGCTGCACAGAACAAAGGGGTCGGAAATTCCTGGCTCCATGGCAAGGCGGAGCGCCTTGTGCAGTAAGTTGGCGTCCTTGCAGCTTCTGTAGGGGTCGGGCCACGCAATGCATCTGACTTTCTGGGTGTCGATCCAAGCGGGGATGTGGCCGATGATCCAGGGCTTCGCTTTGGCACGATAGTGTTTCCAAAACGACCGCATCGACAGGCGCAGCTCCCAGTCGCCCGTGCTGCTTTCATTTCCCAACATCCAGGCCACATCCATAGTTTGTCTCCTTGCCCCTGCGCTGAAATCGCGCGCTCGCGATTGCCTTCATGCGGACCGCCTCGGCCGAACCCTCCGCTCACTGTCCAAGCAACCTCACTCCGCACCATCGAGGTAAGGCCTAAAAAAACTCCGGCTTCGGTCGTGTTGGGTCCCAAATCCAGCGGCCCTTCATGCGAATGAACGCCACGTCGCCAGCTTCTTGCGGCCGAATCTCCACGCTGTTTTGCATTTTCCGGCACACAGCGTCAATCTGTCGTGCCACGTCGGAGATTCCATCAAGATCGCCGCATACGACCCCCCTGTACGACGAGCAATGCGCGATCAGCCCCCATCCATGCACTTCGTGGCCTTCCGCAATCAGCTCCTCCGCTGTGCGGGCCTTGGTCGGAACAAGTTCTTCCACCAAGTAGACAAACAGGCTCAGGTCGCCAATCTCGTTTGGCGACACCGGCTTATGGAAGGTTGCCGCACCTGCCTTCAGCTTCCGTGCAACGGTGGCGCTGGCCATGGCGCTTTTGATTGTCATTTCCGCAATCGTGCCCGGATTGGAATCCAACAGTCCGACCGCCTTGCATCCGCGCAAGCGGTTCAACCACACTTCGTTCTTAACCTCGCGTTTGGTAATTCGAGTAAACACGGGCGCGCGCGCCCACAGATAGCGGCCGAGCAATGGCATGCATTCGGAACTTTCCCGTAAATGTTCTTCTAGGGCGGGCCGGACCTTGCCGGCAGAAAGCGCGGCAAACGTTACCGTGTCGCGGGCCAATCGAACCAGTTCTATGTCCTCGGCACTCATTTCTGCTTCGGGCCGTCTCTCTTGTTCGCCGTTCATCCGATGCGGCCGGATGGTGACTTCTTGCCGCATAGTCGGCGGGAATCTCGTTCCTACGGCCAGATTTGCAGCTCTGTCGCCGGTCGCGGCAGAATCGCCCAGCACATCGCTGCGCGTAAAGATCGCCTCCACCGGGCAAATGGGCGCGAAGAATTTGCTGCCTCGGCGCTGGGTGTCGACAACCACAAGAAGAGCAGCCGGCTGCAGCCCGTTGTTCCGGCAGTAAGTCACAAGCCGCTTCTTCGAGATTCCCTTGTTAAGGATGTCATCGACCAGCATCACGCGCGCGCCGCGGGGCGGAGGCACACCTTCCAGCAGGCGTCGTAGGCCGTCGGGTTTCCGTTCCTTGCGCAAATAGAACCCGTTGAGCGGCTCGACGCCCACGGCTCGATTCACCGCGAGCATGCCAGCGACAATGGGAATGGATGCGGTCTCAACGCCTCCGATCCACTGGGCGTCATACCCGCGCGATCGGCGCCACAAAAGTATGGAGCAGCACGCCAGCGCCTCGTCCAGCAGAAGCGGGGCGCGTAAATCCCAAATAAACGAATCGCGGCTCGGTTTCACCTCAGCCCCTCTAGATCGCCAGATGTTTGCGAACATCGGATCTGGGCCTTGCTTCCAGCCCAGTCGACGGAAATCTTCGGGGGAGCGAAACTTCACACCGCATCGCCGAACAAACTCCATCAAGCGGCTCTCGAGCGCGTTGTCGGGCAAATCCAGGAGGACTTGAAGTGTCGGCGCAACATCCGCCGACACTCCCACCGGACAAGCCATCACAGCGTTTGCCTCACTCTCTTTGCCGAAGAATGACAAAGCCTTTTCTGCCAACCTGGGAAACTTGGGCTCACCTTGATCGTCTGCGTTTCCACACCGATCCTGCCGGTTCAGGCCCTCGGGAATCGTCGCCGGGTTGCAATCTCGACTCACTATCGCGATCCGGCAACCGAACCTGGTGCCAGGCGGGGTTTAGCTTTTGGAGTTCTTTTCGATCGCAGCGATCGCCGTCAGCGCGACCTGGGACACGAGAGCCACATTGGCGGACATGGACGCTACCGCAGCGCAGCAACAGCAATCGCACGAATCGGAGGTTCCGGACCCCGTACTTCCTCCATTCTTCCCTTTGCCGTCGCCGCTTCCATTTCCATTTCCCTTACCCGTGCCCTTGCCGCTTCCACTGCCTTTCCCCTTGCCCTTGCCGCTTCCGCTGCCTTTCCCCTTGCCCTTGCCGCTTCCCTTGCTCGAATCTGACTTGGACTGCGATCCCGAGCCCGAACCCGAACCTGTATCGGATTCGGTATCCGAATCGGTGTCAGTATCCGAATCAGTGTCAGTATCAGTATCGGCATCGCCGTCGTCGTCGCCGTCAAAGTCTCCGTCGTCGTCGCCGTCAAAGTCTCCGTCGCCGTCGCCGTCAAAGTCTCCGTCGTCGTCGCCGTCAAAGTCTCCGTCGTCGATAGGTGGCAAATTGGGGTCGTCCTCGTCCGGCTGTTCCGCGCGGCGCCTCATTTCAGGGGACACAATTAAGCTCTCCTCTCCTCTTCATCACTGTTGCAATTCGATGGTGTCGTGTATCCGTGCAATTGACGCGAGTAGCTGACTACCTGTTTCGACGCCGTGATAGCCGAGCGCGGCCAAAGTAAGGCAGATCCGTCTACATGACGCGCGTCACTCCTGTGCCAGCGGCGGCCAGCGCCGCTCCTAGGCCCAATCCGACCGCCAGCACGCCCAGACGACCAATACGCATCGCTTTTAGCACGGGTCTTCCTTTCTCCGGGTGCCCGACGGGTTGCGCTCAGTGTTCCTGATCAGCGCGGACCCATCGGATGACGCGGCACATTACTCCGCGCACGGCCCCAGCACACGTGTTTGACACAAGTTAAATTACCCTGGGTTGAGCGCAGACGCGCATCGCACGTTTCCCGTTGGCTTTATGGCCGTTCCGCACCTGGTTCACACGATAGGGAGGCGCTCACATATATCAATACGGCTGCAGCGATCGCCACCCATGACCACGCCTCGGACTGGGAAAGCCTTGCCGCTGGGTTCACATCAGATATCTGCGCCGAGTACATAGTTGCGATGATGGCGGTTGCCAACGTCACGTATGGAGGCGCGTCCTTGATATAACGCGGTAGTTCACCGAGCTCTCGTCGCAACTTGCGACTGGAATTCCAGAGTAATCCACATACGAGAAGCGTCCATACTGCTAGACCGATCGAAGCAGTTCTCGCGGTACTCCACATTGGTTCGAGAGGCGGCTTTGGCTGTCCCAACGCGATAGCGACATCCATCAGCCCGTTCGTAATGAAATAAATAAAAATAGGAGGAAGGTAGACCGTTACAAGGAGTCGGAAGTCAGTACCCAGTTTCAGGCTACTTGTAGCTATGAGATGGACCAGGGCGTACAAAAGTATGTACATCGATACCGTAAAACCGACCCCGGCCAAAAGTTCTTCCGATGCGGCTCGGCCCTCCACGAGGGCATGCCCGCTTTCACCGGTAATGATGCTGTATTCGACGGTTGCAATCAGCAATCCCGTGAACGCACACAGCAAGGCGATGACCGTTCGCTTATCCTGATCAAGTTGTCTGGGCGTGAACTTCGTGCGTGGATTGGAATCACGACGGCTCAACACGATTGTCATTGCCAAAAACGCAAAGCCGGTAAACACGCTCGCCATTTGCGCATAAGAACCGGCTGTCTTCGATATGTCAAAGTCGACGTCGGGGCCGCCCATCGTTGCTGCGGGGAGTGCTCGTGGCCCAAGCATGGTGTCCCTTCCTCCCCCTGCGAGAGCTGAAGAAACCAGGGCATCATTATGGGCTCATACAAGCGCGGGCGTGCATGAAAGGGAAACCCTGATGGCGGCCCGCACGTCCCAGAGGTTGTGGATGACCACGAACGCCAAATGATCCCGCCGCACAACGATTCGGTCTGGCCCGATGACACCAGGCGCGCCGCCGCTACGCTCGCACTTGCTGCAGCCACCAACAGCGACATGCTGTTCGGCGACATGGTCGACGCGATCAACGATGCGCTGAATTGCGGACGGCCCCTGCAGTTCGTGCTGGAGTTGATCCGGATGCTCACCGCCGGGTTGGGCGAGCAGTTCAGCAATTCCGACACCGCCGCGGCTTACCAGCAGCTGGGGGCACAATGTCAAGCGGTCGAGGACGGTATGCGCTCACGGGGCGTATGGAGGCACGGACCAGGCAGCCTCGAAGGTGGGTAAAACCTGGGTGGACTACCTCATGCGGGATGTCGTCACCGAGCATTGCCCGGAGCCGCCGGGATCGTGGGATTCGTAGCGCTCGTAGGACTGGTGGGGCTTGTAGGGGTTGTAGGACTCGTAGGACTTGTCGGAGTCGTAGGGCTCGTTGGAGTGGGCGGACTCGTGGGCGTGGGACTCGCAAGTCCTGGTCCTTCGCCGCACCAGTCCTGCACATCTTTCGGGTACTGCTCGAGCGGTGGAGGACACCGCTGCCCCGGCGGGAAGTTCGCGCCGGCATTGAGCAGATCGCAGGGAACATAGACCTGCTTGCCCTTTTGGGTGTTGGTCAGACACTTCGTCGGCGGATCGGCATGGGCCTGCACGGGGACGATGACAGCCGCCGCGACAGTGCCGACCGCCAAAGCAAGACGGCTGTAGGTCATCACAACTCCTCTTGAGTGGGGTGTGGGAATGGCCGATTCTCGACCTCTATAAACGAGAGCGCGCAGACCTCGGCCCAACAGGACGACGTCAACAGCGCAAGCTCACACCTCCGCGACCTCGAGTCGGCGCTTAGGCCGCCAATCCCCCCATCGTAGAATCGTCGTGGCTCATCGAGCCGGCCCCGGCCGCGTTAGCTCAGTTGGTAGAGCGTCGCTCTTGTAAAGCGGATGTCGAGAGTTCGAGTCTCTCACGCGGCTCCATTCCTGTCGGCAGCCGCTCACTCGTCGTGGTCGATGATGCGCTGGGACCGCACTGTGCGCGGCGGGGAGCGGCGTGATGGGCGACGACCGGGCAGCGGAATCCGCTCGGCGATGTTGCTGAGCGGGTTGACCACCAAGGTCAGCGAGTTCACCGCATCCTGCAGCGTCGCGATGGCCGGCTCCAGCGCTTCCATCCCTGGCGCCAGCCGGCTCAGGGTGTCGGCGACGGCGGCGAGTTGTTCGAGCGGGCCGTTACGGGCGGTCAGCTTGTCGATCAGACCACCCTCGGCCAGCAGCCGATCGGCCAGGCCGTCCTCGGCGAGGAGTCGCTCGATCAGCCCGTCGTCGGCGACTAGTTGATCCGCCAGCCCGCCGGGCTTCAGCGCGCGTTCCAGCCCGCCGCCCTCGGCGGTCAGTCGGTCGAGCAGGCCGCCTTGCTGGGTCAACATGTCCACCACCCCGCCCGGGCGCAGTAGCCGGTCGAGCGGCCCGTCGGTGGCAAGGGCGCGCCCGATCGGGGCATCGTCGTCCAATAACCGCGCCAGCCGGTTGGCCCGGGTAATCGCCTCGTCGATGCCGAGCATGTGCGTGACCGCATTCGGCCCGCCTGGCATGGCCGCCTCACCCAGGGTTCGGTGCGCGAGGCCAAGCGCCGACGTCGCAACGCCGAGGCCCGCGTCTGCCGCCGCGAGCCCGATGCGCACGGGCGCGGTGGCGAGGTTGGCCAGGCTTTTACCAAGGTTCATGACACGAGTGTATTCGCGGAGGTCCTGGCTGTTTGGGACTGCCGCCAAACCAACTGACAGCAAGTCCACAGCAATTGTGGAGGCTGTCTTGAGCTAAGTGCGAGCAAATAGACAGATGGCATCGGCAATCGCAGAAGACACCACACCGGAAGCCCGGGTACTCGTCGTCGACGACGAAACCAACATCGTCGAGCTTCTGTCGGTCAGCCTGAAGTTCCAGGGCTTCGAGGTACACACCGCGACGAATGGACCGGCGGCGCTGGATTTGGCCCGCGATGTCAGGCCGGATGCGGTGATCCTCGACGTGATGATGCCCGGCATGGACGGCTTCGGCGTGCTGCGCCGGTTACGCGCCGACGGCATCGACGCGCCTGCGCTGTTCCTCACTGCTCGCGATTCGTTGCAGGACAAGATCGCCGGGCTGACGCTCGGTGGCGACGACTATGTCACCAAGCCGTTCAGCCTGGAAGAGGTCGTCGCTCGATTGCGAGTTATCTTGCGGCGCACGGGCAAAGGCATCATCGAGCGTCGCAACGCCCGGCTGACGTTCTCCGACATCGAACTCGACGAGGACACCCACGAGGTGTGGAAGGCCGGCCAGCCGGTGTCGCTGTCGCCCACCGAGTTCACTCTGCTGCGTTACTTCGTGATCAACGCCG
>Ga0335075_10009799_pt1 | contig 14571 bp, 10 predicted proteins | sample Lox_Sample_24_FD_206723 | JGI IMG/M metagenome (GOLD analysis project Ga0335075, IMG submission 206723) | Soil microbial communities from Loxahatchee National Wildlife Refuge, Florida, United States - Lox_Sample_2.4 | ecosystem: Environmental > Terrestrial > Soil > Wetlands | place: USA...
GTCTCGACCAGACCGCCAAGCTCGGCGAGGGCGCAAAGCAGGTCTATATCCACGCGCTCGACAACATCTTGTTCCCGCGCCTGATCTTCCGGCTGGAAGGCCAGATGCGGCAGAATTTCGACAACCCCACTTTCCTGTACCAGGCGACGCGCATCTACCTGATGCTCGGCTCGCTCGGGCCGCTGGACCGCGGAACGGTAAAGGCGTGGATGCATTATGACTGGGCGGCAGCCTATCCCGGCCCGGCCAACGCCCCGTTGCGCACGTCTCTGGAGCAACACCTCGCCGCGCTGCTGGACCAGCCGCTGCCGCAGGTGACGCTGGACGGCGCACTGGTCGAGGACGCGCGCCGCACGTTCAGCCGCATTTCGCTGGCCGACCGGGTCTACTCCGCGATCGAGCAATCGCCCGAAGCCGCGGCGCTGCCGCCCTGGCGGCCCTCCGACGCGTTGGGTGCCACCGGCGTGCGCGTGTTCGTGCGTGCATCCGGCAAGCCGATGACCGACGGCATTCCCGGCTTCTTCACCGTCGATGGCTTCTACAAGGTGCTGCTGCCGCAATTGCCGGCAGCGGCGAAGCAGGTGGCTTCCGAAAGCTGGGTGCTGGGCAAGCAGTCGGAAATCGATCCCAACAGCCCGCAGGTGCAGAACCTGCAGCATGACGTGGTCGGGCTTTATACCAACGACTACGCCAGGCAGTGGGACTCCATGCTGAATGACCTGCAGGTCGAGCCGCTGTCCAACATGTCGCAGGCGGTGCAGGATTTGTACGTGCTGTCTTCGCCGCAGTCGCCGATGAAGGAGCTGCTGTCGAGCATCACACGGCAGCTCACGCTGACGCAGCCGCCGGCGACGCCGGGCGCGGCGGGCGAGGCGGCATCCCAGGCGGCCGGCGCGCTCGAGAAGAAAGCATTGGGCGGCGTGAACGATGCGTTCAAGAAGATGTTCGGCACCACCACCGGGCCGGCGCCGGAACCGCCGGGCAAGGCGATCGAGGACCGTTATGCCGCGCTGATCGCCTATGTCGGCAAAGGGCCGGGGGCGCCGATCGACGCCGCGCTGAAGCTGCTGAGCGATTTGCAGCAGCAGCTCGCGCAATTGGCGAATGCCGGTTCGGGAGCCGCTGCACCGCCCGCCGCCGGCGGCGATCCGGCGCAGTTGCTGCAGGCGGAAGCGGCGAACGCACCGCAGCCGGTGCAGCGTTGGCTGGTCGCTTTGGCCATGAGCGGCAATGCGCAGCGCAGCGGCGGCGCGAAGCAGGCGGCCGCGGCGGCGTTCAATGCGCCCGGTGGTCCGGCGTCGCTGTGCAAGGTGGCGGTGACGGGACGTTATCCGTTCAGCCCCAACGCGCCGGAGTCGATTCCGCTGGATGATTTCTCCCGGCTGTTTTCGCCGAGCGGCATGATCAACACTTACTTCAACACGCAGCTTCGGCCGTTCGTGGATACGTCGGGTCCGGTGTGGCAGGCACAGGCGGTGGCGGGCGTGGCACCGCCTGTCACGTCCGGCAACCTCGCCGAGTTCCAGCGTGCCTGGAACATCGGCCAACTGTTCTTTGCCAACGGGGGCGGGCAGCCGAGCGTGCAGTTCGAAATCACGCCTGAGACGCTGGATCGCGGTGCCAACGAGGTGACGCTGGAACTGGGCAGCCAGGTGGTCACCTACGCCCACGGTCCGCAGGTTGCGACCTCGGTCACCTGGCCGGGAAGCGGCATGAACACGGCGCGGCTGGTGTTCCAGCCGCCGCCGGCGGGCGGCGGGGTGCTGCAGGCAACCGGCCCGTGGGCATTGTTCCGGTTGTTCGATCAGGGGACTTTGCAGGAAGAGGGCTCACCGGACCGCTACAAGTTGACGTTCCACGTCGGCAACAGAGAGGCCAGCTTCGAGATCCGGGCAGGTTCGGTGCTGAACCCGTTTGCGCCCGGCATGCTGCATGGCTTCCGATGCCCCGGGCTGTGACATGCCGACCCGTTATGGCTGGGCTTGACCGGGCCATCCGCGCACGATTGCCGGTGCGCAGATGGCCGGGTCAAGCCCGGCCATGACGGGACGTTGCAGCCATGCCCGCCGTACTCGCGGGGTTTTATGGCAAGCTGCCGGCGCGCGGCGATTTTGTGCGCGGCGGGCTGCCGCGTGATTTCACCGATCCCTGGGATGCGTGGCTTTCCCGGGCCATTGCCGGCAGCCGTGCGCGCATGGGCGAGGACTGGCTGCCTGCGTTCCTGGAAGCCCCGGTCTGGCGATTCGTTCTCGCGCCGGGGCTGTGCGGGGAACGGGCGGTGCTGGGATTGATGCTGCCCAGCGTGGACCGCGCCGGCCGCTATTTCCCCCTGACCTTCGCGGCATTGTTCGACACGGGGTTCGACACGGGGTTCGACGCGGGCGCCGCCGCAATCGACACCGCGTGGCTGGATTGCTGCGAAGCGGCCGGACGCGCGGCACTGGAGCAGGATGCTGCGCCGGAGCAGATCGCGGCGATGCTGGGCGTGCCGGCCGCTGGTCCCTCCCCTCGCCCTTGGTCCGCTTCGCTGTCCGCGCCCGCAACGGACGGGGGAGACCTTCCCGGCGAAACCGGACCGTCGCAAAGCCTGTGGTGGACTGAGGGGGCACCGCGCGTCCCGGCGACGCGGCTTGTCATATCGGGGATGCCGAATGCTTGCGTTTATGCCACGATGCTGGACGCGACGACGCCAGACGCCGCTTCGGCGGCGGAGGCTGACCAGGCTGCCGGAGCAATCCAAACGACGAAGGAATGGGGTCCGGTGTCGGATACACCAACAGGGGGAGATCCATGGGAGCCACCGTCATGAGCGCGGTTCGCCTCCGCTCCTGGGCGATGACGCATCCGGGCCCGAAACGCAAACACAACGAGGACGCCTATGTCGACCGCCCCGACATTGGCGTGTGGGCGGTGGCGGATGGTGCCGGCGGGCATCATGCCGGCGAGGTCGCCGCCGGCATGATCCGAGAGGCTCTGGAGGCGATTCCGCCCGAGCTGTCGGCCTCGGAACTGCTGGCGCAGGTGCGCGGGCGCATCGTGCAGACGCATGAATGGCTGCGTGCCGAGGCGGAACGACGCGGCCCGGACGTGGTGATCGCCTCTACGGTGGTGGTATTGCTTGCGCGCAACGAGCATTTCGCCTGCCTGTGGGCGGGCGATTCCCGCGCCTACCTGTTGCGCGACGGGGCGTTGCAGCAGATCACCCGCGACCACAGCCTGGTGCAGGAGCTGGTGGATTCCGGCATGATCCGGCCAGAGGAGGCAGAGCACCATCCGCGCGCCAATGTCATCACGCGCGCGGTGGGCGCCGAGCTGGATGAGTTCGTGCTGGACAAGGTGAGCGGACCGATCCGCCCAGGCGACCGGTTCCTGCTGTGCAGCGACGGTCTTTCCAAGACCTTGCCGCCGGCCGAACTCGCGGCCTTGCTCGGCGAGACCGACGGCGTGCCGCCGGCGGAGTCGCTGATCGCGGCGGCACTGGCGATGAACGTGTCGGACAATGTGACCGCCGTCACCATCGAAGCCGCATAGGCGGAAAATTTCTGCTTGCCAAAACGCCGGGTGCCGCGAGGGATGAGGCGGTTGCGGCAGCAGCGAGCAAAACGATATGTTGCAGCGCGTCTTCCCGATGGTTCCCTCCCGCACCAGCGGCGGGAGGGAACCGAATGGAAGTGTCAGCCCTTCTTCTGCTGGGTCATATCCCAACTCGCGGACTGAGGCTTGCTGCTGGTCTTGGCGTCAACGACGCCGTATTTCCAGGTCACCTTGGCGAAATTGAGCGACAGGCTTTCCTGCGGCGGATCGTCGGGGCCGGCCATGACGCTGTAACCGCTCAGGCCGGTGTCGGTGAATTCATATTCGAGGTACGATTCCACCTTGTCCTTGGTGGTGGTGGTGAACTTGATGGTCACCAAATTGCTGAAGTCGCCGCCGACGGCATCCTGCCATAGCTGGATCGACGCCTTCTCCATCCGCTTGGTGACCGAGACTTCGCTGATCGATGGCTCGGATCCTTCACGGGTATCTTCGCCGCCATGCGGGACCGATACGCCGCGGCCGACGCCCCAACTGAACGAATTCAACTGGATCCACTCCTTGAATCCATCGGTCGTCACCGACCCGGCGACGGGTCCATATTTCATGTAGATGGCCACGCTGATGCTCCTCCTGTTGCCATACCCAAGGCGATTCAGCCGATATGGTACTGAAACGAGCCAGCCGTGTCCACGCCCACGGTAATGGCCTCGATCGTCCCCCCCTCGGCAAGACGGGACAGTACTTCCGCCGACAGTTCAGGCAGCAACGTGCGAGACAGGATCTTCTCGACGTTGCGTGCCCCTGACGACGTTTCTGTACAACGGTCGGCGATGGTTTGCACGAGCGATTTATCCCAGGCAAATTTCGCCCCATAAGCCTCCTGAACTCTCCGCCGTACCCGGTTGAGCTGGAGTTCGACGATCTGCTTGATGATGTCCGGCGACAGCGGGAAATACGGTACCAGCGTGACGCGGCCCAGGAAGGCCGGCTTGAAATGCTTCATCAACTCCGGCATCAGCGCGTCGGCCAGCCCGGCCGCATCGGGCGCCGTTTCCGGATCGGCGAAAAGCTGCGTGATCAGGTCGGTGCCGGCATTCGATGTCATGATGATGACGGCGTTCTTGAAGTCGATGTCGCGGCCTTCGCCGTCCTTCATGTTCCCCTTGTCGAACACCTGGAAGAAGATGTCCTGCACGCCGGGATGCGCCTTCTCCATCTCGTCCAGCAGGATCACCGAATAGGGCCGCCGCCGGACCGCTTCGGTCAGCACGCCGCCCTCGCCATAGCCGACATAGCCGGGCGGGCTGCCCATGAGCAGGCTGACCTTATGTTCTTCCTTGAACTCGGTCATATTGATGGTCGTCATGTTCTGCTCGCCGCCGTACAGCAGATCGGCGAGCGTCAGCGCGGTTTCGGTTTTGCCGGTGCCTGATGTACCGACCATCAGGAATACCCCGATCGGCTTGCGCGGATCGGTGAGGCCGGCGCGCGACGTGCGGATCGCCTGCGACACCGCATCCAGCGCATGCGGCTGCCCGACGATGCGCTGGCCCATCATGTCCTTCAGATTCAGTACCGTGCGGATTTCATTCGACTGCATCCGCCCGGTGGGGATCCCGGTCCAGCCGGCGACCACCTCGGCGACCGCCTGGCTATCCACCACCGGGAAGATCAGCGGCTCCTCGCCTTGCAGATTGCGCAGCTTCGATGCCGCCGCGATCAGCTTCTCGCGCAATTCGTCCTTGTCGGCGGTGCCGGCGGGATCATCAAGCTGGGCGCGCGTCTCCGCCATTTCAGCGGCCAGCGCCTTCTCCTGCTCCCAGCGTGCGTGCAGCGCTTCCAACTCCGCCGCTTTCTGCGCCCGCTCGGCGATCAGCGCCTCGCGGCGGTCGGCGTGCTTCTCGCCGGCGGCGATTTCGCGATCGACGATGCCGAGCTCGGTGTCGATCAGGCTGATGCGACGCTCCCGGTCTTCGATCGGCGCGGGGATGGCCGACTGGCTCATCGCGACGCGCGCGCAGGCGGTATCCAGCAGGCTAACGGATTTGTCCGGCAACTGGCGCGACGGAATATAGCGCGCCGACAACCGGACGGATTCGCTGACGGCCTGATCCAATATGCGGACGTTGTGGTGCTTCTCCAGCGTTGCAACCAGGCCGCGCATCATGGCCGTGGCGATCGGCTCGGGCGGTTCGAGAATCTGCACCGTCTGGAAGCGCCGGGTCAGGGCTGCGTCCTTTTCGAAATATTTCTTATATTCGGCCCAGGTGGTGGCCGCGATAGTGCGCAGCTCGCCGCGTGCCAGCGCGGGCTTCAGCAGATTGGCGGCGTCGCCCTGGCCGGCCGAGCCGCCGGCGCCGATCAACTGATGCGCCTCATCGATGAAGAGGATGATCGGCTTCGGTGAAGCCTTGACTTCGTCGATGACGCCGCGCAGGCGATTTTCGAACTCGCCTTTCACGCCGGCGCCGGCCTGCAACAGGCCGAGATCGAGCGTGCGCAGCGTGACGTTCTGCAAGGCCGGCGGCACGTCGCCGGCGGCGAGCCGCAGTGCGAAACCTTCCACCACCGCCGTCTTGCCGACGCCTGCCTCACCGGTAAGGATCGGATTGTTCTGCCGCCGCCGCAGCAGGATGTCGACCATCTGGCGGATTTCGGAATCGCGCCCCAGGATCGGATCGATCTTGCCGGCCTTGGCCTGCGCGGTGAGGTCGATGGTGAACTGGTCCAGCGCGCCGCCGCCGGTACGCGGCATCGGCGTGCCGCCTTCGGTGACGGTGCCGCCCTCGGCACCGAACGCGGCGGCTTCCTGCGCCTCGGCGCTGTTAGCGGTGACCGCGGCGAAATCGCGCTTCAGCAGATCCGGGGCGATCTTCAACAACTGGCTGGACGCATCGCGCGCACGACGCGCCAGGGCTTCATCCGCCAGCAGCGCCCACAGCAGGTGGCCGGAGCGGATTTTTCCCGCGGACTGGTCGAGCGAGGCGAACAACCATGCCTGCTTCATCAGGTCGGTCAGTTCGGGCGCCAGCGAGGGCACCCGGCCGTTGCCGGTCTTCATTCTCTCCAGAGACCGATTCAGGTCCGCGGCGAAGCGGCCTGGCTCGATCTCGTAGTGTTTAAGGATCACCGAGACGTCGCCATCGGTCCGGTCGGCGAGGGCGGCCAGCCAATGCTCGATTTCGACGTTGTAGTGCGTGCGGGTCGAGGTCAGGCCGATGGCTGCCTCCAGCGCGCGACGGCACGTGTCGTTCAGGTGACCGACGAGCTGTTTCAGATCGATCGTGACCATCGTGTTTCCCGCCCGGTTGACGATGCGAACGCGGCAAATCCGCGCCGGAGGACCATCCCCCATTCCGCGCTTCAACTGTATGTGTTACGCGGAACCGTTGTCCAGCTTTTGAGAAGGTGTGCAAGTGGCATTGCCGGATGGATTCGATCTCGAGGCGTTGCTGGCGCCGATCCCGGGTGACGCACCGCAGGGGGTGGACATCCGGGAGGATTTTTCGTCGACCTCTCCCTACAATCGTCTGCGCGACGCCCGTTCGGAAGCACGCGATGCGGAGCGGCTGAGCGAGGTGCCGCCCGCCGAAGGCGCGGGCTCCCCTCCCGATCCCGGACCGCTGTGGCGGACGGTTCGCGATATTGGCCTGAAGACGGTGGCCGAGACGGCCAAGGACCTGGAAGTGGCCGCCTGGCTCACCGAGGCCTTCGTGCGGAGCCACGGGCTTCCCGGGCTTACCGCGGGCGCCAAGCTCATCAGTGGCCTGGCAGAGAATTTCTGGGACAACGTGTTCCCGCTGCCGGATGATTACGGGGTGGAAACGCGCGTCGCGCCGATAACCGGCTTGAACGGGCGCGAAGGTAACGGATCGTTGATGCAGCCGTTGCAGAAGCTGATCCTTTACGTGCGCCCGGATGGCACGCCGTTTGCCCTTTACCAATACGACAATTCGGCGCAGCTCGCGTCCCTGGATTCCGAGCGCCGGGCCGCCCGGATCGAGGCCGGCGCGGTGCCCTTCGACGACGTGGAGAAGGAGGCACGCGCCCAGGGGTCTCGCACCTTCGTGCGGCTGCGCGAGGAGGCGCGCGAGGCGCTGGAAGCGTGGCAGCACATGGCGGATGTGCTGGACGAGAAGGCGAGCGAGGATCCGCCTTCCACCAGCGCGGTACGGGACCTGATCAGGCACGTGCTGGAAATCGCCGACCGCTACGCCCCGCCGGAAGAGGGGGCTTCCAGTGCCGGCGGGGGAGAGATGGCGGCAGCCGACGGCGCGGGCGGCATGGCGGCGGGCGTCGGCATGGTGTCGGGTATCGCGGTGCCGGCCGGGCAGGTCGTGAGCCGTGAAGATGCACTGCGGGCGTTGGAAACCATCGCCACCTTCTTCCGCCGTACCGAGCCTGTTTCGCCGCTCGCCTACACGATCGAGGAGGCGGTGCGGCGCGGCCGGATGACGTGGCCGGACTTGCTCGAGGAGATCGTGCCCGATCGGGACAGCCGGAATGCGATCCTCACCTCGCTTGGGATCAAGCCCCCGCCACCGCCGGAAGAATGAGAGCGATTACGGCACGACAGGTGCCGCCGCCGCCTTTGCCGGGAGGCATGCCGCAAGCGGGATATTCGGAAAAGCCGTGTTGGCATTCGCGTCCGGCCAGTCCCCTGCCTTGGCGCCAAAGGGGAGCGTCCGTCCGCAAGGCCGCTTCGCTTCACGAAAATCGTGGCGCCGGGCTGTGAACCATGTCATATCCCGTCGCGGGTTGTTGACCCTATTCGTCGCACCTGCTTAATATTTGGGCTTCGCGGCGATACTGCCAACGACACGTGTAGCCAGCGTCGGTTCAGCCGACCATAGCGATGGGGAAGCGGGCACATGAGTGCAAGCATACACGACAAGCTCAATCGCGTGCGCAAGCCGCGGGTGCACATCACCTACGATGTCGAAACGGAAGGTGCGCAGATCGAGCGTGAACTGCCGTTCGTCGTGGGCGTGATGGGAGACTTCTCCGGCGACCCGACGGCGCCGCTGCGGCCGATGGCCGACCGCAAGTTCATCCAGATCGACCGTGACAATTTCAACGACGTCATGGCGAACATGAACCCGGGGCTGAAGCTGAGGGTGGACAACAAGCTGTCGGAAGACGGCGGCGAGATGGCGGTGGACCTGAAGTTCAACTCGCTCGACGATTTCGAGCCGGCGCGCGTTGCCGCGCAGGTGCCGGCGCTGCGGGCGCTGATGGAGACGCGTGCCAAGCTGCGCGACCTGGCCAGCAAGGTTGACCGCTCCGAGGAACTCGAGAACCTGCTGGAGCAGGTCCTGAAGAATGAGAACGAGCTGAAGTCGCTGCAAGACCAGCTCGGCCTGGGCAAGACGGAGGGCTGATCCATGTCCGGCGCACAAGCTGCCACCCAGGCAGCAGAAGCCACCACCACCGAAGGCCTGTCGATCCTCGATCAGGTGATCGGCGCGACCAAGCAGACTGCGCCCGACCAGGCGCAGGACCTGGTGAAGAACCTGGTCGAGCAAGCGATGGCCGGGACGGTCACGTTCGACAAGAACCTGACCAGGACGTTCGAGCGTGCTGTTGCCGCGATCGACCGCAAGCTGTCGGAGCAACTCAACGAGATCATGCACCACCCCAAGTTCACCAAGCTCGAGGGGACGTGGCGCGGTCTCAACTATCTGGTCATGAACAGTGAGACCGGCACCAGCCTGAAGATCCGGGTGCTGAACATCTCGAAGCGCGACCTGGCCCGCGATCTGCAGCGGGCGGTTGAGTTCGACCAGAGCCAATTGTTCAAGAAGATCTATGAGAACGAGTTCGGTACGCCGGGCGGGGAGCCTTATGGCGCGCTGATCGGCGACTATGAATGGACGCAGCATCCCGACGATGTCGAGACCCTGCGGCTGGTTTCGAATGTCGCCGCGGCCGCGTTCGCGCCGTTCGTCTCCGCCGCGGGTGCGGGCATGTTCGGTTTCGAATCGTGGCAGGAGCTGTCCAAGCCGCGCGACCTGGCGAAGATCTTCGAGACATCGGAGTACACCAAGTGGCGCAGCCTGCGCGACAGCGAGGATGCCCGGTTCGTCAGCCTGGTGATGCCGCGCACGCTGGCCCGCCTGCCGTACGGCGCCGCCACCAAGGAGATCGAAGAGTTCGCCTATGAGGAAGCGCCGTATGACAACGCCGGCGCTGCCAAGGCGATGGATCATGAGCACTATTGCTGGATGAACGCCGCCTACGCTATGGGCGTTCGCATGACCGACGCGTTTGCCAAGTACGGCTTCTGCGTCGCCATCCGCGGCGCCGAGGGCGGCGGCAAGGTGGAGAATTTGCCGACACACGTGTTCACGTCGGACGACGGCGACCTGGACGCCAAGTGCCCGACCGAGATCGCCATCACCGACCGGCGCGAATTCGAACTGTCCAACCTCGGGTTCCTGCCGCTCTGCCACTACAAGAACACCGACTATTCCGTGTTCTTCGGCGCGCAGACGCTGCAGAAGCCGAAGAAGTACGACCGGCCGGAGGCAACGGCCAACGCTGCGATCTCGGCCCGCCTGCCCTACATCATGGCATCCAGCCGGTTCGCGCATTACCTGAAGGTGATGGCGCGCGACAAGATCGGCAGCTTCATGGAGGCCGGCGATGTCGAGCGCTGGCTGAACCGCTGGATCATGAACTACGTCAACAGCAACGAGAACGTCGGCCAGGAGATGAAGGCCCGCTATCCGCTGCGCGATGCGAAGGTGGAGGTGCGGGAAATCCCCGGGCGTCCGGGTTCGTACAACGCGGTGGCCTATCTGCGGCCCTGGCTGCAGATGGAAGAACTCACCACCAGCCTGCGGATGGTTGCGCGTATTCCGGCGAATTCGGGTTAACCCGCCGGCAGGGAGGTCGGGCGGCAACGTGAGTGTTGCCCCTCCCCTTGTGGGCTTGGGGCGCGAAGCGGACCAAGGTCAGGGAGAGGGGTCGCGTTTTCCCGATGGATTCACCTCTTTCCGAACTGAATGCGGCGGTTGCCCCCTCCCCCCAACGTCAGGCCGCTTCGCGGCCTGATGCCGCAAGGGACGGGGGATATTTCCAGTCCGGCGCGCCGCTTCGCGATGCTGTCCTTTCAGGCCATTTCGTCGGCGTGCGCGACACGACGCTGGAAGATGCGCTCTCCGGCTTTCTTCTTGGCGACGGCGGGGATGCGGTGGAGCGCTGGTTCGGCCCCGAAACAGGGCGGCGGCTGCGCATCGATCCGGACGCATTGCGCGGCGCCTTGGATCGCGACATCGCCGCAATCGACACGATGCTGTCGGACCAGATGGATGCGATCCTGCACGATTCGCGGTTGCGCCGTCTGGAAGGGACATGGCGGGGGATCGCCTGGCTGGTCGATGTTACCGAACAAAGCAGCCGCCTGAAGATTAAATTGCTGAATGCAGGCTGGTACGAAATCTGCCGCGACCTGGAACGCGCGATCGAATTCGACCAAAGCCAGATGTTCCGCAAAGTTTATGAAGACGAATTCGGCACGCCCGGCGGCGAGCCGTACGGCTTGCTGGTGGTCGACCACGAAGTACGCCACCGTCCCGCGCCGAACACGCGCACCGACGACGTGAATGCAATGGCCGCGCTGTCGGGTGTGGCAGCAGCGGCGTTCTGCCCGGTGATCCTGGGCGCTTCGCCGGCGTTGCTGGAAGTGGACAATTTCGCCGACCTGGCGAGCGTGGTCGACATCGCGGCGCCGCTGCGCAATACCGAGCATGCCCGCTGGCGCTCGCTGACCACACGCCCCGACATGCGCTTCGTCGGGGTCACGCTGCCGCATCTGCTTGCGCGCGCGCCCTGGGAAGACGACGGCACCCGCGCCGACGGATTCCGCTATGCCGAATATGCCCCCAGCAATGAAGAACGCGTCTGGATGAACGCAAGCTACGCCTTCGCCAGCGTTGTCGCCCGTGCCTTCGCCAATTACTCCTGGCCGGCCGACGTGCGCGGCGTGGAAACCGACCGGATTGGCGGCGGGCTGGTGGAAAGCGCCGCGCTGGAACCGTTCCGCACCGATCCCGACCGCGTCTGGTGCCGCCCCGCGGTTGAAATCGTCTGGAACGACCATCAGGAGCGTGCATTGCTCGACGCCGGCCTGATGCCGCTGTCCTCGCTGCCGTTCAGCGACGAACTGGTATTCGGCGCGGTGCGCAGCCTGCTGGTGCCGCCACGCTTTTCCGGCCCCACGGCGGACGCCGCGGACGCCAACGCACGGCTGTCCTCGCAGATCAACTCGATCCTGTGCGCGTCACGATTCGCCCACCACCTGAAGATGAAGGGGCGGCACATGGTCGGCTCCTTCCGGACCGCCGACGAGATCGAACGTCAATTACAGGATTGGCTGACTCAGTACGTGAATGCGAATGTCAGCTCGTCCGGCGACTCCCGTGCGCGGTATCCGCTGGTGAGCGGACGCGTGCGGGTGCAGGAAATGGCGGGCAGGCCTGGCAGCTTTGGCTGTGTCGTGCACTTGCAGCCGCACTACCAGTTGGATGACGTGGCGGCGACGTTCCACCTCGTCACCGATCTCGGCAAGCGATAGGGATGGCCGGTCCCGTCGCACGTGGCCGGGCCAAAAGAATGGGGGACGCATGAGCGCGACAGACCAGACTGCCAGTTCTCTGTTCCGGACCGGCAAACTCACGGAAGCCATTGCCGCGGCCCAGGCGGCCCTGCGCAAGGCGCCGACCGACATCAGCGCCCGTGTGCTGCTGGCCGAGCTGCTGTGCTTCGGCGGCAACCTGGAACGCGCCGACGTGATCCTGGACGCCGCCTCTACCATCGATCCATCGAGCGCGCTGGTGGTCGCGGAATTCCGCCAGCTCGTGCGTGCCGACATGGCGCGGCGCCAGCTTTTCCGGGATGGCCGCGTGCCGGAGTTCCTGGGCGAACCGACCGAAGCGCAGCGGCTGCAACTCGCCGCGCTGGTCGCGTGGCGCGCGGGAGATTTCGCAGATGCGTCGCAACAGTCCACCGCCGCCGAAGCGGTGCGTCCGCATTGCGCGGGCAAGCATAACGACACGTCCTTCGACGACATGCGCGATATCGACGACCTGCTGGCCGGCACGCTGGAAGTGCTGACCACCACCGGCAAATATTATTGGGTGCCCACCGAGCGGCTGATCAGCGTGGCATTCCATGCGCCGAAGCGGCCGCGCGACCTGCTGTGGCGGCGTGCTTCCGTGTCGGTCGACGCAGGACCGGACGGCGACGTCTATGTCCCGGTGACCTACGCCGGCGACGATACGGCGACCGAGGCGCAGCGGCTCGGCCGCGAGACCGACTGGCGGCAGGCCGACAACGGCCCGGTACGCGGCGTTGGCCAGCGCGTGTTCCTGCTCGGCGAGGAAGACCTGGCGGTCATGGACCTGGGCAGCCTGACGTTCACCGGCGTGGGCGGCGCATGAGCGGACGGCTCGGCAGCCGCGGCGCCGGCGTCCGCGTCCAGGCGCCCTTGCTCGATCGGCTGATCGACGAAGCCCCGGACCAGGCGCGCGATCCACCGACATCGGTGGCGGACACGATGGCCGCATTGCGCCAATCCGTGCGGCGCGACCTGGAAGCGCTGCTGAACACGCGGCGGCGCTGGCGGTCGTGGCCCAAATCGCTGGCTGAACTGGCGACGTCGCCGGTCGGCTACGGCATTCCGGATTTCGCGTCCGGCGCGTTCAACGATGCGAAGCGGCGCGAGGATTTGCGGCTGGAAATCGAAGACACGATCCGCCGGTTCGAACCGCGCTTCCTGTCGGTGCGGGTGCACCTGGTGGACACACGCGAGCAATTGGAAACCACGCTGCGGCTGCGGGTCGACGCGGTGATGCATGCCGAGCCGGCGCCCGAGGCGGTGACATTCGATACGGTGGTGGATCCGACGACCGACGATATCACAGTGCGAACGAAGGAGTAGTACAACACCTCGCCCGCGTAGCGGGAGAGGTCGCGGCGCGAAGCGGCGCGGGTGAGGGCGATCGGGTCGGCACGCTATATTCGTTAGAATCGTGCCGACCCGATCACCCTCACCCTTGGGGCTTACGCGCCTCGACCTCTCCCGCGCGCAGCGCGGGAGAGGCTAGGTTACATCATGTCCGACACATTGCTCCCCTACTACGACCGCGAACTCGCCGCCATCAAACGACTGGCCGCGGAATTCGCCGATACACACCCAAAGATCGCGAGCCGCCTGCGCCTGTCCGCCGACGCGGTGGACGATCCGCACGTCGCACGCCTGCTGGAAGGCGTCGCGTTCCTCGCCGGGCGCGTCCACCTCCGCCTGGATGACGAATTTCCCGAGCTTACCGACTCCCTGCTCGGGTTGCTGTATCCCCACTACCTGGCGCCAATGCCCTCCTGCATGGTGGTGCAGCTCGATTGCCAGGCCGATCTGGCCCTGCCCGCGCGCCTGCCCGCCGGCATCGCCGTCGATACCGAACCGGTCCACGGCGAGGCGTTGCGCTATCGCTCCACCAGCGCCGTCACATTGTGGCCGATCGAGGTGGAGAACGTTCGACTGTCCGGCCTGCCGGTCGTCGCACCGCCCAACCCCACCGCACCAGGCGCGGCGGCCGTGCTGCGTATCACGCTGAAATGCCTGTCCCCCGACATGACGTTCCAGCAGCTCGGCGTCGATCGCCTGCGCTTTTTCCTGCGCGGCCCTGCCAACCAGACGCTGCCGCTGTACGAGCTGCTGTGCGGCCACGCGATTTCCATCGCCTATGCCGATTCCGCCGTCGATACCGCCCCGGTCATCGTGGCTGCGAACAATATCGCGCCCGCCGGCTTCGCCCCCGACGAGGCATTGCTGCCCTGGTCCGCACGCGGCTTCTCCGGCTTTCGCCTGCTGACCGAATACTTCGCCTTCCCGGAGAAATTCCTGTTCCTCGACTTCGGCAAGATCGACAACAAGACACTCGTCTCCGGCGGCAACAAACTGGAGATCTTCGTCTATCTCGACCGCCCTGCCCCGGAACTGGAACGCAGCATCGGCCAACAGGCGCTCGC
>Ga0335075_10009800_pt1 | contig 14570 bp, 7 predicted proteins | sample Lox_Sample_24_FD_206723 | JGI IMG/M metagenome (GOLD analysis project Ga0335075, IMG submission 206723) | Soil microbial communities from Loxahatchee National Wildlife Refuge, Florida, United States - Lox_Sample_2.4 | ecosystem: Environmental > Terrestrial > Soil > Wetlands | place: USA: Florida...
CCCGGCGTGTCGCCCGCCACTCCTGCCCGGCGGGGCCAGATCAGAAGAGAACTACCGCGCCCCGTGCTACTCCCGGTGGGGCCCGATCAAAGAAGAACAGCGGGGCCATTTCAGAGTGCTACAGCCATGACCTGGACGAAACCCGGGCCGAGGTGATCGCGGCCCGTACTGCTGGCGACCGCGCGGCGGAAGAGGCTCTCGTCGCTGACTGGGAGCGTAAGTTGCGGCGTCTGCTGGACGCCGAGCCAGCGCTGTGGTCCGAGTTGCGGCGGGTACTGGATGAAGAACTCGCGCCGTTGCTGTCCGCTGACGAGCAGGCACGCCTCATGAACATCCAGAACGTCACCGCGTCCGCACCAGGCTCGATCGCCCAAGGGGCGATGTTCGGCAACGTCATAAACTACGGTGCCGGACCGGCGGATGGAAGCCCGCAGGCGTCAGTTAGGACTGATCCCGGTCGGGAGAATCCCTTGTGACCATGGGCGAGGATCGCGTGCCGCAGGTTACCCAGAATGTCACCGCCGTCAACGGATTCGCGTACGGGGTCATCGGTGCCGACGTTCACGTCTTTGACAACGGCCTACCGCTGTATTTGCTCGCAAACTGGCGGGAAGAGCCCGCTGCCGCGTCTGACTGGCTGCTTGAGTTGCCTAGCCGGGTGCTGAACGCCCGACGGGCAGTCGTCCCTTTCACTGGGCGCTCTGACGACCTGGAAGCGCTGCGCGAGTGGCGTGACAACGGCCCGAGGCTCGCAGTCAGGTGGCTGCACGGACCGGGCGGCCAGGGAAAGACCCGGATCGCCGCCCAGTTGGCTGCGGAGTCAGTCGCCGCCGGGTGGAGAGTTGCCGCAGCCTTCCACGGGCCAGATGCGGAGCGTCCGGGAGCAGGTAGCCAGGATCTGCGCCTCGAGGGCGCGGCCGGCCTGCTGATCGTGGTCGATTATGCCGACCGGTGGCTCTTGACCAATCTGAGTTGGCTGCTGAGGAACGCGCTGCTGCACCAGACCGGCGTCGTCACCCGGGTGCTGATGATAGCCCGTACTACTGACGCCTGGCCGCGGGTCCGCGGCATCCTGGATGTATACCAGGCGGGCACCTCCAGCCAGTCCCTGCCTCCGCTTGCGGGGAAATCCGATGCGCGGGTCAGCATGTTCACTGCGGCCCGGGACCGCTTCGCAGCCCTCTACCAACTGCCCAGCGCCGCCGTTATCTCGGCGCCGGGGACATTAGACGACCTGGAGTACGGGCTGACTTTGGCCGTACACATGGCCGCGCTAGTGGCGGTTGATGCTCACGTAACAGGAAAGCGTCTGCCACAGGACATGGCCGGCCTGACCATGTACCTCCTAGACCGCGAGCAGTTGCACTGGGCCCGCCTGTACAGTGACAGGACGGCCGCACCCGAGGCGGTGGAGCGACTTTACCGCACGCCGCCCGAAGTGATGAACCAGGCCGTGTTTACCGCGGCGCTCACCGGCAGTGTCACGTCCGACATTGGCGCGGTGCTTCTTGAGAGCCTTCAGCTGCACGATCCCGTGCAGATCCTCACCGACCACGCCACCTGCTATCCTCCTGCCGACCACGGACAGTCGGCAGTCCTCGAGCCCCTATATCCCGACCGGCTCGCCGAGGACTTCCTGGCATTGACCATGCCCGGCCATGCAGCCGACTACCCGGCCCAGCTCTGGGCACCCGCCACGATCGCCACGCTGCTGATTCGACAGGGTGATCAGAACGCCCCGACCGCTTGGACCCCACGCGCGATCACCTTCCTGGCCTCCGCCGCGCACCGTTGGCCGCATCTCGGTCCGGGCTGCCTGTACCCGCTGCTCCTCAGAGACGCTCAGCTCGCTGTCGACGCAGGAAGCGCTGCGCTCAGCGCCCTGTCCAGCATGCCCGGCGTTGACCCGGCCGTCCTTGAGGCGATCGAAGCCCTGCTGCCCGAACATCGGCACGTCGACTTGGATGTTGGCATCGCCGCCCTGGCGACCCGGCTCGCAACCTACCGCCTCAACATGACTGATGACCCCACAAAACGCGCACGCATCCACAATGACCTCGGCCGCCGCCTGTCATACGCCGGCTTGCATCACCAAGGCTTGACCGCCACCGAAGAAGCCGTGCAGATCTGGCAGCAGCTGGCAGCCGCCGACCCGAGGGCTCACGAAGCCGATCTGTCAGACTCTTTGAACAATCTCGCCAACCGGTTGTCGGACTTGGGGCGGTCCGAGGAAGCGCTGGCCGCCGTTCAGGAGGCCGTCAAGGTGGACGGTCGGCTGGCCCGCATCAACCCCGCCCACGCACCGGACCTCGCGAGCTCGCTATCCAACCTGGGCCTCAGATTCTCTCAGCTGGGCCGATTCGAAGAAGGGCTGTCCGCCGCTGAAGAAGCTGTGCAATTTTGGCGGCTACTGGCAACCGCCGACCCGGAAGCCTACGAAGCCGACCTGGCCATGTCGCTGAACATCCTCAGCGCCATACTGTCCAGCCTGGGCCGACTGGAGGACGGAGTGGCCGCTGCTGAGGACGCCCTCAGGATATATCGGCGACTGGCAAGCACCAGTCCGGCCGTTTATGACCCCGATCTCGCGATGATGCTGAACAATCTCGGCACCAAGATGTCAGAGTTGGGGCGGCCGGAAGAGGCAGTGACCGCCTCGCAGGACGCCACCGCCGTGTATCGCCGGCTGGCCCGCATCAACCCGGCCGCCTTTGAGCGAGACCTCGCCATCTCGCTGAACAACCTCTGCAGCGACCTGTCGCACGTAGGACGACTTAGCGAAGCGCTGGCCATCGCCGAGGAAGCCGTCACGATGTATCGTCGGCTGGCCCATGCCAACCCGGCCGCCTTTGAGCCAGACCTCGCCGGCTCCCTGAACAACCTCGGCCGCAGACTGTCCGAGATGGGACGGCAGGAAGGCGCGCTGGAGGCTTCCCTAGAAGCCACGCAACTCTGGTGGCGGCTCGCTGAGGTAAGCCCGCTGGCTAACGGGGCTTACCTCGCTATGTCACTGAACAATCTGAGTATCGAGTTGGCGGGCGCGGGGCGACTGGCGGAGGCGGTGACCGCAGCCGAGGAAGCCGTCCTGAGGTACCGCCAGCTCGCCGACACCAACCCGGCCGCTTATGACGCCAATCTCGCACGGTCATTGAACAGCCTCGGCAACCGGCTCTCAGATGTAGACCGGATGGAGGAGGCGGTAGCGGCAAACGAGGAAGCCGTCACGATCTGCCGGAGGCTTGCCGATACCAACCTGGCCGCCTATGGAGGTTTCCTCGCTATGTCACTGATCAATCTCGGCAACAAGATGTCGGAGTTGGGGCAATCGGTGGAGGCGGTGGCCGCTGCCGAGGAAGCCGTCTTGAGATACCGTCGGCTCGCCGACACCAACCCGGCTACTTATGGAACGGATCTCGCCCGGGCGCTGTGGGCTACTGCCCAGATACGGGTCACGTCACGCTCAGGACTACCCGAGGCGCTCACGGCGATCCGCGAATCCGTCGCGATATACCGGCTGCTTGCGGCAAAGACCCCCGCGGCATTTGCCGATGATTTCAAGCGCGCTCTTGCCACAGCCGCAGATGTCCTGGACAGTCTCGGAGAGCAGGAACAGGCGGCGTCATTGAGCTTCCTGGTCGAGACTGGCGCCTTGGACGAGGCCGCCAATTTGCTACTTCTTCAGCCAGAATGAGGCTAATGCCCTGAGAAGGCGCGAAGGGAAGACATCGGGTCATGCCGATTCCGGAGCTTCGGGCACCGCTGGCCTTCGCGGGCGACAAGCCCGGCCCGTTTGCCGGCGGTGCAGGACGCGACCTGCGGGTCCTTGTCGATCTCCCCGCTAGCCAGCGGCAGGCCGACGACAGCACCACGTCGCCGGGCAGGTTGGGCATTCCCGAGCCGTCCCGGCTGCTGTGGAGCCTCGGGCAGCGCGACGACATTACCCTTCACTGGCTGGCCGACCCGGGCCAGGACGGCCAGCCCGGAGCCGTCTGCCTGGACGAGCTGGCTCCGCGGAGTGGACTCATACAGCAGCTGGGAGGCGGCAGCGGCGCAGTCGGTACCGGCGGCCTGCAGCCCCTCGGCGTGGCTGCGGGATGTCGTGGTCACGCGGGTCGCGGTCGAGATGCGCGCCGACGTGCTGGCCACTTCCAGTCGGCCGCTGGTTGACGGTGCCGTCCCGCGATGGGTGGCCGCGGCGAACCCGATGACCGCCGAACAGGCGTTGGCCGTTATCGGGTTGTACCTTCGCGGTCGGCGGCAGTACCCGATGATCGCCCCGAACGGATTGCGCTTCGGCGAGCACCTGCTCCTGTGGTCGGCCGCCCGGGCTCAGCTGCCGTCGGGCTGGCGCTGGGGAAGCGCGCTTGTGGCCCACAGCGGAGATATCCAGCGCAAGGGCCCCACGTTCTTGTTCGGGTCCCTGCATGAGCGGATCGTGCGGCTGCTGCGCTGCCGGGACCGCGTCCACACTGCGCTGCTGGTTCCGCAGGACAACCAGACGGCAGGCGAGGCCAGCGAGGCATTCGACTACTTCATGGTCAACCTCGTCGGAGCCTTCGACGCCCCCGCCCGCGCGGCCCACCTGGCGGCAGGCCTGGACCCCGGCAGCAGGCGCAACGCAGCCTGGCAGAAGGACAGCTGGCGCCGCCGGATCCGCCCGGCCAGCCCGGAACTCGCCAACCTATTCGCTGCAGGGACCGCCCACTCGCGTGTTCTTGAGATCGCCCGGATCCTCCGTAACACGGTTCACGGCGAGGGCCTGCACACCACGGCTGCCCAGCAGGGCGGCAGGCCACGCGAGACGCTGGTGGCCCTCCCCGAAGACGACGCCCAGGACCTCGCCGACCTGTTCGGCCACCTCGGCGGACCGGACGAGTGGGGCCTGCGCGAACTCAAGCCATTGAGACCGCACATCGACCCGGCCCGCCTGATCGAGCGGCTCCTGCCGCAGGCCCTGCAGGTGCTCGACGATGCCCTCCGGCTCACGCCGGTGGAGCTCCTCAGCGGAGTCACCCCCGGCGCTCTCATAACCGCACCGCCAGACGACATGAGCTTCGGCCTGGGAACCCGCGTCCGCGCATCGCTCCTCCTAGGCCTGCCGGTCCCGGAAGCCTAACCTTGGCGATCTCACCCAGGTCAGCCACGCACGCCGACGCGGGAAGCCGACTGAACCAGTGGCCGACTCCGGAGACGTTTACGCATCATCCCCTTATCACGTAGCTGAACTCGCTGGCCGAACGTAGGGCAGGCATCGGCAGCTGCCGGATGCGTTTCGTGTGGCGAGACCACATCGTCCAGGTCGACTAGCAGGCGCTCGCTGTTCGCCACGAGCCACTGCCGGGCGCGCTCAGTCTCAGTGCAGCTGCTCTGGACGGCTAGCCAGACCTCGGTGAGTGGTCAGGAATCGGCAGGTGCACGACCTCATGGGTGCAGTAACCAACCCAGCGCGCCGGTGTCAGACGGAATCGTGCTGCGTGGCATGCAGATGCCCCTGGCTGGTTGGGTGCACGGTCGTCAAACTCGGGCAGGTCGGTCTAGTCGCATCAGACCCAAATCTCTCCAGTGGTGCGTTCAGACTTCACATGGACCGATAAATACCGAGACGTCAATGTGCCGACTCGTCACCGAGGAGGACGCGTGCTAGTCGCCATGCGCCTGGGCAGTCAAGCGCACGGCGAGCATAGTCAGCGGATAGCAGATTGTCTTCGATCCACTCGTCGTATTTCGCGCTCGCCTTATTCACTACTCGGGCCGCAAGCACTACCGGGTCAGCCGGTCCAGCACCGACCAGTGCTCGCAGGTGATCCCGGACCTTGTCGGCAGCGGCTTTGGCCACGGTGATGATCAGTCCGTCGTTGCTGGCTTCAACGCCAGCTGCTGACAGCTGAGCAGCAAGCGTCACCATGACCCGGCTGCCTGCCCAGGGGAAGAGAACCGTATCCTGGCCGCTTTGCAGGATCCTCTGCTCGGCGAGGTGGTAACGGACGTACGCGTCTCTTGCTTCGCCGAGCAAGGTAGCTGCGGTGGCGGACAGGTAGCGCGGGATGACGTCCGAGGCGAGCACTGACCTCATTTCGGCTCTGACCCGGTCATGGACTCCTGCGGCGCCGCCACCAAAATCGGGTGGTCGACCGCCAGCAGCGGGCGCCACTTCGATTACTTTTTGCTGGTGGTCGACGGAGGAGACTTTCCAGCGCCGGCCGCCGAAGATCAGCAGCGCGTTGACATAGAGCGCCCGGTCTGCCGGCATGGTTCCGAGCGGACGGCCGTTCAGGAAAATCCGGTATTCCTCCTGGCTCGCGAAGGCTGCGTAGAAGCTGTAGTGGTTGACCGTGCGCTCGCCGAGCGGCCCGAGGAGCAGGGTGCCATCGGACGATTGGACAAGGACGTCGTGGACGCCCAGACCGTGAAGCAGTGTTACGAACTGGGCTTGCGTCACCGTGGTGAACGGGCTGCCTGCGCCGCACAGAGCCCGGTACGCGGAAGCTGCACTCACGCCGCCGTGCTGGGCGATGGCCGATAGCACCTGCTGGATCAGTGTCGACAGGTGCAGCGCGTCCTGGTCGGGCGGTTCGCACCATCCGGCCAGGAGCAGTTCCAGCATGGCGATGCTCTGGATGAGCTCGGAGTGGAGCTGGTCGGACAGCGGGGTCCGCGGGTCGACCAGCGGCTCGGTCACGTAGATACGCAAGATCGCGGGTTCGCCGCGCCGGCCAGAACGGCCGAGGCGCTGCCGGAGGGCCGCCACGGACGGTGGCGCGCCTATCTGGGCAACTGAATGGACGCTGCCGATGTCAATGCCCATCTCCAGCGTCGTGGTAGCAACGGCCGTTGTAGGACGGCCGCGGTCTTTCAGCGCGGCTTCGACGTCCTCTCTGAGTTCTCTGGAAAGGTTTCCGTGGTGGGGCAGGAACTCGTTCGGGACTCCTGTCACGTCGCACAGATCACGCAGCCGCGCCGCGAGCAGTTCAACCTCCGCGCGGGCGTTGGCGAAGACGAGGTTGTCTTCCCCGCGCAGGGCCCGGTACAAGTCGGCCGCGATTTGCTGGCGAGCTGCCCCTTCACTGGTCTCCTGGCCTGCTGACGGCGGACTGTTCAGGTAGCCGCGGATTTGAACTTCTAGCTCTTGCCCTCCCTGGGCCGACTGAATGCACCGAACACTTGCCGCCTCACCAGGCCGGAGAGCCTCAGCGGCCAGGGTCATGTCGCCGAGCGTCGCTGAGAGCCCGACACGGGGTATCCGGCGTCTGACAGCAAGTTCGACGCGGTGAAGCAGGCTGCGCAGTTGAGCACCCCGTTCGGTGCCGAGGAACGCGTGCAGCTCGTCAACCACTATGTACTGCAGGCCCGCAAACAGGGTGCCGACTGCCCGGCCGCGCACCACGAACAGCGCTTCGAGAGACTCGGGCGTGATAAGCAAGATCCCGTCGGGCTTTTTCAGCACGCCAGATTTTTTTGAGCCCGGAACGTCACCGTGCCAGCGGTGCACCGGGATGTCCAGCCGGTCACACAAACCGGACAGCCTGTCGAACTGGTCATTGATCAGTGCTTTCAACGGGGCAACGTAGAGGACACGAACTCCCGGCTGCGGAGGTGCGTCGGTCGCAAGCCGCGAGCAGATCGGCAGGAAAGCCGCTTCGGTCTTCCCAGCGGCTGTCGCGGCCGCGACTATCACATCGTCGGTTCCGGCCAGGAGCACCGGGATGGCGGCCTCCTGGGCATCCCTGAGGGTCTGCCATCCCTGGTCATAGACCCACCGGCGGACCGGCGCGGCTAGCCGGTCGAAGGCCTGGCTAGCGGTGGCCGGACTGCTAGAGGCGGAAGGTGGTGAGTTCATCATCGGTGCCGCTTCCCGGGTGCAGCACGGTGATCGGGGCGAGCGGGCGGGCGGTCTCGTCAGGCAGGGGCTCGAGGTCCGGGTTCGACTCGGATGCTAGGTCGATCTGGCCGATGATGACGCGCCAGTCGGCGCCGGGGTTCTGGTCAAGGACGGCTAGCAGGTTGATGAATTCCTTGACCGTGGTGCGCGGGGTGCGGAAGTAGGCGTCACCGATGCGGTGCGCACAGTGGGCCATGAAAGCGGTCAGCGCTTCATCGGGTATCAGGTAGCGCGACGGGTCGCCGCTTGCGTAGACGTGCCGGAGCTTGCTGAGCAGGACGTACAGGTCCTCGGGAGTGAGGTTCGCCAGCCGCAGCACGGGCCCGGTGTAGTCAGCCAGGCCGCCGACGGCGAAACTGTTCTCCGCCAGACGGCTGCGGAGTGCGTCATAGCTGTAGAGACCGCGCCGGGTGTCGGCCAGCAGTTCGGGTGTGCCGCTGAACACGACCCCCAGCCCAGCGACGCGGCCCTGCAGGCAGTCGTTGACGATGCGCAGAACCTGTTCGTAGTTGCCGTTCCGGGCCGTGGTGTTGGCAAGCTTGTACAGGTTGACCATTTCGTCGAAGCACACCATCAGCCCGGTGAAGCCGGCCAGCCGCACGAACTGAGCCATGAGCTTGAGCGTGTCGTAGACGCTGGCGTCGTCGATGATGGTCCGCACGCCTAGTGCGATGCGGGCGTCAGTCTTGGTGGTGAACTCAGCGCGAAGCCACCTGATGGCATCAGCCGTCAGCTGGTCGCTGCCGTTCTCGTACCCGTTCCAGTACTGCGCGATGACCTGGGCGAAGTCATATCCGCCGACCATCTGCGACAGGTCACCGAGCCTGCCCGCGATGACCGCGCCGACGCTAACGTCGTGGCTGCGGGCGGTGGCCTGCGCGGTGGCTACGAACCGCTCCACGACGCTTGGAAGGGCGCCGCCGTCCGGTGTCGAGCGGGTCGCGAGATTGCGCATCAGCTCGGCATACAGCCCGCGGGCCTGGCCGCCGGTCGATTGCAGGCGCCGGTCCGGGGTGAGATCGGCTACAGCGATGACGAGCTTCTTCTCCGCCGCGATCGACGCAGCCAGACGGAGGAAGAACGTCTTGCCAGCGCCGTAGTCCCCGATCACGAACCGGACCATGGAGCCGCCGTCTGCTACCCGGTCAAGGTCGTGGGCGAAGGCAGCAATCTCGTCAGCCCGGCCCACCTGAATGTGGGCAAACCCGCGCTGCGGTACCACACCTGCCCGCAGTGAACTGATGACAGCGTCGCGGTCACGCGGCCGCAACCGCAGAGGTGCCACTGGCGCGGAGTCGGTCATCCGAGCATCTCCTTAAGGACGTGACTGTCAACTTCAATTGGGTCAGTGCCCTCCCAAACCGGCTCGCCGACGGCCTCGAAGGCTGCTTCGTTCACGATTGCGAGCGCTCCGTCAGGCAGCAGGCCAAGCTCGGCAGCGACGTCGTCCAGTTCGCTGCGCCGCCAAGTAGGACGGTCAGCCAGCCCGGCCAGGAAGGCACGGTGCGATGCATCAAGTCCCGCGGCCGTGCCGCCTTCATCCTGCGGCGCGGCCGGGCCCGGAGAGGTGCCGAGCGACGGAAACGACGACGTGTCTTCCCCGGTGAAGATCCCGGCCAGAAGGTCAGCCGCCCGCTCTGATTCAGCAAGTCGGGTTCTGATTAGCTCAGGGTCTAGGACAACCTGTCCAGTGCCGGGCGTCTCTAGGGTGGGTGGTTGCGGAATGATGTGACCGCGCTCAGGTTCGCCAGCAGTCCGCAGGCACGTGAGGTCCGCCTGTACAGCTGTATTCGGCTGACTGTTGAATTGGGGCCGGTCAAGACCGAGCGCGTCAAGCAGTCGGTTGACCCGGCTGACCTCGGCCCGGTCAATGCTGCCGTCCGCTCGAGCCAGCGCAACCAGCAATTCGCCTGCCTCTAGCTGCAGTGCCCTGGGAAGCAGGCTGATGTGCTTTCGCAGCGCCGCTAGCGTCGGCGGGTCTTCCAGGACCCGCGTGAAATGCGCCCGCAGACGTCGTCCCTCGTCGTCCCCCAAGCCGGGGCGAGCCAGAACCCGCCGCTCGATCAGGTGACGTCCGGCATCCCCCAGCCGGCCATCAGCCAAAGCAACTGCGGCACCCAGCTCCGCCAACGTGGCGGCGGCCGTATACTCCGCGCTGGGCTTGTTGGCAATGTCGGCCCCGCGTCTGAACAAGACGACGTGCGCCTGGGCTGCCAGTGTGGGGCCGCCGAACCTGACATCCGGGTCCATCCCTATACCGAATCGTTCGAGGGCCCGCGCCAGCAGCTCCGCATCAGACTTCCCTGCTCCGTTTCCACCCGATGCCGCTGACCACCGCGCTGAAAGGTCAGCCGCGGCGACGGTAACGGTTGCCGAGTCACCCAAGTGTTGCCGCGCCCAGTTCACCAGCGCTTGCGTCGCGGCGTTTGCCGGCCTTTCGAGCCCGGGCGGGAGCAGCGCCCAGGCGGCCGCCGACCCGGCCGCATCTGGATGCCGCCCCAGGTAGCGGCTGTATCCGTCAAGCTCGAGACACACGCCCTCGGCCAGCTCGCGCAGATTCTGGAATGGATACTCAGCGTCAGCGACATCCGGAATCTGCCGACCAGCCGGCAAATCCCGGCTGGCAATCCCGCTGCTCGCCGGACGGTAGGAAGTCTGGAGGAAGGGGCCGCCGCGCTCGAGCACCATGCCGCTGCCGAAACGCTCCTGGTAGCGACCCGTAAAGATCTCGTTGAATTCATCCGGGCAACGGGTGGCCGGCGTCCGCAGCCAAGCCTTCGGATGCAGGCGCAGCCATGAGAGAGCCCAGGCGGCAGGCACAGGTTGAGCGTCAGCAGCAAGCTCGCCAAGACCAACCCGCAATTCGAACGGCAGCTCCCACCCTTCCTGCTGTCCAGGCGGCGGAGACAGGTAACGCCGGCCGCCCTCGGCCAGCGACACGTACCTGAGCAGATTCTCGGCATACCCCCGGAATGAGCCGTTGGTTCCGTAGATACCGAGCAGCCGCCTAACCTCCCGGACCAGCGCGGCACGCTCTGCCCTGGCAGCCGCCGACCACTGCCCGTCGACAAGCAAGCGGCGCTCCAGTCCGTAGAAGTACAAGAACACATAGCCGATGTACGCGCTTGGAGCGCGTCGGCCATGCGCCAGCCAGTGCAGGTACGCCGCGCGGCTACCTGGCGCGATAGCGCTATAGGACGGCCAGTAGCCCATGCTGGCGCCGGTGTAGTCAGGTGCCTGCGGGTCTACCGGCAGTCCCGGATCTATCAGAGCCGGATCGGGCTTTCCGCGCTTTTCATCGGGGAGCCAGCGCCCGACATAGACAAATCCGCCTCGGATCGCGTACCCGCCTACTTGCACAATCTGTCCAGCCGGAACCCACGCGGTGTCCCCTTCTATGGCAGGCGATGTGGGGTGACGGCTAGCGCCTGTGACAGGAGGGAACTGCCCGGCTGGACGCTGATACGGCATCCCTGGGGACGACGAACCTCCGGGCAGGGCGCCCTCTGTCGGCTGCGCCGGAGCAGACGGCGGAATCGGCACCCGCCTCAGGGTGCCTTGTCCGTGGATGGCCGACCACGGAGAAAATCCCGGACGCGACGGGGGCAACGGCCCGGCTCCAGCTTGGAATGCGGTGCGTCCAGTTCCTTGCGACGTTGAGCGGCTGCTCTGCGGACTGGGGCGTGCCGGTCCAGGTGTGTAAGTCGGCCGTTCGGCGGGCCGAGAGTGACGATGTGTCCCCTTGGCGTGAGCCGACCTAGACCGCGCACCACCAGTCCGCGGTCTCTTCCCTCGTCGAAACAAAGCAATAAAGCTGGCCAGCATGATGATGAGGGGGATACGAGCGAGCCCCCAGTTCCCCCCGCCTCCTTCCCCGCCCACGACAACTTGCCGCAGCCACGACTTTGTCCGTCTGCGCAGCGATGCTTCAGTACGCCCTGTCGCCGCGCTCATATGGAAGACGCGCACCACCCGTAGACAGGTTTACGTCTTGTGCCGATATGGTTGCATGCCGAGGTACGCTTACCGACCGGATACTCCGAAGAGTTATCGCCGACGCTTCCTCAACTGATCGGGCCCCACCGACTCTGGTGACCAACGTTATTTACCTCGTCCAGGCCATGACAAGTTTTTCTCTGCAAACCGTAATCCCCTCCACGAGGGATTTAGTTTGTTCCGAGACCCGAGTCGGGACGGAATGCCAGTGGCATAGCGTACGGTGTCTCGCTTTCCAGCCTCCGTGGCGAGATGCATATCGATCTTGGACGAACAGCCCGTGGCCATCACGACGGCGGCACCTTAGGTCCTGCGACCGCTAGCCGACAGCGGCTTCGCGAAGTGCCCGGTATAGCAACTGCGGATCGCCGAGGCGGTGCCTGAGTTCGCGCTCCAGGCCGCCGATGGGGTACAGGTTCTGTGGGGCCCTGGAGTCCTTATACGCGTCGGAGGCGAACCGGCCGAGGGTCGACTGGCTCAGATTCGCGAGTCTGATCGCTTCCGTGACCGGCAGGTCCGCAGCGCATTCAACGCGTACTATGCCCGCCCATGGCGATCCGGGCGGGCCGGGAAGCCTCAGGTACCAGCTGTGCCTTTCCCAGCTGGTCCCCATGAGGAAGACCGGGGTGCGCTGGCCGGGCGTCAGCCTGCCGACGAGTGTGTTGAGCTCGGGGGGCAGGTAGGTGCTGAGGTGCGACTTGATGTATCCGAGGGCGCGCGGCAGGTGCTGCCGTCCGCGCAGCGGCCCGTCAATGATGAGCAGGTCATTATCGACGGGCGTGCTGTGGTCTTGGATGGCGGAACGGGCTGCGGCCGCTGCCACGACCTCCACATCGGCCAGGCGGCGTTGCAGGGCCTGGGAGAGCCGGGCCATCAGCGGCACGCTGGTCGTGCTGCCCGAGACATGATGGGCCTGGTACTTGCCGGCCCTGGTGTTGATGTCGCTGGCGTGCGGTGCGATGGAAAACAGTCCGCGCCGCAATTCGGCCGTCACCAGGTGCGCCTGATGGCTGCAGCAGCACACCACCCCAGCCGCATACGAGGCACACAGTGCCGCGGTTGCATCGGCCGCCGGGCCGGAGGCTACTTCTGCGTCTTCGGGCGAATCGATCCAGACGCGGGCCTCAATGCGGCGCACGCCATCTACGAATAGCATCGCCTCTGGTGCTGGAATGTCGGTCCTGACATCAATCGGATGCCACCCGCTTGCGGGCAACTCCAGATCGACGGCGACGTGGGCGCTGGACTCCTGCAGGAACTCCTCGAGCTCCAGGCTCGCGCCGTAGGCCGGATCCCACCCGTCGACGGTGTAGCGCATCGGCGGTCGGCCGGAGCCGACGATTCCACCGGGCGGGGTGGCTAGGCCGGTGGCGGAAGAGGTGACCACGGCATCTCTCGTCATGCCATGACCTCTTCTTCTGCCACTATCTCCAAGCCTTCACGGGTGATGGTTGAGGTTCTGGCGTTCCGGGTCACCCGGAAGCGTACCGGGACGCGTTCGGCGAGCGCGGATACATGAGTGACGACGCCGACCATGCGCTCTCCCTGGGCTAGCGTCTCGAGCGTGGTGGCGACGACTTCTAGGGTTTCGGGGTCTAGGGTGCCGAATCCCTCGTCGAGGAAAATGGAGTCAAGGCGCGCCGCACCTGCTGCCGCGAGAGCCGAGATTTGCGAGGACAGGGCCAGGGCGAGTGCGAGGGACGCCTGGAATGTCTCACCGCCAGACAGGGTGCGCACGGAGCGGCGCGCGTCTGCGTCCGCGTGGTCGATGACATAGAAGTCCCCGTCGTCGTAGACGAGGTCGAACTGACTGCTGGACAGTGCCGATAGCGTGGCCGAGGCCTCTGCGACAAGGTCGTCTATCGCCGCGTTGACGAGCCAGCGCTGGAAGTTGTTTGCGCGCAGCAGGTCACCGAGCAGTCCGGCGACCTGCTGTTCCTCGCGCGCCGCCTGCTGTTTGCTCCGCAAGCCGTTCGCCTCGGCGCGCCGTTCCGCGACGCGCATGGTGGCCGCGCGGCCACGCTCGAGGGCCGCCGCCACGGCGGATGTGGCACCGGAAACTACCGTGTCTGGGCCCATCTCAATTCCGGCCTCCGCCAGGTCAGCACTGAGCTGGCCGGTCAGCAGCCGTACTGCGGCCTGAGCGCTACCGAGCTCAGCAGACGCCGCCTGGACCTGCTGCTCCCGCAACGCCGCCTGGCCGGCTGCCCAGGTGACTAGTGCGGTCCACGCATCATGCAGGCCCAGGGTCTCAAGAACGGGCGCCCCGAGGGCGACAACCCGGTCGCGGGCAGCTGACAGCTCGGCACGTGCCGTGGTTTCCCCGCGCTCGAGGGTGGCAAGCGCAGTCTCGCCCTTGGCCCTGTTGGCGCGTGCCGACCGCAGCGCTTCTCCTGTCTTGGCCGCGGTTTCCTCAAGCTGGCCGAGTAGGGCCAGTTGCTCGGTGATCTGATTGTCGTCGGGGGCGCCTCGCAGGAGCTCGCCGAGTTCAGCCAAGCGCTCAGTGGCCTGACCCAGCTTCGTCTTGGCCTGCTGATCGGCCCTGACCGCCGCGTTCGCTTCGTCGCGTAGCCGGGTCAGAGCCCGCTCCGCGTCGCCGAACTCCGTGCTGGCTGCGCGGTGCCGGCTGGCGGCCGTGATGGCCGCCTCACGAGCCGCCGCCAGGTCGGCTGCCCGCACCCTATGCTGATCTCCG
>Ga0335075_10009801_pt1 | contig 14570 bp, 15 predicted proteins | sample Lox_Sample_24_FD_206723 | JGI IMG/M metagenome (GOLD analysis project Ga0335075, IMG submission 206723) | Soil microbial communities from Loxahatchee National Wildlife Refuge, Florida, United States - Lox_Sample_2.4 | ecosystem: Environmental > Terrestrial > Soil > Wetlands | place: USA...
CTCACACATGCAGGCCTTGGCGTGCTCGGCGTGGATGACGTGGAGGGCGGCGACTTCGGCCTCGGCACTGTTGACGGGGCACAGGGAGGCGACGCGGGCCATGGCGGCCTCATCACGGAGGGCGATATCTTCGGGGCTGTTGGTGAGCAGCTTCGGCAGCGCCTTGTGCAGGGTGCGCATGAGGCAGTGGCAGGCGCTGGCGGGGAGCCGGGCGGCCAGGTCGCGTTGGTCGGGTGCGGTGATCTGGGTCATGTGGGGCAGTGTAGCATTAGAGTTCATATCTGAAAAAGGTTATTTTTGCTATCTCCATCCGGCTGGTCGAACGGGTGAGAGGGGGAGGGGTGGGCGGCCCTTGGCTTGTCAGACAAGCCGACATGTGGGTAAATACGATCGGGCGGCCAATGGGGCCCCCGGATGGGAGGATGCGAATGGAGCAGCGTCGTCTCGGAGGGTCGCCGGTTTCGGTCTCGGAGATCGGGCTTGGGACTTGGGGAATGTCCGGTGCGTTCTGGGGCACGGCTGACGATGCGGAATCGATCCGCGTCATCCACGAGGCGCTCGATCTCGGCATCACGCTGATCGATACCGCCGAGGCGTATGGCAAGGGCCATGCGGAGGAGGTGGTCGGCAAGGCGCTGGCCGGCCGGCGGCAGCAAGCGGTGATCGCAACCAAGGTAATGGCGAGCCACCTTGATCCAAGCGAGCTGGAAGCAGCGCTGGAAGGATCGCTGAAGCGGCTGCGGACCGACCATGTCGAAGTCTATTTCATCCATTGGCCAAATCCGGATTTCTCGATCGGGCCGACCATGGAGGCGCTGGAGCGGTTGCGCGCACAGGGACGGATCCGGGCCATTGGTGTTTCCAATTTTGGAGCGGAGGAGATGGATCGGGCGCGGGAATATGGCACGATCGACGTGCTACAGCCCCCGTACAACATGCTGTGGCGGGAGATCGAAGCCGCGACGCTGCCATACTGCCGGAAGCATAACATCGGCGTCATGCCGTACAGCGGGCTGGCGCAGGGGCTGCTCACCGGCACGCTGTCCGGCGACACGGTTTTCGCGGACGGCGATGAGCGCCGCACGACGGTGCTGTTCCAGCCCGGCCCGTATGAGCGCGCGCTGGAGGCGGTCGAAGGGCTGCGGCCGATCGCGAGGAAGTATGGGAAGAGCGTGCCGCAGCTCGCAGCGCAGTGGCTGACCAGCCGGCCGGGCATCAGCTCGCCGTTACTGGGTGCGCGCACAGTGCGAGAGATCGTGGAGAACGCCGGCAGCTTGGGATGGCAGATCGCGGATGAGGATATCGCAGCCATCGACCGCCTGACCCTTCCGGTGTGGGCCGGGATTGCCGATAAGGGCGATATGTTTGGCTATTGGGCACGCAAGCGGTCAGCGAAGGCGAACCAGTAGGCAACGCCGTCGCGTTTACCTACTGCCCGTCTTCGTCATCGATCGTGGCGAACACCGTGTTTCTCATGAGGTGCTCCCGCATGATCGTTTCTGCCCGCTTAGGGTCACGTGCGGCGAGTGCCTCATAGATCAGCCAGTGCCGCTTCGTCGCATGCGGCAGCGCTTGAGGGGCCCGGTTGGTGATGCGCCGGCTGGCGGTCAGCCAGGACCGGGCGGAGAACATGAACCGGGCGAGGATCCGGTTGCGCGTTGCACGGCAGATCGTCATGTGAAACTCAAGATCCAGTTCCAGATAACGATCAGGATCATTTTCGCTGGCGGGCATCGCCTCCACCAGCTCGTGCAGGCGAATCAAGTCAGCCTCGGTAAGGCTCTGCGCCGCCTGCGCCGCGATTGCAGGCTCAAAGATCAGCCGGGCTTCATGCAGTTCGCGAAGCAGCTTTCGGACCTGCGCGGGGGGCAGCCACTCGATCACCAGCGGGCTCAGATAGTTCCACTCGGCCCTTGGGCGCAGCGTGACGCGGCGCCCCTGGGCGATATCGACCATGTCGAGCGCGCTGAGGATTTTCAGGGCCTCCCGCGCGACCGCACGCGAGACCCCGAACTCAACAGAAATCTCCTGTTCCGACGGTACCTGGGTGGTGCCGCTATTATCGGAAGCGAAGCGGCGTGCGAGCACCCCGGCAACCTGGGTCGGCAGAGTGCGCAGCTTGACGTCCATGGTGGGGGGTAGTACCACAGCTCGTCTGACAAGTCGATAAGCAGACATGTGTCATGCCGAGCGGGGATGGGATCCGACAATCGGCAGCAGGAGGAGAAATGCCCAGAATGTCCGAGAAGCTGTCCAGGCGTGGTTTCCTGCATGGGTCAACCGCGGTCGCCGTTGCCAGCGGCGTGGCACCGCGGATCGCGCGAGGCGCAACCGGGGTAACCGAGATCAGGGCGTTGCTGATCACCGGCGGTCCGCTTTATCCGAAATATTGGGAGGCGCTGACCCAGGACTTCAAGCAGAAGACTGGCATTGCCGTCAGTTACGATATGCTTCAGTTCACGCCGATGACATCCAAGGAAGTAACCTTGGGTGCGGCGCGAAGCGCGGAATATGATGTGTACAGCACGCATACGGCGCAGATCGGATCATTCTTCAACTACTTCGAACCGTTGAACAAATATTTCTCTGCGTCGGAGCTTTCGGATTTTTACCCGGTGGCGATGAAGTACCTGACGGATCCCAAAACCGGAGGACTGGCGGCGATTCCGCGCAATGTCGATGCGCGGGTGCAGTATTACCGCACCGATATCTACGACGCGCACAACCTGAAGCCAGCCGTGACCTGGGACGACCTGGTGCATGTCAGCGAGGCGATCACCGGCGGCGGCCATTACGGCCTGGTCGTTCCCGGCCAGGGCGATCCCGCGCAGCGTACGTTCAGCGACTATTTGTGGCAGGCGGGCGGCGACTGGGTGGACGACAAGAACAAGCCGGCGTTCAACTCGGCGGAGGGGATCGAGGCGCTGACCTTCTATCGGGACCTGATTCAGAAATACAAAGTCGCTCCACCCGACGCAGTCAGTTATGGATGGAACGAGAATACATCCGAATTCGCATCCGGTGCCGTGTACGACACATTCAACTGGCCGACCAATTTTGCCATTCTGTCGAGCCCCGACACATCCAAGGTCGTGGGGAAATGGGCAACGGCGCCTTACATACGCAACAAGGACGCGATCTCCTGCGCCGTGTCACATGCGATGGCGCTGAACAGCCTTTCGAAGAAGAAAGACGCGGCGCTGGAGTTCATCAAATACGTCGTCAGCCCCGATGCGCAGATGCTGGCGTTCCAGCAGTTCACGTACTTCCCAAGCCGCCCCGCGCTTGCTCAGAAGGTGATCGCGGAGGCGCAAGGGGAAAAGGCTGTCTGGTTGCAACAGTTGCAGGCGACGATTGCGACCGGGAAAGAGTGGCCGAAGCTGCCGGGCTTTTCCAAGGTTTGCATATTGATGTACGGGGCGATCGAGAGAGCTCTGAGTCAGCAGATGTCACCTGAAGCTTCGCTGAACCAGGCTGCGAAAGAGGCGCTGGAGGCGATGCGGCAGGCCGGGGCCTACAGGTAGCATGTCGGCCGCTTTGCGTGTCCAGGCGATTGGCCGGCGGCGGCGGTCGCCGCTGACCCCCGCCTGGAGCAAGGGCTATATGCTGGCGGGACCGGCGCTGATCGTGATGATCGCGGTCTTTATCTATCCACTGGCGTACTCGTTCGTGATGAGTTTCTTCCAATGGGACCTAAGCGCCGGGTCCGACGATTTTCTTGGCCTTGCCAACTACACCGACACATTCAGCAGCCCCGAATTTCTTCAATCCTTGCGCAATCAGGTGATCTTCAGCGGCGCTTCCCTCATGACAGAGGTCGTGGGGGGAATGGGAATTGCGCTCCTGATCAACGGCAAGATGCGCGGGCTGCGGCTGGCCCGAACGCTGCTGTTGATCCCGCCGATGATCGCACCGGCGGTCATCGGCCTGAATTTCCGGTGGCTGTTCAACGAGCAGTACGGATTATTTGATGCAATGCTGCGGGATTTGCGCTTGCCAGTGATCCCCTGGCTGTCTGATCCGAACTGGGCGTTGGTTTCAGTGATTATCGCCGACGTGTGGCAGAATACACCGCTGCTGGTGCTGCTGTTCCTGGCCGGGCTCCAGTCCTTGCCGCAGGAACCGCTGGAGGCGGCTTCGGTGGACGGCGCATCGGCATGGCGGACGTTCTGGTCGATCATCCTGCCGCTGCTCCGGCCGATCGTGTTTATTGCGCTGATGCTGCGGATCATCGACACCTTCCGTACGTTCGACATCGTATGGCTGATGACCCAGGGCGGCCCGGGCGGAGCCACTACCCTGATCACCGTCGAGGCGTACCTGCTCGCGTTCCAGGGTGTGGATTTCGGCCACGCGGCCGCGGTGTCGTACATCGCGCTGGCCATGTCGCTTGTGCTTCTTTCGGCGCTGTACGGCGTGCCGTGGCTACTGGCCCGGCGAAGACGCTGATGAGCGATCAGGCGTTGCGGCGGGCGGAGGTCGGCGTCACGTTCAGGGCCCGGCGACGGCGCGTGCCGCTAGGGCTAATGGCGCGCTACGCCGTGCTGGTGGGGACGATCATCATCACGGTGTTTCCGCTGGTATGGCTGCTGATCACCTCTGTGCGCAGCAGTGCTGACCTGTTCGCGGTTCCAGTGCACATCATCCCTACGTCGATCACCGCCAAGCAGTATATCAGCGTCTTCAGCCAGTACAGCCTCTCCAGCTATTTGTGGAACACCGTCATCGTATCTCTGACGACGGTCGTATCGGTGACCGTGCTGGCGCTGCCATGCGCCTATGCCCTGGCGCGGCTGCGGCTACCAGGGGGCAGGGTGGTGCTGTTCCTTCTGCTGATCATGCGGATGATCCCCGTCGTGGCGCTGGCAATCCCCCTTTTCGCGGTGTTTTCCCGCTTCGGAATGCTGGACACGCTGGGGGCTCTCATCCTGACGCATACGGCGGCGAAGATGCCCGTCGCCACCTGGTTGCTGATGGGGTTCATCCAGGATCTGCCGAAAGAGGTAGAGGAGTCAGCCGCGGTGGATGGCGCGGGCACCTTGCGAACCCTGGTGCAGATCGTATCACCGATGATCGCACCGGGCATCGGTGCGAGCGCCGTTATCACCTTCCTGTTTACGTGGAACGACTTCCTGATCGCGTTGACTCTGACCTCCAGCAAAAACGCGGAGACCCTGCCGGTGGGACTGACCAACTTCGTCACGCAATACGGCATCGACTGGGGCCCGATGGCGGCGGCCGGAGTTATGATGATCGTGCCGGTACTGATCTTCGTCTGGTTCGCGCAGGGGCTGCTGGTAAAGGGTCTCGTAACGGGCGCCGTGCGTGGGTGACAAGGAGGTCGGCGCGACGCGGGCCGCCTGCCCAGGCGTTACCGCTGCGGCGCCTGGATTTGCACGCAGTTGGTGCGACCCGACATCACGCAGTCCTGGACGACCGAGGCCTGGTGCAACTGACGTACGACGAAGATCACCGCCAGGATCGCCACCACGATCACCGCGACCGCTACCACGGCGCCCCGTCGGGAAGGCTGGGGCTCGTCGTCGTGCTGTTCGGACATCGGCCTCGTGCTCGCGCTTTTTATTCCAGGTCAGAATCCAGGTCGCATTGCTCGGGGGTCAGCACCGGCAACGGCTCGCCGGCCCATTCATTGACCAGCGTGTATCCGACGCCAAGCAGCACCGGACCCAGGAAGATGCCCAGCAGGCCGAACGCCACGGCGCCGCCCAGCACGCCAAGCACGGTCAGCAGGAACGGCAGCTCCGATCCGCGGGCAATCAGCCACGGGCGCACAATGCTGTCCGAGCCCGAGACGACGACGAGGCCCCAAGCCGCTAGGAAAAGCCCGTGCCCGAGATGGTCGTTGGCGAGCAGCCAGAGCGTGGCCGGGACCCAGACGACCGGTGCGCCGACCGGAAAGACCGAGATGAACCCGGCCAGGGCGCCCAGCAGCACCGACCTTGGCACCCCGGCCAGTGCGAGCCCGATCCCGACCAACACGCCCTGCATCACGGCGGTGCCGAGCAGCCCATAGACGACGCCGCGCACGGTGAGCCCGACCATCACCAGCATCCGCTCCCCGCGCGGCCCGCCGATGCGCAGCAGGATCGCGCTCGCCTGCTCCGCCATCGGCTCGCCGTACACATAGAAGAAGAAGGCGATGAACAGCGCCAGGACGAACATCAGCACCCCACCGGCAATGCCGAGCAGCAGGTGGAACAGCCCCTCCAGCACGATGCCGAGATAGGGCTTGAGGGATACGGCGGCGGCACTGAGATCGGCCGCCCAGCCATTCCATAGATCGGCCAGGCTCGGGCCCAGCACTGGGATGCCATGGACCCAGCCGGGCGCCTCGGGCAGGCCGCCGTGCAGGGCGGCTTCGATGCTGTGCCTCAGATGCATCACGTCGGTCGCGCTGGCAGGTGCGGCGAGCCCCAGCGGCAGCACCACCACGACGGCAGTCAGCAGCACCATCATCAGCGCCGCCAAGCCGCGCCGCAGCCCCAACCGCACGGTGAGCCACTCGAAGAGCGGCCAGGTAGTGAAGGCCAGGATGGCGGCCCACAGCAACGCTGAGAAGAACGGATAGAGGACAAGAACGCAGCCGACGGCGAGCCCGCCCAGCAACACTCCCAGCAGAACGCGTTCGGGTATGGTTCCCCCCTCTCGACAAGGCCTCGCCCGAGGGTCGGGCGTGGATATGTTCCCGCGGCCGCTGGTCAAGCTTCCGGGGCGCTTCTACTCTCCGGCTTCGCTTCCGGGGAGGCCCCCTTATGCCACGTTTTGCCGCCAATTTGTCGATGATGTTCAATGAGGTGTCGTTTCTCGACCGCTTCGATGCCGCAGCCAGGGCAGGGTTCAAGGCGGTGGAGTTCCTGTTTCCTTACGAATGGCCGGCGGCCGAGATCCGTCGCCGGCTGGACGCCAACGGCCTCGGCCAGGCGCTGTTCAATATGCCGCCGGGCAACTGGGCGAAGGGCGAGCGAGGGATTGCCTGCCTGCCCGGCCGACAGGCGGAGTTCCGCGACGGCGTGAAGCAGGCGATCGATTATGCCGGCGCGCTGGGCTGCCAACTGGTGCATTGCATGGCGGGGATCGTCCCGCCGGACGTGTCGGCGACGACGGCGGGGTCGGTCTATGCCGCCAACCTCGCCTGGGCGGCGGAGCAGGCGCACCCGTCCGGCGTCCACATCGTGATCGAGCCTATCAACCATCGCGATATGCCGGGCTATTTCCTGAACACGCAGGCGCAGGGCGCCGCGATCGTCGAGGCAGTCGGGCGCGACCGCCTGGGGCTGCAATTCGACGTCTATCACGTGCAGATCACCGAGGGCGACATCACCAAACGCATGGAGCAGTTCATGCCGGTAATCGCGCATATGCAGATCGCCGATGTGCCGGCGCGCAACGAGCCAGGTACGGGGGAGATCGGCTGGCCGTTCGTGTTCCGACGTATGGACGAGCTGGGGTATCGCGGGTGGGTGGGCTGCGAGTACCGCCCCGCTGGCGAAACGGTCGCCGGACTGGGCTGGCTCAAAGCGCAGTGAAAAAGGGTGCGCCACGAAGATCGCACGGAGGACCACGGAAGGTTCACGGAATAGAGACGTTCAGGCAGCCCCGGCCCGCGCCGCGGTCGGCCCTGGATTGTCGAACCTGTCCCATGCAGGGTCAGTGCTTCGTCGAGCGATACGATGACCTCTGTGGCGCTCCGTGGGTCCTCCGCGGCTCTCCGTGTGAACCCGTTCCCACCCTATGAAGGAGACAACACATGAAGATGGGTTTCATCGGCCTGGGGATCATGGGCCGCCCGATGGCGCTCAATCTGAAGAAGGCGGGGCACGAACTGATTGTGCCAGAGCGCCGGAGCCTCGGCGAGGATATCCGCGCTGCCGCGGAGGTCGTGCCTGACAATGCCGCGGTCGCCGGCAAGTCCGACGTACTTATCCTGATGGTGCCCGACACACCCGACGTCGAAGCCGTGCTGTTCGGCGAACACGGCGCCATTGCAGCGCTCAGGCGGGGGACGCTGGTAATCGACATGTCCTCGATCAGCCCGATCGCCACCAAGGGGTTCGCGAAGCAGGTCAACGCCAAGGGCTGCGACTATCTCGATGCCCCGGTGTCGGGCGGTGAGGTCGGCGCCAAGCAGGCAACGCTCACCATCATGGTCGGCGGTCCGGAAGCCGCCTTCGCCCGTGCCAGGCCGCTGTTCGAGGCGATGGGCAAGAACATCACCCACGTGGGGCCGGAGAACGGCGACGGTCAGACCTGCAAAGTTGCGAACCAGATCATCGTCGCGCTGAACATCCAGGCGGTCTCCGAGGCGCTGGTGTTTGCCGCGAAGGCCGGCGCCGATCCGGCCAAGGTGCGCGCCGCTCTCATGGGCGGCTTCGCCTCCTCCCGCATCCTCGAAGTGCACGGCGAGCGAATGATCAATGGCAGCTTCAACCCTGGGTTTCGCATCCGGCTGCACCAGAAGGACCTGAACCTCGCGCTGTCGGCGGCGCGGGAGCTTGACCTCGCCCTACCGAACACGGCGGTGGCACAGCAACTCTTCGCGTCCTGCGCGGCCCATGGGGGCGCCGACCTCGATCATTCGGCCCTTGTCATGGCGACCGAGGGGTTGGCCGACTTTTCGATCAGGAACAAAAAATAGCACCCGATCGCCACCAGCATCGTGGATAAATGGTTGATCCCGCCGGCGAGCCGAAATAACCTTCGAGCCTATCACCGAATCGTGAGAGATCGCGTCTTCTCGCGAGAAGGGCTGGGGCGGGGTAGTCCATATGTCCATGCGGTTCACCGAGATCGGCCAACAGCTACGTGCCTTTCGCCTGGAGTCCGGCCTTCGGGCGGAGGAGATCGCGGCGCGGCTGGGTGTCTCGCGAGCGGCTCTTTATCGCTACGAGAAGGGCGAGGTTATCAAGCTCGACACTGTCAAGCGGCTGGCCGAGCTACTGAAAATTTCGCCCTTGTCGCTGCTTGGCATCGGTGTCGAATATTATAATAGACCGATCGCGTATTTCGAGCGTCTGCGACAGATCGAAGAAACCGCCGATCAGGTGCTGCAGGTTTTCGGACCGCTTTGTTACCTCACGACGTCGGACGCGTACGACTCAACGCTGGCCGAGGCGTTCGACGAGGCGGCGGCGCAGGCAACCACCGAACGCATGGGGCTGCGCACGCAAGGCGAGCAGGTGCTGGGCATCCTGGCGGCGCGCAAGCGGATGTACGGGCTGCGTCGGCCGGGGATCATCTGCATCGTTCCGTTGCAGGCGGTGCGCCGCCTGCTGGAGACGGGAATCGCACCTGGCCTGCCGGTCTCCGAGCGCGTCCGGCGGATGTGTCGGCAGGTGGCCGAGGCGGAGATCGAGAATATGGCCGCCTTGATGGAAGCCGAGCCGATGGGGCTGCAATTCGGCCTGCTCGCCGGTGCCGAGCCGAGTTCGCTGTTCATGGTGATGCGGGCCCGCGACCGGGTGAGCCTGGCGATCAATCCATTCCGCCCGGACGCCTCGCCGGCCGGGCAGACGGGCGTGGCGATGATCACCGGTGCCGATGAGGCGATCGCCGCCCATCAGCGGATCGCCGAGGCAAGCTGGCGGGAGGCAGTGAAAGGCTCGGCCGGCGCGAGCCGGCTGCGTCAGCTTCTTGGGGCATCCGTGATGAGCTGAGTTCACCTCTGCCGCGGTGTGAGGGTATCGGGGCCGCGGCACCCTCACCCGCCGCGCTATGCGCGGCGACCTCTCCCGCAAGAGCGGGAGAGGTGGACGGGCCGGCTCAGCACCCTATGCTGGTGCCGATGTCCACCTTCGCCACGCACCCTGATGTTCGGGTCGAATCCACCGAGCGCGTCTGGGACGGCCGTTATCCGCTGGACGTCGTGCGGTTCCGCCATCGCCGCTTCGACGGCACGATGTCCGCCGTGCGGACCTGGGAGCTGTGGCAGCGCGGCCCGGCCGCCGCGCTGTTGCCCTACGACCCCGAACGCGATGCGGTGGTGCTGATCGAGCAGTTCCGGCTACCCGCGCTCGCCGCCGGGCTCGACCCGGTAATGATCGAGGTGCCGGCCGGGCTGAGCGACGGGATGGAAACCGCCGAGGAGACGATTCGCCGGGAGATGGAGGAGGAGACGGGGCTGCGCGCCGACCGGGTTGAACTCATCGGCCGATTCCTGCTCACCGCGGGCGGGTCCGATGAGCTTTGTTCGCTGTTCGTCGGCCGTGTGCGGGCGCCGGCGGCGCGGCCGGACGGTCTGGTGGGACAGGCCGGACTGGCGACGGAGCACGAGGACATCCGCGTCCGCCTCTGGCCGGCGACCGAGGCGATCGACGCAGCGCTGACCGGACGTGTGCCCAATTCCGTGGCGGCGATCGCGCTGCTATGGCTGCACGCTCGGCGGCCGGTGCTGCGGGAACAATGGATGACAGCATGACGGAACGGCTTTTTCTCGACCACCCGCGTCTTGCCACAGCGACGGCGACCGTGCTGGCGAGCGGGTCCGAGGGGATCGTGCTCGACCGCACCGTGTTCTATGCCCGCTCGGGCGGTCAACCCGGCGATGTCGGCGTGATCCGATGGGATGGGGGCGAGGTTTCGGTGAACGATACGATCAAGGGTGAGGGCGAGACGATCCTGCATGTTCCGGCGGCAGGAGAGGCGCTGCCTCCGCCCGGCACCTCGGTCGAGCTGGCGATCGATTGGCCGCGCCGACACCGGCTGATGCGGGCTCATACCTCCTTGCATCTGCTGTCGAGCCTGTTGCGGGGGGCGGCTGTCACCGGCGGCTCGGTGGGCCTTGATCGCTCCCGGCTGGATTTCGACCTGCCGAACCCGCCGCCGAAGGAGGCCATCGAGGCCGGGGTGAACGCCCTGATTGACGCGGATCACCCGGTCAGCACCGAATGGGTCGACGAGGCGGTGCTGGACGCCGATCCGGGGCTGGTGCGCACGCTGTCAGTCAAGCCGCCACGTGGGACCGGCCGGGTCCGGCTGGTGCGGATCGGCAGCGGCGAGCCGCCGATCGATCTGCAGCCCTGCGGCGGCACACATGTCGCCCGTACCGGCGAGATTGGCCGCGTGCAGGTGCTGAAGATGGAAAGCAAGGGCAGGCAGAACCGGCGCATCATTCTGGCGCCGGCGCAGCAGGAGTAGTCGATGCAGGCGCTAGTCGGCACCGAGTGGCTCGCCGCCGAGCTGGGCAAGCCGGACCTGGTCGTTTTCGATGCGACCAAATACCTTCCCAACGAAAACAAGGACGGCCGGACTGAGTTTCTGGCGGCGCATATCCCCGGCGCGCGCTACTTCGACATCGACGAAGTGGCGGACCCCGATACCGAGCTGCCGCACATGGTCCCCAGTCCCGGACGGTTCGCCAGGCTGATGGGGGCCATGGGCGTCGGCAACGGGTCGCGGGTGGTGTTCTACGATCAGAAAGGGCTCGCCTCGGCGGCGCGCGGCTGGTGGCTGATGGGGCTGTTCGGCCATGATCGCGCGGCGGTGCTGGATGGCGGGTTGCCGAAGTGGCGGCGCGAGGGACGACCGGTCGAGGCGGGAGCCGCCTCTGCTGTTCGTCCGGCGGTGTTCCGGCCGGATTTTCGTGCCGCACGGCTGCGCGGCATCGGTGATGTGCTGGGCAATGTCGAAGCCCGTGCCGAGCTAGTGTTGGACGCCCGTGCGGCCGGTCGGTTCACCGGCGAAGTACCCGAGCCGCGCGCCGGTATGCGCAGCGGCCACATCCCCGGATCGCGCAGCCTGCCGTACACCGACCTGCTGCATGAGGACGGAACGTTCCGCTCGGCCGATGAGCTGCGTACCCGGTTTGTCGCGGCAGGCGCCGACGGGACGCGGCCGCTGGTGACGAGCTGCGGCAGCGGGGTGACCGCCTGCATTCTGACGCTTGGGGCGTTGCTTGCCGGGCTGCCGCCGGGCGCGATGTACGACGGGTCATGGACCGAATGGGGCGGGCGCTCCGACACGCCAGTGGAGACGAACTGAAAATGGCCGACGACGAAACGCCGGGGGATCAATCCGGGCATCATTTCCGCACCCGGCTATCGCATGTCGGACGGGCGGGAAAGCGCGTGCACGGGTTTGTCAACCCGCCACTGCTGCGCGGCTCCACGGTGCTCTACACGACCATGGCGGAGCGACGGGCGCTGGCGGCGCGGCGGGGCGAGCAGGTGCTGACCTATGGGCTGGGCGGCAGCGAGACGCACTGGGCGCTGGAGGATGCGATCGCCGAGATCGAGGGCGGCACGCGCTGCCAGATCGTCGGTTCCGGGCTGGCCGCGGTGACAGTGCCTCTGCTTGCTTTTCTTGATGCTGGTCAGCATTGCCTGATGCCGGACAGCGTCTATGGGCCGGCTCGGAATTTCGCTACGTCCACGCTGCCACGGTTCGGTATCGAGACGACATTCTATCATCCCGAGATCGACGAGGCCGGCATCGCTGATCTGATGCGTGCGAACACCAAGGTGGTGTACGCCGAAAGCCCCGGCAGCCATACCTTCGAGGTGCAGGACGTTCCTGCGCTGGCGCGGGCCGCGCATGCGCGCGGGGCGAAGGTGCTGATGGACAATACCTGGGGCATCCATTTCTTCCAGCCGTTCCGGCACGGGGTCGATGTGTCGATCCAGGCGCTGACCAAGTATCCGGGCGGGCATTCGGATTTGCTGATCGGCAGCATCACGGTGAACTCGGTTGCCGACTGGCAGCGGCTGCGGGGGACGGCGAGCGCGCTGGGGCAGTATGCGAGCCCGGATGATTGCTGGCTGTGTCTGCGTGGCGTGCGCACGCTGGGAGTGCGGCTGGCGGCGCAGATGGAGGCGGGCATCCAGGTGGCGCACTGGCTGCGCACGCGGGCGGAGGTGAGGCAGGTGTTGCATCCGGCGTTGCCGGGCGCGCCGGGACACGAGCTGTGGAAGCGGGACTTCACCGGTGCATGCAGCCTGTTCGGGGTGGAGTTTCAGCCGAAGTTCAGCGTCGAGGCGACACATGCGTTTGCCGAGGGGCTGGAGCTGTTCGGCATCGGTGCGTCGTGGGGTGGGTATGAGAGCCTGGCGCTGCCGACTACTGGCTTCGTCACGCGAACGGCGGGTTCGGGGGCGTTCGAAGGACCGTTGGTGCGGCTGCATATCGGGCTGGAGGACCCGGCCGACCTGATTGCAGACCTGGAGCGCGGGCTTGGGATTATGCGGGAGTTTCCGGCGATAGGTGCTACTACAAAATAGGGTGCTGGCTAGACCCAACTCGACGCAAATAAGCATGTCCTGAAGGGTCGTGAACTGGAGACGCTGGAGAAGTTTCGACAGCAAGTCGACGAACCTACAAGCTCGGCATATTCAAGGCTATCAAGAAGGTGCATCTCGGTTCCCGGCTATAACGACGGCCCACGGGGCCTTATGGTCGGAGTTCGACCGCCACGCCGATGGCCGTCGGGTCGGCTTGCAATGCTGTCGCCGCACTACTCTCAGCACCAGTAGAACCCATGCGCCATCACGGCGAGAGTACCGGCCGCGACTCCCAAGCCAAGGCCAGCCAGCCGTCGCACGTCGATCCGCAACTCGGACCGTATATCACGAATTTCGGATCGGAGGTCTCGCATCTCGCCGCGCAACTCGGCCCCGAGGTGTGTCGATTCGGCGTTCGAACGCGTCGAACCGCCGGTCAATCCGCTGGAAGGCAGCTTTCGTGCCAGAGGCGACTTCTTCCAGGACGCGAAGATGCGCTTCCTTACCGGGGGGATCGCGCCCGCAGGCCTGGGTTCAGTTGGATGACCGGGCAGGCGTCAGCTCCCTACAATTCAATCTCCGCCGTCAGCCGGTCCGCTGCCGCCCGTACGACGCCCTGGGAGCGGTCCACCAAGCCTGCGTCTTCGAGCGCCCGGACATCAGCCTGAACGCGCCGGAGATGACGCCCGAGGTGGCGCGCCAGAGCCGATACCGAAGGTTCAGGGTGGGCGCGAAGGTGTCGGAGCAGCCTGTATCGTTCCCCAGTCAGAACACGAGCCAGCCCCTCCCAGGACTCGAACGCAAGCACGCGCTCCGCGGTGACTTGCTCACCACGTTCCGCGCGTTCCCATGCGGATCGGAAGGCGGCCAGGTCTTCTTTCAGACCGCCGCCCACGCTGACTTTTATCTCTTCAGCCATTCGTTTTCCCCTCCGCCCGCAGGGCGGCAACATCAGCTTCGAAGTCAGCCAGCAGTTTTATCCAGCGATTCGAATCTATAGGGTTCTTCCCTGTAATCCCGGTGTCGGTGGTCGCCCTTCCCACGTTCATTGTCGTAAGCGACTGCTCGGCGGCCTGGATAGCCGTAGAACAGGCTGTACTTGAATCCGTGTGCGGAACCCGGCACGGGCTCAGGCACGAGCCACAGCTTTACCTCGGAGACAGCGCCATCATCATAGTGCCGCTTCCGATGGAGAAGCAGGATCGCCCTCGCCACGATGGGATATGACAACTCCGGGCATACGATGTCAAGGAGCGTATGACAATTTCCGGCGCAGGCCGAGCAGGGGTGTCGAGGCAACGCACGCTCTCGCCGAAGGATTGGGGCTGTTCGGCATCA
>Ga0335075_10009804_pt1 | contig 14569 bp, 9 predicted proteins | sample Lox_Sample_24_FD_206723 | JGI IMG/M metagenome (GOLD analysis project Ga0335075, IMG submission 206723) | Soil microbial communities from Loxahatchee National Wildlife Refuge, Florida, United States - Lox_Sample_2.4 | ecosystem: Environmental > Terrestrial > Soil > Wetlands | place: USA: Florida...
TGCCCGCTGTGCGGGGAGAAGCGCCGTTATCTGCCATCCGAGGTATTCCTCGGACGGGTCGATCAGCTTGTGAATCGCCAGAAGCGCGCGGGGGCTGTCTGATGTTCGACCCCGACGCACACCTGCCTCGGATCAATCGCGGGATGATCTATCTGGGGGCCTGCCTGATTGCCGGCATCCGGTTGGCCCGGGAGCGGCAGGTGAACGTGAGGGTGGTGCCCACGCGGCAGGCGATCGAAGAGTCAGTGGATCTGGCCCATGAAGTCTACAACCGGGTGTTCCGAAAGGTGCCGGAGAGAGTGAAGGAGATCCACGAATGACCTCACAACCAGGTTCGGGTATATGAGAACCTGGCCGGCAATGTTCGGCTACTCGTACCTAAGCGCAACCATGGGGTCGACTTTCACGGCCCTCGTTGCCGGGACCAGGCTGGCGAGCGCTGACACGGCAACGAGAAAGCTCGTGATACCCGCGAAGGTCCACGGATCGTAGAATCGCACACCATACAGAAAATCACTCGATCCAGGAAACGATAGCGTGCTGTGCAGTACCGCTGAGACTGCGGCACCGCAGGCTAACCCGACAAACATGCCAGCGACAACCGGCTTCAGTCCCCACAGAGCCACACTCCTAAGCACATCACCCGATTGTGCGCCCAAAGCCATCTGGATGCCGATTTCCTTTGTTCTCTGGCTGACGAGATATGCCATCACGCCATAGATGCCTACGCCAGCCAGCGATACGGCCAGCATGGCAAGGATGCCAGCGAATATTGCCATGACCCGGGCCAGTGTTCTTTGCGGATGGACCAGCATCGTCTCCACGTTCCAGACGGAGAGGCCTGTCAACAAGTTCGGATCGAGACTCTTTACTGTCTGCCAGACCGCTGGGAGAGCTGCCTGTTGGTTCGCACCGACGTTCAGAAGGATGGGATAGGTTGTGGCCGGGTCGGGTGCGAGATACACATGGGCTGGATCAATTCGCGTGAGGCTCGTAAAGCGCGCATCCTTGGCCACACCGACAACCTCGAATTCTGTTAGTTTGCCGGTGAAGTGCAGATCCAGCTGAAAATGTTTGCCCAGCGGATCCTGTCCCGGCCAGAACATGCGCGCCGCGGCTTCACTGACCACCGCGACGTGCTCTCCGGTAGCCGACTCCTGCTGGGTGAAATCACGTCCGTGCAATAGCGGGATTCCCAGAGTCTTCAGGTAATTTCGTGAAGCATAGCTGGCCAACGTCCGTCTGTGCGCGACCCCTTGCACTGCACCCGGTGTGTTTACGACGATCGGTGGTGTCCAGGTGCCCATCATCGGTCCGCGGCCATAAGCAACACTCGCCACCTCCGGCACTTCCTCGAGGCGGCTGACCAACCGGTGGAACCGCTCCACCGACGTCTGCGCATTGTCGCCGTAGTCTCCGAGCAGAAGAAATACTTGGCGCGTGTCGAATCCCGGATCAGCGTTTTGTGACTTCATCAGCCCACGGACCAGCAGGCCTGAGCAGGTCAGCAGCAGCATTGACACGGCGACCTGTCCGCCGATCAACAAACTGCGCAGGCGTGAGCGCCGCATGCGGTGGCCAAAAGCCGTGCTTTCGTCGCGCAAGGATGCTGCCATCTCCGGTCTCGTAAATTGCAGGGCCGGTGACAAGCCAAACACAACGCCCGCAATCACCGAGAGCGCGAGCGCATAGGCCATAACGCGCAGGTCCGGATTGAGATTCAAGCTGAAGGTGAAATCGCCGCCTAGCTGCGTTGTAAGAATGTGGGCTACCGCGATCCGCAACAACTTGCTTGCCACTGCAGAGACTGCCATCCCGGCGGCCCCTCCGGCAAGCGAGAGCAGGATGCTTTCCGTCATCAATTGCCGAATCACCCGCGCGCGACTCGCTCCCAGCGCCAAGCGCACGCTGATCTCCCTTTGCCGTACCGCACCGCGAGCCAGCAGCATGTTGGCGACGTTCGCGCAAGCGACAAACAAAACCATGGCCACAATCAACATCAACGCTGCAACTCCCGCCTCGAATCGAGGATCATTCGTGTTCCCGAAGTAGGCCGTGTGCTGCAGCGTAACGGTTCGCGTAGGCTCGTGCGTGATGTAAGTCGTAGAGAATTGGAGGATCAGTGCAGCCGTTTCGGCTTCGGCTCCCTTCAATGCAACCTCGGGCTTGAGGTGGCCAAGAACCTGGAAGCGGTAGTCCGCGGGTTTGCGGAGCCAGTCCTGACCGGCGACAAGTTGAGCCTGCATCGATACAGGAGCCCAGAAATCCGGCACGTGAGGCAGCAGTGCCGTTCCGGTAAACTCCTGTGGGGCGACGCCGATGACCGTATACGGCGCCCCGTTGAGCTTCAGCGTGTCACCCAGAATCCGCGCATTACCGTTAAACTCGCGTTGCCAGAAGGCATAGCTTAGAACGATCACAGGGTTAGCTCCTGGCACCCGGTCTTCATCCAGGCCGAAGGTTCGACCGATCTTGGCGCCGACTTCGAAGCTTCGAAAGTAATTGCCTGAGACCAACTGTCCTTCCAATGAAGTGGGCTGCGTTCCTTCCTTGTCGCCAGGCAATATGGCCTGGACCTTTATCGGCCAACTCGTCGCTACGAGATCCGAAAAGGCATTCTGATGATCGCGGCAGTAGAGATATTCAGGCCAGGAAAACCCATATTGCATGTCGCCGAGCCACCCATTAACGAACCATCGTTCCAGTCGCACCACACGTCCCGGATCGGAAACCGGCAATGGCTTCAGCGCAACCGCATCGTAAGCGGTGAAAAGGGTAGCGTTGACGCCGATACCTGCCGCCAACGTGATAACAGCGACCAGCGTGAATCCGGGATTGCGGCCGAATGCGCGGCATGCGTAGCGCAGGTCCTGACGCGTCTGCTCGAGCCAGTTAATCGACCGCTGATCCCTGTGTGCCTGCTTGGCCTGTTCCACTCCGCCTAACGTTCGATGTGCTGCCAGACGCGCCTCATCATGCGACATTCCCCGCCGCTCGTAGTCTTCTTCAAGGAGCGCCAGGTGCGTCGCAATTTCCCGCTCCAACTCATCGTCGGCTCGCTTGAATCTCCAGACATTCCGAATCTTTGCGATGGTCCGCATCAGTAAGGCGCGCATCAAGATCCCTCCGCCAGCAGCTTGTCCACCACACCGGCGATCTGTCGCCACCGCTGTGTTTCGTCTTCGAGCGCCTTGAGCCCGGCTTTTGTCACTTCGTAATATTTGGCCTCGCGGTTGCTCTCGGTCTTTCCCCAAGCCCCTTTGATCCAGCCGTTCTGTTCCAAACGGACAAGAGCGGGATAAAGCGTGCCTTGATTGACTCTGAGTAACTCGTCCGAAACCTGCTCCAGCCGGGCAGCAATGGCATATGCGTGCCGCGGGCCAAGCGTGGCCAGCGTACGAAGAATCATGAGATCGAGGGTGCCTTGCAAGATCGGGATCGGGGGCTTCTTCACTAGACCTCCAAGTGGGGAAATCTCATGATGCGCCCAACATCACTTGGATGTCAAGTGAACAAGTGACGGCATTTCTATATTTCGTTCATCGCGGCTATGGTGCTGCATTCTTCACGAGTCTCATTTTCGATCTATGTCTTTGAAAAGGAATCCCACCTCGATGAAACCTTCAGAACTTTACGAGGCGCTTCATGCGCTGATCAGCGAACGTGTACCCCTGCACGTCTGGGGCGCCTGTGGCGTCGGCAAGTCACAGATTGTTGCCCAGGTCGCCGCCGACCGAAAGTGCGATTTTCTCGACATCCGAGCTGTGCAGCTCGATCCTGTCGATCTGCGCGGCCTTCCACGGATCTCCGCCGATCGCGCGGAGTGGGTGCCGCCAAAATTCCTCCCGGTCGACGGAGATGGCATCTTGTTCCTTGACGAACTGACTGCGGCGCCGCAGATGACCCAGGCCGGCTGCTATCAGTTGGTCCTTGACCGCAAGCTGGGCGAGTATCGGCTACCGGACGGCTGGGTGGTGATCGCCGCCGGCAATCCAGCTTCAGAACGTGGCGTCCATTTTTCGATGCCCAGGCCGCTGCGGAACCGCTTCGTCCACCTCGACCTTGAACCGGATTTCATGGACTGGTGCAAGTGGGCCGTAAAGGCTGGAATTCGTCCGGAGATCATCGCGTTTCTTCGATTCAAGCCTGCGCTTCTCCATGACCCGGACGCGACGTCCGATGTGAATGCCTGGCCGACTCCGAGGTCGTGGGAGATGGCCTCGAACGTCCTGGGCGGTTTTGCGCGCCGCCAGCAGAGCGGCTTCTTTGCCGGCACTACGGAGATCGAGGCGCAGCTGCTCGAGGGAACGATTGGAGAGGCGGCAACGACGGAGTTGGTCGCCTTCCTGCGCCTCTTCCGGCAACTGCCGTCAATCGACGAAATCCTCCTCAATCCCGATGCGGCGCCGCTGCCTGACGAGCCCTCGGCGCGGATTGCCATTGCCACGGCTCTCGGACGGGCACTGACCGACCATTCAATCCCGAGGGGAATCCGGTATCTCGACCGGATGCCGACCGAGATGCGGGTGCTCGCCATGCGCGACGCCGCGGCCCGCGATCGGGCCATTACTCACACGCCGGAATTCGTCCGCTTCGGCGTAGAACATGCGGAGGTCCTGCGATGATTACCGAACGCGCCATGCTGGCCGCGGTCCACATCAGCATCTGGACTGCGATCAAACACGACCGGAAGGTCAGCCGCGAGGTTGCCGAGCAGCACGGAGCCTATGCCGGCGCCGGCCGCTACAACAAGCAACTGCTCCGGGAAGCGGAGCGGCTGGAAGCGCTGCGCTCGCTCTCCGGGCAGATCCGCCAATACTTCTACAAAATCACTTTGCCCTGGTCCGACGAGGGTTATCGCCTGCTGCCGGCGCACTTCTACTTCGAACTGACCACCAAGATGCGGGAGTTCGAGCAGGCCTTCGGGCAGCAGGTGGAGGAGTTCCTGGCCGTCTACCCCAGCTACATCGAACAGGTCCGGCCGGAACTGAACGGCCTCTTCCGGGAAGAAGATTATCCATCGACGGACAAGCTGCGGAACAAGTTTGGGGTCAAGCTCGAAGTCCTGCCCATCCCGAGCGGCAAAGACTTCCGGGTGACGCTGTCCGAGGAAGAACAGGCGCGGGTGGCGCGAGAGATCGATGAGAACGTCCGCCAGTCGCTGCAGAAGGGGACCGAGGACCTGTGGACGCGGCTGAAGGGTGTCGTTGCGCATATGGTCGAGCGCCTCAATGAACCGGAGTCGCGCTTCCATGCTTCGCTGGTAACGAACGTCGGCGAGTTGGTCGAACTGCTGCCACGTCTCAATGTGAATCAGGACGAAGAACTCAACCGGTTCGCCGGGGAAATCCGGGATCGGCTCTGCGGATTCACGGCCCGGGATCTCAAGAAGAACGAGATCCTGCGTGCGGCGACGGCGAACGATGCCGCGCAGATTCTCACGGAGATGGACGCGGTTCTGCGAGAACGCGGGCAACTTGCAGAGAGTGAGTCCGCACAGATTCCTGCGAGCGCCGACGACATCTTTGCGCACATGGCGGCGTACATGGAGGCTCCGGCGTGATGAACCACCAGATCCCAAGCGAGGTCCGCATTCAGAAGGCGCGGACTACGCTTCTTCTCGACCATCCGTTTTTCGGCACTCTGCTCTTCAGGCTCGGCGGTAAGGCGTCGCGGTCCATCGCGACAATGGCTACGGACGGCGTGTCGCTCTTCTATAACCCAGAATTTGTGGACACGCTGAATGCCGCAGAGCTGGCCGGCGTTCTCGCCCATGAGGTCATGCACCCGGCCCTGCAACACCATACCCGCCGCGACGACCGAAACCCGGCGCGGTGGAACATGGCCTGCGATTATGCCATCAATCCGATGCTGCTCGACGCCGGCCTGACGCTCCCCAGGGACGTACTTATTGACAATCGATTCCGCGGGATGAGCGCGGAGCGGATCTACAACCTGATCGAGGAGGACGAAAAGCAGGAGGGCTCCTCAGGCCCGTCTGAGAGCCAGCCGGGAAATGGTTCAGGCGGATCGGAGGATGGTTCTCTTCAGACCGATGGGGCCGGACGCGAGGCTCAGGCTCCCACGACCCCGGGTGGTGTCGGCCAAGTCCTGGACGCGCCGGAACTGGAAGAAGAATCGGGCCCTTCAATTGCGGAGCAGGAACGCGAATGGCAGATCGCCGTCGAACAGGCGGAGACCGTGGCAAAAGTCGCCGGGAAGCTCCCCGGAGGTGCCGTACGGGCCAAGGAAGCTTCGCAGGCTGCCAGAGTGGACTGGCGTGAGCTGCTGCGCCGAGCCTGGTCCAATACGATCCCTGCCGACTACAGCTGGACGCGCCCCAACCGGCGCCACGTCTGGGCCGAGCTGTATCTGCCGGGAGTGACATCGGAAGGAGTTGGAGAGATCGCGATCGCTGTTGACTGCTCTGGGTCGGTCAGCGGCCGGCAACTGGGGCTGTTCGAGGCGGAGATCCGGTCAATCCTGGATGGACAGCAGCCCCGGCTCGTCCATGTGCTCTACTTCGATGCCGCTGTCCAGAAGGTCGAGACGTATCAGTCGGGGCAGCTGGTTTCTCTCTCTACCGTTGGGGGAGGTGGAACCGATTTCCGACCGTGCTTTGGCTGGCTCCAGGAACATGGCGTCGTACCACAGACGCTGGTATTCCTCACCGATTTGTGCGGCACGTTCCCGAGCGATGTGCCGCCGTATCCGGTGATCTGGGCTTCAACCGAGGCCCGGAAAGCGCCCTTTGGGCAGGTCGTTGCGATGGAGGCTGCATGAACCCGACCAGGGACCGCGGAAAGGTAAAGCCGTCAGGAGAGCCGGTCGCTTGAACCCCCGTCAGCTTCCTTTCCCTGATTAACCCATCAAATCAGCTCGAAGCAGCGCCGTAGTGTGCCAGGAGTGTACCGTCTTGCTGGCTAAAATGCTCACCACATATGCGAACCTGTTTACAAACCGGATTTGAGTTAGGTCGCAGTACACGGGAGTCTCAAAATGTCACTTGAACTACAGACCTCCTGAAATGCGCAGAGGCGACAGCAAAGAAACTCGTCCACCGGAGCAATTTCACAGAAGGCATCATTATTGCGGCCGCTTCGGGGACCACAGCGTTCTATGTTTTGATCAGTGATCAAGACGTACTTCGAGCCGGCAACATCTTCATGGCAACAATGGTGCGGCTTTCCGTTTGTGAAAAAAGCGCGAGGAGTTGCAATGGAAGGGTTGATCAAAGGAGTTTCACGAGCTTGGCACTGTCTCTCTCTGGCCTGACCAAACTCGTGAAATGGGCAGATAATCTCTTCTGGGGCAGCCAACAAAAAGTGCGTCGCCTGTCCCGTGACAATCCAGAAATGACCCTCACGGCCGGGAAGTTCTTCCCGGCTCCGTGCATTCCTTCAAAGGCGTCATCTGCATAGTGATCAAGTAGTGATGCAGGTTGCAGCGCCCGCCCAAGCCAATGTTGCACGCGCTCAAGAAGCCGCTCAGCATCAGCCCGCACCGCCTCCAAGTGTTCGACCAGATCTTCGTATCGATAGGGAAGAAAGTGCATTGCTCCTGAATCGATTACTCCGTGTCCAATCTTGAACCATGATCCGGTGTCTGAGCGCAGAACGATGGTGGGCATTACTGTGATCGTTGGGACCAGGTGTCCCACGGTCTCTGAAGTCGCATAACGCAATCGAAGTCCATGAAGAAGACTAACAACGCGCCCAGGGTCGATCGCACCGCGGATCGCGCCCGGAGGAATCTCTTTTGCATCCCGCGACAACTGTCGCTGATCAAGCAATTCAAATACGCGATTATAGCGTTCGATGATCTCATCCGAACTTGTAAACACATGGATGAAGTTAGGATTTGGCGTCCCACCATCATGGAACGCGTCCTCGGGGCGTTCAAAAATAACAAGCCAATCACCATCGGTGATGGCGGTGCGTATTGGATACCGTCCCACGCGAAGAAAAACCGACTGTACATAATTCCTGAGAGACGGCAACCACTCATCCCATGCAGCAGGCGCAGTCTGCGGCTGCGCCAGCCACCCGGACATCAGCCCTGACGCCGTTTGCATTGAACCATTCGCCGGAATTGGGAACTCACTTGGACGCTTGGCCTCAACTACAAGAAGCGGCTCGTCAACCTGGTGCTCATAACCCAGATAGTCCATATACCGACGAGCTCCAGTGATTGGATCGACCTGCGCCTCGGGAACCATATTCTCGATCTCGTTGGGAGCGGAAGGTACTATGACCCACCGAAGCGCCGAAAGCATTTCGTCAATCACGTACGTTCGGTTGTGCGCTTCCAATACCTGTTCCAATTGCGGGTTCTGGCGGGCAGGAGTGGCATATTTCGCTCGCAGCTCCCCGATCTGCGGTTCAAAACGCCGGTCATACGTCGCTCTGATATTCCGGAAGGCAGTCCGGAAATCATTGGCAGTCAGCCCTCTACCGTTGCTCACCGGAAGATCTCCTCTAGCCGGTAACTGAGGCGACGAGCGGAAGGCCAGCCTGCTTCAACGAATGTTTCAAGAATGTCGATCAACTCCTCTCGGCTCTGTCGATCATTCTGCAACTCCATTCGATATTCAGCGATATAGCTCTCGGTGACCTTCACCAATAGATCGACTGCCAGCGATTCGTATTGGTAACCCCATGACTTCGCGGACCGGACGACTGCGGCAATGGCGTGGAAAACATCAATCGGCTCAAAGGAGATAAAACTTTGCAGCGTCTCAACCAAATGATGCGCGGCTGATGGAATCGCGACGTCAGAAAGCAGACGGATTGCGTATTGAGATTCCTTCCAAAAGGTGCGTCTCGACTCGTCGTCCAACTTCTTTTGAGAGTTGGTTCCATCGTAAGCGCCCGACGAGAAATAGATTTGATTGCTGATGTAATCGACAAGTCGTCCGAGTTCTTGGAAATCGTTTTGCCAGCTCTCGTCGCGGTCCTCGACGTTAATTCCATGAATCAAATGATTCATCCGAGCTTTGAGTGACGCGACGATCGTCTCTATTACGCCGAAAGCTCGTTGACGAACCGCCGAGTCGCTCTCTTTCGGAACATCGGAGGAAAATGATAAGGCCTCTCGTATATCTCTGAGACACTGTCCGGCATAGAGAGGTCGAAAGGATTCTCCCTCCAACCGAGGCCGGACCAGAGCAAAAGCTGCGAGGTCATTTTGCCAGATATAAAGACCTGTCGCGATCCTATGGCCCCATTCGAAGGCGTCTCCTCCGTCGTTCGCAAGATCAGTCCGGCTCAATAGTTTCCGGATGAGCTCAACAACCTCAACTTTGTAACGGCCAGCCAATGGATGAACCACGGAATAGAGAGCGCCAGAAAGTACACCGACCCGAGGTTCGTCGAGCACAAACGCCGTGAGAATTGACCACAGCGCATCAATATTCTTGTCATAGAGGGGCAACAGTCGAATTGCAATCTGGAACCGCACCGAAGGTACAAGATCCTTGAGACCGCGACGCACCTGCGCCAACAAGGCCTCATCTACACAAGATCCATGCGAAATCAGAGTACCTATACCTTCGGCTGCCTCGATGCGTTGAATGGGGGCGCCCCATCCGCTTGTACTCTTATCCCATTGCGCATCATTTTCAGGATGGTGTTCAGGCTCAGGACTATCTAAGCCGGAAAACAAGATCTTCCGAATGGTCATTCCCCGAGGGCTTGAACAGTCAAAAGACTTCAGCTTTGCAACCGTGGCACACGCAGCTAAGAGCTGAGCCTCCACCGAATTCAAGACATCTTTATGCACATCGCCTGTTGGTCCAAGCAAAATCCCTCGAACTTCGTCGATGTCCGCTTCAATGCCCAAGACATCTGATTCCTTCGGTGTCCCATTGGTGAATTTGCTCGCAAACTCCCATAGGCGATTGCCCTTCTCTCGAAGCGATGCGTTAGGCTCGTCGTCAATTGGGACGCCGCTCTCGCGCAGCCTGTCTTCCTCGGAATATTGCCTGACGCCGCCGTGCGACCTGTAAGGGGGCGGGTTTCCGGGAGGTCCACCATCCGCGGACATTGCCTCTATTCGACTGAGTGATTCCGGTAAAACAAGCAGATCAGCAGGAATACAGCCGAGGAGCTTGTCTCGAACGTGCGCCATCGCTTCGAGCCGATCTCCCTCCTCTCCTTCGATCAATCCCAAGATTGCCCGTTCGATATTCGTGCGTGCGGCTTCATCGAGTCCCACGTAGTTCGTCTGAAGAGCGTCTCCGATCAATGACGAGAGGTCGAATGACCAGAGAGCCGTCGCACTTGAAAACAACGGATATACGACAGCAGCAAGTGCAGGACCGGTGTTCTTTGCAACGATTAGGAGTTTTCGAAGGAAGTAAGCGTATTGAGCATCGCGCAGAAACTCCTCAACGGCATGTTGGGCCAGTTCTCTTGTCGATGCGGATTTAGTAAGCTCTTCGAGTTTTCGAAAATACATATCCGCAATGTTCTGGGCTTCACCGCGAACCCCGGAACTGTCCCAAATTGCTGAATAGTCCACCGAAACAGTGCGCTCTCTTCCATCCATCATGTAGGAAATTACGTTTTCGGCACTCCGCGACACGTGTTCGGACTCGATCACATTCTCAGCTGCAGCCATGATGACGGGCTTACATAGGTCGAAATGATCTTCAACGAATCTTGGGAAGTGCTGCGCCAACTGCCAGTGGGCCTGGTGGTAGTCCTGACGTCGGTTAGAAGTCATCGCCAGGATGCGGCTACCTCCCATCGAAGTTGTCTCTTCAGAGCGTTCGCTATATCCAAAAAATGCCGTATAGATATCGGCAGCCAACTGCGGGTCCACATCGAAAAGTAGAGGGATCTTCCGTGCTATCCAGTGGCCTTGCTGGGCTCCATGTTGCTGAATCTCTTCGGGAGTTATGAGCTTCCGCAATGCAATGGCGGACCCCTCTGGATCGGCTCGAAATAGATCCATGACGTTCGATATGCAACGCCCCACGATCCAACCCTCGCGTCGCTGCCCCGATGCGAACCGATCTAGCAGGTATACAGCGGCTCGATTCAAAGAGCGTCGGCCAGCCAAGGTGTTAGGTACTCCGTTGTGGGCGCGTTCCAAAATATGATCAATCAGGGATTGGCAGACTGCTGCGATTTGAATCGAAGGATTCGCGTGAGTTAACTCCAAGCAAAACTTTGACCAGAGTTCAAGACCAGATGTGGGGACTCCGGCGAGAACAGCACCAACAACGTGAACGACCCATTGTTCGGCAATCCGTTTCGCTATCAGGTCAGACGAACCTAGTGCTGCTATTAGCGGTGCGAGCTCACCTTCCTCCTTTGCCAATTCCGGGATTACCGCTGGCCCGATGATCTTTGCTATAGCCGGCACAGCGTCGCGCGAGCTAAACAGGGTTAAATCTGTCCAGAACGCATCGCGGCTCCGAAGCCACGCCTCTTTGAAGAAAAGATCGATACTCGGCCTTAAGAAGAGAGACAAATCGCGTTCGGTAGCGATTGCTTCCAAAAAACTGTCGAAATCAGAACCGAGAACCAACCGACTGACGGCGTAGTCAAACAGCAAGTGGTGGGAAAAACCAATGATGTTTCGTCCATGTAGATTCGCCACCTGCTCGACAATTACGTTGTCAGAACATAGAGAAGAAAACTGGATTTCTTTCGTCGTGTTCAAAATGTGGCTTTTCGCAATCGTTAGCTTGCGCTCCTGAACGAGGGCATTGACGATTTCGGTGAGCACGGCTTCACGGGTATTGCCTTCTGCTGCGGATCGAATGACGCGATTGAGCCAGTATTTCTCAAGGAGTCCCACCTGTGTTTCAATCCCGCGAAAATCTGTTCTCTCCCCGCTTTCGGACAACATCTCAGCCACGAGCCTCAGATTGAATGGAATGTCCAACAATTCAAGTAGCGCTTGCGTGGCAGTATTAAACACTGCATCCAGCTCTAACGCCTGCGAACGAATGTCATGGAGTTCCTGTTGAGAGAAACGAGGAACTTTAACGTGTCGGACGAGAAATGTATTGTCTTGGTACTCGTCGGGTCCAGGCTCCCCAAGGCCGCGTCGGAAGAGTCGTTGTAATTCCTGACTGTAGCGAAGATCGAAAACGCGGATGGACGCGACCGCTCGCCACCGACTTCCAGTAGTATTGACCACTCGGCTTATCAGTTCTCGCAGCACCTGCAAAGCGCCAGAACCACGTGCGGCGTCCAGAGCATCAATGATCAGCAGGCCTGGCCGATCACCACTCCAATTCTCAAGTACCTCTGACAAGTCATGGTCGAGCCCGAGCTCCGCTCTCAACGACTCGTCAAGACGATCGGCCGCCAAAAACACTACATCCTGATTGTCGCGATGCAGGGCGGTCGCCAATTCATGGAGCACGCCCGACTTTCCGGCACCCGGATCTCCGATAACGACGAGCGACTGCTGTTCGGCCTCTCCACGTAAATACTTCGTAACCGGTCTTTGAATTCTGATTTCTCGCCCGTGGACAACGAGAGTAGCGAGGTGATTCAGCGAGTCCACAGTGAGCTGGGTGTACTTGCGCAATGCATTGATGTCTTCGCGATAGCTGGGCGTCGATGCAAGAGCAAACTTGGCACGCTGTAGTTCTCGTCGAAGCTCTTCACGGGTAACGAACATCCGAGACTCACTGGCGTTCCCCATCAATTGTGTCAGCACAGCCCAACACTGCCTCCCGTCGTCCCCAGCAGCAAGCACACTCTGTTTCAAGAACGATTCGGCATTCTGTTCCGCAGGCTCTCCTGGATTTACGTCGAGAACTCCAATCTTAAACAACGAAAGTAACCGCACGACCTCGTCATCTTCCGGCTGCACCCCTAAGATCGCTTTCCATGCGTCCCTTAGAACCGCAAGAAAGTTTTCGAATGCGTCCTTTTCGGCGTCATTTTGAGGAATCGCAGCAAGATCCTCTGGCCTTGATTCTGGATGAAGCCGCGAGAGGCAAGCAGACAAGTGCTGTGTCAGTCTTGCCGGGGAATCAGAGGAGGTGATCAGAAACAAACGATCCCGTCGGGCATCTAGCGGTCTCCGCCATGGGAATTTGCCGCCAGAAGTACCTTGCAACGAAGTCAGATACTGCTCGATGAGATGGGAAACGACCGGCTTCATTCGAGCGGTCCCGAACTCTATTGCACGCTTGACCTCAACAAAAACGAGACCCTCATCTTCAAGGGTTAAGAGGATATCGGCGAGGGGCTCACCGGTCTCGCAACGAAGGGACTTCAGCAGAGAGGTCGATAGTCCTGGCAGCGCCACACGTTCAGCCAAGCAACATGCCGCGAAGTAAGCGGCGACTCGGTTCTGGTAGTTAATCCCTCGCTGGGTAGCGTACCCTCCAGCCGGTCTCGATTTGTCCTGATTCTCTATCACTTCGGCTCCGTTTATTCACCAGCATTAAGACCCTGCCTGATTAGCCTCAATTGTTTCGCGAGGGACCAGAATCTTTTCGCGGTAGCCTGCCCAGCGCCAAGGCTTGGACTTGAGATAGTCGGCCAGGTTGCTTACCCTCATGGCCGGCCCCAAGACCATTCCCCATACGATGAGCCCTTTTCCGAATTGTGCGCCGTACATGAAGAAATCATCCGTGTCTTTGTACCCGCTCTTGTATCCGAACCTCTCACCGTAGTTCTTTACGTTTGTTCTGCCACCGATCGTTTCGTCCGGCAATAGCTCGCCCAGGTACTTCGTCAGCGTGCGGTCACTGCCCTGAATCTGGTAATGCTCGCTTAAATATGGATGAGCCTGTGTAAGTGGCTTGCCAGTTTCGCGATAGTACAAAGCATGAGTGAGCTTCCTCTGTAAGGTCTCCATCGTCTGCGAGAATGCAATAGGACGCTGCACGGAGACAGCGACTGGGCTCGGCGTGATGATCGAGCCAACCTGATGTATAGGTACGGACGTTGAAGAATCCGGCAGTGCATCCGGGTAGTTCCGTGCGATGGCATCGCGTAGCTTGGTCATTTTCGCAGCATCTTGCGGCGTCCGGTTCGATTCGTTGAAATCGAGCAGTTGCGTGTAGAACCCGGCAAGCTGGTCATCTCTCTTAGAGCCTTGATTACAGGTTTCGCAGGCTGGGAACTCAAATTCTTCGGGCCAATAGCCATCAGGAAAACATGCTTTCGGTGGAATGTGATCTATCGTTGTGGATGGCTCCGTGCCCCCACAAAAACAACAGTAGGGATGGGCTAAAAGAAACCGTTTCTTCTTTCCGAGCTTCTTCTTTGCTGTCTCCATTCCTATGTACCCCGAGTTGCCTGCTGATTGGGCAGCTCTGCAGCCCTGATTGTTCGGATCGTGTTCTCACTTAAGGATATTCCCTCGGAAGGAGAGAAGTCTCCTCGATGTCTGCGGCCCTGCGCCTGTGACGGACGAGGGCAACCTGGTGTGGGGGCAGAAGAGCCATGGAGTATGTTTATCAGAATGCTGATCCGGCATCAGCAAACTCGAAATGCGTTTTGGGGACCAATCGAAATTAGGTTCAAGCACTTGCCTGGTTGTCGTCTTGCACGGTGGGCCGCGGAATGTGCCGTGCGTTTAGCGCGTTGCG
>Ga0335075_10009805_pt1 | contig 14567 bp, 9 predicted proteins | sample Lox_Sample_24_FD_206723 | JGI IMG/M metagenome (GOLD analysis project Ga0335075, IMG submission 206723) | Soil microbial communities from Loxahatchee National Wildlife Refuge, Florida, United States - Lox_Sample_2.4 | ecosystem: Environmental > Terrestrial > Soil > Wetlands | place: USA: Florida...
CGCAACGTATATGCCCACGCCGCCCCCGGGCTGGCTGGACCGCATTTCAAACCATATCTGCAAGGCGCTGGGGGTTGATCGAGCGGGGTTTACCGGGGCGTTTGCCCCGTCGCTCACGTTGGGCGTGGAATCAGCGCACCAACCAACTCGCGGAACAACGCGGCATCCGGACAATTCGCGGCGAATGCCAGCCTGATCCGGGTCGCAGTCTCCTTGATCCGCACGGCAATCTTCAGCAATCGCAGGCGAATCGTGGAGAATTCGCCAATCGACAGCGGCTGCATCACAGGGATGGCGTCGCGCAGCGTCCGCATCAGCCAATAAGCCGCGGTGTGCAGAATAAGCCGCATCTGATTGGCCAGCGGAGAGCGGCAACTGGTCCGGTCTGACGCCAGCTGGCTCTTGTGCCGCTTGATCAGGTTCTCGGCCTGACCGCGTGCGCAATAGAGGCTGTCATAGAGCCACGCTGCGGTGCCATATGTGATGTTGGTGACGACATAGCGGGCATCGAGACCTTTTCGCGTCGCCTCGATCCGCGCCACCACCCGGCGGGAATGCGACCAGGATTTGGCAGCATAGCGCGTCTCGGTGTAGTCGCGCACCACATCAAGGTTGGCGCGCGCGCGCCGGACACATACGTCATCGATCTTGGGAAAGACCTGAGCAGCCAGGACAGTGTTGGGAGACAGGCCGAAGATGTAGCGGACACCGTTGTCCTCGCACCAGTCCATCGCTTCACGCCGGCCATAGTGGCTGTCGCCACGAATCGTGATCCGCGTGTGCGGCCAGTGCAGGCGGATGCGCCGCACCAGCCGGCGTAGATGGGCGCGCACCTCCTTGCCATCCGGCGTTTTGCCCGGTCGCAGAATGGTGAGCACACAATGGCCGGTGTCTGCGTCATAGATATGGATCGGCAGGAAGCACCGCTCATCATAATGGGCGTTGAACAAGGACAGCTGCTGATGGCCATGCACGGTGTCGGCGGTGTCGTCGATATCGAGCGTAATCGTCTTTGGTGCACGCTTGTAACTCTTGCACCACAGGTCCACCAGGGAATGTGTCAGCCGAATCAGGGTGCGCAGGTCGGGGGCATTCTCCCAGCGTGACATCGTAGGTTGTGAGGCCAGATCGTCGCCACTCTCCGGCAGACGGCCACAGGCCAGTTTGAAGGCCGGGTCCTTGCGCAGATCATCCAAATCGTCGGCATCCGGGTAGCCGCAGGCAATGGCGAAGACGCGGGCTCGCAGAATGTCTGCCATGGTGTGGGTGATCAGATCGGGGTCGCGATGGTCGGGAACGATCGCGGCCAAAGTATCGATCAGGCCAAGCCGCTTGTCGGCACCTGCCAAAAGCAGGACACCGCCGTCGGAACTGATCAAACCGCCGTCGAATGCGGCGGTAACCTTCTTCTGACAAAGGCTTGGCAAGGAGAATGGCAGAAGCGTATCGTCATCATTGGCGGGCATGGCAGATTCTGTCCGGGTGCCAGGGTTGGCGTCAGCACCCAATCTCTACGCGATTCCAGACGGTTGTACCATGCCCGTCAGCGAATCCCTGCTATGCGGTGAATAAGACGGGCTAAGTCTTTTATGGAAAGCAATGGCTTCAAGTGTGTTGTAGAGATCGGCGAGCGGTATCCCGAAGATGGTCCCGACCCTGCCCGGCAGATCACGCGAGGGCCGGCAGACTTTCTGTGGTGCGACTCAGGGGACAAAAGCACATGGCAGCTGTTCATTTCCAAACGATGGCAGATAATTTTCGAGAACGTTGGCGGCAAAGTTCACCATGTTGCTGCGTCGGTGGGCATCACCGGCCCGTAGAAGGCAGGCAAGTGGATTGCTGATCGGCTGTCAGAGCGTGAACAGAGAAGGAACTTAACAGGCAGTGTAACGCTATTTACCACTTGCATAAGTCTTGACTTATGCTTCAACACCAACAGAAACTCGTGCACCGCAAAGAACGTGCGCGCAGAACTTTGGGGGCGCTTTCCACGCAAAATGGCGGCCCAATGGGAAGCATCCAAAATAAGACAGGATTTGCGCTTTTGAGGTCGACCGCCGATCCGAAACTTCTTTCGAACTACCGTGTTCCTGTTGACCATACAGCGTGCGGCGCATCGCACCGCCAGAACTCCCAGGCACACACCACCGCCGGAGACTCGGCCTGCAAAGACAGAGTATGAGGGCGCTTGCTCTCGCACGAACCCCACCCGGCAGTCCCTGAAGACGAATGTCCGGGTTTTGGGCACTGCGCGGAGACGCACCGTCCACCCCTCAGCCCCAAGCGCCTGCCGCCAGCGAACTCTTCCGCCGCCGCACCCCACCGGCGCGCCCGGCAGGACGGCCAGACCCCGACCCCAGAAAAATTTCCTCACCGCGCCAGTTTTCCATATTGACAACCATCCGTTAGTCATTGTAATCTCCCCGCCATGGTAACCGCACTCCGAACGCCCCACCCTTCTCCCCAACCCCACCAAGGGGTTGGTGCGCGCCTCCTCCGCCGGCTCGGCGGCACGGTGCGCAACGCTATCGCCGGCGGCCTTGCTCTCGCCGGCGCCATGCGGCGCCCGGCAGCGTCGCAACCCGACATCGGCCACCCCGTGGTCCGAAGCGCCGACGCGCGTCCCGCGCCCGGGCAGCCGCGTGCCCCGCGCCGGCCACGCACCACGTCCCCTGTCGCACCAGCCCGGCCCGCCTGGCTCGCGCGATTGCTCCATCGCCGCCGGCCCGCGCCGTGCAGCGCCATGTCCGTCCCGGGCGACCAGGACGCGCCCTTCACCCCCAAGGCATTCCCCGGCCTCAGCCTCGAATTTTGCAACATTCTCAACACGCCGCTCGAGGATCTCGATCCCAACACCCTGCGCCTGTTGCTCGCCGCGTTCGCCCAGACCGTCGTCAACGCCATGCCACCCGAGTTCGGCATGACCGCCGGTTCGCTGTTTTCCTCGTTGTCGGACCGCGTGGCCGCCCTCGGTGTGGCGATGCCGGACGCACCGCCGCCGGCGGCGCTCCATGCGGCGCCGCTCACCCCGGCTCACGCAGTGCCGCAGGCGCCTGGCGCACCGCCACACCCGCTGGCCGCCGCATCACCCGCCGCACCGCCCCACGCGTTGCCGAACCTGCCGCTCGTGTCGCCCGCGCCTCTGCATGATGCACCGGCGGCAGACCTGCCGCATCACGCCCCGATCGCTGCTGCCGCAGCGCAGATCACGCCAGTCACCGCATCCGAACCGGCCTTGCGCGGCTGCCCCTTATCATTCCTGTATCGTACCAAACCCGCATTCTGCCGCTTGCTCTTCTGCTCTTGCGGCTCGTTTTTCCGCAGCGTCCTGCTGCAACGTCTGCCGCCACGCCATTGGTGCTACGCCGCCCGCGCCAGCCCGGCCTGAGCTATTCCACGCGTCATGCCCGGGTCCGCCCGGCCATCTTCCCGCGATCATCGGGTACCGTCGCAACGCGACCCCATCGGTTGTGCTTAGAAGGCCGTGTCGTCTTCGGGTCAAGTCCGGAGACATGGGCCCGTCCATGACGGGTTGATTCTCGCGAGGCACTCACCGGGACGGCTGCGCGGCGGCCCCGCTATCCTGATTCGTGCCAGGCCAACCGCTCCCCGTTGCGGCCCGTGCGGCTTGTTCTGCTGCAAGCATTCAACAAGAAGACGAGGAAACTCGCACGATCGCGCGGCATGTGACGACCCGGCAGCAAGCAGCGCCCTTTACCTCCCACCCACGACCAGTGCGAACCGCGGCCAGGTATTTTTCAGCACGAAGTTAGTTCGGAGAACGCGGTGATCACGGAGCAGAAGCGGTCGGCTTCGACGGAAGCTGCACCACGTAGCGATAGGGGCCATCCATCAGGTTCCGCAAGCAGCGTAACCTCCGTGAGCACCGTGCTCTCCGTACTCGGCACGGATTCAAAGCCGACGTTAGCGCGGCTGAGCAGCTCATATTGGCAATCAAGCCGGTTGCGCCGATCCTGGCGGTGCACGAGATGCAACGCCGCACCTTTCTCCGCATAAGTGGCATTCGCATCGGATTGCTTGTGAATTTCAACGCGTCCCGCCACAGTCCACAGGAAACGAGACGCTCCCGGGACAGCGCCCCGCCCGCATTCTGTGCCCGCCTCAGGGCGCTCCCGGGTTCGACCCACCTTTTCCCCCGCCCGCGCTACGGGTTACACCCCCTCGCCATGGCATCCGTCCCCCGTGCCGAAGGCGCCTCGCCAGCAATGGCGCAGTGGTTTGCCGCCAAGGCAGAGCACCCCGACGCCCTGGTGTTCTTCCGTATGGGCGACTTCTACGAATTGTTCTTCGCCGATGCCGAAGCCGCTGCCGCCGCGCTCGACATCGCGCTGACCCAGCGCGGCGAGCATGGCGGCGCCCCCATCCCCATGTGCGGCGTCCCCTACCACGCCGCCGAGTCCTACCTCGCCCGCCTGATCCGCCGCGGTTTCCGCGTCGCCGTGGCCGAGCAAATGGAGGACCCCAAGACCCGCAACGGCAAAGGCCCGATCCGGCGGCAGGTGGTGCGCCTGATCACCCCCGGCACCGTCACGGAGGACGCCTTGCTCGAAGCGGGCCGTCCCAACCTGTTGCTCTCTCTCACCCAGGGGCCGGAAGGGATCGGTGCCGCCTGGCTCGACGTCTCCACCGGCTTGTTCGAAACCACCGCCTTGCCGGCGCCCGAACTCCCGGCCTTGCTCGGCCGGCTGGAGCCGGCGGAAATCCTTGCCCCCGCCACGATCGCACTGGGCGACTGGTCCGACCGGCGCGCGCCGGACCCGGTTGCGTCGCCGCCTCTGGTCGCGCGCCGCCGCCTGGCGGAAGCCTTCGGCGCCGCCAGCCTCGATGCGTTCGGCAGCTTCACCGACACCGAGGCCGTCGCGGCGGCCCTCGCGCTCGACTACGTGCGCGCCACCCAGGCCGGCAATCTCCCGCGCCTTGCCCGTCCCGTCCCGCAAGGCCGAGCCGGCGTCATGGCCATGGATGCCGCCACCCGCGCCAGCCTGGAAATCCAGCGGGCCCGCGACGGCGGCGACCGCCACACCTTGCTCGCCGCCGTCCAGCGCACCGCCACACCCGCCGGGGCGCGGTTGCTCGCCGGCTGGCTTGCCGCGCCGCTGACCGATCCCGCCGCCATCGCCGCCCGACAGGACGCGTGGTCCTGGTTGCTCGCCAATCCCGACGCCGCCCGGAAGCTGCGCACGGCGCTAAGGCAAGCCCCCGACATCGCCCGCGCCCTGGCTCGCCTGTCCCTCAACCGCGGCGGGCCGCGCGACCTCGCCGCGTTGCGCGATGGCCTGGCCGCGGCGCGGCAGGCAGAAGCGGTGCTGGAAGGCCCGCTGCCGGCCAATCTGTCGATCGCGCGTGCCGCCTTGGCGATGGATCCGGCCTTGGCGCGCATGCTGGCCGACGCCCTGGCCGATCCCATCCCGCACAAGCTGGAAGACGGCAACGTCATCCGCTCCGGCTTCGATGCCGAGCTGGATGCGGAACGATCCCTGCGCGACGACTCGCGCCGGGTGCTGGCAACGATGCAGCTCGACTGTGCCCAGCGCTATGGCGTCGCCAGTTTGAAGATCAAACACCACGCACAGATCGGCTACGTCATCGAAGTGCCCGCCGCGGCGGTGGAGAAGCTGCGCGCCTTTCCGGAACTGACGCTGCGCCAAGGCATGGCCAACGGCGCGCGCTTCACCACGCCCGACCTCTCCGAGCTCGACCGCCGCATCGCCGAAGCCGGCGAACGCGCCGCGGTCCGGGAACGCGCCGTGTTCGCCCACCTGGTGCGCACCGCGCTGGAGCAAGGGGAGAAACTTGCCGCCGCGGCGGAGGCGCTGGATTTCCTGGACGTTGCGCAGTCCGCGGCAAAGCTGGCGGAATCCGGCACCTGGTGCCGCCCCGTCGTCACCGATGACGAGTCCTTCGAAATCCGCTCCGGCCGCCACCCGGTCGTGGAGGCGGCCCTGGCGGGTCACGCTGCGTTCGTCCCCAACAATTGCGACCTGTCCCCCGATCGCCGCGTCCTCCTGCTGACCGGGCCGAACATGGCGGGCAAGTCCACCTACTTGCGGCAGAACGCCCTCATCGCCACGTTAGCGCAGGCCGGACTTCCGGTGCCTGCGGACTCGGCCCGCCTCGGCGTGGTGGACCGGTTGTTCTCTCGTGTCGGCGCCTCGGACGATCTGGCGCGCGGGCGCTCCACCTTCATGGTGGAAATGACGGAGACCGCCGCGATCCTGCATCAGGCGGGGCCGCGTTCGTTAGTGGTGGTCGACGAGATCGGGCGCGGTACTGCAACGCTGGATGGGCTTGCGATTGCCTGGGCGGTTTTGGAGGCACTGCATTCCGCCGTCCGCTGCCGCACCATTTTCGCCACACATTTCCACGAACTTGCGGAACTGGCGGATCGCCTGCCACGGATGAAGCCGCACACGATGCGGGTGAAGGAATGGAAAGGTACAGTGGTTTTCCTGCATGAGGTCGCCGAGGGTGCAGCCAGGCGCTCCTGGGGCGTGCACGTTGCAGAACTGGCGGGCGTGCCGGCCCCGGTGGTCCGGCGGTCCGCGCAATTGCTGGCATTGATGGAGAAACACGGCGGGCCGCTCGGCGCGGGCGCGCCGCTCGGCGCATTGCCCTTGTTCTCGGCCGCGCCCGCGGAAGACCCGCCGCCAGCGGAACAAACCGACCCGCTGCAGGACGCACTCGCCGAATTGGATCCCGATCGCCTGACCCCGCGCGAAGCACTGGAGGCCCTGTATCGCCTCAAGGCACTGCTGCCGGTTTCCGCGACGGCCGAGACATAGTACGGTCACCGAGATGTCGATGGCCGCGACCATGTCGAAGACCCCGGAATCCGCCGCTGCGGTGCTGACCGACGCGCTCGCCGCGCTGGGGGACGAAGGCGGCAGCGTGCCCCGCGACGCCGCGCTCGGCGCCTTCCGCCGCTACCTGGCGCGCATCCAGAACCACGTGCAGCACGCCTTCGAGCATGAGCAACTCAGCGGCCTGCAGGCCGCGCGCTTGCTCGGCAAGCTGGTGGATGGCGTCGTCGCCACCCTGTTCCAGCACGCCACCTCGCCGTCCGGCCTGGGCGAGACCACCCAGCTCAGCGTGGCGGCGACCGGCGGCTACGGCCGCGGCGTGCTGGCGCCATTCAGCGACATCGATCTGCTGTTCCTTACGTCTGAGCAACCATCGCCGCATACGCTGCGCTTGGTGGAATACATGCTCTATTTCCTGTGGGATCTCGGGCTGAAGGTCGGCCACGCCACGCGCTCGATCGAAGACTGCCTGGTCGAAGGGGGCAAGGACACCACGATCCGTACGGCGCTGTTGGATGCCCGCTATCTTGCCGGCGACGCGCGGTTGTTCGCCGAATTCCATCAGCGCTTCCGTCAGGCGTGCAAGGAAGCGGGTGTCGCGGAATACATCGCCGCGAAGCAGGATGAACGCGCGGCGCGCCACCGCCGCTTCGGCGACAGCCCGTTCCTGGTCGAGCCCAACATCAAGGAAGGCCGCGGCGGGCTGCGCGATCTGCAAACGCTCTATTGGATCGCGCGTTACGTCTACGACACGCAGACCATGGGCGAACTCGCCGACGTGGGCGACGTACTGACTCACACCGAGGCCCGCCACGGCCGCCGCGCCTGGGAATTCCTGTGGACCGTGCGTTTTCATCTGCACTACGTCGCCGGCCGCGCCGAGGAACGCCTGACCTTCGACATGCAGCCGGTGGTCGGCGCGCGCATGGGCTATACGCGCCACGGCAAGCAGGACGGCGTCGAGCGCTTCATGCGCCACTATTTCCTCACGGCGCGGGAGGTGGTGCGGCTGACGCGCATCCTGGAGCCCGGCATCCTGCGCAGCGCGCTAGGGCCTCCGGCGCTCACCGCCGAAACCGACATGTCACTGGTAGACGCAGGTTTCCTGCTGGCGGAAGGCAAGCTGCTGCCGATCCCCGGCCGCGATTTCGATGCCGAGCCGATCCAGATGCTGCGTATCCTGCAGGTGGCGCGCGACCGCGGCCTGGAGCTGCATCCTCTGACGTTGCGCTCGATGATCCAGAACGAGCGTCGCGCGGTGGAGCTTCGCGGCGACAAGCAGTCCGCCGACATCTTCATGGACCTGCTCTGCGGCCACGAACCAGAGCATCATCGCGGTGGCGTAATCTTCGGCCCGCATCCGGACGGCGCGCACTGGCTGTCGGTGATGAACGAGACGGGCTTCCTGGGCCGTTTCGTCCCGCCCTGGGCACGCATCGTCGGGCAGATGCAGTTCGACACCTACCACATCTTCACGGTGGACGAGCACACGATCGAGGCGGTCCGCGTGCTGAACGCCATGGAGCGTGGCGAATTGTCGGAGATCGCGCCGGTTGCGTCCGACCTGGTGCAGCACCTGCAATCGCGACGCTCGCTGTATCTGGCAATGCTGATGCACGACATTGCCAAAGGCCGCGGCGGCGATCATTCCGAAATCGGTGCGGAGCTCGCGCTGGAAGTCGGCCCGGCGCTGGGCCTGACGGCGGAGGAGACGGAAACCGTCTCCTGGCTGGTGCTGCACCATTTGGTCCTCAGCCAGACCGCGTTCAAGCGCGACATCGACGACCCGAAGACGATCCTCGATCTGGTCGATACGATCCAGTCGCCCGAGCGCTTGCGGCTGCTGCTGATCCTGACGGTTGCCGACATGCGTGCCGTGTCTGCCAAGGTGTGGAATGGCTGGAAGGCAACGCTGCTGCGGGAACTCTATGCACGCGTTGCGGAGGTGCTGGCCGGAGGGCTGTCCACCACCGAACGCGACGTGCGCGTGCAGCGTGCGAAGCACGCGGCCGGGGCGATGCTGTCGGATTGGCCGAAGGAGGATCTCGATCATTTCCTGGAGCTCGGTTATCCCGGCTACTGGCTGTCGTTCGATCCCGAAACCCATGTGCGGCATGCCCGCCTGGTACGCGAAGCCGAGTTGCGGCAGGCGCCGCTGACCGTCGATACCGAGCCGTTGCCGGCGCGTGCCGTCACCGAAGTGACTGTGTACTGCGCCGACCACGCGGGATTGTTCAGCCAGATTTCCGGCGCTCTGGCGGTGGCCGGCGCGTCGATCGTCGATGCGCGCATTCACACCATGACCAACGGCATGGCGCTGGATACGTTCTGGATTCAGGACGCCGCCGGCGGCACATTCGATGCACCGCATCGTCTGGCCCGGCTGGCGGTACTGATCGAGCAAGCGCTGTCGGGGCGGCTGCGCGTGGCGGCGGAAATTCGCAAGCTATCGACGGCGCTGATCGGGCGTCGCATGCGTGCGATCCACGTGCCGCCGCGCGTGGTGATCGATAACCACGCGTCGAACACCTACACCGTGCTGGAAGTGAATGGCCGCGACCGGCCAGGCCTGTTGCACGACGTCACCGCGGCGATCAGCGAGCAAGGGCTGCAGATCAGCTCGGCGCATGTCACGACGTATGGCGTGCGCGCGGTGGACGTGTTCTATGTGAAGGACGTGTTCGGGCTGAAGGTCGAGAACGAACGCAAGCTGACTCAGTTGCGCGAAGCCCTGCTGGCGGCGCTGACACCACCGGGCGACGAGGAAGCACCGCGTCCGATGCCGGCACCCTTGCCCAGGCGACGGACGGCGGCGGCGCATATCGGGTGATTGCACCGAGGCGGGACCTGCTGGTCGCGTTTGACCGGACCGCGCCTGTTGCGTCATCGTCGGCGAAGCAATGCCGCGGAAGATCGCGCGGCCGCTGATCGGGAGGACCCGTTGGACCGCGCCATGTCGCTGACCCGGCGCGGCGCCCTGTTTGGTGGCGCCTGTCTGTGCTGTCTGGCCGCTGCCTCGCGGCGAGCAAGCGGGGCGCCGCCGGCGCCGATATGCCTGGTGGAAGTCGCGCCCGGCATCCACATCCGCCTCGGGGTTACCCAGGACGCCAGCGCTGGCAATGAAGACGCGATCGCCAATATCGGCTGCGTGATCGGCCAGGACGCCGTCGCCGTGATGGACCCGGGTGGCAGCCTGGAGGACGGCGAAAGCCTGCGCCGCGCGATCCGCCAGGTCACCGGCCTGCCGATCCGCTACGTCGTCATGTCCCACGTGCATCCCGACCACGTTTTCGGCGCCGCGGCTTTTCAGCCGGACCATCCGGTCTTCGTCGGGCATGCCAGGCTGCCGCAGGCACTGGCCCTGCGTGGCGCCTATTACCGCGAGATGTTGGACCGGATCCTGGGCCAGGACCGCGCCGGCCCGGTCGTGATGCCGACGCAGCTTGTGCGCGACCACGCGACGCTCGATCTCGGCGGCCGGGTTCTCGAGCTGACCGCGCACCCGCCGGCGCATACCGATTGCGATCTCAGCATGATCGATCGCAAGACGGGTACATTGCTCACCGGCGATCTGCTGTTCGTGAACCGCGTGCCGTCGCTGGATGGCGACCTGAAAGGCTGGCTGGCGCAACTGGCGGCGATGCAGGCGCTGGGCCTGCATCACGCCGTTCCCGGGCATGGGCCGGTGCGGGTCGATTGGCCCGGTGCCGCAGCGGACATAACGCGCTACCTGACGGTGCTGCTGACCGAGACGCGCCAGGCGATTGCCCGGAACGTGCCGATCGCCCAGGCGGCTGACACCGTTGCCCAATCCGAACGCAGCCGCTGGGCATTGTTCGACGCCTACAATCCGCGCAACGTCATCGTTGCCTATCAGCAGCTCGAATGGGAATGACAGGCGGCAAACCAGGAGACCGGCGATGAGGAACCTATTGCGCTACGCAGTGCTCTGCGGTGCGGCGATGCTGCCTCTGGCCGCGGCACATGCCCAGGACGACGCGGCGGCGCGCGCGCAGCGCTGGCAGGTGCTGCGTCACGCCATCTTCGGCGACCGGCCGATGCAGGACGGCCGCGATGTGCTGACCTTGCAGGCGCCATACCGGGCCGAGGATGCGGCCCTGGTGCCGGTGGCGATCATGCTGAAGCAGCCGGAGAAGGTGAAGGCCCTGTACCTGGTCATCGACAACAACCCCTCGCCGCTGGCCGCCCATTTCAGCTTTGGTCCCGACGCCGATCCGCGCGAGATCCGGCTGCGAGTACGCGTGAACGACTACACCGACGTGCACGCGGTGGCCGAGCTGCAGAGCGGCGCGCTGTACAGCGTGGCGGATTTCGTGAAGGCCGCGGGCGGGTGCTCGGCCCCGGCCGGCCAGAGCGAGGCGGAGGCGCTGCAAGGTCTCGGCGAGATGAAGTTGCGGATGTTGGGTGCCTATGCGCCGGGCAAGCCGCTGCAAGTGAAGCTGCTGATCCGCCACCCGGATTTCAACGGCATGCAGATGAACCAGGTGACGCGGCTGGTGACGCCGGCGCGGTTCATCGATTCGACCGAGGTGAGCTACAACGGCGCCAAGGTGTTCCACCTGGAGACCGGGATCTCGCTGAGCAGTGACCCGGCCATCACGTTCGGCTTTGTCCCCGACGGCGCCGGCCAGCTTCAGGTGGTTGCGCGCGACAGCGACCAGACGGTGTTCCGCCACGATTTCGCTATCCCCAAGCCCAACAGTTGAACGCAGGGGCTGGCGTGCGTTTGCTCGTGCTGCTGCTGTTGGCGGTGGCGGTGGCGGTTCCCGCGTCGGCGGCGGGGCCCGAGCATGTGCCGGAGCCGCGCGGCTATTGGCTGGGGCCGATCCACGGCGCCGTGCCGGCCACCATCGCGGGCGGGACCGTCCTCGATACCGCGGCGCTGGCACATCTGGTGGCAGGCGGCGGGGTGGTGCTGCTGGACGTTGCGGATGCGCCGCGTCGTCCCGTGGGCCTGCCTGCCGGCACGTTATGGCTGCCCCCGGCGCATCGGGACATACCTGGCAGCGTGTGGCTTCCGAATGTGGGACGCGGCGTGATTTCGCCGCGGTTCGCGGCCTGGTTTCAGGCCCGGCTCGCGGCATTGACCGGGGGCAACCGGGACAGACGCATCGTGGTGTATTGCCACCCGCGCTGCTGGATGAGCTGGAATGCCGCCAAACGCGTGATCAATGACGGCTATCGGGCGGTGTTCTGGTATCCCGGCGGCATCGAGGGCTGGGAACATGCCGGTCATCCGACGGCGGTGGCAAAGCCGGAAGAGCCCGGCGCGCGCTGATGCATGCGGCAGAGATTCCGCGCTGACGCACGCGGCGGGGATGCGAACCGGCGGGTCTCCGCCGCGAGAGAATGATACCGTGTGGAGGCCAATGAGGCCGCTCCCTTCGGCTCGCAACGAGCCGTTGCTTCAGCGCAGCAGCAGCGGCCTTTCGGCCGCTGCTGCTGCATCCGCGCTCTCTCCGGCATGGCCGGGTCACCCACCCTCGCCTGACCATCCCCCCAACCTCAGGATGGTTCAGGCTGACCCGGCCATGGCGGAGAGAGCGTGTCCGGAAACATTTCCGTAACATGAGTGCGCCTCCGACGATTGCTGTGTGCCGCCGCACCAGCCGCTTGTCGGGAGGCACGGCAATCACGGCTTCAGCGCCGTGACCGCCGGCACTGCCGCCGCCGCGCCGGCCAGGGCACTTTGGCAGGCGGCATCCGTCAGCAGAACGTCGCCCGCACCCACGGCCGCATTCAGCGCTTTCACGGCATTCGCGTCGCTGGTGGTTGCCGTGGCGATGACCTTTCCGCTGGCATCGGCGAGACAGAGCAAGCCCGAGGCGATCGTCTGGTTGGCCTGGGCCTGCTGCGCCGGCGTCTGATTGGCGCAGGCCGTCAATGCCAGGCCGGTTGCGGCGAGCATCGCCAATGCCGGTATCGCCGTTCCGGCATGGACGGCCGGCGTGGCGGCAGGTGTTGGCGTTGCCGGCGCGGCGTCCGAGGCGCCGTGGCTGAGGCCTGTCCGATAGGCCGTGATCAGCGCCTCGACATCGGAGGCAACCGTCCTGGCAGCGCCCTGCATCGGCGTGTTTTCCGGCCACAGCAGGCCGATCACGCCGGCGGCAAGGAACGGAATCGCGGTTCTCCAGTCGATGGTTCCCGACGCCACGGCTAACAAAGTGGGGCCGAGGATCATCGCGCCGTGCCCGGTCGTCACCTGGCCAATCCAGGCATTGAGATTGAAATCCAAGGGTGAGCTCCTCAAAAATAGGGTGGAATAGGCTATCGGCTGAAATAGGCTCCCAAGTCCGTAATAGCGGGCAGCAGCGCGATGACGTTTGGGAGGATAACCGATAACTAACAAGCGGTCAAGCAAAAAAAATCGCCCCCCGGCAAAAACTTGAGCCTGCGCTGCAGCGCGCCGCACAATCGCCCTGGCCAACCGGAGGAGACGCCAGATGAAGATCACCGCGGTCGAGACCACCTGGACCCGCATCCCGTTCGACATGGGCGGCAAGCCGGCGGTGGCAGGCGGCCTGGGCTGGCAGTCGATGAACACGGTGTGGCTGCGCATCGTTACCGACCAGGGGCTGGAAGGCTGGGGCGAGGGCTTCGGCCATGCCTCCGCCGCCGCGACCAGGACGGTGCTGGATACGCAGCTTGCCCCGGCGGTGCTGGGACAGGACGCGCGCGACATCGCCGGATTGCGGGCGCGCCTGGGCAAGGCGTTCCATTCGTTCGGCCGCAACGGAGCGCATGTTTTTGCTCTCTCGGCGTTGGACATCGCGTTGTGGGATATCGCCGGGAAGGCGGCCGGCCTGCCGTTGTGGCGCTTGCTGGGGGCGACGCCGGTGGAGCACATGACCAGCTATGCCAGCCTGCTGCGCTATGGCGAGGCGGGCATGGTCGCCGCCGCCTGCGAACGCGCGGTGGCGCGCGGCTATCGCGACATCAAGCTGCACGAGATCACCGTGCCGGAGGTGCGCGCCGCGCGACAGGCGATCGGGCCGGAGGCGCGGCTGATGGTGGATACCAACTGCCCCTGGACCGTGGGGCAGGCGATCGACATGGCGCGGCGGATGCGCGACTGCGACCTGACCTGGCTGGAGGAGCCGGTGTTTCCCCCCGGCGATCACACTGGCCTGACTCAGGTGCGGCGCGAGGGCGGCGTGCCGATCGCCGCGGGCGAGAACGCGGCCGGCCTGCACGATTTCCGCGCCGCGTTCGAAGCCGGCGCGCTGGATGTGGCGCAGCCGAGCGTGATCAAGATCGGCGGCCCCTCGGCGATGCTGGAGATCGCGGCACTGGCCAAGGCGTTCGGCGTGCGCGTGGTGCCGCACAATGCGTATTTCGGGCCGGGCTTCCTGGCGTCGCTGCATGTCAACGCTGCGATTGCGCCGGATGCGCCGTTCGAGCGGCTGTTCATCGATCTGGAAGCCAGTCCGCTGCACGAGCTGGTGGTGGCGGAGAATGGCCGGGTGCGCGTGCCGGATGGGCCGGGCCTGGGGCGCGATCCGGATATGGCGGTGATGCGGCGTTATCAGCTTGCCGAACCGGCGGTGCATCGCGCGTAGCCTCGTTCAACGCTTGGAGCGCTCGGCAAGGCGAAACGCGGATCGTGTCCCTTTGCGTGGTGTAGGAGCAGTTTGCTGCCATCACGCTCTCCGGCAGGGCTGGCCGGTGGTCAGCTCGGCACAGAGGTCAGGCTGACGAAGCGAGTATCGCGCAATGCCGCCATGG
>Ga0335075_10009806_pt1 | contig 14566 bp, 13 predicted proteins | sample Lox_Sample_24_FD_206723 | JGI IMG/M metagenome (GOLD analysis project Ga0335075, IMG submission 206723) | Soil microbial communities from Loxahatchee National Wildlife Refuge, Florida, United States - Lox_Sample_2.4 | ecosystem: Environmental > Terrestrial > Soil > Wetlands | place: USA...
CGGCGGGCTGTTCGCGTCGATGGTGGCGTTCGGCGGCTGGCTGTTCGGCCTGGCACTCGAACTGCAAGACGGGCTCGGTGACTCGCCGCTGCGGGCCGGGCTGACCTTCGTCCCCTGCGGCGTGGCGTTCGCGATCGTGAGCATGAACTGGCGGCGGCTGCCCGTCCGCTACCACGAGCGGCTGCCCATGATCGGGTTCGTGGTCAACGGCGCCGGGCTCGTGTGGTCCGGGCTGCTGCTCCACTCCGGCGGCACCGGCGGCGACTGGCTGTACGTCGCGCTCGCGGTGTCCGGCGCGGGCATGGCCGGGGCGTTCGGTGCGCTGATGGGCCGGGTCCTTTCCCGGGTGCCGGTGGCGATCGCGGCGGACGCGAGCGGCGTGGTCGTGACCGTGAACCAACTGGGGATCGTAGTCGGGATCGCGGCCTTCGGCTCGCTGTACCTGAACATGGCAGGCAAGCTGCCCGCGGTCGCAGGCGTCCGCCAGCTCAGCGCGTTCGCGCTGACGTCGGCCCACGCTTACCTGGCCGTGTCGGTCGCCCTCGCCGCCCTCGCGGTCGCGGGCGCGGCGCTCGCCCTGGCCCACGTCCGGGCGGCCAGTCGCGGCGCAGGCCGCGCGGTGTCGGGTGCCTGATACGATCGCGGTTTTTGCGATCGGGCGCCCAGTCGGGGGGTACGGGGGGTCGTCCCCCGGGGGACAACAGTAGGCTCAATTCTCGTGAGCAGGACGCATCGGCTTGACCTCGACGACCAGACGCTGCGCGAGTGGGACGCGGTGGTGCTCGACTCCGGACCGGACGGGATCGTGCTCGACCGCTCCGCCTTCTACCCGGGCGGCGGCGGCCAGCCGCCGGACCACGGCGTGCTCCTCTGGGGCGGGGTGCAGACCCGCGTCGTCGACGCCCGCAAGGGAAACGACGACGTGTACCTCGTCCCGCTGGACACCGACCCGCTGCCGCCCGTCGGCACCAGCGTGCGCGGCGCGGTCGAAGACGACAGGCGCACCGCGCTGATGCGCACCCACTCGGGCCTGCACGTGCTGTGCGGCGTGGTGTTCCGCGACTTCGGCGCGCTGGTCACCGGCGGGAACATGGAGCCGCTGGTGGCTCGGATGGACTTCAACCTCGAAGCCGTGCCGCCCGGATTCAAGGAGACCGTCGAGGCCGCCTGCAACGCCGAACTCCGCGCCGACCGCAGGATCGACGTCCGCTCCCTCCCCCGGGACGAGGCCTTCCAGCTCCCCGACATCATCAGGACCGCGACCAACCTGGTCCCCGAGGACGTCAAGGAGGTGCGGATCGTGGACATCGTCGGCCTCGACCAGCAGGCCGACGGCGGCACCCACGTGGCGTCCACGTCCCAGGTCGGCCGCATCTCCGTGGTCAAGGTCGAGAACAAGGGCAAGGGTTTCCGCCGCTTGCGCATCGCGATCGGCGATTAGGACTCCGGCGGTACCGCTTTTGTATCGCCAGAACGGGATGGCGCTTCGCCTGACCGCACACACATGAGCCGGGGGGACTCGATGACGGACGAGGGCGGGCTGCGCGCACAGGAACTCCGTGCCGCGGCGCTCGGCGGCTTCTGGACGGGAATCGACGTCGTCGCCTCGACCGGGTCAACCAACGCCGACCTGCTCGCGCGGGCCGGCGACGAGCCGGACGCGGCCGAGGGCCAGGTCCTCGTGGCGGAGGAGCAGACCGCCGGGCGCGGTCGCCTGGGACGGACCTGGACGAGCGTGCCCGGCGCGGCGCTCACGTTCTCGGTGCTGCTGCGGCCGGTCACCGTGCCCGCGGACCGCCGGGGCTGGCTGCCGCTGCTGGCCGGCGTCGCGGTCGCCTCCGCGGTGCGCTCGGTCACCGCCGACGCGGCCGGCGGGGCCGGGACCGGTGACGGCGGTGTCGGCGCGGTCCTCAAGTGGCCGAACGACGTGCTTGTCGGCGAGCGCAAGCTCGCGGGCATCCTCGCCGAGCAGTCACCCGACGGGTCGGCCGTGGTGATCGGCATCGGCATGAACGTGGCGACACCAGCCGACGCGCTGCCGGTCTCCCCGGCGGGCCTGCCGGCTACGTCTTTGCTGGTCGAGGGCGCCTCCGTGGGCCGTGAGGCGCTGCTGCTCGAGACGCTGCGCCAGTTTGAGCGCTGGTACGCCGCGTTCCGCGCCGACCCGGATCCCGGGCGCACCGGCCTGCTCGACGCCTACGTCCGGCTTTGCCGCACCCTGGGGCAACCGGTGCGGATCGAACTCCCGGCCGGCCGCTCCGTGACCGGGACCGCCAGCGGCATCGACTCGGCAGGCCGGCTCCTGATCACCGGCAGTCCAGGGTCGCCGCCCCGGGCGATCTCCGCGGGCGACGTGGTCCACATTCGCGCGTGACCGGCGTGACCAGGGATTAGCCGCTGAGCCCGAGCACGAGCGTGCCGCCGCCGCAGTCGCCGCTCGTGGCGGCGGCGATCGACCAGGTGATGCCGCCGCTGAGCTTGACCGCCGCCCACTGGTTTCCCACGGCGTGCGCCGCCGCCGCGCTGAGCGAGATGTACAGCGTGCTTTGCTGGTAATTGGTCGTGCTGCTGCCGCAGTAGTAATAGTTGTTGATCTGGGCCGTTCCGCTGTAGTTGCCGCCGCCGGTGGGCGTCAGCTTGGCCGTGAAGTTCTGGCCGTCGATCGCGCCGGATAGCTCCGTGTTGCACGGGCCGACCGCGCAGGTGCTGACGAAGGTCCACTCGTCCACCCAGGTCTCGCCTTCTGTATCCCCGGTGACCGAGTCCGCGCCCGACTCAATTTTCTCGTTGACGAGGAAAAAAGAGTCAAAGACGCCGTCGGAAACCGGGGGCGTCTGCGTCGCGGCGTAGAAGTTGGCCGAGGCCTGGGAGCGGGCGCTGCCGCGGTACGCGATGACGCGGAAGTCGTAGGTCGTCCCCGGCGTCAGGTCGCTGTTCTCGAAGTGGTCGACGTCACCGGGGACCGTGGCGGCCACGACGTTGTCGCGCAGGATCACGTACTTGTCCGGGAGCGGTCCAGAGCCGGGGCTTGCCCAGTCGAGGCCGATCGAGTTGACGCCCCGGCTGCCGGCCGCGAGCCCGGCCGGCTGCAGCACCGGGTACGGCCAGGGGTGGATCACGTACACGACCCCGGCGCCGACCACGGCGCAGGCGAGCGCGACGATGGCCAGGGGCCAGGCGTGACGACGGGTCAGCTTCCGCCGCTGGTTCCATGCCTTCGAGCACCAGCCGGCGAGATCCACGGGCTTGCGCTGGTGCTGGCGGTGAGACTTCGGCCCGGCGTCGGCCGCCACGATGCCCGGCGGCAGCCAGGTGTCGTGATTGACCGCGGCGGGGTGGGCGGCGATCAGTTCGGTGAGAAACTCCGTGGCGGTCGGCCGGTCGGCCGGATCCGCGGCCATGCAGCGCTCGATGAACGGCCGCAGCTCGTCGGGCAACTGGTCCGGGTGCGCGATGAAGTGAGCCATCCACAGGCCGGTGGCGGCGTAAAGCAGCACCGCGCCGAGGCCGAAGATGTCGCTCGCCGGGCCGGCGGGCAGGCCCTCGGCCTGCTCGGGTGACAGGAAGCCGGGAGTGCCGGGCGACAAGCCGGAGCTCGCGGCCTCCGCCCGATCGACGGCCTGGGCCATGCCGAAGTCGGTCAGCCGCGGGCCATCCACCGCGAGCAGCACGTTCGCGGGCGTGAGATCGCCGTGGATCACCCCGGCGGCGTGGGCCGCGCTGAGCGCCTCCGCCAGCCCGGCGGCCAGCGTCAGCACGGAGGCGACGGGCAGCGGACCGTGGGCGGCGACCGCGGCGGCGAGCGTCGGGCCGTGCACGTAGGCGGTGACCAGCCAAGGGAGCGGCGCGTCGGCGTCGGCGTCGATGACCGGCGCGGTGAAGGCGCCACTGACCCGGCGGGCGGCGTCGGCCTGGCGGGCGAACCTGACCCGGAATTCCGGGTCTGCCGCCAGGTGCGGGTAAATGACCTTGACCGCCACCGGTCGCCCGGCGAGCGACCGGCCGAGGAATACCTGGCCAAGCGCGTCGGCGCCAAGTCGTCCCTGCAGCGCATAGGGGCCGATTTGCGGGGGATCTCCGTCCCGCAACGCATCCATCGTGCTTCACCACTCCAGGCAGGGGCCGCATGTCACGGTAAACCGCAATATGGGATTGAAGCATGATGATGATTGGGCCGCAGATATAAGGACCTGATCGAGACGTTATCGGTACTTGGTGGCTGATAATTCCCCGTCCGGCGTGGCCGCGTACCCCGACCTAACGGCCCTACCATGTCTTTATGGGTCAAGACCGCTCGCTTGCGGTGGGCGAGGAGTCCGTCGCGGTACTGCATCCGCACTGGAAGACGCTCGTGCGGCCGGTCCTGCTGGCGTTCGTCATCGTCGCGGTGCTCCTGGTCGGCGAGGTGCTCATCCCGGCGGGCAAGGCGGCGGCAATCGAACGGCTCGCGCTCGCGGCCTTCGCGATCGCGCTGCTCATGTGGTGGCTCATGCTGCCGATCCTCGCCTGGCGCACCACGGTCTACCAGGTGACGACCAGGCGGATGCGGCTGCGTGACGGCATCCTGACCCGCAACGGGCGGGACATCCCGCTGTCCCGTATCACCGACGTCTCTTTCCGCAAGGGGGTGCTCGACCGGCTGCTTGGCTGCGGCACCCTGGTCGTGGAGTCGGCGGGCGAGCACGGCGAGCTGGCGCTGACCGAGATCCCGCGCGTGGAGCGCGTGTCCGCCCTGCTGTTCCAGCTCGTTGAGGATGAGCGGCTGCGCGACGACCGGCCGGGCCCGCCCGATCCTGGCAACCAGCCGATGCTCAACTGACACCGAGACGCCTGCGGTCTTGGCGCGGCATTGGGTGCAACCCTTTTACCGTGGCTTTACTATCTAGTTATGACCCGTGTGCTGCTCGCCGAGGACGACACCTCCATTTCTGAGCCGCTGTCCCGCGCGTTGCGCCGGGAGGGCTACCAGGTGGAGGTCACCGAAGACGGGCCGACGACGCTCGGGCGGGCGCTGTCGGACGGGGTCGACCTGATCCTGCTTGACATCGGGCTACCGGAACTTGACGGCCTTGAGGTGTGCCGCCGGGTCCGCGCCGAGGGAAACGGCGTGCCCGTGCTGATCCTCACCGCCAGGGCGGATGAGGTGGACACCGTCGTCGGCCTGGACGCCGGGGCCGACGACTACGTGACGAAGCCGTTCCGCCTGGCGGAGCTGCTGGCCCGGGTCAGGGCGCTGCTGCGGCGCGGTACGGCCGACGTGCCGGGCACGGTGCGCGGCGTGCGGGTGGACGCGGAGGCGCGCCGCGCCTGGCACGGCGACACCGAACTCGACCTGACCACGAAGGAGTTCGACCTGCTGTGGATTCTGCTCAGGGACGCCGGCAAGGTCGTCACCAGGGAGCAGATCATGCGCGAGGTCTGGGACGCCAAGTGGTGGACGTCCACCAAGACGCTGGACATGCACATCTCCTGGCTGCGCCGCAAGCTCGGCGATGACGCGCACCACCCCAGGTACATCACGACCGTGCGCGGCGTCGGCTTCAGGTTCGAGCGAGGAGACTGACGTGGAGCGCGGATCACCCACCGTAACCACTGACTGCGTACTCGGCGCCGCACGCGCCGTCCCGGGCGCAGCCCGGCGAGGGGGCCATGGGGGAGGGACTCCCCCATGCTTGGGGGGGTCACCGGGGGGGTCATCCCCCCGGGGGAGATAGTGCGGAGGCGGCTCTGGCTGTCCGCGGCGGCCGTCGCGGTCGCCGCGGTGCTCGTTGCCGCCCTGCCGCTGCTCGTCGTCGTCGCGATCCGCGACCCGGACCTGCTCTCCCTCGGCCTGCCGCTGCTCGCGGCGGCGGTCGCGGGGGCGATCGTGCTCGCCAGAAACGTGGCCGAGCGGGCCGCCCGGCCGGTGGAGGACCTCGCGGAGGTCGCGGGCCGGCTCGGGGCCGGCGACCCGCGCCCGGTCGGCCGCCGCTACGGCGTCACCGAACTCGACCAGGTCGCCGAGGGCCTGGACAGCGCGTCCCGGCGGGTCACGACCCTGCTGACCGCCGACCGGGAGCTGGCCATCGACGCCTCCCATCAGCTCCGCACGCCGCTGACCGCGCTGTCGATGCGGCTGGAGGAGATGATCGCCTCGGCGGACGACCCGGACGCGGTCAGGGAGGAAGGCACCGCCGCGCTCGCGCAGGCCGAGCGGCTGGCCGAGGTCGTTACCCAGTTGCTCAGCCCGGCCCGCCGGGTCGGCGCGGGGTCGGCCGGGCTGATCAGCGTCGACAAGATCGTGCTGCAACAGATCACCGAGTGGGAGCCCGCCTTCCGCCGGGCCGGGCGGAAGATGGTGCTCATCGGCGAGTCCAGGCTCCAGGCTTACGTCACCCCCGGCGGCCTCGCTCAGGTCATCGCGACGCTGCTGGACAACGCCCTCATGCACGGCAAGGGCACGGTCACGATCCGCCGGACGCAGTCGCCAAGCTCCGTCGTGATCGAGGTCGAGGACGAGGGCGACGGCGTGCCCGCCGAGCTGGTCTCACGGATCTTCGAGCGGAGCGTGAGCGGCCGCCCGGAGGGCACGGGGCTTGGCCTCGCGCTGGCGCGGACGATGACGACCGCCGACGGCGGCCGGATCGTGCTCGCCCGCCGCAGGCCGCCGGTCTTCGCGGTGTTCCTGCCGCGCAACCCGCCCTCTAGCCAGGCGAAGGCGACCAAGAGCGGCCCGGCGTAACTGGGTGATTAGACCCAGCGCCCTGGGGCGTCCTGGTGGCCCTTGCGGTGGCGGCCGCCGGAGGAGCGGTGGGGCGCCGCGGGCGCCGGCCGTGGGGCGCTCCGCGCTGGGGCGGCAGGGAACGGGGCCGGCGCCGGCGCCGGGGCGGGCGCCTCGACCCCGATGGCCGCGGGTTGTGCTTCCCAGGGGGACGAGTACGTCGGTGCGGGCAGCGGGGCCTGGGCGGTGGCCTCCGCGATGAGGTAAGCCGGGTCAAGCTCCCACGGCGGGTAGTCGGGGAACGCGGGCGCGGCGGGCGGCGTCGTCGCCGCGGCGGTGCTCCCGGGGTCGAGGAACACCCACTTGCGGTACGCGTAGAACCGGAAGATCGTGCCGAGCCCGGTGCCGATGAAGCTCGCCGCGTTGTACTCGAGCGAACTGCGCATGCCCAGCGCGTAGGTGACGAAGGCGATAACGACCTCGGCGATCAGCAGGCCCACGATATTGAGGACGATGAACAGCACCGCCTCGCGCTTGACCGGCTGGTTCTCCCGCTCCTTGAACGTCCAGAACCGGGAACCGAAATAGGTAAAGATCGTCGCGAGCGTGACGGAAATCGCCTTGGCCGCCAGCGGCTCGACGTTATACCGGCTGTGCAGCACGGCCGCGCCGCCAAGGTCGATCACGGTACCGAGACCACCGACGACCAGGAACTTGAGCATCTCGGGCAGCATGGTGCGGATCCGGGAGTACAAGCCGGGGGCGATGAAGGCCATGTGCGGTTTGCCCCTTTCGTCATGGTCGCACCGCTACGGTATGCGCCCGACCTAGCACGTCGTTATGAGTTGCCTGAATTGTTGTTGAGCCATATCGGTGCCGTCAGCAGAGATACCCCTGATGTCATTCGTGACACCAGGGGTATCTGTGACTGTTGCCGAGTGGGGACCGATTGGCTAACCGGCGGCCGACGGGCTAACCGGCTACGCGGTGCGGGCCGGACGCCCCCCGGTCAGCTGGCCCTCACCGCGGGCCGGGCGGCGGTCGGCGATGAGTCGCCAGGTGAGGTAGATCACGGCGGTGAGCACGAAGCCGACCTCGAAGGTCAGGTCGCCGGTGTCGGGGAAGTGGGTCGGCACCAGGCCGACGTACTTCGTCTGGTTGGAGAAGAGCCAGATGGCGAGGCCGCCGCCGACCAGCATCGCCACCGGGCCCGCCCAGTTGGTGTGCCTCCGGTCGAACAGCAGGCGCTCGATCCTGGCCGGGTCCTGGCGGCGGCGCAGGTACATGTCGCAGAACGTGACCGCCAGCCAGGGGGCGATCCAGTACGCGATGATCAGCAGGAAGTTGTTGTAGTCCGAGCCCGCGTTGTGCAGGCCCGACCAGCCGACGAAGAAGCCGATCGCGCCGAAGCCGAGGGCGACGATGGCCCGCCGGGCCGCCAGCGGCAGCTTGAAGCCGATCGCCGTGAACGAGATCGCGCCCGAGTAGATGTTGAGCGCGTTGGCGGCGATGCCGCCGATGACGATGGCGATCAGCGTCAGGTCGCGCAGCCAGGTCGGGAAGATGCCGGTCCAGCCGGCCGTCGGGTTGGCGTTCGACGCGACGCCCGCGATCGTGCCGGCCGCGGCGCCGACGGTCTCAAGCAGCACGCAGGACAGCAGCAGGCCGAGCCCGGCCCAGAAGGCAATCGCCTTCTTGCTGGCGTCGGGCTTGAAGTACCGCGTGTAGTCCGAGGCGTAGGGGTTCCAGCCCACGGCGTAGCCGAACGTCGCGCCGAGTTCGATCAGGAACGCGCCGGGAATGGTCTGGTGGGCCGCGCCGGGGTGTGCCTTGGACAGCGTCCAGACCGAGGCGATCAGGAAGATGATGACAAGAACCGGGAAGGCGTACCGCTCGAAGGCGTGGATCAGGTTGTGCCCGAGGAACGCCACCGCAAGCTGCAGCGCCACCACGATGAGCAGGCACAGCACCCCGGGCAGGTGGGTCAGCGCGTTCAGCGCGAGCGCGCCGCTCACGCTGTTCACCGCGAACCAGCCGATGCCGGCGACCACCGAGTTGATGCCCGCGGGCAGGGCGTTGCCCCAGTAGCCGTAGCCGCGGCGGCTGAGCACCATCTGCGGCACCCCGTACTGCGGGCCGCCGGCCGACAGGATGCCCTGGGTAATCGAGCCGAGCGCGGTGCCGATGACGATCGCGAGGAACGTCTGCCAGAAGCTAAGGCCGAGCAGGATGCCAAGCAGGCCGACGAAGACCGTCGCGAACTCCATGTTCGGCGAGGTCCAGGTCCAGAAGAGCTGCAAGGGCCGGCCGTGCCGCTCCTTGAGCGGAATGAACTCGGCTCCGCCGGGCTCGATCGCGATGACCTTATCGCCGTAGGTGCCTTCTCTAACCTCAACGTCGTCGCTTAGCGCTGTCATGCGTACTCCCTGCTGGCGGGCGAGGCGGTGTTGGAACTGGGGCTGGCGGGGAAGGTGTCGCGGCAGTGCGGCCTCGTGTCGCCACGTTGGTTGTACCCAGGATTGTCTGGTTCCGCGTAGGCTACACGGCGTGCTTTCACCATTGTCACCTGCGGGACCTGCTGGTCCCATCGCGCGGAAATCCGGCACTGGGATGCCGGTGGTCGGCATGGTGGGGGGCGGGCAGCTCGCCCGGATGACGGCCGCCGCGGCGGTCGGCCTTGGCGCCACATTCCGGGTGCTGGCCGAATCGGAGAACGAGAGCGCGGCGCTCGTCACGCACGACGTGACAATCGGCTCGCACCGGTCGTTGTCCGATGTCTCGGCCTTTGCTGGGCAATGCGACGTTATCACATTCGATCATGAGCACGTGCCAGGCCCGATCCTCGCCAAGCTTGAGTCGGACGGCGTCTTGGTCCGCCCCGGCGGCGGTGCGCTGAGGTACACACAGGACAAGGTGGCGATGCGCGAGCGACTCACCGCGCTTGGCCTGCCGTGCCCGCGGTTCGCGCCGGTTTCCTCGCTCGCCGACGTGGCTGGTTTCTCCGGCGGCACGTGGCCGGTCGTGCTTAAAGCGATCAGCGGTGGTTACGACGGCAAGGGCGTGTGGGTCTGCGAGTCCGCCGAAGAGGCGGAAGAGGTCCTGGCGCACGGCGTCCCGCTGATGGCCGAGGAGTTCGTGCCGTTCCGGCGGGAGCTGGCGGCGCTGGTCGCGCGGTCGCCGTCCGGCCAGGGCGCGGCGTACCCGGTGGTGCAGACCGTGCAGGTCGACGGCATCTGCCGGGAGGTGATCGCGCCCGCGCCAGGGCTGAGCCAGGACACGGCCGTCGAGGCCGAGGCGATGGCGCTGAAGATCGCGGCCGAGCTTGGCGTGATCGGCCTGCTGGCCGTCGAACTGTTCGAGACTGCGGACGGACGGGTGCTCGTCAACGAGCTTGCCATGCGGCCGCACAACAGCGGGCACTGGACGATCGAGGGGGCGCGCACGTCCCAGTTCGAGCAGCACCTGCGCGCCGTGCTCGACCTGCCGCTCGGGTCCTGCGCGCCGCCGGAAGGCACCTTCACCGTCATGGCGAACGTGCTCGGCGGCACCGATCCCGACATCTTCGATCGCTACATCCACGTGATGGCGGCCGATCCGGCGGTCAAGGTCCACTTTTACGGCAAGGAAGTCCGCGTCGGGCGGAAAATCGGGCACGTCACGATCCTCGCCGGCCCGGACGACGACGTTGCGGAGGTCCGTGAGCGGGCTCGCCGCGCGGCGAGCTACCTCCGCTGGGGCACCGAAGACGGTGACTGACAGAAATCCCTGATCATGCGCACCAAATGGTCATCGGGCTCTATTCTGTAACAAGATGGTTTAAAGCAGGGCGGTACGTGGAGGCTTCGTGACCGTTGGTGAAACGCTGACCGAGGCCCGTTGCCAGGCCGGTCTTTCTGTCGATGAGCTCAGCGAGCGCACCAGGATTCGCGAGACGGTCATCCGCAGCATCGAGCAGGACGACTACCGGGCTTGCGGCGGTGACCTCTACGTCCGTGGGTACGTGCGCGCCCTCGCCGGCGCGGTCGGCATCGACGCACAGCCGCTGATCCGCGAGTACGACCAGGGGCGTTCGGCCGCGCCGGCGCCGGCCGCCGCCACCACGGCTTTCGACCTGCCCGCGGTTACCGAGGCGGCGGGCGACGCCGCCCCGGCGGAGCAACCGGACGCGACCAGGTTCGACCTGCCCGTGGTGCCCGCGGATCCCGCGCCAACAACGTACGACCTGCCGCGCGTGCCGCCGGACACGCCGCCCGCCGCCGAGCTCTCCCCGGCGATGCCCACGGCCGAGTTCCCCGCGGTCGCGCCTACCACCGAGTTCCCCGGAGTGGCATCGACGGCGGAGTTCCCCGAGGCGGCGCCGACGGCCGAGTTTTCCTCCGTCCCTGCTACCGGGGTCCCGCCCGCCGCGCCGCCGCCCCCGGCGGCGCAGCCGCCGGGCACCGCCGAGACCCGGTTCGACCTCCCGGCGGTGCGAGACGACCTCATGGCCGCGGGCTACGAGGTCAAGCCCGTGCAGCCGGCCACGCCAGGTTCCGCGACGGCGGTCATCCCCGCGCTCGGCCTCGACCCGGCCGGCCCTGGGCAGCCCGCCGGTTCGCCCGTGCCCGCCGGTCCGCCCGTGGCCATGCCGGCGGCCAGCGGGCCGGCCGGCTCCCCGCCGGGCGGTCCCGGGTCGGGCGGCCCTGCGCGGGGCAAGCGGCGCGGGCTTTACGCCGTGGCCGCCATCGTCGTCCTGATCGCGGCGGGCGCGCTCGGCGTCCGCCTCGCGACCGGCGGTAGCACCGCTACCAAGAACACGGCGGCCACCAGTCCGGCGAGCGCGGCCGCGAGGGCGAGCGCCTCCGCCAGGGCCAGCGCGTCGGCCGCGGCCAGCGCGTCAGCGGCCAGCGCGTCAGCGGCCAGCGCCTCGGCCCAGGCCAGCGCGTCGGCCTCGGCGCAGGCGCACAAGGAAGCCGTCGCCAAGGCCGCGGCGGAGCGGGTCGTCACCCTGCCGGTCGCGTCCGTGGCGGCGTACGGCCCGGACGGGTTCGCCGACGGCGATGACCCGGGCAACGCCAAGAACGCGATCGCGCACAACGCCGCGGAGCCCTGGACGTCCCAGTGGTACGTCTCACCGGACTTCGGGATGCTGAAGCACGGCACCGGCCTGCTGCTTAGCCTGGGCGGGAACGCGACGGTGACGAGCATCCGCCTCGACCTCGCCCAGTACCAGGGCTCCGACCTTGAGATCCGGGTGGGCAACGGCACGGCGCCGCAGGACCTCCGGGTCGTGGCGAAGGCGAGCAACGTCGCCGGGACCGTCAAGCTCACGCTGCACCAGCCGACGGCCGCCAGGTACCTGCTGATCTGGTTCACCCAGTTGCCGCCCGACGGTTCCGGCCACTACATGGCGAGCGTCTCGCACGTCGTGGTCAGCGGGCGGCGCTAGCCGCAGCCGGCACCGCTTCCCTTGCGGGCACCGTGGCAGCCGCTACGCTTGGGCCGTGCAGAGCGACGGGCCGCTGGTCGGCGTGGTGATGGGGTCGGACTCGGACTGGCCGGTGATGGAGGCGGCCGCCGAGGTGCTCGACGAGTTCGGCGTGCCGTACGAAGCGGACGTGGTGTCCGCGCACCGCATGCCCCGCGAGATGATCGCCTACGGTGAGCAGGCGGCGAGCCGCGGCCTGCGGGTGATCATCGCCGGCGCGGGCGGCGCGGCCCACCTGCCGGGCATGCTGGCCTCCGTCACGCCCTTGCCGGTCATCGGGGTTCCGGTGCCGCTCAAGTACCTGGACGGGATGGACTCGCTGCTGTCGATCGTGCAGATGCCCGCGGGCATCCCGGTCGCCACGGTCGCCGTCGGGGGCGCGCGCAACGCCGGACTGCTCGCGGTCCGCATTCTCGCCGCGGCCGACGAGGAGTTGCGTGCCCAGATGATCGAGTTCCAGGCCCGCCTGACGGCGCAGGCCAAGGCCAAGGGCGCGACGCTGAGAGAGAAGCTGTAGCTTCCGGAGTCTGTGGCTGATTGTCACTGCTTGATTACTTATATTGCTGTATGCTGCAGAGTTTCGGCTGGTCAGTGACGGTGTGTCGACCTTTGGTATCGGTTTGGGCACGGTGGCATCCCTCGGGTGTTTACCCCTGCGGCGGTCGGGCATTCTGGAGTCAGCGCAGGCAGCCGGAACGGGACCGGACGCAAGTGTCTAGCGGGGGGAAGGGGCACGCTGCGCTGTTGGGGTCAAGGGGGAAGTAATGGCCTTTTCCGTGTCGAAGAGCCGTCCGTTCCGTTCGCTGGGTCTCTACAAGTCCGCCGGCAAGCACGCCGCGCCCAAGGGCTTCGTGCCCGAGCCGCGTCCGGCCGCCGAGGCCAGCCACTCGCACCGTCCGGCCCACGCTGCCACGATGCCGCGGCTGACCGGGCCGCACACCGACGCCGGGCAGGCCGACCCCAACCAGGCCAACACAGACCAGGCCAACACAGACCGGGCCGACGCGGGCCGGGCCGACGCAGGCCAACAGGCCGCGTAACCTCGAGCAGCCAGCCGCGGGCGCCCGCCCCGCATTCGGAGGAATGCCGGGCGGGCGTCGACGTTTTTCCGGTGCCTGGGGGCCGCCAATCCCGGCGGGAAGACGGCCCGGTGACGCGGAGCACGAACCCGTTCCGAATGATGGATTTGGTTCTTAAGCTGGGCTCTTCGCACCGGCTAGCATCGGGACATGAGCACCTTCGCACTGTCGGAAGAGCATGAGGCGTTGCGCGAGGCGGTGCGCGCCCTCGCGGATGACAAGATCGCGCCGCGGGCGGCGGACATCGACCGGACCGCCGAATTCCCCTGGGACGTGTACGAGGCGCTGGTCAAGGCCGACTTCCAGGCGGTGCACATCCCCGAGGCGTACGGCGGTGCGGGCGGCGACGCGCTCGCCGCGGCGCTCGTCATCGAGGAGGTGGCCCGCGCCTGCGCGACGTCTTCGCTGATTCCGGCGGTGAACAAGCTCGGCACGATGCCGCTCCTGCTCGGTGCGTCCGAGGAGGTCAAGCAGCGCTACCTGCGGCCCGTCGCGCGGGGCGAGGGGATGTTCTCCTACGCGCTGTCCGAGCCGGAGGCCGGCTCGGACGCGGCCGCGATGCGCACCAGGGCGGTCCGGACGGACGGCGGGTACGTGCTCAACGGCGTGAAGCGGTGGATCACCAACGCCGGGGTGTCGAAGTTTTACACGGTCATGGCCGTGACCGACCCGGACAAGGGCGCGAACGGTATCACGGCGTTCGTGGTGGAGGACGGCGACGCGGGCTTCAGCTTCGGCGCGCCGGAGCACAAGCTGGGCATCAAGGGGTCACCGACCCGCGAGCTTTACTTCGACAACTGCGAGATCCCCGAGTCGCGCCGGGTCGGCGACGAGGGCCAGGGATTCAAGATCGCGCTGCGCACCCTGGACCACACCAGGGTCACGATTGCCGCGCAGGCGCTTGGCATCGCGCAGGGCGCGCTCGACTACTCGGTCGGCTACGTGAGGGAGCGCAAGCAGTTCGGCAAGGCGATCGCCGACTTCCAGGGACTCCAGTTCATGCTGGCGGACATGGCGATGAAGCTGGAGGCGGCCAGGCAGCTCACCTACGCGGCGGCGGCCCGCTCCGAGCGGGCCATGCAGGGGGAGAAGGTGCCGGACCTGACCTTCTTCTCCTCGGCCTGCAAGACCATGGCCTCCGACGTCGCCATGTCGGTTACCACGGACGCGGTCCAGTTGCTCGGCGGCTACGGTTACGTGAACGACTACCCGGTGGAGCGCATGATGCGCGACGCCAAGATCACCCAGATCTACGAGGGCACCAACCAGATCCAGCGCATGGTGATGGCGCGGCAGCTGCTTAAGGGGTGAAATCAGGGC
>Ga0335075_10009807_pt1 | contig 14566 bp, 13 predicted proteins | sample Lox_Sample_24_FD_206723 | JGI IMG/M metagenome (GOLD analysis project Ga0335075, IMG submission 206723) | Soil microbial communities from Loxahatchee National Wildlife Refuge, Florida, United States - Lox_Sample_2.4 | ecosystem: Environmental > Terrestrial > Soil > Wetlands | place: USA...
CTCGGCGCTCGAGTCGAGCCCGAGACCGAGTCGAGCGAGAGGTCAGACCTCGAACTTCGTCTTCGGTACGAGCGTCAGCTTGTTCGTGCTCGTGTTGTAGCAGATGTCGGCGCTGACGGGCTGACCCTTCTTGATCGACGACTTGGCCTTGCCGGTGCTCTTCTTCACCGTGCCGGTCACGATGATCTCGTCGTCATTCGAGCTGGTGCAGCTCCCCTGGCCCTCGATCGAGTAGCTGATCGTCATCGTGGTCTTGGCGCCGTTGGCCCACGCGATGGTCCCCGTTGTGGTCGAGACGCTGCCCGAGAAGGTCCCTTTTGCATCCGTTGCCGCAGTGTCGGTGCACTTTGTGAGCGCCCCGGTCGCACTCGTGCCGCTCACGGTGCCGGAGAGCTTGCTGCAAGCGGCGGAGTCAGACGCAGCGGCAGCGACGCCGCCGGTGAAAGCCACCGTGGCGATCGACGCCGGAAGCATCAGGGCCGCGGAAACCAGCACGACCTTGGCCAACTGTGTTCGAAACATTCATAACCCCCTGTTGTCTGGAGCGTGCCCGGCGCCCTACTCGGGCACGCACGGACCTGCTCGGTGCGGGCCCGCGGACCCGCGGTTACGGGCCCGATCGAGACTATCCCCACCGTCCCGCCTTTTGTAAACCCTGGAGCTGACATTTACGTCACATCTAGTCACATCTATCGGTCAGTGCTCTTGTCTCAGCCGGCTCTCATCTCCCACCGCTCATGTCCCAGTGTGTGCTCATCCGCCCAGCCAACGCTCAGCTCCCCGCTCGGCCACCCCTCCCGCTCGGCCACCCCTCACCCGCTCGGCCACCCCTCACCAGCTCGGCCACCCCTCACCCGCTCGGCCGGCCCTCACCCGCTCGGCCGGCCCTCACCCGCTGCTCGGCCGTTCGTCCCGCCTGCTGCGTCGGGGATGATGGGACATGACCCGGCGTACCTGGACCCTGTTCTTGGCGTTGTCGGTCATCTGGGGGATCCCGTACCTGCTGATCAAGGTCGCCGACGAGGCCTTCACTCCTGCAACTCTGGTGTTCATCCGCACGGGCATCGGGGCGCTCGTCTTGGTGCCGGTGGCCGCCGCGCGAGGGGGGCTGCGACCGGTGCTGTCCAAGTGGCGGCCCGTCCTGGTTTTCACGGTCGTCGAGGTCGCGATCCCCTGGCTGATGCTCGCCCAGGCCGAACGGCGCCTCGCAAGCTCCCTGTCGGGCCTCTTGGTGGCGGCCGTACCGTTCGTCGGGTTGGGCCTGGCCCGCATCTCGGGAACCCGTCACGATACGACCGGGGCTCAGCTGCTCGGGATGACGGTGGGCCTCGGGGGCGTGGCCGTGTTGGTCGGGTTCGACTTCCACGGAGCCGAGACGGGTTCATTCTTGGCCATGGCCGTCGTCATCCTCGGCTACGCCATCGGGCCGCAGGTCGTCAGCCGCCACCTGTCGGACGTACCCAGTATCGGGGTGGTCGCAGTGGCTCTAACGGTTTCCGCGGCGGCATACTCTCCCTTCGCAGCGACCGAGATGCCCGCGCACCTCCCGACCGCGAGAGCACTCCTTTCGATAGTCACGCTCGGCCTCGTCTGTACCGCACTGGCCTTCGTGCTGTTCTTCGGTCTGATCGCAGAGGTCGGCCCGGTGAAGGCGACGGTGATCACGTACGTGAACCCGGCCATCGCCGTCCTTCTCGGGGTCGTGCTGCTGGGCGAGTCGTTCACGATCTGGACCGGCGTCGGGTTCGTGATGGTGCTCGGTGGATCGGTTGTGGCGACCAACGGCACCAGGCGGTGGCGACGGGACCCCGCCTACACTGGCTCCGTTCCTGATGTCGGCTCCGATCCCCGGCTCGGCGGTCTCGGCTCAGGACCTGCCATTGTCGATCCAAGCTCGACGCCCGCCGGGCGCGGGCCGGCTGGAGGTGCCTCGGGATGAAGGTTGTTGTCGACTACGACGTTTGCGCGTCCAATGCGGTCTGCATGGGCATCGCGCCCGAGGTGTTCGAGGTGCGCGAGGACGGCTTCCTCTACGTGCTCGACGAGCACCCGGCTCCCGAGCTGCAGGACCGGGTGCGCCAGGCGGCCAACAATTGCCCGACCGGCGCGATAACCCTCGAGGACGACTAGACGTGGCTGGAGGTTCCGGAGCCGACCGCCCGGTCCGGGTCCGCTTCGCACCTTCGCCCACCGGGTTCCTCCACGTCGGCAGCGCCCGGACGGCGCTGTTCAATTGGCTGTTCGCCCGTCACAACTCGGGCAGGTACCTGTTGCGAATCGAGGACACCGACGAGGAGCGAAGCCGTCCCGAATTGACCGAGGGCATCCTCACCGCGCTGGAGTGGCTCGGGATCCCCCCCGACGAGCCGCCGGTGAAGCAGTCGAGCAGGTCCTCGGACCACCTCGAGGCCGTGGACCGGCTTTGGAAGGCCGGGTACCTGTACGCGTGCGACTGCACCAGGCAGGAGACGCAGCGCCGCACGGCCGGCCGCCCGACCCCCGGCTACGACGGATATTGCAGGGACAGGGACTTGGAGAGGGAAGGAAACGCGCTCAGATTCAGAGTCCCGCGCTCTGGAACCGTTGTCGTGCACGACCTGGTGCGTGGCGACGTGGAATTCCCACTCGAAGCCATGGAGGACTTCGTGGTGGTGAAGTCCAACGGCGGTCCTCTATTCGTGCTCGCCAACGTCGTCGACGACCGCAGTATGGCGATAACCCACGTCATCAGAGGGGAGGATCTCCTTCCTTCCACGCCCAAGGGCCTCTTGCTATGGGATGCCCTCGATCGCGTCGAGCGCGGAGATGCCGCACCCGACCGGGGCGAGCCGGGCGCGGCCAGCAGCTCCTCGTTGGTTGACGGATCTGCACCGGGCACGTCTGTAGAGCTCCCGGCTTTCGCCCACCTGCCGATGCTCGTGAACGAAAAGCGCGAGAAGCTCTCCAAGCGCCGTGACGACGTGGCGGTCGAGTCCTTCAGGGCTCAGGGTTTCGTGCCGGGCGCCTTTGCCAATTACCTGGCGCTGCTCGGTTGGGGACACCCCGAGGGCCGCGAGATCTTCGAGATCTCCGAAGTCGTACCGCTCTTCGAGCTCGAGAGTGTCCATCACGCTCCGGCGTTCTTCGACTTGGTGAAGCTCAGGCACGTGAACGCGGAGCATCTGAGGGCCATGCCCATCGAAGCCTTCGTAGACGCGGCAATGCCGTGGGTCGGGGCCGAGGCCGGCGTGCTTGCCAAACCCATCTTGGAGGGGTCAGCCTCGCTCCACGGTGCGCCGTGGCCCGCGGAGCACTTCGATCCCGCCGCGTTCCGCAGGATCGCACCGCACGTGCAGGAGAGGGTGGCGACTTTGTCGGAGGTCCCCCCGATGGTCGACTTCCTTTTTTTGGAGCGGCCGGTTTTCGACGAGAAGGACTGGCGGGCGGTGGTCTCCGACCCCGAGTCCAAGGCGATACTCGACGCCGCGATCGGTGCCTACGAGTCGTGCGAGTTCGAGGCCGAGGAGCTCCACAGGGTGACCGCGGATGTCGCCGCCTCCGTGGGGCGCAAGCTGGCCAAGGCTCAAGCACCCATTCGGGTCGCAGTGAGCGGCAAACGGGTCGGGCCTCCGCTCTTCGAGTCGATGGCCATCCTGGGGCGCGAAAAGGTCCTCGAACGCCTCCGCAGCGCGCGCTCGAGATTGGACGCGTCGGGCTGACCGCGCCGATCACCGGCGTAGGAGACCAGTAGATGGCAGCATCCGGCGTACGAAAGAGGCGATTCGTCCCTTTGCCGAGGTTCGTGCGCACACTGCTGAAGATCGTGCTCGCCATCGTCGTGCTGGCAGCGGTCTATTTCGTCGTGACGGCGGTCCAGGTGTGGCTCACGAGCAGGGAGTCCGATCCGCAGACGAGTCAGGCGATCGTGATCATGGGTGCGGCGCAGTACAACGGCGTTCCGTCTCCTGACCTGCTCGCCCGGATCCAAGACGCGGACTCCCTGTACAAACGTCACCTCGCCCCGCTCATCGTTGCGACGGGAGCCAAGGAGCCCGGCGACCATTACACGGAGGCTTGGAGCGAGGCCACCTGGCTCGCCAGAAACGGCGTTCCGTCCGGCGCGATCGTCCAGGTCGGGGGACGCACAACCTGGGAGAGCCTGAACCTCGCGGTCGCGGTGTTGGACCGCAAGGGCCTGAAGAAGGTCCTCATCGTGACCGACGGCTTCCACGAGGACCGCTGCATGGCGATCGCCACCGAGCTCGGCTTGGATCCGAAGCCGGTGCCGGCGACGAGCTCTCCGATACGAGGCTGGTCGGCGTTCCCGTACTTCATGAAGGAGGCCGCCGCGGTAGCGCTCGGGAGGATCATCGGGTACTCCCACCTCGAGTGGATCCACGGCCTCGCGTGAGCTCTGCAAATCGGCGGACCCTGGCGGCGGACGCCCGCCGGCTCGGGCACTCGCTTGCAGGGAAGCGAGGCATCGAACGCACGGGGGTGATCTCGTCGGCGTCGTGCCGGTCGTTGGATCCGCTAGCCTCGGTGGGACCCGTTCGGGGGTGGTGTAATCGGCAACACGGCAGGTTCTGGCCCGGTTATTGGGGGTTCGAGTCCTCCCCCCCGAGCTCGCTCGCTCGATCGAGTGCTCGTCCGGCGAAGCAGACCCTCGTGGACCCACAGCCCACAATCGGGCTCTTCCGGTTTTGGGGGCTCTTCCGGTTTTGGCGGGGGCCTGACCTTCACGTGACCTACCGGCCCTAGGACTCTTCACGGAGGATTCCCCTCCACACACAGAGCCGCCTCAGTCTTGATGTGTGAAAAAGAAGATCCTCCACGCCTCTGTGTTCGCCGATCCCACAGAGATCGTCTCGCATCTCGTGGGCCTGAAAGGAGTCGGCGTACTGGCCTACGAGCGGCCTGGTCCGGCAGGTGAGGTCACGATCGAACAGGCGGTGTCGTCTCCGACATGTCCTAGTGCCGCGTCAGGCAACGTTTGCCTCGTAGATCCACCACCCCGAACCCCTGGTCGCGCATCCTGATCGGACGTTCACTTTCCGATCGGAGGTGTGATGAGGCAGCCTTTGAGGGTGCGGGAGATCTCGAGCGAAGAGGGAAACCGGTTGTTGCGAATCATCCGACGATCCTCGGGGTCGGTGGTCACCTGGCGAAGAGCCCAGATGGTGTTGCTATCGGTCCAGGGAATGGACGTGGCCCAAATAGCCAAGGTGACCTTCACCAGCTCCGATCGGGTGAGAGCGGTGATCAACAATTTCAACACGGACGGCTTCGAGTCGCTCTACCCGAAGTACTCAGGGGGACGCCCGCCCACCTTCAGCCTGCCCGAGCGCCGCGAGATCAAGAAGGTGGCCCTGTCCAGACCGGTCGACCACGGACTCCCGTTCTCGACCTGGAGCCTGACCAAGCTCGCAGAGTTCTTGGTCGCCGAGGGGGTGGTAGACGACATCAGCCACGAGGGCCTGCGGGTCCTGCTCAAAGAAGAAGGCGTGTCATTTCAAGTGATCAAGACCTGGAAGGAGTCAAAGGACCCTGACTTCGAGGCCAAGAAGAACCGGGTGCTCGAGCTCTACGACATCGCAGAATCCAGGGCGAAACCCAAAAGTGGAGACCCGACCGTGGTGTTCTCGATGGACGAGTTCGGCCCACTCAACCTCTTGCCCCGACCCGGTAAGCAGTGGGCACCGGTGGTGAGCCGAAAAGACAAAGGCTCGACCACCTCGCCCCGGCGCAGGCGACGGCGTGCCACCTATACGCGCACGAAGGGAGTGCGTCATCTGTTCGCTGCCTTGGATATGAACGAGGACAAGCTCTACGGGCACGTAAAGGCGAACAAGAACCGCACCACGTTCTTGGCCTTCTGCCGCTACCTCCGTTCGCTTTACCCGCCGGAGGTCCGCATCGCCATCGTGTGCGACAACTACTCACCTCACCTGTCGACCAAGAAGGACCAGCGCGTCGGGAACTGGGCAGCGGCCAACAATGTCGAACTCGCCTACGTACCCACCAATGCTTCGTTCATGAACCGCATCGAATGTCACTTCGCCGCGTTGCGCTACTTCGCTCTCGACGGCACCGACCATCGCAGCCATGAAGAACAGAACTCGATGATCCGGCGCTACATCGCCTGGCGCAATCGGCATACCGACGACGATGAACTTCGTGTCATTTCAATGCGCGCAAAGGTTGCCTGACGCGGCACTAGCGCACGCGGATCACCGTTCACCGCTGCTGCTTCGAGCGCGACACGGGACATCTCGTCCGCCTCGGGGTCGCAGCGCCGGTACGCGATCAATGCCCGATCCGCCAAAACGCGCGCCCGTAGCACGGTATTCGATTGGCACAAGTCGAGAGCCGCGTCGATATGTGCCGCCGCCACCGGCCAGTTGCCGAGGCGCTCGTGCACCGCCGCGAGCGTGTGCTCGATCGCAGCCTTCGTGTCGTCCGAACCTTCACCTGTGCCCGGTTCCGCCGCAGCGGCTGCCTTCTCGAGCTCGACAAGGGCACCGCGGTAGCTGCCGAGGGCGATCATCGCGTCCGCGATGGCGGCGTGTGCCTCTGCTGGCGGGTACCCGAGTTCGAGGGCACGACGGAGGTGATCGACGGCCTCAGCGTGGGCGTACAGGGACAAGGAACGCTGCGCGGCCCGCCACGACCATTCAGCGGCCTCGACGCCGCGCCCGGCGCTGTCGAGATGGGACGCCACGGTGCCCGACAACGCATCCCCGCCCGGACGCTTTGCGGCCCGAGCTAGCGCATCGGCGGTGCGACCGTGCAACAGCCGCCGGCGCGCCGACCCACATTCCTCATAGGCGACTCGCTTCAGTGCGTCATAAGGAAAGTCGTATGTCGGGAGAACCCCGCGGACCGGCGGGCTCTCCACAAGAAGTCCGAACCGAAGCGCCTCGTCCAGGGCGTCCGCGACCTCCTCCGAGCTGCGACCGCTGGTGGCGCGAAGTAGCTCCGCGTCGCAATCGCTCCCGAGCACCGCGGCGGCCGAGATGACCTGCGACGTCGTCTGCGAGACCCGCGACATGCGTTCCGCCAGCAATTGCCGCGCAGTGATGGGAACGTCGGCCAAGACAGTGGCGTCGCCGGGACGCTCGCCCGACTTGCCGGCGCCCTGATTCTCCACTTGCGAACGGCGGAGGTTGTCCGCGTACGCGAGGACCAACAGGGGCAGCCCCCCGGTCTGGCGCACGAGCTCCTCCGGATCGGCTCCTTCCGCTCCCTCCCAGGTGAGTACGGCCGCCACCTCTGCGGCATCGAGCATGCGCGGCTCGTAGTACTCCACCTCGCCGCGTCGGCTGGCTTCTCTCAAAGCAGCAGCGAGCACCGGTGACAGGCCGATCTCGGGCTGGCACGTGAACACGATGAGCGCGCTGAGGTCATCCACCCTGCGCACGAGGTAGGCGAGCAGCCGCGCCGACGCCTCGTCGACATGCTGGACGTCGTCGACGAAAAGGACCCCTGGGAGGGTGTTGCCCAAGGCGCACGCCAAGGTGGCCGAGATGGATCGGAAGAAGCGCACCTGTGCGCCCGGGGACCCAACCGGCTGAGCGTCCGAAGCGGGGCGCCCCGCAAGCTCAGGCAGGAGACGAGCGACTTCTGCTTTGTCATCTGGGCTGAGCACCTCGGCGAGATCGGACCTCTGCGCGAACGCGGATCGAAGAAGGTCGGTGACGCACCCGAGCTCGAGCCAATGCTCCTCGGGATGGCACCGGGCTGCGACCCATGCTGAGTCGTCGACGCGTGCGTGCAATGCGTCCACGATCGACGTCTTTCCCGAACCTGCCGGTCCGGCGACGACGGCTACTCTGCCATGAAGCGTCGACGCTTCGACGGAGACGACCAGCGAGTCGACGATCTCCCCCTGCCCGATCAGCCCCAACGATGCGTGTGCTCGGTGTTCGGCGGGGCCGCCGGCCGCGGCTTTGTCCTCACCTTTCTCCCCTTGCTCGTCATCGCTCTCCCCGTGCTCGTCGGAGAGCCCCACGGATGGCGCCGACGGGGACGCAAAACGCTCCCTGCGTATTTCCTCGTAAAGAGCCGTCGTCTCGGCGAGCGGCTCCACGCCGAGCTCCTCTTCGAGCACCCGCACGCATCTTCGGTACTGCGAGAGAGCAGCGGTCCGCTGGTCGTTCCGGGCAAGCGCTCGCATGAGCGCGCGGTGGGCGGGTTCGTGGAGCTCGTCGAGGGAAACCCACCTCCGACAATCCGCCAGAGCGCCATCGAGGTCGCCCATCGAGATCCTCATCTCCACCAGGCGCGACAGGAGCGGGCTCAGCCGTTGGCGCTGTTCCTCCGCCACGAGCTCCTGCCAGTGGTCGAATTCGACGCCTGCGCGTGCGTCGAATCCGGCGAGGAAGTCGTCGCGATACAACGCGGCGGCGGCAGCGAGAGAGTCGGCGTCCCCCTTCTCAGCGAGGCGCTCGAACTCCCACAGATCGCACCAGGCCCGCGAGGGGTCCAACGCCACCGTGGTGCGGGAGATATCGAGTGCGTCGCCGACGCCCGCCGCTGTGACCGACAGGGTCCGCCGGAGAGAGGACCGAGCCCGAGACTCGTCGGAGTCGGGCCACAACATGGCAGTCAGTCCCGCTCGGCTCCGCGGGGACCTGGCGACCACCAAGAGGGCCAGGAGGGCGACGGACTTGCGGGTGTCGAAGGACACCGATGCCCCGCCGGACTCCACCACGGGATGACCCAGAACGGCTAGCCGAAGCACGAGAATCGGCCTACGGTAACGCTCGAGCGTGACGGGCTTTCTTGCATGGTGGTGAACCGTAACGCTGTCGGAACGCCTCCGGCGTACGGTGTGCACCTGGCTATCGTCGGTGGTCGAAATTCCTCTGGCGGAAGGAGGCAGCATGTCACTGATCGTCCGTTGGCGACCGGGCCGTGCCAACCACCAAAGTCCTCCTCCCGGCCCATCCGATCAGGATGCTCCGCCCGTGGTCGAGCGGGCCACGACAGCCGGAAGCGTGAACGGCTCCGCGCAGGAGGTGCGCTCTGGCGGGATCTCAGCCTCCAGAGACTCGAGCGCTGACGAGTCGCCTGGGCAACCCGGGTCGGGTGCTCGGCGAACGATCCACCTCGACATCGACATCGCGCCCAACGATCCGATCATCGGCTATTTCCAAGAGGCCCCCGGAGCAGTCGAGATCGCCGCCCTGGCTCTGGACTCGCCCGCGCTCGCCTCGATGAGAGCCGCCGGGGTGGTGCTCGCAGTCCCGCTCGTCGTCTCTGGCCAGGTCATCGGCATGGTCCTGCTAGGTCCGCGCCTGTCAGAGCGCGACTACTCGGGCGAAGACCGCCGGCTCCTCGACTCGTTGGCGAGCTACGCCGCTCCGGCACTTCGGATGGGTCAGCTAGCCGAGCAGCAGAAGACCGAAGCCCTACGCCGGGAGCGGATCGAACAGGAGCTGTTGGTAGCCCAGCTGATCCAGCAACAGTTCCTTCCTAAGTCACTGCCCGACCTTCCCGGCTGGCACCTCACCGCTCTGTACCGCCCGGCCCGAACCGTTGGTGGCGACTTCTACGATTGCATCGAGCTCCCCGATGGCCGAGCGATGATCGTGGTCGGGGACGTCACCGACAAAGGGGTTCCGGCGGCTCTGGTCATGGCGAGCACGCACTCGCTGCTACGAGTCGAGGCCCCGCTCCTGCTCTCACCCGGCGCGACCCTCGCTCGCGTGAACGACATGTTGTGCGGTGACATCCCGGCGCACATGTTCGTGACGTGCATCGCGTTGTTGCTCGACCCCAAAACCGGGCGGATCGACTACGCCAACGCCGGGCACGACCTCCCTTACCTCAGGACCGCCGACGAAGTGGTCGAGCTACGGGCCACGGGCATGCCTCTCGGCCTGATGCCAGGCATGCAATACGAGGAACAGACCGCGATTTTGCGTCCCGGCGACCACATCCTTCTTCACAGCGACGGTTTGGCTGAGGCCCACGACGACCAGCGCCAGATGTTCGGGTTTCCCCGTGTTGCCGAGCTCGCCGGGCGGCCGGCCAGCGGACAGGATCTCATCGACATGTGCCTCTCGGAGCTCGAGCGGTTCTCGGGGACGGAGCACGAGCAGGAGGACGACATAACACTGGTCACCGTCGAGTACAGGTCCGGATCCTCGGCCACGCGCCGCGATCGTCGTCTCCCGATGAGAGGAGCCGAGCTCGACGGTCGGGCCAGGATGGAACCCGTGAGTGAGGACTTCGAAGAGCTCGCGCGCTTCGAGGTACCTAGCGACCCCGGCAACGAACGCCTTGCCATGGAGCGGGTAAGCGCGGCGGTGGCACCGGTGGGCACTACGGGCGAGCAGCTCGAGCGCCTGCTGACCGCCGTATCCGAGGCGACGATGAACGCTATAGAGCACGGCAACGAGAACTGCCCTGAGGTTCCGGTCGAGGTGGCGGTGTTGCACCGCGCAGGCGAGGTGGTCGTAACGGTCACGGACAGGGGGGGCGACGCCACGGCGGTCGGGGATCGGGAGGTACCGGACCTCGACGCGAAGCTCGCCGGGACCCAGCGCCCCCGCGGCTGGGGGCTGTTCCTCATCGAGAACATGGTCGACGAGGTAGACGACATCGTCGAAGGCGATCGCCACACGCTGCGCCTGGCGATTCGTCAGGCCCCGCCGGCGGTCGTCGATCCAAACGAGACCACGGGGACAGACAGGGAGGAGACAGAGGGCGATGACACACAGCGATGAAGTAGTCCTGCGCACCCTTCCCCGAACAATCGTGCTCGAGCTGCACGGCAACGTCGATCGGTCGGTGACCGATGAGCTCGCGGGAGCGCGGACGCCGAAGCGGTCCGCGTCGTACTCGACTTCACCGATGCCGACTACATCAACTCGAGTGGAATAGCCCTCGTCGTGAGCATCCTCGCCAGAGCTCGGGCCGAGGGACGCGGCGTGGCAGCCATCGGGCTCACCGAGCACTACCGCCACATCTTCGACATCACCCGACTTTCCGACTTCATCGAAGTCTGCGCCGATCTCGAGACTGCCCTCGAGTCGCCGGGAGCACGGAGCTGAGCGTCGTGGCGCGCAGTGGGGTCGGGACAGGGCGACGCAAAACGCACAGCGAAGAAGACACCTTGCTCATCGATCACATGAGGCTGGAGGAAACCAATGAACACGCCAACTGTCGGCATGGACGTACGACACCCGGCGGAGGGTGTCGCGGTCGTAGACATCACCGGGGAGGTGACGTCGGCCTGTGAAGCACAACTGACCCACGCCTACGAACAGGCTTCGACCCCGGGGACGCAGAGCATCGTGCTCAACTTCTCGGGGCTCGAGTACATGAACAGCGGTGGTATCGGCATGCTCGTCATCATGCTCGTCCGTGCCAACCGTCAGCACCAGCAAGTGCGCGCATACGGCCTGTCTGAGCACTACCGTCAGATCCTGGCACTGACACGCCTCGACGAGGCGATCGCAGTGCACTGCGACGAGGCATCGGCGATCGCAGGCGAGCCCCTGGAGCGTGCGCGGTGAGCCGCGAGGAGGTCACATCCGCCCCCAAGCGCGACGACGTGCAGAATTGGGCACGTCCCGTGGAGGAGCTGAAGGTCGAGTATCGCCCAGGCGTGCGCGGGACAAACGTAGACGGCCGACGGCTGAACGGTGCCGTCCAGGGATTCGGAAAGCTATGGCAGAAGACGTACTCGTTCGCGGGGCTCACGATCACGCCCGAGGAGGCGATCGCCGAGTGGAAGGCGCACTTCGGCGAGTTCTGGCCGACCGGAAACAAGTTCGCTGGAAGCCTGACCGGCATCCAACCGGGCGAGATTGCCTTGCTGGACTTGTCGATCGGCGGAACGAAGCTGTCCACCGGGGTCCTCGTCGTCTACGCCGACGACAGGTCGTTCACGTTCATGACTCCCCAGGGGCACATGTTCGGTGGTTGGATCACGTTCTCGGCCGAGCCGGCTCGCGATGGCTCGACTACCGTGCAGGCCCAGGTGCTGATGCGCGCCAGCGATCCCATCTACGAGGTAGGACTGGCTCTCGGCGGTCACCGCAGAGAGGACGCCTTCTGGAGCGAGACGCTGACTGCGCTGGCTCGGCATCTCGGCCTCGAGTCGCCCACTGTGGACCAGCACGTCGTTTGCGTCGACTCTCACCGGCAATGGGGGAGATGGCGCAACCTGTGGCACAACGCCGCCATACGCAGCGCCTGGCAGACGGCTGCCAGTCCGTTCTCCCTTTCACGCCTCTCGCGTTCACGGAACCGTCAGCTGTCTCAGCCGACGCCACAACGCTGAGCCCGCGGCTCAACGGTGTGAGCCCTTTGCAGCGTCTGGACGCAATCGTCGTCGGCTCGGGTCCCAACGGTCTTGCCGCCGCCGTTGTGCTTGCAGCGGCGGGACTATCCGTGCGGGTCTACGAGGCTTCCGAAGTCGCCGGAGGCGGCTGTCGCACGGCAGAGCTGACCCTCCCCGGCTTTCATCACGACGTGTGCTCGGCTGGGCACCCGCTGGCCCTCGCGTCCCCGTTCTTCCGCCGGTACGGGCTCGAGGCCCGTGGCGTTCGGCTCCTCCAGCCCGAGGTGCCCTTCGCCCAACCGATCGGCGGCTCCCACGCCGTAGCGGCCTTCCGTGACGTGGCGATGACAGCGTCCGCTCTGGAGAACAAGAACGACGGGCGCGCGTACCGGCGGCTGTTCGGACCCCTCGTCCGCTCGTGGAAGGCGATCGCCGACGCAACGCTGTCCTCTTACCGGGCGGTGCCCTCCGGCTTGATACACGTCGCGCCATTCGGGGCGAAGGGGCTGCGATCGGCTGAGTCACTGGCACGTCGATTCGAGGGCGCGGGGCCCCGCGCTCTCGTTGCGGGGGTGGCAGCGCACTCGATGCAGCGGCTCGACGCGCCACTTACCTCTGGGATTGCTCTCCTCCTCACCTCGCTGGCGCATGGCGTCGGGTGGCCATTGGTCGAAGGCGGCAGCGCCCGGATCGTCGACGCCATGGTGGCCGAGCTCAGAGCCGGGGGGACCGAGTTGGTGACGAGCGAGCGAATCCGCTCGCTCGCGGACTTGCCTCCCGCGCGCGCCGTCCTGCTCGACGTCAGTCCGCGGACAATGGCGGCTCTTGCGGCCGACCGACTCCCACAGCGATACGTGCGCCAGCTCCACGGCGTTCGTTACGGACCGGGGGTGTGCAAAGTGGACTGGGCACTCTCGGGCCCGGTCCCTTGGACCGCCGAGGTGGGTCGGCGAGCCGGCACGCTTCACCTGGGCGGCACGTTCGAAGAGATCGCCTCCGCCGAGGCTGACGTCGCCGCGGGCCGGCATCCCGACCGGCCGTACGTGCTCACTGTCCAGCCGGGTGTCGTCGACCGTACCCGGGCTCCGGAGGGCAAGCACACGCTGTGGACCTACTGCCACGTGCCGTCCGGCTCGGACATCGACATGAGCGAAGCGATCGCGTCGCAGATCGAGCGGTTCGCTCCCGGCTTCAGCGACCTCGTCCAAGCCAAGGCGGTGCGCACGGCTTCAGCCATGGAAGAAGAGAACGCCAACTACGTAGGGGGCGACATCGGCTGTGGCGTACAGGATCTCCGTCAGACGTTCGCTCGCCCGGTCGCAAGATGGAACCCGTATCGTGTGCCGATCCCGGGCGTTTACCTGTGCTCGAGCGCCACACCACCCGGTCCGGGGGTTCACGGGCGGTGCGGGGAGCTCGCTGCGCGTGTGGCCTTGAAGGAGGTCTTCGGGGTCAGCCGGGTCCAGTTGAGCCCCGAGCGGTCCACGACGGATTCCGACGACGCGACCCCCCGAAGCTCGCTGCAAGCGCGACCTCCAGGCCGGTGACGGCTGTGAGTTTGACGAAGCACAGAATCACCGAACCGCGGAACCACAGAACAGAGGCCCGCCTTTCAGGCGGAGTCCCGGCGGATCCACAGTCCCGCTGCTGCCGGCTCGAAAGCGGCGTTTACGACATCCATCAGTTCCTCGCCCACCGAACCTGGGTCGATGGCCCCGCGCAGCAGCCCCGCGAACGCGGACACCGTCTGCTCAGCGTCGTAACGCTCGCGGTTGAACCGGCGGTCGACGGTCCGCTGTAGACGTTTGCGCAGTGGGTTGAACAACGCAGCGGCGACCAGCGTCGAGAGGGCGACGCCCACAGGCGACGAGAAGCCGATGACCTTGGTGACAAGCGTGACCATCCCCACGTAGACGCCGACGACGAGCCCGGTGAGCACCACGTAGGAGAGCGTCCGACTGATGACCCGGTCGATGTCGTAGAGGTGGAACTTGGTGACGCCGATCCCGATGCTCAGGGGCAGGGCGATCAGGCCCAACAGGGCAAGGGCCCCCCAGCCGTAGCCCTCGGTGAAGGTCGCCAGGATCCCGCACACCAGCGCAACCACCGCGCCGCTCATCAGCCACTTCATCTGGTGACGCTCCTCGTCGCCAGCTCGTCGATAACGGGGCACCTGCTGGACGAGCCACACGACCCAGGTGGAACCCATGGCGAGGAAGAAGAGCAACTGGACCGCGCCCCACCAAGCCCAGGCGCCCTGCGGGTGGTCGATGGCCAGAAGGTTGCCCGAGC
>Ga0335075_10009808_pt1 | contig 14563 bp, 10 predicted proteins | sample Lox_Sample_24_FD_206723 | JGI IMG/M metagenome (GOLD analysis project Ga0335075, IMG submission 206723) | Soil microbial communities from Loxahatchee National Wildlife Refuge, Florida, United States - Lox_Sample_2.4 | ecosystem: Environmental > Terrestrial > Soil > Wetlands | place: USA...
GTGACGTTCGGCGCGGCCGACGCGGCCGAGGAGGAGATCGAGGCCGCGCTGACCGCCGCGCAGGCCGGCTTCGCCTACGACCTGCCCTGGGGCCTCGACACCCGGATCGGCGAGCAGGGGATGGCGTTGTCCGGCGGGCAGCGGCAGCGGGTCGCCCTGGCCCGCGCCATCCTGTCCAGGCCCGAGGTGCTGATCCTGGACGACCCGCTGTCCGCGCTTGACGTGGCGACCGAGGAGCGGGTGACAGAAGCGCTGCACGCCATCCTCGCCGGGGTGACCGCGCTCGTGGTCGCACACCGGCCGTCCACGGTGGCGCTGGCCGACCGGGTCGCGCTACTCGACGGCGGGATGATCACCGCCGTCGGCGGCCACCGCGAGCTGATGGCCCGCGAACCGCGCTACGCGAACCTCATGTCGATGAAAGAGGTGGCCACGTGACGGCAGACGCCCGGTCCTGGCGCGGCGTCGCGGCGGAGACGGCCGACGAGCTGTCCGCGCCGATCGAGGCCCTGCTGCGAAAACGGAGCAGGCGGCTGCTCGGCGACCTGCTGCGGCCGCACCGGCGGGCGGTCACGCTGACGGCCGCCGCGATCGTCATCGCCTCGCTCGCCTCGCTGGCCGGGCCGTGGCTGATCGGGGTCGCGATCGACAACGGCATCCCGCCGCTGGTCGCGACCGGCGACCCGGTGCCGCTGCTGCGGATCGCCGCGGTGTTCGCCGCGACCGTCCTGATCCAGGCGGGCGCGACCAGGACGTTCGTCGTCGCGACGGGCCGCTTCGGCCAGGCGGTGGTGCTCGAACTGCGCCGCAGGCTGTTCGCGCACGTGCTGCGGCTGCCCGTGTCCTTCCACGAGTCCTACACCTCGGGACGGGTGATCTCCCGGCAGACCTCTGACGTCGAGGCGATCTCCGACCTGTTCGACGAGGGCCTGGACGGGCTCATCACCGCGGTGCTCTCCTGCCTCCTGGTCGGTACCGGCATGCTGCTGCTCGACTGGCCGCTCGCGCTCGTGGTGCTGTCCGGGTTCATCCCGCTGACCTGGCTTTCCGTCTGGTTCCGGCGGCGCTCGGCGGTCACCTACCGGTGGATCAGGGAAGCGAACGCGCTGGTCATCGTGCACTTCGTGGAGACTTTCGGCGGCCTGCGGGCCGTGCAGGCCTTCCGCAGGGAGCAGCGGAACGCCGAGATCTTCGACGCGCTGTCCGACGACTACGCGCGGGCGAGCCAGCGGTCGGCGCAGATCAACGCGATCTACGCGCCGGGGATCGCGATGATCGGGAACGTGATCACCGGCATCGTGCTCGGCTACGGCGGGCTGCGGGTGCTCGACGGGGACATCAAGGTCGGCGTGCTCGCCTCGTTCCTGCTGTACTTGCAGCGGTTCTTCGACCCGCTGCAGGACGTCTCGCAGTTCTACAACACCTTCCAGAGCGCCGCCTCGGCGCTGGAGAAGATCTCCGGCGTGCTTGAGGAAGAGCCGTCGGTGCCCGAGCCCCCCGTTGTGGCCGACTCCGTGGTGGCCGGGCCCTCGGCGGCGGCCGGGCCCTCGGCGGCGGCCGGGCCCTCGGCGGCGGCCGGGCGCGTGGCGGCCGGGCCCTCGGCGGCGGCGCTGCCCGCGCCCCCGACGGCCGGGGGCAGCGGGCGGCGGGTGCAGTTTTCTTGCGTGCGGTTCGGCTACCGCGCGGCGGTCGTGCTGCCCGGCCTTGACCTGGACATCCCGGCCGGGCAGACGGTCGCCCTGGTGGGCGAGACGGGCGCGGGCAAGACCACGGTCGCCCGCCTGCTCGCGCGGTTCTACGACCCCGACGCGGGGCGGGTGCTGCTCGACGGCGTCGACCTGCGGATGCTGCCCGATGCCACCCTGCGGCGGGAGATCGCGGCGATCACGCAGGAGTCGTTCCTCTTCGCGGGGACGGTCGCGGAGAACATCAGGCTCGGACGGCCCGCGGCGACGGACGCGGAGGTCGAGGCCGCGGCGCGGGCCATCGGGGCCCACGCGTTCATCTCCGCCCTGCCCGACGGCTACGCGACCGAGGTCGGCAAGCGCGGCGGCAAGCTGTCGGCCGGCCAGCGGCAACTGCTTTCCTTCTGCCGCGCGTTCATCGCGGCGCCCTCGGTGCTCGTCCTCGACGAGGCGACCGCGCTGCTCGACATCCCGTCGGAGCGGCTCGTACAGTCCGCCCTGCGCACGGTCCTGGCCGGGCGCACGGCGCTGATCATCGCCCACCGGCTGTCGACGGTGGCGATCGCCGACCGGGTCATCGTGCTGCGGGCCGGCCAGGTGATCGAGGACGGCACCCCGGCGGAACTGACGGGCGGGTCGGGTGAATACGCCGACCTGCACGCGCGCTGGGCGGCCAGCCTCGCCTGAGCCGCGCAGAGCGGCCAGCCTCGGCCAACCGCGCAGAGCGGCCAGCCTCGGCCAACCGCGCAGACCGGCCAGCCTCGGCCAACCGCGCAGACCGGCCAGCCTCGGCCAACCGCGCAGACCGGCCAGCCTCGGCCAACCGCGCAGGGCAGCCAGCCTCGGCCAACCGCGCAGGGCAGCCAGCCTCGGCCAACCGCGCGGGGCGGCCTGCCTCGGCTGATAGGGGCCGCGCGACGGGCACGCAGCAGGCCAGACGGCGCGCACTCAACGGGCGCGCGCTGCGGCCCCGTGGCACTGCGGCCCCGTCGCAGCGCGGCCCCGTCGCAGCGCGGCCCCGTCGCAGCGCGCGCACGCAGTCGCCCCGCAGTCGCGCAGTCGCCCCGCAGTCACCCCGCCGCCCCGCCGCCGGATTTTTCGCCCGTCGGGCGATATGCGCGGTTTCGCGGAATCAAGGCCGTTACTCTGGGGACGCGCGTGACGGCTGTTATCCTTATCCCGTTTCACTCGTCAGCGATTAACAGGTAAATTCCGTACAACGTGAAGACTTTTTTTATCGTGAAGGAAAAGCTCTTGTGGCGAGAGCTTTATTTACGCGTTGTACAAAATTTACATCTTAAACAAAATTTACATATTAATCTGCCGGCAGATATGGTGAAATGTCGGTTATAACGAGTCGTCCGGGCGGGACTCGGGCCGCCGGGGCAGGGCCTGCCTGGCTGACCGTCGCAGCTCGCCTGGCTTGGTCCAACGACCCGGCTGAATCGGCCGGCCTCGCACTGCCGGTCGGGCCGGTAGGGCGCCGGGCCCGTCCGATGCAGCCAGGTAACCATTTTCCCGAGGATCATCAACAAAAGCGGCCGACCAAGAATTCGGGAAAGTATTCAGCGTCGTGCGTGGGCCGTCTCAGGACACTTGCGTAGCGATCGATCACCGCCGCGCGCCCACGGCGCCCGCGCGCCCACGGCCCGCGCCCACGGCGCCCGCGCGACCCGGGCTGCGCAGGACGAAATCAGGGCTTTCTCCCGCGCTTGCTTCTTTGTACTTCTCTCGGTGCCGGCCGTTCTGCCTTGCCGTGATCGTGGTCGTGGTCGTGGCACTGGAGAAACCCCGCGATCGTCCGGAGGGCGCTTGCGCCGCCCCGTAGCCATCGTGCGCACCCAGAAGCGAATGGGGGTGAGCAAGGCGTGGAGTCCGTCGCCGCGGCGTCCGTAAAAGGGTTCTTGTCCACTAAAACAACATGTCAGTAAACTATCCTGACTCCCTTTGCTGTACAGTGGAAGCCATGAATGACGGCGCGCTCGTCGGGTACGCCCGGGCCGCCGGCGACGGCGCCGGGGCGTTCCTCGGGCGACTCCGCCTGCTCGGGGATGCCGGGTGCGCGCGGGTCTTCGCCGACGAGGAACTCGGCGGGGAAGCGGACAGGCCGCACCTGCGCGAGTGCCTTGAGTCGCTGAGGCCCGGCGACACCCTCGTGGTGGCGAGCCTTGACCAGCTCGGACGGACGCAGCGGGAGCTGATCGCGACCGTCGGCGAGGTGAGGCGGCGGCGCGCCGGACTGCGGTCGCTGAACGAGGAACTCGACACCACCGGCCCGGGCGGCGAGGCGATCTTCCGGGTGTTCGACGGGCTCGCCGACCTCGGCCGGGCCGCCATCTCCGCCGGGACCAGCGACGGCCTCGCGGCCGCCCGCGCCCGTGGCAAGCGGCTCGGACGGCCGCCCGCGCTCACGCCCGAGCAGCTCCGCGAGGTACGGGAACTGCTGCTCCGGCCGGAGAACACGGTCTCCGGCATCGCCAGGCAGCTTGGCGTCAGCCGGTCCACCATCTACAAGTACCTGCCGGACGTTATCCACGCGGGGGCGTCCGGCCAGCCGACCGCCGGGCGCGACGGCGACGCCCGCGGGCGGCCCGGCGGTCCCGCCGCCGCGCACCTCGCGCCCTACCAGGCCCGTCCGGGGCGGCGCGCGCTGGTCATCGACGACCTGGCCGACCTGCGCGGCCCGACGTCAGGCGCCGTCGACCTGCCCGTCCGGCTGTTCTGGTACCCCAACCGCACCTTCAACCTGGCGGAGCCGGGCATCATGCGGTGGCTGTACCAGATCGTGCTCCGCGAGGCTAGCCGTCCCGATGACCTCACCAGCTACCTGGACGGTGACACCCTGGTCGCCCTGTGGCCGGACCTGCGGCTGCCCAAGGGAGTCCAGCGCGCCTGGGAGGAACAACACCCGTCGCTCCGAGCCTTCGCGGAGGCGTAGATGCCGGTCAGCGAGTTGCACGAGCGGATCGCGGCGATCTCGCTGCGCGCCGGGGCCAGGCACGGATTCGCGCTGGCGGGCGGGAACGCCATGCTCGCCCACGAGTTCATCGACCGGGAGACGGAGGACGTCGACCTGTTCACGAACAACGAGTCCGGGGTGGAGGCGGCCGCCGACGCGGTGGAGTCCGCCCTGCGGCGGGCCGGGTACGTGACGGAAAGGCAGGACAACGCGGCTGGCCTGGCCGACCTCTTCGAGGGCATGGGTGAAGGCCTCGCCGAATGGGTCGTCACCGCACCGGACGGGCGCCAGACGATGCTCCAGATGTCCTACTTCGACCGCGAGCACGAGCCAGTGCGGATGCCGGTCGGGCCGGTCCTCGACCTGGAGGACCTGATCGGCCAGAAGGTGTGCGCGCTCGCCAGCCGGATAGAGCCGCGCGATTACATCGACACGGCCGCGGCGCTCGAGCGGTACACCGCCGCCGAGCTGATCGAGCTGGCCCGCCGGCGCGATCCCGGGCTCGAGTACCGGGACTTCGCCGCGGTCGGCCGCGAGCTTGACCGGATGCCCGAGGGCCTGTTCGCGCATTACGGTTTGGATAAGAATGACGTGGCCAAGCTGCGGGAAGCGTTCGCGGACTGGCCGCGCTGACCATCGGGTTACCCGGTCCCGGCGCATCAGGGGAGCCGGCGGGCGATCAAGGTCCGGCGTGGCGTAATCTACGTCCGGGCCGACACTGAGGACGGAGACGGAACCGGGATGTACAAGCCGAGCCAGGAGGCACTGAACCTGCACGCGGCGGACGTGGCCGAGGCGGCGGAGCGCGGCAAGCTGCTCGACGTCGCACGGGCCGCCGACGGGGCGCTGCGCGAGGCCGAGGCCTCACGCGCCCCCGTGACCGAGGTGCACCGGCTGGCGGTGGAGCTTGACGCGGCGCTGACCGCCGCCATGCGGGCCGCCTACGCCGCGCAGCGGGCCGAGATCGGGCCCCGCGGCTACGAGGACCGGATCTTCCATCGCAAGGCCATGGCCAAGCCCGCCGTCCACGTGCTCACCGCCGAGGCCGAGCGGCTCCTGACCCTCCGCGAGAACCACCGGCTGAACCGCATTCCTCAGGTCCCCCGCGTCCCGGCCGTCTGAAGCAGCCCCTCGGTCCCATACGGCGCCAGGTCTCACCGCCACCGGCGGGGGCCTGGCGTTTTTTGTTGCCCCCCGGGTGAAACCACGCGACGAGGTGACTTAGCATGCAGTCACGGGTGCTTGTCGGGGGTATCAACCGCATTCGTTCGGTATGATCCTTCGCAACCCCGACAGCGGTGTCAGCTTGCCGAAGGTCTGAACCATTCGGCGCGCGTGACCGTGTCAACATTTGGGAAATCTCTGTTTAACGCGTCGGCAAGTCGCTTGCACTAGCCGGCGCGGCGGGGCAAAGTTAACTTAAGTGGTCTAGGCCATTTGGTAGGGGTTTACGGGCGCACCTCGTTGCTCAGGCAGTTGCCGGGAAGCGGACGTGCCCGTGGGGCCAGGTGGCGTGAGACCGTGGACTGTTGAGAAAGCCAGGAGGCACTGATATGTGCCCGCACCTACCGCCCTGTCCGGACGCGTCGGCACCAGATCGCGAGGCTGCGCACACGATTGCCAGCCACCCGGAGCAAGGCTGGTCGCTGCTCTGCAACGGGGTCGTGATCTTCGAAGACACTGGTGAGCTGCTGCCGGACGGGGCCACGATCGCCCCGCACCGGCCCACCGACCATCAGGCGCCTGCCGCCTAAGCAGCTAAGGGGAACCCGCCGCCGCGCCGGAAAACCATCGCCACGTGCGATCGGGCGCGCCGCCGGGCCCGGGAGACATCGGGGTCGTGCTCCCGGGGAACTACAGCGGGGTCACCGCACGGGGAATAGCGCGCTCAGCCAGGCGGTGACGGCCGCGCCGACCGCCTCGGGATGCTTCGAGAGCGCGTGTGCCTCCCCCGGGAGCACCACGACCTTCGTCCGCTCGTCCGGTTCGGGGACGCCGAAGGGATCACGCTCCCCGTTGATGACAAGCACGCTGGTCGCGGCGCCGCGGAGTTCCGGGTCACGGGTCTTGGCCGGCTGGCCCGGCGGGTGCAGCGGGAACGCGAGCGCGATGACGCCGGCCGCGCCCAGCTGGCGGGCGGTCCGGCAGGCGACCCGCGCACCGTTCGAGCGGCCGCACTGGACGAGCGGCAGCGGCACCCCGTCACCCGCCGTCTCCCGGCGAAGCGCGTCGACCAATTCCGCCCAGGCGGCGTCCTGCCGCGGCGCGGATCCCGGCGCACGGCCGCCCCTGACCCGGTAGGGCTGGGTGACCAGCGCGGTCGCCGCGCCCAGCGCGCGGGCGGCGGCGCGGACCGCGAGGACGTCGGCCGTGTCCGGCGTCCCGCCCGCACCATGGGTGAGCACGATCAGGAAGGCCGGCCGTTCCGGCTGGTCAAGCACCACGTGGGCCGGCCCAGCCGCGGTCATGATCTCCTGCACGCCCCGCACCGTACCAGGCGCGGGCCGCGGCGCATCGGCCTCCCCGCGGTTCACGGCGAACGTCGGTGCACCTTGCAGCGCAAGAATATTTACGTTGGGTTATCTAGCAATTACTTTTGGTACGACTACGATATGGAGCAAGATGGCTACATAAGGTGATGTGGTCGATACGGGAAGGATGTGCGACATGACCGTACATGAGCGCACGCAGGTCGGGATCGTCGGCGCGGGGCCGGCTGGCCTGCTCCTTTCGCACCTGCTAGCACTCGGCGGTATCGACTCGGTGTGCGTCGAGAACCGCAGCCGGGCCTACTGCGAGGCCCGTCAGCGCGCCGGGATGCTGGAATCGACCACGGTCGAGCTGCTGCGCGCGGTCGGGCTTGGGGACCGACTGGACGCGGAGGGGCTTGAGCATGACGGCATCTACGTGCAGTTCGACGGGGAACGGCACCACCTGAACTTCCGCGAGCTGACCGGCGGGCGGTGGATCACGATCTACGCGCAGACCGAGATCGTCAAGGACCTGATCGTCGCCCGCACGGCAGCGGGGGCGGCACTCGCGTTCGACGTCGCCGACACCGCGGTGAGCGGGCTCGACACGGCCCGGCCGGTCCTGTCCTACACCGACTCCCGCGCCCAGCGGCACGTCGTGACCTGCGATGTCATCGCCGGCTGCGACGGGTTCCACGGCATCTGCCGGCCGGCCATCCCCGACGGGGGGCTGACCACGGTGGCCGAGCGGTCCTACCCCTACGGGTGGCTGGGCATCCTCGCGGCGGCGCCGCCGTCAACGGACGAGGTCATCTACTGCCGCCACGACAACGGGTTCGCGCTGCACAGCATGCGCACGCCGGAGATCGGGCGGCTCTACCTGCAGGTGCCGGCCGATGAGGACATCGCCGCCTGGCCGGACGAGCGAATCTGGGACGAGTTGCGGCGGAGGCTCGCGGTGCCGGGCTGGTCGCTGCGGACGGGGCCCGTGCTGCAAAAGTCGATCACCCCGATGCGCTCCTTCGTCGCCGCGCCGATGCGTTACGGCAACCTCTTCCTGGCCGGCGATGCGGCGCACATCGTCCCGCCCACCGGCGCGAAGGGCCTCAACCTCGCGGTCGCCGACGTGGCGGCGCTCGCCACAGCGCTCATCAGGCTCATCCGCGACGGGGAGCAAGAGCTTGCCGCGGCCTATTCCGACTACTGCCTCGAACGGGTGTGGCGGGCCACGCACCTCTCGTGGTGGATGACGTCCATGCTGCACGTCGTCCCCGGCCAGGACCCGTTCGAGTCAGAGCTCCAGCTCACCCAGCTGCGTCACCTGGTGACATCGCGGACCGCGGCCGCCACGCTGGCCGAGACCTACACCGGCTACGCGCCGCTCCGCTACGACCCGTCCACCCGCCTGGACGCGACCCGGCTCTGGCCCTCGGTGGCCTAGTCCGGCGACCCCCGGTTGACCCGGCACGTGGTTGCGGCCAGACGCCGCGCTACCGCCAGACGCCGCGCTGCCACCAGACGCCGCGCTGCCACCAGACGCCGCGCTGCCACCAGACGCCGCGTTGCCACCAAAGAGTATCGAGCCGGACATGTCGCCTTTGCCCCGGCAAACCGCCGCCGCCGGCGAGGGCCGGGACATGATCGGGTGTACTTAGTGCCCGCCGATGGGCACTAAGTACACCCGATCCCGCCTCTATACCCGCTGGGGGTATACGAGCGGGAAGGCTTTAGCGCGGAGGCACTGTGGGCGCGGGCGAAATACTGGCGCTCAATTCAACTAATGACGCCCGGGGCGCCGGCCAAACCAAAAAGAAACCATGATCAGGTCAAGGCCCGGCAGGGCCGACGCGACATTTCGCCTGTCGGGCGATATTTCCGTCGGGCGGCGGTGATTGCGGTCTGGCCTAGCAATGGGGATGTGTGCCGCAAGGCCAAGGGCCCTCGGGGCTTGGTTGCCGCGAGGGGTCAAGACATGCTGGGCCCCGGTGCCCCACGGCCAAAGGGGTACTGCGCCCGGGTGCCACGGGGCCAACGGCGCTGGGCCCGGGGGCCGCAAGGCCAAAGGGTCCTGGGCGCGGGTGCCACGGGGCCAACGCGCTCGGTCCGGGTGCCGCAAGGCCAAAGGGTGCTGCGCCCGGGTGCCACGGGGCCAAGGAGTGCTGGGCCTGGGGGCGCAAGCCCGTAGAGCCGTGTCTGGGGGCCACGGGGGCAGAATGTTCTGGCCCGCGCGGCACCCAGGGGTGGGGCAGGAGGCTGGCGCTACCTGGCTAGCAGGGGCTTGAGGAACTGGCCGGTGTAGCTCTTGTCGTTCGCCGCGACTTGCTCGGGTGAGCCGGTCGCGATGACCGTGCCGCCGCCGGTGCCGCCCTCCGGGCCCATGTCGATGATCCAGTCGGCGGTCTTGATCACGTCGAGGTTGTGCTCGATGACCAGGACCGTGTTCCCGGTCTCGACCAGCTTGGTGAGGACGCCGAGGAGCTTGCGGATGTCCTCGAAGTGCAGGCCGGTGGTCGGCTCGTCCAGCACGTAGATCGTCCGGCCGGTGGAGCGCCGCTGCAACTCGGTGGCGAGCTTGACCCGCTGCGCCTCGCCGCCGGACAGCGTGGTGGCGGGCTGGCCAAGGCGGACGTAGCCGAGGCCGACGTCGTTGAGCGTCTTGAGGTGCCGGTGGATCGCGGGGACGGCCTCGAAGAACGTCGACGCCTCCTCGATCGGCATGTCGAGCACCTCGGCGATCGACTTGCCCTTGTAGTGCACCTGCAGGGTGTCGGTGTTGTACCTGGCGCCGTGGCAGACCTCGCACGGCACGTAGACGTCCGGCAGGAACTGCATCTCGATCTTGATCGTGCCGTCGCCCGCGCAGGCCTCGCAGCGGCCGCCCTTGACGTTGAACGAGAACCGGCCCGGCTGGTAGCCGCGGATCTTCGCCTCCGTGGTCGCGGCGAACAGCTTCCTGATGTGGTCGAACACGCCGGTGTAGGTCGCCGGGTTCGACCGCGGGGTCCGCCCGATGGGGCCCTGGTCGACGTGCACCACCTTGTCGAGGTTGTCCATGCCGGTGACGCGCACGTGCTTGCCCGGCACGGTGCGCGCGCCGTGCAGTTCCCGCGCCAGCGCCCGGTAGAGGATGTCGTTGACGAGGGTTGACTTGCCCGAGCCGCTCACCCCGGTCACCGCGACGAACAGGCCGAGCGGGAACGAGACGTCCACGTTCTTGAGGTTGTTCTCGGCCGCGCCCTTGACCGTCAGCTCGCGGCCCTTCGTCGGCTTGCGGCGCTTGTGCGGCACCTCGATCGCGCGCCGTCCCGACAGGTACGCGCCGGTCATCGAGGTCTCGCTCTTGACGAGGTCGTCGACGGTGCCGCTGACCACGACGTGACCGCCGTGCTCGCCCGCGCCCGGGCCGATGTCGACCACCCAGTCGGCGGACCTGATCGTGTCCTCGTCGTGCTCGACCACGATGAGCGTGTTGCCGAGGTCACGCAGCCGCAGGAGCGTGTCGAGCAGCTTCTGGTTGTCCCGCTGGTGCAGCCCGATCGAGGGCTCGTCGAGCACGTACAGGACGCCAACCAGGCCGGACCCGATCTGGGTGGCGAGCCTGATCCGCTGCGCCTCGCCGCCGGCCAGGGTCGCGGACGCGCGGTCGAGCGTCAGGTAGTCAAGTCCCACGTCGAGCAGGAAGCCGAGGCGGGCGTTGACCTCCTTGAGTATCAGCCGCGCGATCGTCATGTCGCGCTCGGACAGCTCCAGGTTAAGCAGGTTCTTGGCCAGCTCGCCGATGGGCTGGGCGCAGTAGGCGGCGATCGACTTGTCGTCGATCGTCACCGCGAGCGATACCGGCTTGAGTCGCGCGCCCCCGCAGGTCGGGCAGGGTACCTCGCGCATGAAGCCCGCGAACTTCTCCCTGCTCGAGTCGGACTCGGCCTCGGCGTGGCGGCGCTCCACGTAGGTGATCGCGCCCTCGAAGTTCGTGTAGTAGGACCGTTCGCGGCCGTAGCGGTTCTTGTAGCGCACGTGGACCTGCTGGTCCAGGCCCCTGAGCAGCGCGTTCTTCGCCTTGGCGGGCAGCCGCTGCCACGGGGTGTCGGTGCGGAACCCGATGGTCTCAGCGACCGCCTCGATGAGCCGGTCGAAGTAATCGCTCACGTGACCGCCGGCCCACGGCGCGATCGCGCCCTCGTCAAGCGACTTGGCCGGGTCGGGGACGATGAGCTCGGGGTCGACCTCCATCCGCGTGCCGAGGCCGGTGCAGTCCGGGCACGCGCCCCACGGGGAGTTGAAGCTGAACGACCGCGGCTCGAGCTCGTCGAAGGACAGGTCGTCGTACAGGCAGGCCAGGTGCTCCGAGTACATCCGCTCGCGGTGCGGGTCATCCTCGGGCAGGTCGACGAAGTCGAGGATGATCACGCCGCCCGCCAGGCCGAGCGCGGTCTCGACCGAGTCGGTGAGCCGCCGCCTGGCGGTGTCCTTGACCGCGAGCCGGTCGATGATGACCTCGATGTCGTGCTTCTCGTACTTCTTCAGCACGGGGAGGGTGGTCGCGTCGTTCGCGACCTCGTCGAGCCGGATGACCAGGCCGTCGACGCGGGCCCTGGAGTAGCCCTTGGACTGGAGTTCCCTGAGCAGCTCGGTGTACTCGCCCTTGCGTCCGCGCACGACCGGGGCGAGGACCTGGAACCTCGTGCCCTCCTCGAGCTCGAGGACCCGGTCCACGATCTGCTGCGGTGTCTGCCGCGCGATCGGGCGGCCGCAGACCGGGCAGTGCGGCTTGCCGACGCGGGCGAACAGCAGCCGCAGGTAGTCGTACACCTCGGTGACCGTGCCGACGGTGGACCTCGGGTTGCGGCTCGCGGACTTCTGGTCAATGGAGACCGCCGGCGACAGGCCGTCGATGAAGTCCACGTCCGGCTTGTCCATCTGGCCGAGGAACTGCCTGGCGTACGCCGACAGGGACTCGACGTAGCGCCGCTGCCCCTCGGCGAAGATCGTGTCGAACGCCAGGCTGGACTTTCCGGACCCGGACAGGCCGGTGAACACGATCATGGCGTCGCGCGGGAGGTCAAGCGAGACATCCTTCAGGTTGTGCTCGCGTGCGCCGCGAACGACAAGCCGGTCAGCCACTGCGCGCTCTTCTCTTCAGTAAATCGTGCGTCCTGCGGTTCCAGGGGACGGGTCCGGCGCCGATACCGGGCCACGGACAACATAACGGGGGGGTCTGACATTCCATCCCGATGGGCGGAACCGCCTCCATAACAGCGCCGCGTGAGCGCTTCTTATGCCCGGTCCCCCGGCCGGCCCCGCCTCCGGGCCAGCCGTCTCCTAGGGTACGACACCGTCACGACGCCGGCCGGGCGGACGTGAAAATATCTTCGAAGGGCGGGTAAGCTGATTTCGTTCGGGATACTGCTGTTCTTATCGCCGTGACTCGCGGGCGGCCAACCGCCAACCGGCAGCGGCGGACTTCGCTGCCTCGGTCCGGCGGGCGGCTCGCGGGGCGGCGTTATCATCGGGCGGGTGAGGCACAATCCGTCGACCGTCGTGGTGCTAGCGGGGCGGCCGAGCGAGCGGGTGCTCGCGGCCGTGGGCCGGTCGCTGAACGTGGTGGTCGTCCGGCCGGAGCCGGCGCCTCCCGCCGGCGCGGACGCCGGGGGCGGTGGAATCGAGGCGGCCGCGGCGGCGCTGCGCCGGGCCGGGGGTGTCTCCGCGCCGTACGTGCTCGTCGCCGCCGACCCGCTGAGCGCGGTCGCCGAGGCGTGGCAGGCGATGTGGTCGATCACGGCCGAGGCGACAGGGAGCGATGAGTTCGAGCTCCGGGCGGCCCAGGCGCTGGCCGCCTGGCGGTCCAAGGGATTCGAGCTGCCCGACTACTACCTGGTGCTCGCCCAGGACACCGCCCCGGGCGGCGCCGGCGAGCCGGGCACGGGCGACGCCGCCGCCGGCGAGGCGCGCGCCGACTTCTACCTCGGGCCGCTGCGCGCGGTCCGGCCGAACCGGGTCTCGGTCGCCGCCGGCGCCACGGCCGAAGCGCAGGCGGACGCGCTGCTGAGCGCGCTCGCGACGCTGCGGCACGGCCCGTGGTGGCCGCCGCTCGACGAGGTGTTCGCCGCGGCGCGCGGCTTTTATCCCGGCGCGCTCGCGGAATCCGCGGCGGCGCGGCGGGGCAGCCTGCTCGGCTAGCGGCCGTTCTGGCCCGGCGCCGCGGGGCGGGTCCCCTCGGGGCAGGCGCCGCGGGCGGGCGCCGGGAGGCAGGCCGCGGGGCGGCCAGGACACGAGGGCACTCGCGGGGATAGATTCTTGCCGTGACATACACGGGAGATGTTCGAGTCGGCGGGCCGTCGGACACGCGGGAAATCGGCGGCGTGACGCTCACCAAGATCGCCGTGGGCGACATGCACAACAACGCCTACCTGCTGGTTGACGAGACCGGTCAGGGGCTGCTGATCGACGCGGCCGCCGAGCCCGCCCGGCTGCTTGAGATGATCGGCGGCACGCCGGTGGCGAAGATCGTGACCACGCACCGGCACCCCGACCACTGGCAGGCCCTGGCCGAGGTGAAGGCCGCGACGGGGGCGGTGACCGTGGCGCACCCCGCGGACGCGCCAGGCATCCCGGTGCCGACCGACGAGCTCGTCGAGGACGACGGGACGATCGAGTTCGGCTCGACGGCGCTTTCGGTGACCCACCTCGTCGGGCACACGCCCGGTTCGATCGCGCTGACGCTCGACGCCGCCGGGCCGCGGCCGCACCTGTTCACCGGGGACTGCCTGTTCCCGGGCGGTCCTGGGAGGACAACACGTCCAGAAGACTTCAACAGCCTGATGAGCGGCCTGGAAGAGCGCGTGTTCGGGCGGCTCCCCGATGAGACGTGGATCTACCCCGGGCACGGCAACGACTCCACCCTAGGCGCCGAACGCCCGCACCTAGCGGAATGGCACGCCCGGGGCTGGTAAGGAGGACGCGCGTAACGGGAGCGGTCTGCGGGAACCATGAGCTTCCACATGCAGGGACAGATGTACTGATCTGCGTCGGCGTGGCCTGTCCGACGGCTCAGTGGCCTTAACTCATTCCTATATCGGAATATATTTGAGCCGTGGCCCGCTCCCCACGACCTCGGACGTCTTCAACGCGATCGCCGAAGTGCGCCGTCGCGAGATCCTCGACGCGCTCAAAGAGCTACAACGACGGGAGAGCAGCAGTGACACCTAGTAGGCACGGATCGGCGCGGATCGAATTCCCAAACGAGCTCGACGTCCTCATAACACGAGAGTTCGACGCTCCGATCGCTCTCGTCTTCGACGTATTGACGAAGCCCGAGCATGTGAGCAAGTGGGGCGCTACACCCCCGGACCAGACGACGGAGTGCTCGATCGACCTTCGCGTCGGAGGGGCCTACCACCACGTCTTCGTGACCGACGACGGAACCGAGTGCTCGTTCCGCGGAACCTACC
>Ga0335075_10009810_pt1 | contig 14562 bp, 8 predicted proteins | sample Lox_Sample_24_FD_206723 | JGI IMG/M metagenome (GOLD analysis project Ga0335075, IMG submission 206723) | Soil microbial communities from Loxahatchee National Wildlife Refuge, Florida, United States - Lox_Sample_2.4 | ecosystem: Environmental > Terrestrial > Soil > Wetlands | place: USA: Florida...
CTGGCCGGTGCGGTCGGCTCGATCGTGGAACCCACGTCCGCGCTGATCTCGTTGCGCTGGATCGTCAGGCCTGCCCCGGTGGTCCGGCTGTAGAGCAGGCTGAGCGTCGCTTGCTGGACCGCGGGGGACGCGTCCGCGACGACCCCGGCCTCGCCGAAGGCCTCCGAAGCGCCGAACCCCGCGATCGACTGGTACCTGGCGGCGCCGTTCACCGTGACGGTCGGCGTGCCACCTGAACTTGCCTGGGCACCCACCGCGGCGGCGGCCACCGCCAGGGGCACCGTGAGGACGAGTGCCGCGGCCGGTGCCAGATACCGCGATCTTGTGCGTAGCGTTAGCCGGGACATCCTGCCGTGCATGGCAGCCTCCTCGCTGTAGCACGCAGCGCTGCGGCCGGTCCTTCCGATCGAGCCGCCTGATAACGCGCCGCCGGATGCTGCACAACGTACGAAAATACTCCGAAACGTTCAATACATCCGACTATCGGAATTCCTTTTATAAAAGGACTTACGGGCTTGAAACTTTCGGACTTGGTCATCGGCGAGGGACGGGCACCCGCGCCGAAGCGCGGGCACCCGCCCCAGGCTGCACGAAGGATTACGTGCTGCAGGTGGCGCCGTTGAGTGTGAACGCGGTGGGCGCGGCGTCGCTGTTTGTCCAGGTTCCCTGGAAGCCGACGGTCACGGAGCCGTTGACGGCGATAGCGCCGTTGTAGCTGGCGTTGGTCAGTGTCGCGGTCTCGCCGGACTGGCTGAACGTGCCGTTAAAGTTGTCGGTGAGCTGCTGGTCGCCGGGGAAGGTGAACACCAGGTTCCAGCTGGAGATCGCGCTCGAGCCGGTGTTGGTGATCACGACCTGGGCGGTGAAGCCGCCCGGCCACTGGCTGTTGGTGGTGTACACCACCTTGCACGCACCACCGCCACTGCTTGACGAGGTGACCGTCCAGGTGAATGAGGCGGTCCCGGAGGCGCCGGTGGTATCGGTGGCGGTCACCGTGGCCGAGGATGTGCCGGCGGTGGTGGGAGTGCCGCTGATCAGGCCGGTGGAGGAGTTGATCGACAGGCCGGCCGGGAGACCGGACGCACTGTAGGTCAGCGTCTGCCCGGCCGCGGAGTCGGTGGCGCTGATCTGCAGCGAGGCCGCGGTGCCGACCGTGGAGGTCTGTGCCCCTGGGTTGGTCACCGTGACGGTGTTGCCCGGCGGCGTCGTGGACGACCCGGCGGGAATCGTGAAGGTGACCAGTGAGCGGGCCGGGATCGTGTAGCTGAACGAGCCGCTGGACACGCTCGTCGTCGCCTGGGTGGCCACGTCGTTCGAGGCGTTGCTCAGGTGCGGAGTCACCGTGGCGCCGTTCGCGACACCGGTCCCGGTCAGCGAGTACGTGTCGGTGTCGGAGCTGGTGCTCGTGTTCATGGCCACGATGGCGATCGTGTTGTTCGTGTTCTTGAAGGCGTCGGTGGTGATGTTGCCATCTCCCGAAGTCGCCCCGATGCGGACGGCGCCCGGCCGGACGTAGTCGCTGAAGTTGGCGAACGCCCACAGGCGGCCGGACGGGGTCACCGTGGATCCGTTGATCTGGATCAGGCTCTCGTTGTCGCCGTTGGAGGACGGCGTGGACGAGCCCCACCAGTAGAGGAACGCCGACAGGTTGGCCTCGTCGAGCCCGTTGAAGATGTTCTGCGCCCAGCTCATGCCGGAGGCGTCGGTGCCGTCGTCCCAGGCCGGGTCCCAGCTCTCGAACGTGGACCACTCGGTCTCCCAGGCGGGCTTGGTCCAGCCGGTCAGCGCCGACGTCGGTGCCTCGGTGTAGCCGTGCGAGGTGAAGACCGCGGTGTCCGCGCTGGCCGTCGAGTCCGCCTCGATGGCCGCGGCGTACTGCTGGGCGTAGTCCCAGCCCTCGGTGGCGCAGCACTCCACCTGGGTGGGCAGCCCGGAGGCCGCCATCGTGGGCCCGAGCACGTCGAGGAAGTTCGCGGTCTGGGTGGGAGACATCTGCATGCTGTCGTAGTCCGTCGACAGGTTAGCCTCGTTCTCCGGCCCGATGTAGCTGAGCGGTACACCGGCCGCGTTGTAGTCGGCCGCGTATTGCTCCAGGTAGTCGGCGTACGCCTGCTCCCAGTTGCCGCTGGAGCAGGTCGCGCCTGACACGCCGCACAGCGTTCCGCCCTCGTCGGTGGCGTCATTCGTCTTCATGAACGCGGGCGCGCTCCACGCGTCGGCGAAGATGTCCGTGACGCCGTAATCCGCCTTGATGTCCTGCGCGAGCGTCAGCTGGCCCTGGTCGTCGCCGATGGCGGACAGCGGCTCGTACGTGGGGGTCGCCGTCGGCGAGGACGGCGCGTTCGGCTCGATGGTGGAGCCGGAGTCCGCGCTGATCTCGTTGCGCAGGATCGTCAGGCCTGCGCCGCCGGAGGTGCTGTACAGGTAGTTCAGCGCCTGCGTCGCACCGCCCGAGTCCAGCAGCGTCGACGCCTGGCCGAAGCCCTCGGAGGCGCCGAAACCGGCGATCGTCTGGTACGTGGTTCCGCCGTTGATCGTGATGGTCCCCTGGGCCATGGCCGGCGATCCGATGGCGAGCAGGGCCGCGGCCAGCAGGCCGCCTGCGGCGAGGGAAGCGAGCTTGGGAGGACTAAATCTGCCTGCGCTACCTGGCATGGGCAGCCTCCTTACGGTCGGGTAGCGCCTGCGACGCTAAGAGCGCGCTCCGAAAGAAACAATGGGGCAACACGATCGAAAATTCACGAAATGTTTCTGCCGCCCTTTTGCCGCCGCCCTGGGGCCGTCCTGGGGCCGTCCCGCCCGCCGAAGTTACTAAAGAGTAACATCAACCTTTGTGAAGTAGCTTGATATCGAGATACTGTAGGTTATGGACAACGGGGCTAAACAGGCGCTGTCCAGGCGGTGTGATCAAGCGGGATTAAGCCTGGTCAAACGCTGATCAAGCGGACGATGGGCGAGGAGGCTCAGGAACCATGACTGCGAACAGCTTCGGTAGCCGCGCGGAGCTAGCGGCGGGCGGCACGTCGTATGAGATCTACCGGCTGGACGCGGTCCCCGGCAGCGAGACGCTTCCGTACAGCCTTAAGGTCTTGCTGGAGAACCTGCTGCGCAACGAGGACGGCGTGAATGTTACACGCGAGCACGTCGAGGCCCTCGCCCGCTGGGACCCGCGGAAGGAGCCGGACACCGAGATCCAGTTCACCCCGGCCCGGGTAATCCTGCAGGACCTGACCGGCGTGCCCGCCGTCGTCGACCTCGCCGCGATGCGCGAGGCGATGCGGGCTCTCGGCGGCGACCCGGCGAAGATCAACCCGCTCATCCCCGCCGAACTCGTCATTGACCACTCGGTGGTTGCCGATGTCTTCGGCCGCCCGGACGCGTTCAAGCGCAACGTGGAGATCGAGTTCCAGCGCAACCGTGAGCGGTTCCAGTTCCTGCGCTGGGGCCAGGATGCGCTGCGCGGCTTCCGCGTCGTACCGCCGGGCACCGGCATCGTGCACCAGGTCAACATTGAGCACCTCGCCCGGGTCGTGATGACCAGCGAGGGCGGCGAGGGCGGCGAGGGCGGGCAGGGTGGGCAGGGTGGGCAGGGTGGGAGCCGGACTGCATACCCGGATACCTGCGTGGGCACCGACTCGCACACCACGATGCAGAACGGCCTGGGCATTCTCGGCTGGGGCGTCGGCGGCATCGAGGCGGAGGCGGCCATGCTCGGCCAGCCGATCTCGATGCTGATCCCCAAGGTCGTCGGCTTCCGCCTGACCGGCACGCTGCCCAGCGGCACCACCGCCACCGACCTGGTGCTCACGATCACCGAGATGCTGCGCAAGCACGGCGTGGTCGGGAAGTTCGTCGAGTTCTACGGCGAGGGCGTGGCCGAGGTACCGGTGGCGAACCGGGCCACGATCGGCAACATGTCGCCGGAGTTCGGGTCCACCTGCGCGATCTTCCCGATCGACGCCGCGACGCTGGAGTACCTGCGCCTCACCGGCCGTCCCGCGGAGCAGGTGGAACTGGTCGAGGCGTACGCCAGGGAGCAGGGCCTGTGGCATGACCCGTCCAGCGAAGCCCGCTACTCCGAGGAACTGACGCTCGACCTTTCCGCGGTGGTCCCATCGATCGCCGGCCCCAAGCGCCCGCAGGACCGGATCGAGCTGGCCAACGCCAAGACCGCGTTCCGCGACGCGCTGCCGGCCTACACCGGCGGCGGCGCGCTGAACGGCACGTTCCCGGCCTCCGACCCAGTGGAAAACGACGACGTCCGCGCGTCAAACCCGGTCAAGGTGACGCTCGAGGACGGCACCGTCACGACCGTCGACCACGGGTCCGTCGTGATCGCCGCGATTACCTCCTGCACGAACACCTCGAACCCGTCGGTGATGGTCGGCGCGGCGCTGCTGGCGAAGAAGGCGGTGGAGCGCGGGCTGTCGCGCAAGCCCTGGGTGAAGACCACGCTGGCGCCAGGCTCCAAGGTGGTCATGGACTACTACGAGCGAGCCGGCCTGCTGCCCTACCTGGACAAGCTCGGCTTCAACCTGGTCGGCTACGGCTGCACGACGTGCATCGGCAATTCCGGGCCGCTGCCCCCGGCGATCAGCGCCGCCGTCAACGACAACGACCTGACGGTGGTGTCCGTGCTGTCCGGGAACCGGAACTTCGAAGGCCGGATCAACCCGGACGTGAAGATGAACTACCTGGCGTCCCCGCCGCTGGTCGTCGCGTACGCCCTCGCGGGCACGATGGACATCGACCTGGACGCGGAACCGCTCGGCACCGACTCCGACGGCAAGCCCGTCTACCTCGCCGACATCTGGCCGTCGCCGGACGAGGTGGCCACGGTGGTCGCCGACGCGGTGGCCGCGGAGATGTTCACCCGCGACTACGCCGACGTGTTCGCCGGGGACGAGAACTGGCGGAACCTCGACGTGCCGGCCGGGGACACGTTCAGCTGGGGCACGGAGTCCACCTATGTCCGGCGCCCGCCGTACTTCGATGGCATGCCGGCCGGGCCCGAGCCGGTGCGGGACATTATCGGCGCCCGGGTGCTCGCCAAGCTCGGCGACTCGGTGACCACCGACCACATCTCGCCGGCCGGCGCGATCAAGACCGACAGCCCGGCGGGCAAGTACCTGACCGAGCATGGCGTGCAGCGGTCCGACTTCAACTCCTACGGCTCCCGCCGCGGCAACCACGAGGTGATGATCCGCGGCACGTTCGCCAACATCCGGCTGCGCAACCAGCTCGCGCCCGGCACCGAGGGCGGCGTCACCGTGCATGTGCCGTCCGGTGAGCAGATGTCCATCTATGACGCCTCCCGCCGGTACCTCGCCGACGGCACGCCGCTGATCGTGCTCGGCGGCAAGGAGTACGGTTCCGGCTCATCCCGCGACTGGGCCGCGAAGGGCACGCTGCTGCTCGGCGTCCGCGCGGTGCTCGTCGAGTCCTTCGAGCGCATCCACCGGTCGAACCTCATCGGCATGGGCGTGCTGCCGCTGCAGTACCGTCCCGGCGAGTCGGCCGAGTCCCTCGGCCTCACCGGTGAGGAGACGTACAGCATCGAGGGGATCGAAGAGCTGAATTCAGGCAATATCCCGAACGAAGTCGTGGTGACCGTCGGTGACGGCAGGCAATTCCGCGCGATCGTGCGGATCGACACACCGGGTGAGGCGGAGTATTACCGGCACGGCGGCATCATGCAGTACGTGCTCCGGTCATTGCTCACCGCGCACTAGCGCCGCTCGCCCGGTAGGGTTCACTCATGGCGGGCGATGACGCATTCGACGGAACGGCAGAGTGGGCCGACGGTGACGATGACCTCGAATTCGAGGAGTTCGACGCCGTTGATGACGATTTCGACATCGTCGACTTCGGCGACGTCGTGACGGCGATCGGGCTTCCCGGCGAGCTACCGCCGCTGCGCCTGCCGCCGCTGCCCGAACTGGCCGCGCGGGCCGCCGCAGCGCGCCTGGCCGGTCAGCTTGCAGCCGTCGTCGCATGGGCCGGGGAGGACGGCCGGCTGACCGACGCGGAGGGCGACCTGACCGACGCCGACGCGGCGGATGGGGCGCGCTCGCTGGGAGTGGAGCCGGCGGACTTCGCCTACCTGTGGGAGTACGCGCTCACCGCGGACTGGCTTGACTTCGCCGACTCCGACGACGAGGACTCCGGCGAGGGCGACGAGTCGCTCGTCGTGCCCGGGGAGACGGCGGCCGGCTGGGCCTCCGGCCGTGACGCGGACGTGCTGCTCGCGTGGCGCCAGACGATGGTGAGCGTGCTTTCGTCCACGCTGGACGTGGCCGCCGACGCGAACCCTGAGCTGGCGGCGCTGCTGGACTTCGAGGGGCAGGGCCTGGCCATGGCGGTCATGCTCTTCCTCGCCCGCGGCGAAGGACTTCCGGTCTCCGACCTCAGCGAGATGCTGCTGCAGAGCGCGTCTCCCGAACTGGGGGAGGACGACAGCACCGACGCGGCCGACGAATGGGTGCAAACGCAGGGCGATCCCGCGCTGCTGATCCTGCGCAAGCTGGCCGACGCCGACGCGGCCGAGCCACCGGAGGATGGCGTGGTGCGGCTGACGCCGCTCGGGCTGTGGGCGGTGCGCGAGGAGCTGACCGATGTCGGCATCGACATCCCGCTGCTTCCGGCGACTGCGGCCGAGATGACGGCCGCCCAGCTGTTGCTGGCGGCCGAGGACGCCGAGCGGGACGAGTTCGAGGCCACCTCCGACGCCTGGATCGCGGCCCGTGGCCCCGGGGAGGCGGCCAGTGAGCTCCTCGGGATCGCCGCCGCGGACGGGCCAGGCCCCCGGCTGCTCGCGGTGTCGGTCGTCACCCGGATCGGCGGGGCCGCCGAGCCGGCCTGGCGGGAAAACCTGGAGGTGCCCCAGCTCCGCCCCTACGCGAAGATGGCGCTGGCCACGCTGGCCGAACAGGCCTCGCCCGGGACCGTCGCGCCGGACCTTGAGCCTCTTCCCGATGACCTTGCCTGGGTCGCCACGGACGTGCTGGCGCTCGCCTGCGACGACGATGAGCCCGACCCGGACATGATCGTGGAAAGCTTCCGCGACGCCGTCCCGGCGGGGGAGGAGTCCGCCCTTTTCGAGTTGATGTCCCGCGGGACGCACCCGGACGCGATCGACGTGCTCAAGCACGTCGGCCGGTACCACCCGGACAAGAACATCGCCAGCCAGGCGCGCACCGCCGCTAACCAGGCAACCTCCCGCCGAAACCGGTAGCTCCCGCCGGAACGGCTAGCCCCGCCGAAACGGCTGGCCCCCGCCGGAACCACTCCGTCCGCGCCTCCGTCGCGCTCCGCCCCCGCTCGCCCGCGCCCTCTCCGCCGCGCTCCGCCCGCTTCCGGGGGCCAGGCAGCAGGAGCTGTGGCCCACAGCCCCCGACCCGCGCCATATCGCGCCCTCGCCCGCCACGTGATCGCGTAAACAATTAGCGCCTATTGGGTGAATTCATGTCCATTCATCGATTGCCGCTTACCGAGTGTCCGCGCCGTTCCCCGTTCCACGCCCGGTGCCCTCCGCGCGTAAGCCACAGCAGTCACGCCCGTTGACTTTGTATGCGTCCCGACCACTTTGTGGCCCGATTTGTCCCGATATGGGGATGCGGGGAGCATACAAAGTCGTTGGCCATGCTCTCCGGGTGCGCCAAGCGCCTGCCATGGGTTTATCTCATATATCGAAATATCCGGTGCGGGTCCGGCTGGCGACACCCGGACATTTTCAATTTTACCGGTCGCGCGAACGAGCGGCCGATAGGGTGGTTTTGACGAGAAAGGATAATGAATGCCTGGGAATGGGCTCGCATCGGTAGGGCACGTTGTCGTCTTGATGCTGGAGAACCGGTCGTTCGACCACATGCTCGGCTTCCTTTACACGTCCGCCGGCAACGTGTCGCCGTCAGGACAGCCGTACGAGGGCCTCACCGGGACGGAGTCCAACCCGGACTCCAGCGGCAATCCGGTCACCGTGTTCCAGATCCAGCCGTCCGCGCCGAACGCCTATTTCATGCCCGGTGCCGATCCGGGGGAGGGCTACCAGGCGACGAACGACCAGCTCTACGGCAGCGACAATGGCCCGGCGTCGTCCGGGCAGGTGGCGCCCTGCCAGGGGTTCGTCAAGGACTTCGCCGACACGCTCGGCTGGGAAACGACCTCCGGCTGGTCCATCGTGGCGGGCACCGCCGCCACCGACATCATGGGCTGCTTCACCCCCGAATCGCTCCCGGTGCTGTCCGCGCTGGCCAAGGGGTACGCGGTCTGCGACCAGTGGTTCGCGTCCGTGCCGACGGAGACGATGCCGAACCGCGCGTTCGCGTGCACCGCGACCAGCCAGGGGCACATGGACGACAAGACGCACACGTTCACCGCGCCGAGCATCTTCGGGCTGCTCGGCTCCCATAACCTCGGCTGGGCCGTCTACGGGTATGACGCCGAGCCGCTGACCAAGAACACGTTCACCGATATCACCAACGCGCCCGCGAGCCACTTCGGGCTGTTCAAGGACTTCCAGGCCGCGGCGGCCGCGGGCACGCTCCCGCCGTACACGTTCCTCGAGCCGAGCTGGGGCTCGACCGGCAACAGCCAGCATCCGAACTACGACGTTGCGCTCGGCGAGCAGCTCATCCACGACGTCTACGAGGCGCTGCGTTCCGGTCCCGGCTGGCCGCAGACGCTGCTTGTGATCACCTACGACGAGTACGGCGGGTGTTACGATCACGTGCCGCCGCCGTGGGGAGCGACCCCGCCGGACGCTGCGGCGGGAGAGTACGGCTTCGGCTTCGACCGGTTCGGCGCCCGCGTTCCGACCGTGCTCGTCTCCCCGCTTATCGCGCCGGGGACCGTGTACCGGGTCCCGGCGGGCAGCGCGCCGCTGGATCACACCTCGGTGCTCAAGACGGTGGAGCAGCGCTGGAACCTGCCGTCGCTGACGGCCAGGGACGCGGCGGCGCCCGGCTTCCTTGACGTGCTCACGCTCGCCGCGCCGCGCACCGACGACGTGCTCGCGGGCGTCACCGTGCCGGTCTCGGGCAGCGCCGGCCCAGCCGCGGGCACGCTCTCCCACCTGGAAGCGATCCGCGAGGACCTGGCGACCCGGTTCTCGCCGGACGCGCGGCCGGAACCTGTGTCATAACGCGCCTTCCGGGCCAGCCGCCGCCCGGGCACATCGCCGCGCCCGACGTGGTCGCCGCGCCCGGCGTGATAAGCGTGATAAGCAAGTGGGGTCGGCGACAGCGAAAGGTTGTGCTCTCATGCGTGCGATAGTGGTCTCCGAGATCGGCGGACCCGAGGTCTTGCGGATAGCGGAACGGGACGATCCCGCCCCCGGCCCCGGCCAGCTCATCGTCAAGGTGGCGGCCGCCGGCGTCAACTTCATGGACATCTACCAGCGTGAAGGCATCGGCGTCTACGCCCCGCGGACCCCTTACGTGCCGGGCAGCGAGGGCGCGGGCACGGTTCTCGCGGTCGGGGACGGCGTCACCGAGTTCGCGGCCGGGGACCAGGTCGCCTGGAGCGGCGGGCCGGGCAGCTACGCCGAGCAGATCGCGCTGGCCGCTGACCGCGCGGTCCCGGTCCCGGCGAGCCTCGACTTGCGGATCGCCGCCGCGGTGATGCTGCAGGGCATGACCGCGCATTACCTGTGCACGAGCACGTTTCCTGTCCAGGAAGGGAACGTCGCCGTGGTGCACGCGGCCGCGGGCGGGGTCGGGCTGCTGCTTACCCAGATGATCAAGCGCCGCGGCGGCATCGTGGTCGCCACCACGTCCACCACGGCGAAGGCGGACCTCGCGCGCCGGGCCGGCGCCGACCACGTGACCACCTACGCCGAGTTCGTGGACGCGGTGCGCCGCGTCACCGGAGAGCGCGGCGCGGACGTGGTGTACGACAGCGTGGGCAAGGACACGTTCGACAGCAGCCTCGCCGCGCTGCGGCCCCGCGGCATGATGGTGCTCTACGGCGGATCCAGCGGTCAGGTCCCGCCGTTCGACCCGCAGCGGCTGAACACCGGCGGCTCGCTGTTCCTGACCCGGCCCACCCTGGTGCACTACGTCGCGGACCGCGGCGATCTGCTGTGGCGCGCGGGCGATCTGTTCGAGTGGATAGCCGATGGCGACCTGGATGTCCGGATCGGCGCTGAGTACCCGCTGGCCGACGCCGCCCGGGCGCACGAGGACCTCTTCGCCCGCCGCACCACAGGCAAGCTCCTGCTGCTGCCGTAGCCGGGCCGGCAAAGCGAAGCCCGCCCGGCGCCTGCGCGCCGCCGGGCGGCCTCTTCGGTGACTCATCTCACATGCCGCACCGGCAGGAGCGTGACCGCTATATGACCGCTATATGGAGGTCGTCGAGGCTGGCTCCGGCGCCACGACTAGCCTGGGGAATGACGCGGATCGCGGCGCGAAGTCCGACACGCGTGTCGGTTAACGGGGCCTGGCCGCCAAACCACACGGATGATCCGCCGTACACTCGGGTAATTCCACCACCAGGCCCGCACAGCACACGAGGAGCAACCCGCCGTGACCTTGCTTGAGTGCATCAATGGCCCGGAGGACGTCAGGAAGCTCAGCCAGGAGCAGCTCCCGATCCTGGCCAGTGAGATCCGTGACTTCCTCGTGGACTCGGTGACGAGGACGAGCGGCCACCTCGGCCCGAACCTTGGCGTGGTCGAACTCACCATCGCGCTGCACCGCGTCTTCGACTCGCCGAAGGACCGGATCGTCTTCGACACCGGTCACCAGTCATACGTGCACAAGCTCCTCACCGGGCGATACGGCGCCTTCCACACGCTGCGGCAGAGCGGCGGCCTGTCCGGCTATCCCTGCCGGGACGAGTCCGAGCACGATCTGGTGGAGAACTCGCACGCCTCAACCAGCCTGTCCTACGCCGACGGGCTCGCGAAGGCCTACAAGCTGCGGGGCGAGTATGACCGCACGGTGGTGGCGGTCATCGGCGACGGCGCGCTGACCGGTGGCATGGCCTGGGAGGCGCTGAACAACATCGCCGTCGCCCGCGACTCCCGCCTCGTCATCGTCGTCAACGACAACGGGCGCTCCTACCAGCCGACGATCGGCGGCCTCGCCAGCCACCTCGCCGCGGTGCGGGTCAGCCAGCGCTACGAGAACGTCCTCGACCTCATCAAGACCACGGTCACGCGCACGCCGATCGTCGGCCAGCCGCTCTTCGGCGCGCTGCACGGGGCCAAGAAGGGCCTCAAGGATTTCCTCCAGCCACAGGTGCTCTTCGAAGACCTCGGCATCAAGTACATCGGCCCCATCGACGGGCACGACGAGCAGGTGACCGAGCTGGCGCTGCGCCGTGCCGCCGAGTACGGCGGACCGGTCCTGGTGCACGTGATCACCCGCAAGGGCTTCGGCTACCCGCCTGCCGAGCAGAACGAGCAGGACCAGATGCACCAGGTTCCGGCCGCTCCCAAGCAGCCGGGCAAGGGCAAGCCGGGCGCGCCGACGCGTGACTGGACCGACGTGTTCGCCGACGAGATGGTCGCGATCGGCGCGCGCCGCCCGGACGTCGTTGGCATTACCGCGGCCATGCTGCACCCGGTGGGGCTCGCGCCGTTCGCCGCCGCCTACCCGGATCGGGTCTACGACGTGGGCATCGCCGAGCAGCACGCGATGACCAGCGCGGCGGGGCTCGCCATGGCCGGCCTGCACCCGGTGGTGTCGCTCTACTCCACGTTCCTCAACCGGGCCTTCGACCAGCTGCTTATGGACGTGGCGCTGCACAAGCTCCCGGTCACGGTGACGCTCGACAGGTCCGGCGTCACCGGCCCGGACGGCGCCAGCCACAACGGCATGTGGGACGGCTCGATCCTGCAGGTCGTGCCCGGCCTGCGCGTGGCCGCCCCGCGCGACGGCAGCCGGATCGCCGAGCTGCTGAACGAGGCGGTCAGCATCAGCGATGGTCCGACCGTGCTCCGCTACCCGAAGGGCGAGGTCGGCGCGGAAGCCAAGGCCGTCGGCAAGCTCGGCACGATGGACATCCTGGCGGTGCCCGCCGGGGGAAGCGGCAAGGACGTGTTGCTGCTCGGCGCGGGCCCGATGGCCGTCACCTGCGTGGAAGTGGCCAAGCGCCTCGCGGACCACGGCATCGGCGTGACGGTGGTGGACCCGCGGTGGGTCAAGCCGGTGGACGAGGCGGTAATGACCGCCGCACGGCAGTACCGCCTGGTGGCCACCGTCGAGGACAACGGCCGGGTCGGCGGCTTCGGCGACGCCGTGTGCCGGCTGCTGCGGGACAGCGACGTGGATGTGCCGGTCAAGACGTTCGGCCTGCCGCAGGAGTTCCTCGCCCACGGCTCGCGCGGGGAAATCCTGGAAGCCGCCGGGCTGAGCCCGCAGCACCTGGCGCGGCAGATCACCGAGGCGGTGGCCCGCCGCACGCCTGCTCCGGTGGCCGACTCCGCGACGGAACAGCGCCTGCCCGAGTAACGTTCAGATCAGGAGCGTGAAGGACACGCGACCTGATGGCAGGGATGATGATGCTGCGAGTTGCCGTGGTGGGCTCGGGCCCGGCCGGCTTGTACACCGCCGAGGCGCTGATCAAGCAGTCGGCCGCGCTGCCGGAACCGGTCGGAGTGCGGGTGGACGTGCTCGACCGGCTGCCCACGCCCTACGGGCTGGTCCGCTACGGCGTGGCGCCGGACCACAAGTCGATCAAGTCGGTGGCGAACTACCTGCGCCGGGTACTGGAGAGCCCCGACGTGGCGTTCCTCGGCGGCGTCCACTTCGGCACGGACGTGACGCGCGAGGACCTGCTCGCCGCCTACGACGCGGTGGTGTACGCGACCGGCGCGATGCGCGACCGGCGGCTCGGCATCCCCGGTGAGGACCTGCTGGGCAGCTGCGCGGCCACCGACTTCGTGAACTGGTACTGCGGGCACCCGGACCTGGACGCCTCGGCGTTCACGCTGGACGCCGAGTCGGTCGCGGTGATCGGCGTCGGGAACGTCGCCGTGGACGTGGCCCGCATCCTGGCCCGGGACCCGGAAGAGCTGCATTCCACCGACGTCCCCGAGCCCGTACTCGCCGCGCTGCGGGCGAGCAAGGTGCGCGAGGTGCACATGATCGGCCGCCGCGGCCCCGCGCAGGCGAAGTTCACCACGAAGGAGCTGCGTGAGCTGGGCGACCTGCCCGGCGTCTCGGTCCAGGTGGACCCGGCCGAACTCGATCTGGACAGTTTCGACCCCACCGGCGAGTCGGCCGCGGCGGCCGAGTCGGACCGGCGTGTCCGAGGCAACCTGGTCGCGATGCGTGAATGGATGTCCGCGCCGGGCGCGCCGGCTGAGGCCGCACGCAGGCTGAAGGTCCGCTTCTGGCTGCGGCCGACGGAAATTCATCAATCGGCTTCCGGAACGGTAGGTGGCATCTCCCTGGAGCGAACCCGGCTCAACGCCGACGGGGCGCTCCAGGGGACGGGGGAGATCGAGACCCTGGACGCGCAGCTGGTGCTCCGTTCGGTGGGATACCAGAGCGTGCCGCTCGACGGCGTGCCGTTCGACCCACGCTCGTACACGGTGCCCAATGCGGGCGGCCGGGTGCTGGACTCCGCGGGCGAGCCGCTGCCGGGCGAGTATGTCGCGGGCTGGCTGAAGCGCGGGCCCACCGGTGTGATCGGGACGAACAAGGCGGACGCGGCGGAGACCGTGCGGGCGCTGCTCGCGGACCTGGCCGGCGGCCCGGGAGAGAATGACGCGGCGCTGCCGCGACCGGGGCTGCTCCGGTTCCCGGAGAGTTCACAGGCGACCGCGGTGGACGACGCTGACGCGCCGCCGCTCGCCAAGCTGCTGGCCGGACGCGGCGTCGCGCCGGTCTCCTACGCGGAGTGGCTGCGCATCGAGGAGGCAGAGACCGAGCTGGCGAAGTCGCTCGGCCGGGGAGAGCGGGTCAAGCTGCCGGACCGGGACGCGATCTGGTCCGCCTGCCGCCCGCCGAAGTGACCGGCCCCTGATCCGCGCGTTCTCATTGCGACGCCACCCTTACGAAGGGTAAGAATGTCACTACCCTCCGGCATGATAGTGGTGGAGGTTCCGGGTGGGCCGCTGAGGTGGAAAGGGGGAGCATGCGTGATCTTGGCACACAGCAACTGCTGATGGCGGAGACGCTGGGGCTGGCCATGGCACGGCGGGCGGCGGAAATCCTCGACCGGCACCGTGACGTGCTCACCGGGGCCACGGCGGGCGATCTCGGGCAGCACACGGCTCAGTTCGCCGAGGACAACGCGATCTTCACCGCTGTGCTCGACGCGGCGAACGAGTGCCTCGGCCGGTTCGACAACAGGCCCGAGAACGATCGCTGGTGCGACGCCTTGCTGCAGTTGCTCCGGCTCGCCGAGTTCACCGCCGAGGCGAGCTGAGCTGTCGGTGAAGTCCGTGATACGGGCGTTGAGGTCGTCGGTGTAGTCGACCGGAATCATGCTTGGCAGGCGGGGCCGGGTGATCTAGGCTCGTTATCAGGTGAGCCGGGAAGCCTGGTCGGCACGGTATTCGGCGGTCTTGATTCGTGCACCGGAGCGCGCCATGAGCATTTCTGACCAGTC
>Ga0335075_10009811_pt1 | contig 14562 bp, 17 predicted proteins | sample Lox_Sample_24_FD_206723 | JGI IMG/M metagenome (GOLD analysis project Ga0335075, IMG submission 206723) | Soil microbial communities from Loxahatchee National Wildlife Refuge, Florida, United States - Lox_Sample_2.4 | ecosystem: Environmental > Terrestrial > Soil > Wetlands | place: USA...
ATTCTTATACAACTGTTCCTGTTGTTGCAACGGCTCCTGCTTTGGTTGCGGTTCCTCCTGCTCAAACTCCGTATCCCTACACCGGTCAAACTCAACCGAGGTACTAGTACCACGGTCGGAAGGGATATTGGAGATACATGTAAACATTATCTAGGAAGTGAAGTTGTGGTTAATGATGATCTCGGATTGATTCTATCTCACCATTCTGTCTAACATGCATGTTCTTCTTTGTAAACCATTGTAGATTGAGCGTTAAACATCCCTCCTGTGACGAATATAAAGTTGAGCCTAGCATTAATTAATCGTGTAACCTTATCGCACAAATGAATTGGTGAAATACCTTACGCCAATTATCGCGTCAGATGAGATTTTCAACCCCGAACGGCCTCCTTACGCGATTGATTCTATTGGCTACTGGGCAACCAAGCCACAAAACTTTAATTCAGTCTCAGGTCTTCCGACGGCGAGCGCAGCAGCAGGAACTAACAATTGATATCCTATGAAATACCACAAATACGTACATTATGTCCGCAATACAAAAGTAAATCAACGTTCTTCTTTTCCGGAAGAGATCCTGAAGCGTGACCCTGACTCCCATCCCGATCTCAAATATGTATCTGATCCGTCAAAGTCCATCTAAATCTATCCTAACAATGCGAATGGTCAGAGCCATCGCGAAGCGGAACTTGTATCCAGGGATCTAATTAATCAATAAATCTTATAACTGAAGTTGGAGTGAAATGATACAAAAGTACATACCTCTTTCGGGTTCCTGATAAAGTAGCTCAGGAACCCGTTGAATTAAAACTGTACATCTTCAAATTCCAAGACGCTACTGGCCCACTCCATACTTTGCAGATCAACTATCTCTGAGTTTGTCCTCGTTGAATGTGCATCTGGGATAGTCTCCGGCCGTTGACGTGAATCAGGAGTATAAGTTGAAGGAGGATCTAACGAGGAAAAGCGCGGAATTAAATTCTGTTCTCTTGCCAATTGACGCTCGGCCTCTTCTATCGCAAAAATCTCTGCTCTCCTCTCTAGAACCTCCTCTTGCACCAGAGAACGAATATATTCGATATCCACATCAGAAAATTGGTTGCAAACTATTGAAACGGCGCCTTCCACAAATTTCTTGAGGTCCATCAAGTCGGTACTATCGTCTTCGTCGGGGTTTGAGGACGATGCCAGTGTTGGGTCAAGTAACATTTGTTCGAGGATAGCCAACGGATCGGCAATGCCAGCTTCCGCCCATCCCAGTCCTTGATGTGTGGGATTGAGTCCTTCAACAATATCCATGGATACTATTGCCTTGGGGTGTTCTGCGAGCGCTCTGATTTCGTCTTGATTGATGTTGTCTTCTTGACCCGGTGATTGCTGGTTGACGATCTCAAGCATATCGTTGAGAGTGGTAGCCGACGACGGCGAGATCCTGATCCATTCAGACCGTTGGTGAGCAAGATTCAATCCCTCAGCGATATCATTGAACACTTGACTCTTGGATAAAGTCCGATCGCTCCTGTATTTCAAAGGATTCAATGGCTCACAATTGGTTAAGCCTCTCTCACGACATGGACGACAAATCCTATCGCCCGGACAAAAGATACACTGGATAAAAGTTAGTGCATGAAACTCGCCAGAAACATTGTACCCCTTTTTTGGAGTTTCGGCAGTTTCCACATCTTGACTTCCCGGTGCGGCCAGCCGAATTGTTTCCCCTGACTGGATTTTTCAATCGTCGACGCCGAAACACTAAGTCGCTTTGCGGTTCCGCTTCCAGGAATGGGTTTTGTAACAGTTGCGGACCCAAAGTTGTGAGGTTTTCCATCCTTTCTTTGACAAAGTACAACGTTGTAGACTTGCCTTGAGAGTGGAAGACGACGTATTTAAACTCGAGGGACCCGGATGCAAAAAGTAAGGAATCAAGTACTTATTGCGCGAGACGGTGGAGGATCCAGAATTGCTAATAAATACAAGAAAAGCGCAACACGGGTGGCCCAAAGGCCGTGTTGTGGCACAAGAAAAGCGCTTTAGCTCTTCTTTGTATTTAAGAAAGAGCGCAAAACGTAACGCATTACGTAACTCCTGCGCAAGCCGATGTCCTACACAGCCACCGTTAAAAACCTTATTTGAAGCTGCACTAAACCCGCAACAGACTCGTTTTCATCCCCATTCAAAAGTGCCGGCGTCAATCCTCAAACAATTGTTTTTGACAAACGGAACTCATCTCTTGCATAGTTCGATGTCGGACAACTTTCACCCTCGATTCATTGCCTTACTTCCTTTAAGCAGTTCGGCCCCTCAAGCGATTCCGAACACTTCAACATTTCGCCTTGAAACTGAAACGGAATCATGCCCTTCCGGGTCCTGTCCACGGAAGCGTCGTCGGACTGTGTCTTCTGGTACGGGGGCAATCGAGGAAACAGACTCGCCCCCTCCCAAAATACCTCGTGCGGGACGGAGAGGGAGAGTTCTATGTGGACGATGTCGCCAGGGGAGACACGGATGGCAGGTACTCACTTACACACCAGTCCAGCCTAATTGTATTAGTGCGTTGAAGACGGTCGAGAGCATTCCCGTGCTTGTATTCAATGTGAAAAAGACGGTTTCACCGCTCAGGAATGTGGCGCCAAAACGCTTCCTAAAGGGAAATGTTCGAAACGAAAACGAACAAAAGTCGAGTTGCAACAGGAAGTATTGCTTTTGAACGATAAAGTGAATAAGATGAATGAACGAATGGACCAGTTGGAGCAAGGTTCAAAGAATTGTGAGCAGTCGCCAGAATTATTGTATTTATGGCGATTTCGAGTTGCGCTGACCAAGTAGGATCTCGCCTCCCTTCCTTAGGACATCGGTTTCAGTTACACCGGAAACCTCATATCCGCAACTCGAGCAATTCCATAGTGACCCTGATTCCGGAAATGTTGTGTTCTCCGGTTTATCCGATTCTATGGGTCCGCGTCTTGCGTCAATCTCAGAATTCAACGAGGATACAATTTCCACAATACCAGTTCCCGAAGAATCCCTCGTCCCACGAATATCTACACCAGACTTAATGCGTTTTCTGGAAACCACTCTCACTGGGATAAATCTCCTTGCACCTTCAACTCCTATACCACCTTATTACCCTGGTACCGAGCTCGCTCTCATCCAGTCTCCCGCTCCTCAACCCCAAACCGAGACATCATCAACTCCACACACGAACATGGAGAGTCACGCACTCTTTATCTCCACTGCAACGAGATCCGAGCTCGATGTTGGACTCCTCAACTACCTTGTTGGAAACCAATACGGTCCAGCCACCAACATTCGTGCAACAACTCTAAAACCCTCCGCCACGCTCCTATACAAGAACTCGACATGGCGAATCATGGCCTGGAATGAAGGTGAAGATGTTGATGTCATGGCAATTTCCAAACCATGCACCCAAGGACCTAGTTCCGTGCTCCTACATTACGGCATTGGACGCTGTTTTAGAGACTTCGGAAGAGGGAAGAGATGGAAGAAAGGGGTTGTGGGATGGTACGTTCGTGAACCCAAGGACATTGAGGAATTAGCTATGGCTTCACGACAGTTTCTAATGGACATTCCTTCGAGTTGTAGCAAGGAAAAGATGTTTGTGAATGGGGAGAGACGTGAAAGCGGAAATAAGAAATCTGCGCTGTAAGGATCCTGGGTTTGGATATGACTGATTTTTGTAATAGGGCGGCGGCGAAAGGGAACGAAGTCAGAGGGGTTGTGAAGAGGGTTGTAGATATGCTCATCCGAGAGCGATCTTCGAGAATCGATTTCCGGAAAATTGCGAAGGATTTGGAAACTTTTAGTGAAAAAGGTACAGCAATACTTTTGGACTTGTACTGATCTGAATTGTAGAATTGAACAATGATATTCCAATGATGAGAGCTTCAAAGGTGTACAATGAGTGAATGGAATAGTCAATTTGAGTGGAAATGTATTTAATAGATGGGAGCATTCGATGCTTAGACTCGAGACAAATTGCACTTGAAAGTCAATTGTACTTTGGGGATCCGAATTAGAAAGGAACTCAAGAGTCAAAATGGATGAAAGGGATACGTATATGTTAATTGTAATGGCATTGTCGATTGTGCATGATGTTTGAGATGATGATGCATTGTTCAGGATCGCTACCGGTCCTAAGAGATCTTGATTGCAGATTCAAATTCTCAGGCCGCGTCACCTCGCAATCCCTACTTCCCCCTTCACCTGTCGCAAGTACAACTGCACAAGACAGTTGTAAGGATAACCATAACTTCGCACGTCAGATCTACACGTCAATGCCTATTTCTCCCCGTCAATAACTCCATAACCTTCAATCACACAAATTTATATGAAGGAATCGCGTCTTGTCGCTCCAGATCCCTCAAAACAATTTCTATCATCATGGGATGAGAACAAACCGATAAAGATGTTCTCCACGACCCTATAGACAAATTTCGTCGAATCTCAAGTAGCACCACCAATTTGAAGGGGCTGTTTAATTCCCTGAGTGTCGAAAACAGAATGAACACTGCTGAAGAGTTGAAGCATCGCGGGGACTGTGTTGGGAAGATCATGAGGGTTATGGAGAACATCTCTGAAGGGTATGGAATGATTGAGTCATCAGGGCTCAGGAGTAGGGCCCAGAGGAGTCTGGTCCGAGGTGAGCAGAGGATTCTTACCAGTGGCGAACCTCTGCCCTTTGATATTATTCCATCTGAACCCCGAACCGGCGGGACTTGCACAGTACTGAAAGTAAAGATGGGAAATGAGCTGTATGCCATGAAACATTTAAATGCGAACATATCGCTGGAGGCTTTCAGATGGGAGGAAGGGCTCCTCAAGGACATCAGAAACCCACACATAACCGAAGTGTGGGGATCCATTGTCGACACCGCGAATAGACTTAACATTATTCTAACGCCTTGGTAATCGGTAAGTGCAATTTGGAAAATCAATGATAACAAAATAGACATCTCTGGAAACGTACATAAAGGATTCATCTTGCCTTTATATCGGCCATCTCTCAAAACAAACATCTCTCTACAACGCCGTGGCCTGCCTCATGGAAGGGATGGTATATCTGCACGAAAAAAGATTGAAACATTGCGAGCTGAAGTTGTCAAACAATCTTTTCCAAAGTAACATCCCTCTCAATCCACACGGTCTAATATTACAGAGAGCGAAGCTATCTACCTGTCAATTGCCCGTAATCCTCTATCACCACACCACGCCCACACACATCTCAATCGACGCTTAGATACAGCTCAACAATCCTCACGCTTCCGGTATTGTTACCAGAAACATTTCCGAAGGACGGAAGAAGAGGCACATGAAGATCGTAGTTTGCATCTTAAGGTCCACAACACATGTCAATAGCTCGTTAAATAATTTAATTATATATGAGATAAATTCGAACTACAATATTCCCACTTAATCGTAATGACATACCACTCCAGTATTCTTCACTGGTACCTGGGCAGTGTGTAATAGGCCACACCATCCTGAGCAAGAAGACTGATTAGGACACACCCAAGGTGGAACTTGTATCGAGGAGCTCTAAAGCAATCAATCAACATTGAGAATAAGGAGTTTGGATTTGTAGGGACATTTACCCACCTTTGAAAGGGTGGTGTTTTCTCAGCATTGCTGGCCCGAGGTCCAACTTCGGTCCCACCCTCTACAAAAGTCGGCGGCTGAGGAATATTCCGCCGCCTAGGTGGAGGTGGTGTTGACCCTTGAAATTGTGACATGTACTCGAACGGGGAAACGGGCTTGGGATCGTTGATGAACGGAATTCCCTACGACGTTCCTTTTTTCTAGCTTGAAAATTTACTCTCTTCTGGACTGAAATTCCTGTTGTACCAAAGAATTAATATCTTGCATACCGAAATTAGGAAATCGTTCGCTGACGATTGTAGCCGCACGTTCGGTAAGCCCGGCAATATCCGGCTGAGCAGTGTCAACGTCTCCCTGACCTGGAGATTGCGGATCGACAATCATCTGTTCGAGGCTGGCGGATGGAATTCCTGTTCTCTTCCATTCAAATCTTTGATGCGCCCTGTCCAATCTTTCGACCAGGGACCCAAACACTGAGCTGCCAGATAACCTCTTGCCACTCCGACTTTCCGTGGCAGTGAGTTTCTCACACTGCGTGCTGCCGTCTGCTTGACAGCGCTTACACGCCAACGATGACTATTGGTTGTCAAAGTCGCACTAATAGAAGGTAAGTACGGTCACAATGGCGGCGGAAAGCCTCGCATTCTGCAACGTACATTTCACCGTTCCGCGTGAATCATATTGATGGTTCCCAACCTTACGGCGAACTGAAAGCCGTTCAAGTTCTGCGTTCGTAGGCGGATGTTCAACATTCACATCGACATCTGCTGATTGAGACCTCTCGATGAGAAGAATCGGTTCCATCAGCACTCGCAGTTGGTGGATCTGGTCCCTCTTGCATATGAGAGTCGTTGATTCGGTCTGGAGTGAGAGTCTATAACGCCTCGGAGTCAGGCGTGAGTTTTATATGCAAGGTCCCAGAACTGCAAAAGTGGGGGCGAACACACCGCGAACACACCGCGAACGACACAAAGATAAATAAATTGCATACAATAAATACACCAAATTTTGGGCGACTTCCCAATGTCCGGTGTCTAAAGTTTAATATGTGTAGTACGTATTAGAAACGGCGCAGAAAAGAGGAAAAGGCGCAAGGGGGGTGGGCCCGTGCGCCCGTGGAACTGGTCTTTAACAGGCCCAATGCATCAGTATATATAGTTAGCAGCATCACATTACTTCATCCAGGCCAATGTCGGCCTCCCACGCTCATGATTTCACGAGCATACCCCCTTTCACCGGCGCAGCTGCCTTGGAGGTTCTGACTGCTTCGACCTCTCAACTTCAAAATGCCGTGCCAGGACATTCAATTGTCCATTCGAACAATCCCCGGAAGCGTCAGTTCCCGGTTAACATGCAAGAAAGCGGGCCCCCTGCCAAAGTGCAACGTTCGGGGAGGAAAGGAAGATATCTCTGTCGACGATGTCGCAGTGGGAAACATGGCTGGCCGGTACTTTGCCCTGGTGATGAATCCTAATTTCAGTGTGTTGAAGATGGGAGGGATCATGCATTGGCATGTATTCAATGCGAAAAAGCAGGATTAACAGCGGAAGAATGCGGCCGCAAAACGCTTCCGGTGGAAAACTGGCCAAGAGAGAAAAAGACCATAAAGACTCCTACTAATGCCGAGGTTCATAAGAGAGTCGACATTCTGGAAGAGAAGGTGGAGGGTATGATGAAGGTACTGAACAACTTGACGGAGGCAATGGAGAATATGAATCGGTTTTTGGCTCGCTTAACAAGTCCGAGCCCAGGAGTGGAGCAACCGTACTTCGGATTGTACTTTCACCTCGCTGATTTCTAGGAGTGGGACTTCATTAGATACGTTTGGTCCCATTGTTGTGGACTCTGGAAGCGAGTCGATGCTCCCTGGAAATAACTCTTCTGGTCCCATTTCTTGGCCCCTTGAACCTGACACCAATTTTACCCTCCCCCTTTCACTGCAATCTCCTTTCTCATCAAGTCCGTCATTCACGTCGGACATCGATATTCTCGTCGATTTCGACCCCTTTCTATTCGGCAGTAGGACAATGGAGCAATCCTGGCAATCTCCGTCTTCGTGGTACAGTTCTTTCGTTGCTTTTGGACACGAGCCACCCCTGAGTCAACCTAATCGGCCTCCACCCTCTGTTGGAAACATCATGCTTTCCAACGCGATTGGGCGCACCACAGCCGCGATACCCTTTGTTCACGACTCGAACACTGCTGCTGAACTAGACTCCTTCTCAGGAGATATTATGCCTACTCTATCGTTAGTACGTCTTCAAATGCCTATGCAGCGAGACACTGATGCTGTCACACTCTCTTCCGATCGAGAAGACCGAGAAAAGAGCCCTCAGAGGTAATATCAGTGTCGACTGGCTAACTATGTAGCAGGGGAACTCGTAGGCTCAACACGGGGGCCTTGAGGCCTTTACCGTCCTACATCTGGTCCATAATGCATTTGGCTACAAAAAGGATGACCTGGAGCACCACAAATTGTACATACATTGACTCACCTTGCATCTGCTAACATGACTTGTAGACTGGACCCGCGTGGACAGTTTGCGAGTTATCATCCAAAAATACATTGATCAAGAGGCTCATTTCTCCAGCAATGTAGAGGAAATCGAGGAGGAGGAATTCGACACTTATTTCAACTTGGAGGTTAAGGAGACAGATTAACCTGAGGACGACACGATTAGGAAGAGTAAGAGTATATAATATATTATCTAAAGAATTTGCAATTAACTCCCCGCCGTCACAGAAATTCCGGACATCTCACAGTTACGAATCCGCCATTCTCTGCCGAGCTGGCCTCGAGACTAGACCAACCTAGCCCTGGAGCGCACAGACCCGTTGTATGACGCTCAATTGGAAATTTTCATCCCATCATATCACAATCCTCATCACCATTATCCAATAGTACCTCATGAAGAACAAGGTATGTTACAACCACGTTCCCAGTGAACCCAATTCTAGTCCGATCACTGCAAGGATTATTTGAACATTACCGGACGAGACAATTGGAAGCAGAAACGGAAGGACACAGCTTCGCCTTCGCATCTGATCTCGCGTCACCGCAACAGATCCGAATTCGAGAGTATGGGAGAGAAACGTAATTTGCTTCGGCCTGATCTTTATAGTCATGCCATTCATGAATTTTATCGGTTGGGTTGACTGCCAATGGCTAATACAGTCAAATATCAGATAGATAAGGTAAATCACCTGTGCGCAGCAGAATTGGCTTCCAATGCGTAGTTGAACCGAATTTATTCCGCTCGACCTCAGATGGTCCCTCTTCGAAGAAAATTGGAAGCCACGGCACTTAGCATTATCATTGTGAATTCAACAATGATATTTAAGCCGGATTAAATATGTTCGCAAACTGGGAAGCATGTATTTAGTACATAGCAACAGTCAAATATGTCTATAGGGATGAATTGAGCAAACTAGGAAATACGACTCATTAAGCCGTTTGAACCTAGATAAGGATAATAAATGCCTTTGTAAGCAATAATCTGCCACATCCATGCCACTGTCACTCTCATTGATGAAACCATGCTTACCAGAGCTCCGCTACCTGGGTTCTCAAAATTGACCATGAAAGCACTGCGCTCTGGTGCAAAAGGATGGATTGGGGCATAGACAATGCAATCTTGAGGGAGTCTAGAGAATCAATGACCATGCAAAACCACAGGTGCAAGGTACCTGACTAAAAGAACCGGCCTGGTCTCTTGGACCTTGGATAGAAGAATCACCCCGAGTCTCGGGGATCGAAGTGAATGGTGCAGTTCTAGCTGACGGAACCTGTAAATTATCCCTTCTCGATTCCTCTTCTTCTTCGAACCATAACTCGACGAACTTCTCTTCTCTCTTTTTGACCTCCTCCTCCGCCAGAGAACGAAGATCGGCAATGGGAACATCTGGATACATCTCGGCAAGTACATCCGTGGCGCTGTCCGAAACGATTGCAGTAACATCCCGAATGCTGGTATCTTCCGAAGATGGACGTGGAGATAAGGGTTGAGCGGCAAGAGGAGGAGAGGTAGAAGATGTCCGAATATCTTTAATCCATTCAACTTGCTGATGGGACTGATTGAGCTGTCCGGCCATTTCCTTGAAAACTCGGCTGCTGGTCAACTTTTCATGAGCTCGAAATGACGAGGCCGTAAATTTCTCGCAGTGAGTCAGGCCAAATTGTTCGCATCCCTTACATGCTTTGGCGACATCATCGAAGACACACTGGGCTAAAGTAAGTAAGATTTGGCTGGGGACATACCGTACCTGTTTTTTCCAAACTCTGCAACGTCGACATTTTAATGTACCTTTTCTCCCAGCAGGATTCTTTCCGGCAGGGACCTGTCGCTTCTGTTCGACTTTAGAAGTCTCGAATATTAAGGAATGCTGCGGGTTTGTGAATCTTTGGGAATCAGGGATTTTGGCGATATATTGGGGCTTGGGGTGTGAGCCGTAGAGTTGTGGAACAATGGGAGAGGGTCTGAAGGTGAGGGTCGGAGGAGGAGGATAGGTCGGCGCCGCAGGAAGGCTAGGTGGTGGAGGCAGTCTAGGTAGCCTTATGCTCTGGATACGTCTAAGAGGCTGTTCCGTATCAGAGGCGATATTTGCTGCACATTCCTTCTTAGCAATTGACATGACACATCGGTCAACTGCTTCAGCATTCGACGAGGGGGTGCATGTTGGGGTTTTATGGGCCATGAAAAAGCGCAAAACGGGCGCGGGGCTACAAGATATATGCAAAAAAGCGATCAAAGCGCGAAAGATGGTGCTCTGAAAGAGAGTCCAGATGTGTGATAGAGCGAAGCTAGAGCCAGGGTTGCGCTTTAGCTATCAAATAGGCGCAGCGCGAAAAGAAAGACGCGCAAGGCTAATTAATTATTACCCCAACTGCATCCCCAACAAAAGTTAAAACTCAAAAGGCTGAGCGCTGGCTGTGACTTTGGCTGTGTATAGGCGACCGAACAAATCATACATACTGTACGAATCTTTGCGCGCAAGCCACTCGCGCAGGTTTGACAGCCCGAAACGTTTCGGCAACCGGATCTGCGCCACCGGCCCACACAAAAAAAACTTTAAACTGCCTTTAATCACAATATTCGCCTGCACTGCTTTCAACCAGTTGATGAATGTATCATCACCCTGCAACAAAGGTTTCGAATCCGTCTTAAAGTTCTTCTACGCATCTTCTCTTTCAACTTTCCAAACTGCATTGAAATTACGTTACTGCCGCCATCTCAGTAATGTCGGACAATCCCCGGCCAGGTTTCAACAATGCATCGCAATTTCGCGATATCGGTGAACACCCCTTTATCGTTGCTACCCCAACGACAACGTTGAAAGTCCCGCGTAATGGGCCTAAAGGAAGATATCAGTGTGTGCGATGTCGCACCGGGAAACATGGATGGCTTGTGCGCCCCTATAATAACTTACACCTGAATTGGCAGCTGATGCTGTAGTGCGTTGAAGACGGTCGGGATCATTCTTTGGCCTGTTTTCAATGTGAAAAGGACGGTTTCAGTCCTAAACAATGTGGGCCCAAGACACTTCCTGGGCAGGGTTCAGTCCGACAAAAGAGAAGTGCAACATCCGCCGAGCTGCACGAAACCCAAGCCGAGTTAAAGCAAGCAAATTGCGAATTACAGCGCAAAGTAATAGTTTTGGAGGAAAAAATGGACAAAATGACTTCCAAGGTGGACCAATTGTTAGATGCACTGGCCGGCAGACCAACGGATAGAATGTATGTACATCTCCATACGCACCTAACTGCTAGGACTGCATCCTCAACAGGCGAAACCCCTCAATTTTTGGCGCTGTCAGACCTAACGGTACTTGGTACCCCCCTTGGGTCAGGGAACGATCTAGAACTCCCCCTCATCGATACTCCTGACTCAAGGCCCAGGGCATTCATTGAATCTAGTATCAATCCTGTTGCACCTCTTGCTCCTCTTGCAGGGCCTCTTTCATTAGATTATCCCTTTCCGGATTTCATGTTGAACGCCCCTTCATACTTTTCAGAACTGTCAATAGATCAGCCTCAGTCCAACTCTCAACTTGTTCCAATGACTACCGAACTTATCCCTCGTTCTCCGATGCCTTTATCCCCAATCCTTGGGACCTCAACTACGCTAATGAATATGGGGCGCCAGGCTCTGTCTCACTTTCTCGCCAAGAAAACAAGGCCTGATATGGTTCCAAGTCTCCTGAACTATCTGGGCCAGTACCCTTTTAGCGGAACTGCAACAGATATATGGGCAACAATGATAACTCCGTCGGCAACTCTTCTCTACAGACATTCGACTTGGCCATTATTGGCCTGGAAAGAACCCGGCAACATTGACGTTTATGCAATATTCAAGGTTCGTGGGGACGGAGCACCATGTAGTGTTCTTTTCCATTATGGAATAGATAAAGTCTGGAAAGATGCGCCCAGGGGAAGGAAAGGCTGGGAAGAAGAAGTCGTGGGGTGGGAGGTTGTCGATATCAAGGACATTGAGGAGTTGGTCATGGCGTCGTGGCATATAGCCAAAAGGGGTACTTCACCGACAGGAGGAAGACTTGAGAAGGAGAAACAGTCCGGAGACAGTCACGCTAAGAAGCGCGCAAGGTGAAGGTCCTAATCGTTTGAAGAGACTAATTCTTCTAGTAACAGATTGGAATTCAGCAACTCTGCGAAGGACGTTGTAGAGATGTTTTTACGTGAAAGAATCTGGAGGAGAGACTTTGAGGGGATTGCAACTGATTTGGAGACATTTAGTGAGAAAAGTACGGAAACCGTTTTGCTGTCGATTAAGCTGAATGACAGAGTTGAACAACACGATGAGCGCATATTATAAATACAACGGCGCCAGCAGTGGATAATCAGGACCGAGTTAAAGCGAGGGCGAGCTGTGCAGCTGATTTTCTTATAAGAGTAAATGTATAACTAGTATGTAGGCATCTGGGAACAAGCTGGGCTTAATGGGGGCTAGGGAACTATGGGACTTAACGGAATCGGTAGGTAGAACAATAAATAATTAACATCATATCAATTTGCCAAACTACTCCGAGTCTCGAGCAATGCAGAAAAAAATATTATCCCTTACTCAGTCCATCTAACCCTAACCCCCTATCCTCACTTCACCATCTCATTCATGCTAGTACATCATCAAGAACAAAATATATTTCCCTCACATTGGCGGTAAACCCAATTCAAAATATCGTTCGAGCACTGCGAGGATTATTTGAATATTGTATGTCAGGACAATTGGAATTCGGGTACTTTCATCTCTCATCTGACACTCTCTTCGCACAACCCCACAACCAATTCATACAAACATGCAGGTCCCAAACGAAGGACAAGATTTCTGCCGGACACTTGGAAAAACACCCTGCCCTTCTAGAAAGTCGCATCTGACGACAATTGAAAGGAATATCGGGACCGTGAAGAGTCGAGAACAGATTGAAATTGACCACAACAGAAACATGAAAATGCGACTTGTCAATACCATGAGTCGCGTCCAGATGGCTCGCAAATTGGCGTCTTGGAAGCAAAGCAACAACTCTATCCTCCTGCATGAACTTGTTTTTTCGGAGCTGCTTGATAATGAAAAACCTGCCTTATTCTTGGTTCAGTTTCTTGAACGGATATGCAGCCTACAAGTCAAACGAATACCACATTGTGAGATTAAATTTATTCGGGCGTATCATCCCCTCAATCTACATTGTCTAATGTTATTGTAGCTGTGTACGAATATCTCAATTCTTCCGACTTTTGGTATTTCCAGAAGCGTAACAATTTACCATCTCTCCAAAAGAAAGGATTGAAATTTACATCTCAGAGTCGACGGTGTCAGGCAATTCGAATGCGACGATATCGAAGACAGATGTGTGAAGGGTTAACATATTCATTGAGCGTATTCAAAATGAGATCCACGAAATGTATGTGTATCGCCCTCTACCGAAATACAAGTTTCTGGCCCTATTCCAGATGCGTTAACTCGGAAAGGCAGGGACAAGGTGGAAGATCTCATATCATAATCGGATTCGAAATTGTGGGAATACCAAACAATGGAAGAAATGAAGGAGAATTCAAAGAGGAATATTGCAAAAAAAACAATTGTCTATTCTTCATTCAATTGAATTATAATCTCCTAAACACCGATTTGAAAGCCTTAAATTTGAACAACCTCCTCATACTTACATCGCAACAACCACCACCCCACACAAAACCGCAACCAAGGCAAACCCAATCGCCCGCACCTCGTTCCTTCCAAGCGCAACTTTCCCCGCATCACTAGCAGCAGCAGCACTACTAGCAGCAGCAGTAGCACTAGTCAGCGCAACACTAGCACTTTCCTTTGCACTAGAAACAGCACTTCCACACCCCGTCAACGTAAGATTTGCAATGGAGGCAGATTGGATGACACTAGATGCTGATACGAGAGCGGAAGAAATGGACATGGAGAGAGATGTTGCGTTTACGTTGCCGCCTACTCCGCCTCCACCAGCGCCTTCGCCGCTGCCACCGGGGGCTTCTGTGGTTCCTTGGGAAAGAACGTAGGGGAGGAATGCTAGGAGGAGGATGTAGAAGAGATGCATTTTGAATCGGAGATAAGATGTCGAATTAGTGGGAGGGGATATGAGGAGACGAGTCGGTATGAGTTTGTGGGTTGATGGGTAGGAGGTGTCATTGTATTCTTATATCGAGGAGTGAGGTTGAAGACGTCATGGAGACGCGATGTTAATTCAAAGACAATGAATGCAATGCAATTGTTAGCGTGACGTTGGAAACTGAAGTAATTCACGCGCGGGCCGAACGGATCAATTTCTAAGGGCCCATCCCGTGCAAAAGCTTATTCGGTCACCTCTGCACTTTGATTCGACACAGATCGAAAATGCCGATCGCATTACACCACTCGTAGCGTCATGAACTCAGGAACCGATTTCATCACAAGATAAGTAGATTGTATGACC
>Ga0335075_10009812_pt1 | contig 14561 bp, 12 predicted proteins | sample Lox_Sample_24_FD_206723 | JGI IMG/M metagenome (GOLD analysis project Ga0335075, IMG submission 206723) | Soil microbial communities from Loxahatchee National Wildlife Refuge, Florida, United States - Lox_Sample_2.4 | ecosystem: Environmental > Terrestrial > Soil > Wetlands | place: USA...
AGCAACTCAGCGAACCGCGCTGGATCCTCGGGCGTGCCGCCTTCAGCGAGAAGTGCTGTGCCGTAGAGCAGTTCGGCAGTTTCAGCCACCTTGGAAAGCTCCTCAGCGTCGTCGGCGCGGTCTTTGTGCGCCTGCTGCAGGCCGATGACCAGTGGATGGTCCGGGTTGAGCTCCAACGTCCGCTTCTCGACCGGAACGTCCTGCCCGGAAGCCCGGTACATGCGCGCGAGCGTCGGGGTGATGCCGAAGGCATCGGTGATCAAGCAGGCCGGTGACTCCGTCAGCCGGGTGGACAACCGCACTTCCTTGACGTGCTCGCTCAACGTCTCCTTCAGCCAGGTCAGCAGGTCGGCGAAGTCCTTTTCCCGGTCCTTGCGCTCGGCCTCGTGGACCGCCTTCTCTTCCTCGGTGTCGAGGTCCACCTCGCCCTTGGCCACCGACTGCAGCGGTTTGCCGTCGAACTCGGTCACCGACCCCAGCCAGATCTCGTCGACGGCGTCGGTGAGCAGCAGCACCTCGTAACCCTTGGCCTTGAATGCTTCGAGGTGCGGTGAGTTGAGGATCTGCTCACGCGACTCGCCGGTGGCGTAGAAGACCTGCTGCTGGCCGTCCTTCATCCGTGCCGCGTACTCGGCGAGGGTGGTGAGTTCGTCGTCGCTGTGCGTCGAGGCGAACGAGGAGATCTGCAGCAACGTCTCCTGGTTGTCGAAGTCCCTCATCAGGCCTTCTTTGAGGACCTTGCCGAACTGGCCCCAGAACGTGCGGTAATCATCGGGCCGCTCGGACTGCAGATCCTTGATCGTCGAGAGGACCTTCTTGGTCAGGCGACGCCGGATCGCGTTGATCTGTCGGTCTTGTTGCAGGATCTCGCGGGACACGTTCAGCGACAGATCCTGTGCGTCGACGACGCCCTTGATGAAGCGCAGGTATCTGGGCATGAGCTGGTCGCAATCGCCCATGATGAAGACGCGCTTGACGTACAACTGGACACCGATGGCCGCGCCCGGTTCGTACAAGTCGAATGGGGCGTGGGACGGGATGAAGAGCAGGGCCTGGTACTCGAAGGTGCCCTCGGCCTTCATCGAGATGACCTCGAGCGGCTCGTCCCAGGCGTGCGCGATGTGTTTGTAGAACTCCTTGTACTCTTCGTCCGACACCTCGTCTTTGGGCCTGGCCCACAGCGCCTTCATCGAGTTGAGGGTCTCGGTTTCCAGGGTGACGGTCTCTTGGCCACCCTCTTCGGTGGCCGGGGCCGTCTTCTCGACCTCCATCCGGATCGGCCAGGCGATGAAGTCGGAGTACTTCTTGACCAGCGTCCTGATCTTCCACTCCGAGGTGTAGTCGTGAAGCGCGTCCTCGGCGTCTTCGGGCTTGAGGTGCAGGGTGACCGACGTTCCTTGCGGCGCATCCTCGACCGAGGCGATGGTGTAGGTGCCGTCGCCGCTGGACTCCCACTTGGTGGCCTCGCTCTCGCCGGCCTTATGCGTGAGCAGCTCGACCTTGTCGGCGACCATGAAGGTGGAGTAGAAGCCGATACCGAATTGACCGATCAGTTCTTCGGAGACAGCTTGGTTTTTCGCATCCCTGAGTTGTTGACGCAGCTCGGCGGTGCCTGACTTGGCCAGGGTGCCGATCAAATCGACGACCTCGGCGCGTGTCATGCCGATGCCGTTGTCGCGGACGGTGAGGGTGCGCGCGTCTTTGTCGGCCTCGATCTCGATGTGCAGGTCGGACGTGTCGACTTCCAGGTCTTTGTTTCGGAACGCCTCAATCCGCAGCTTGTCCAGTGCATCGGAGGCGTTCGAGATCAACTCCCGCAAAAATGAATCCTTGTCGGAGTAGACCGAATGGACCATTAGGTCCAGCAGTTGTCGCGCCTCGGCCTGAAACTCCAGCTGCTCGACGCCCGCAGTCATGACATCACCCTCCAGCCCCTGCACGCTCCGCCTACGAGATTCGCATTCGAGGGGCAGGTTACAGGATCGCTCCGCTGTCCTTGGCCTTGGCGATGTCATCCCAGTCGAAGCCGAGCTCGAGCAGAATCTCCTCGGTGTGCTGCCCGTGTTCGGGGGCGCGCGCTGGGCTGGGCGGTGTTTCATCGAACTGTACTGGCGCGGCGACTATTTCGTACTCGACGCCCTGGTCGTCGACATTGGTGATCAGGTAGCCGTTCGGTTTGCATTGCGGGTCGTTGAGCGTCTCACGTGGGGTGGCCAGCGGGGCCCATACCCCGGGTTCGTCGGCCAGCGCTTGCCGCCAATGCTCCAGATCGTGCTCGGCGAACTTGGCGCCGACCAGCGCGGTCGCTTCGGCGGCGTTGGCGACCAGATTCGACGACGGTACGAAGCGCTGGTCGGTGGCGAGCTCGGGCAACCCGATCCGCTGACAGAAGCCGGCCCAGAACTTGTCCGGCTGGAGGAACACCATCTGGATCCACCGATCGTCCTTCGTTTTATACCGGTTGACCAGGGGGTTCATCGCCAACCCCGGCGGCGCTCCCGGTATGCCATCGATATCGAAGAGGTCGGCGACCGAAATCGACGGCGCGATGCTCCACATCGCCTGCGCCAACAGCGACGAATCCACCACGGTCGGCTCGCCGGTGCGCTCCCGGTGGAACAATGCCGCGCAGACGCCGCCGGCCAGAGTGATTCCCGCCTGCAGGTCGCCGAAGGCCGGGCCCTGCACGGCGGGATTCTCCGTGCCGAACGGGGTGAGCGTGTAAGCGACCCCGCCACGAGCTAAATATGTGGCGGCGTCGAAGCCGCCCCGGTTGCGGTCGGGTCCCCGCACACCCAACCCCGTTCCGCGCGCGATGATTATGTTCGGGTTGAACGCGCGGATGTCTTCGACCGTCAGACGTGCTCGCTCCAGCGCCGCCGGGAGCCAGTTGGTGAGCAGTACATCGGCTTTCGCGAGCAGTCGGCCAAAGAGTTCCCGACCGGTCTCACTCTTGAGATCTAATGCGATGCTTCGCTTTCCGCGGTTGCTCAGCTCGAGGATGAAGTCGGTATCGGCACGTGCCGCCTGGCGGGTGAAACCTCCGACGACGAGCGCCCGGCCGGGATCACCGACGACGCTCTCGACCTTGATGACCTCTGCGCCCCAGTCGGCCAGGGCGACACCCGCAGCAGGCACATAGGTCCACGAAGCCAGCTCGACGATCCGGACGCCACTGAGCACGCCTGACATTTGTCGACTCTTTTCGGTGTCTTTTCTATTTTAAGTAGTATAGATACTATAGGTATTCGTCAGCCTGTACTGCAACGACGCAGCGTCGGTGGAAGAGATGCGATGGAGTCGAACGCTCGTCCGGTCCCGTGTCATGGCCGGGTCAGCGCCTCGTTAGGTCTTCCCGGCACTCGCGCGAAAAATCGTGAGCCCCAGTGTGGTTCGCCTTTACCAAATGCGTGCAGAAAGGACCGGCGATGGGCAGAGTGACGGGAAAGGTAGCGGTGGTCAGCGGCGCCGCGCGCGGTCAGGGCCGCTCTCATGCCCGAATGCTCGCCGCCGAGGGCGCCGACATCATTGCCGTGGACCTGTGCGAAGACATCGAAACCAACGAGTACCCGCTGGCCCGCCCCGAGGACCTCGACGAAACCGCGCGGCTCGTCGAGAAAGAGGGTCAGCGCGTTGTCACCGAGATCGCCGACGTTCGGGATCGTGCTGCCCTGTCCGCGGCGATCGACCGGGGCGTCACCGAGTTGGGGCATCTCGACATTGTGGTTGCCAATGCGGGAATCTGTCCGCTAACCGCGGGTCTGCCGCCGCAGGCCTTCGCCGACGCGGTGGACGTCGATCTGCTCGGTGTGATCAACCTCGTGCACACCAGCCTCAAACACCTGCAGGCCGGCGCGTCGATCATCGTGATCGGATCCAACGCGGCGTTCATGTCGTCGATGAACACCTCCGGCATCGACGGCGGCCCTGGCGGAGCGGGGTATGCCTTCGCGAAAATAGCTGCCGCGCACTACGTCAACGATTTTGCGCTGGCGCTGGCCAAGTTCTCCATCCGGATGAATGCAGTGCACCCGACGAACGTCAACACCGACATGCTGCACAGTGCGCCGATGTATCGGGCGTTTCGGCCCGACTTGAAGAACCCGACCCGCGAGGACGCCGAACCCGTTTTCCCACTTGTCCAGGCGATGCCGGTGCCTTATGTCGAACCCGAGGACATCAGTGAGGCCGTGCTCTTCCTCGCCTCCGACGCCGCGCGCTACATCACCGGCCAGCAGTTGCGAGTCGACGCCGGTGGCTTCCTCAAGGTGAAGCCATGGTCAGGTGGCTGAGGCTCAGTCAATCGAATTGCGGTGCAACGGAAATGGAGTGGGCGAATGCCTAAAGGAATCATCTACCTGGAAACGATGCCGGTGTCGCCGGACCGCGAGGCGGAATACCACAAGTGGTACAACGACACTCATCTGGCAGAAATCTGCTCAGTGGATGGCATCGTGTCCGCGCGCCGATTCGCGCCCTCCGACGGAACCGGCCCATTCATCGCGATCTATGAGCTTGACTGTGACGACCTCGACTCGGTGGTCCAACGGCTGGGAGAACTCGGTGCCAGCGGCAGGATGTCGTCGCTGGAACTGCTCAACATGGAGACACCGCCAATTCCCAAGGTCTATAAGCAGATCGGCTCCCACACAAAGTGACTCCCACAGCCGAGGTAGGTCCGGAGGTCCAAAAGCGCATCTATGCGCTGATGGTGCTGATGAAGGCGGCCGACGACCGGCTGTCGAAGGGGATCGGTACCGGCGAGTTCATCTGCGTGTACTGGCCCTCGCGCGGCCAGGAGGCGATCGCTGCCGCGATGGGTGTGTCGCTGCGAGCCGACGACCAGCTCGTCACGACCTACCGCGGGCTGCACGATCTGATCGGGAAAGGCGTCCCGCTGGAGGAGATCTACGGCGAGATGATGGGACGCACCGTCGGCGCCAGCCGGGGTAAGGGCGGCGCCATGCACATCGCCAAACCCGAGAAGGGCGTGATGCTTTCGACCGGGATCGTCGGAGCCGGCCTGCCGGTGGCGGTGGGTCTTGCGATGGCGGCCAGGCGCAAGGGCCTCGACCGCGTCACGGTGGTCAGCTTCGGCGACGGCGCCACCAACACCGGCTCATTCCACGAAGCGGCCAATATGGCTGCGCTGTGGGATCTGCCGATGGTCTTGGTGTGCCAGAACAATCTCTACGCCGAGATGACGCCGACCGCCGACACCATGAAGCTCGAGCAGGTCGCCGACCGGGCCGCCGGCTACGGCATGCCGGGCGTTCGCGTCGACGGCAACGACCCACTGGCCGTCACGGCCGTGCTCGACGAAGCGCTGCAGCGGGCACGGGGTGGCGGTGGCCCAACCTTCATCGAGTGCGTGACATTCCGTTTCCGCGGCCACTACTTCGGCGACCGAATGCCGTACATCCCCAAAGATCAGCTGGCCGCGGCGATGGCCGCCGATCCGGTGCCGAGGTTCCGCAATCACCTCGTCGATGCCGGCATCTGCGGTGCCAACGAGCTCGACAGCATCGAGAACGAGGCTGCAGCGACGGTGGAAACGGCATTGAAGACCGTGCTGAGCGCCGATTCCCCGTCCATCGACGAACTCGACCAAGACGTGTACGCAACCCCTCTCAAGCACCCGGTCTGAGGAAGTACTAGCGCATGCAAGAAAAAGAGATGACGATGCGCGAGGCGCTCAACCTCGCACTTGACGAGGCGCTGCAGGCGGACGACCGAGTGTTCCTGCTCGGAGAGGACATCGCCGATCCGGGCGCGTCCGGCCCGACCGCCGGGTTGTCGACGAAGTACGGCTATGACCGGGTGCTGGACACACCGATCTCAGAAGCCGCAATCGTCGGCGCGGCGATCGGTGCCGCCATCGACGGGCTGCTGCCGGTGGCCGAGATCATGATCATGGACTTCATCGGTATCGCCGCCGACCAGCTGATCAACAACGCCGCCAAACTGCGATTCATGACCGGCGGGCGCACCACCGCGCCGATCACCATCCGCACCCAGGTATACGCGGGTCTGGCCACCGGCGCGACGCATTCGCAAAGCCTCGAGGCGTGGTTCATGCACATCCCCGGGATGAAGGTGATCGTGCCCTCCACCCCACGCGACGGCAAAGGCTTACTGACTTCGGCGATTTTCGATCAGGATCCCTGCCTGTTCGTCGAGACGATCCGTCTGCAAGGCAAAAAGGGACCGGTCCCCGTCGAACCCGGCTTCTCAATTCCGCTCGGCCAGGCCGACATCAAGCGAACGGGCACCGACGTCAGCTTGATCGGCTACGGTCGCAGCGTGCACGAAGCCCTGGCGGCCGCGGCCATCTTGGCCGACCAGGGCGTGAGCGCGGAGGTCGTCGACCTGCGTACCCTCGTTCCCCTCGACGTGGAGACAATCGTCGAATCCGTTAGCCGTACCCGAAGAGCTGTGATCGTCCATGACGCAGTGCAATTCGCCGGACCAGGAGCGGAGATCGCCGCGATCCTGCAGTCCGAACTGTTCGGTGAACTGGTCGCACCCATCGAGCGGGTAGGCGCCAGGTTCGTCCCCAACCCGGCTGCGGCCGCGCTCGAGGCGCAAGTCTACCCGGCCGCGGCAGGCATTGCCGAAGCCGCACAGCGCACCCTGCAGAGGACTAAAGTCCATGGGTAACTTCGTTATTCGCATACCACGGGTGTCGGTAGCCGTCGCCGAAGCCGAGCTGACCGACTTTCTGGTCGATGCCGGGCAGCACGTCGAGGAGGGCACACCGATCTACGTGATCGCCACCGAGAAAGCGGAACAGGAAATCGAAGCCGGAGCCTCGGGCACCGTGCAATGGACAGGCCAGATCGGCACTACCTACGACATCGGCGCCGAAATCGGCGTTATCACACCTAGCGACGATGCGAGCCGTGAGCGGCCCGAGGAGGAGCTAGGTAATCGAGCTAGAGCATAGGAGAAGATATGGATTGCAACGAAACTCGTGAACGAATCATCTACGAGAAGACCGGCGCGATCGCCCGGGTCACTCTGAACTGGCCAGAGAAGGCGAACGCTCAGGACCAGAAGCTCGTGGAGGAGATGGACGCGGCGCTGGCGGACGCGGACCGCGATTTCGACATCAAGGTGCTGATCCTTAAGGCCAACGGCAAGGGCTTCTGTTCGGGACATGCCATCGGCAACAACGCAGTCGACTACCCGGAGTTCGTCGAAGGCTTCAAAGCCATGGGCACGCCGTGGAAACCGCAGACCGACCTGTTCGTCAAGCCGGTCCTGAACCTGTGGGAATTCTCCAAACCGACGATCGCCCAGGTCCACGGTTACTGCGTCGGCGGCGGCACCCACTACGGGTTGACCACCGACATCGTCATTGCATCCGAGGACGCCTACTTCTCCTACCCGCCCCTACAAGGCTTCGGCATGCCTTCGGGGGAGTGCTCGATTGAACCGTGGGTCTTCATGAACTGGCGGCGCGCGGCCTACTACCTGTATTTGAATGAGGTTATCGACGCGCAGAGGGCACTGGCAGTGGGTCTGGTCAACGAAGTGGTCCCGCGCGATCAACTTGACGCGCGCGTCGGGGCGATTGCCCGCCACATCTCCCAGGCTCCGCTCACCACGCTGCTGGCCACTAAGGCCAACCTCAAACGGGCCTGGGAGCTGATGGGCATGCGGGTGCATTGGCAGAGCTCCAATGATCTGGTGGCCCTTGCGTCGGTCAGCGCCGATGTGCAAGCCCTAGTCCAGCAAGTACTGCAGGGCAAGATCAAGCCGACGGAGATGGCGCGCCGGCAGGCGGCGGCGGCCGAGTCTGCCGACGGCGCAGCAGCGACGTGAGGCGGTAGGGGCGCGGCAGTGAACCGGGAATGAACCTAGCCGACTTTGCGATCAGCGCCGGCCAGGCGCCGGCTTTGATCATGTCCGACGGCGACACGATCTCGTTCGGCGAACTGTATGCCAAAAGCCAACGGGTCGCCGCGGCACTGCATCGCGCCGGGTTGCGCCGCGGCGAGGGCGTGGCCCTGGTTCTGCCGAACCGGTCCGAGTTCTTCGAAATCACTTGGGGATGCCAGCTTTCCGGGCTCTACTACACCGCCGTAAACACCCACTTCACTCCCGACGAAGTCGCCTACGTCATCGACGACTCCGACGCGAAGGCGGTGTTCATCGACGCGTCGATGGGCGATCTGGCAGCCCATCTCCGCAGTGCCGATACTGCCGTCGACGTCCACATCGCTGTCGGCGGCAATCTTGCAGGCTGGCAATGCTACGACGACGCCGTGGCGACGGCCGGTGACGCGCCGCCGATGTCGGACGGGTCGGAGATGCTGTACTCGTCGGGTACCACCGGACGGCCCAAGGCCGTTCGCCGGGCGCTGCCGACCGACGGCAACGGCTCGTGGGCCCAATCGGTCCTGGAAATGGCGCTGATCCACAAATACGGCATGAGCCCTGCCAGCGTGTACCTGTCGCCGGCCCCGCTGTACCACGCCGCCGGGGTGAACTACACGATGGCCGTCAACCGTGTTGGCGCCGCGGCGATCATCATGCGCAAGTTCGACGCGGAAGCCGTGCTGCGCTTGATCGAAACCCACCGCGTCACCCACGCGCAGTTCGTGCCGACGATGTTCGTGCGGATGCTCAAGCTGCCGAAGGCCGTTCGTGAGAAATACGACGTCTCGAGCCTCAAGTGCGTGATCCATGCAGCCGCCCCTTGCCCGGTGGACGTCAAGCATCAGATGATGAAGTGGTTCGGACCGATCATCCACGAATATTACGGAGGTACCGAGGGATTCGCCGGGACGACGATCGGGCCTTTAGCGTGGCTCGCTCACCCCGGCTCGGTGGGAATTCCGATGGCGCCGGTGCACGTGGTCGGGGAAGACGGGCAGGAGCTTCCGGTCGGGGAGTCCGGTGAGCTTTACTTCGAAGGTGGACCCGATTTCGAATACTTCAAGGATCCCGCCAAGACCGCATCGGTGTACAACGATCGCGGGTGGCGCTCCCTGGGCGACATGGGTTACGTCGACGACGACGGGTACCTCTACCTCACCGATCGATCGACGTTCATGATCGTCTCCGGCGGAGTGAACATCTACCCCCAGGAGGCGGAGAACCTGCTGGTGATGCATCCCAAACTCGTCGACGCGGCGGTCTTTGGCGTTCCCAACGACGAGTTCGGTGAGGAGGTCAAGGCTGTCGTGCAACCGGTTGACGGTGTCACGCCCGGGCCTGAACTCGAGGCCGAGCTGATCGAATACTGCCGAGCCCACCTGGCCGGCTACAAGTGTCCACGCACAGTCGAATTCGACCCGGAACTGCCGAGGGACCCAAACGGAAAGCTCTACAAGAGGCGCATCCGCGAACGCTACTGGCAAGGGCGGGTATCACGGATCGTATGAGACACAAGGGACAGTGAGATGGCCAACCCGACAACCACTGCGCGCATCGATGCGAACTGGCAACCGCTGCCGGTGCCGTGGGCGGTCCAGACCGCCAATCGGATCCCCAAGCAGCGCTACTACGACCCGGACTTCTACGCGATGGAAGCCGAGTTGTTCTGGCCGCGGGTGTGGCAGATGGCGTGCCGGCTCGAGGAGATCCCCAAGCCGGGTGATTTCGTGGAATACGAGATTCTCGACGAGTCGATCATCGTGGTACGAGTCGACAGTGAAAATGTGCGGGCATACTACAACGCGTGCCGCCATCGTGGGGTAAAGCTGGTGGAAGGCAACGGGAATCGGCGTACCTTCGTCTGCCCGTTCCACGGCTGGTGTTGGGGCATCGACGGCCACAACACCTTTGTGTTGCGACCTGAGGTGTTCGCCGAGGAGAACATCAACCCGGACGACCTGCAACTCGTCTCGGTAAGGTGCGAGCTCTGGGGCGGATGCGCCTGGATCAACCTCGACGACAACGCCCCGCCGTTACGCGACTGCCAGGAGCCGTTCGCGTCGATCTACGACGCCTGGAAGGTGGAATCACTTCGTGTCGAATGGTGGCAATCGTGTCGACTGCCGGTGAATTGGAAGCTGGCGACGGCAGCGTTCATGGAGGGCTACCACGTCCCGCAGACCCATCCGCAGTTGCTCCCGTCGGCGCAGACCGGCAGTCCGCCGGGAGCGGTGCATCCCGTCGTCGCAAGCAGCCTGTACTTCATGCGGACCCTGGGCGACGGCATGGGAGGCATGACCCATGAGAACGACATCCGCATCGCCGAGGGATTGCAGGCCATCCAGCTGCCCTCCGATCCGGCCGAGGCTATGACTGCTTGGCGCGCCGCTCTCAACGATGCCGTCGTCGGTTGGCATCGGGCGCGCGGCAGCGCGATGCCCGACCTCAACGACCTCATTCGCCGCGGAATCACCGACGCGATCGGGTTCTGCTTTCCGCACCACTTCATCCTGCCCACCTACAGCAGCGCCTCGTCGTATCGGATCCGTCCGCTGGGGCCCGAGGAAACCCTGTTCGAGATCTGGTCGCTGACCCGGATGCCCTCAGATCTGTCTGCGGGAAAGCCGGCGCCACCGGAGCCGATGGCGCCGGACGACCCGGGTTGGCCACCGATCCCCGCTCAAGACTTCTCCAACTTACCGCGCCAACAAAAAGGCCTGCATGCACGCGGATTCGAATACATGCGGCTGTCGGACCAGATCGAAGGACTGATCTCGAACTTCGAACGCGTGGTCGACGGCTTCCTGGCCGGATTGCCGTATGACACCTTGGTACCGGCGATCCAGAAGACCAACACCACCATCGACGTGCCGATCGTCGATCTCGGACTCAGCTCGGAGGGGCGATGACCACCCAATGGGACCACTCCGTCGACCTGCTCATCGCGGGAAGCGGCGGAGGTGGGATGGCTGCGGCCCTGGCAGCGCTCGACTCCGGGATCGAGCCGCTGATCGTCGAAAAGCAAGGGCTGGTCGGCGGTTCCACCGGACTGTCCGGTGGCATGGTATGGCTGCCGAACAACCCGTTGATGCGCGCCGACGGCATCCCGGACTCGCATGAGGACGGTCTAGCGTACTTCGACGACGTCGTTGGCGACATCGGCGAGCCCTCATCGCCGGCACGCCGCGAGATGTTCCTTAACGCGGGCTTTGAGATGATCAATTTCCTGATGCGCAAGGGCGTTCGGCTCGTGCGGTGCCCGGGCTGGAGCGACTACTACCCAAATCATAAGGGCGGCAACGAAGCTGGCCGCGCGATTGAAGGCATCCCGTACGACGCGTCAGGACTGGGTAACTGGAGCGACAAGGTCCAGCCGTCGATGGCCAAGAGCTACGGCGGGTTCGTCCTCAAGACGAATGAGCTACGCGCGGTGCAGTACTTCAATCGGTCGCCGCGGGCCTTCGCCGTGGCCATGCGGGTGTTCGCGCGTAGCAGGGCTGCCAAGCTGCGTGGTCGAGAGCTGCTCACCAACGGTGCTTCGCTCATCGGCCAGATGCTCAAGGCTCTGATCGACCTGCGTGGCGACCCGCCGATCTGGACCGAGGCCGCGCTACAGGATCTGGTCGTCGACGACGGTCGTGTCGTAGGCGCGCGCGTTACCCACACCGGCGCATCGCTGAATATCGAAGCGCGCAAAGGTGTTTTGCTCGCTGCCGGCGGATTCAGCCGTAATGCGGAAATGCGCCGCCGCTACGGCGGCCATCAGCCGAATGATGGGCGGTGGTCGATCGCCAACGCCGGCGACACCGGCGAGGTGCTCCAGACGGCGATGCGGCTCGGAGCGAAAACCGATCTGATGGACGAGGCCTGGTGGCTGCCATCGATTTTCATAGCCGACGGAGGTGACGCCGCCAAGGCACTTGGCAGCGGCCGGCAGCGGCCCGGCGCGATCTACGTCGACGGCACCGGGAGGCGGTTCTGCAACGAGTCGAACTCATACGTCGAGGTGGGCAAGGCGATGTACGCGAACAAGGCGGTGCCGTGCTGGATGGTCTTCGACGAGGGCTACATACGCAGGTACGTCTCGGGAGCCAACCCGTTCAAGAAACGCAGCCTCCCCGAAGAACTGATCGAGCGGGGCGCGGTCTTGCGAGGTAACACCATCGCCGATCTCGCGCGCCAAATGGAAGTCCCAGCCGACGCGTTGGAGCAGACGGTCGAGCGCTTCAATGGTTTTGCGGCCAAGGGCCTCGACCCGGACTTCGGTCGCGGCCAGTCGGCGTACAACGATTGCCTTGGTGATCCTGGGTACCGCACGAACGCTGCGCTCGGGCCGCTCGATAAGGCACCGTACTACGCCACCAGGGTTGTCCCCGCCGATGTCGGCACGTGTGGTGGGTTGGTCGCCAACGAGTACGCGCAGGTCCTCGACGAGAACGACCGCGTCATCGACGGGCTGTACGCGACGGGCAATATCACCGCGACGGTGATGGGCCGAAACTACCTGGGGGCGGGCGGGAGCATCGCCTACACGATGGTGTTCGGCTACGTCGCCGCGCGGCACGCTGCAGGACGCAGGCTAGCAGGTGAGAGGGTCGGCGAGAAGAGCCGTTAGTCGCCTGCCGGCTCCGATTCGTCGCGGTCCACGAAATCCCGTGGCTTCAAGCCGGATTGCTTCAGTTGGGCGCGGCGGGCCTGAACGTCTGATGCCGCGCCGACCATGTTGGTCAAGATGTGGCTGACCTGGAGATGCACCCGCATTCCCATCAACTCATAGGCGCGTTTGACGTTGTTCTTCACCGCCATCAACGTGGTCAACGGGATCTGGGCGATCTTGCGCGCCATTTCTTCGACGACGTCCTCGAGATCCTCGCGGGGGACCACCTTGTTTAGCAGCCCCCAATCAAGCGCTTCGGATGCGGACAGCGTCGGCGCCAGCAGCAGCCAATCCATGGTGCGATGCCAGTTCATCAGCAGCCAGGGCTCGATCATGGTGTGCCCGCCGGGCTCGCCGAGGCTCTGGGCAAGCGGCATTTGGAAATACGCGTCTTCGGACGCCACGCAGAAGTCGGTCAGCAGACCCAGATAGATCCCGCCGCCCATGCAATAGCCGTGAATCTGCGAGATCGTCGGCTTCGGAAACTCCCACAGGTACAGCGTCGGCCACAAGAACAGGTCGGCGGTGCCCTTGTAGAGATCCTCGAAGGTGTCCCCGAAGTCCGGATAAGGGTTCTCGTCCGGACCCCAGCGGGCCACGTGCCCGCCGCAGAAGCCATTGCCGTTGGCCTTGATGATCACCACTTTGATCTCGCGGTCGCGGTCGGCCTCGTGCAGACAGTCGTCGACTTCGGCCACCAGCGTCGCGTCTTTGGTGTTGGCCTTGTCGACGCGGTTGAGGATGATCCGCGCAATCGGCGGGTCACGTTGGTAGATCACCGCTTCGAGGGTCCGCTCGTCCATGTCGGTGACATTACCGGACACCGCTGTAACGGAATTTGTTTAAAGGTTGCGCGATGTTCGCGGTAGGAGTGGAGTGTATTCAGGGTGCTCGGCGCTCCTATACGCCAATGTGGGAGGACGGCCACAGCCCAGATCGTGATAACGAATGGAGCTCTTATGACGACTCCGTTAGACCGAGCGGCGCATCTGGAGCTGGTGGCGCGCCTCAAGTCTTCCTACCCCGAACTCCCAGACGCGCCCACGCCCGATCTCATTGATCACGAGCGATTCATGGCCTACACCAAGACCCCGCATGATGTCGGTGGTGAGCCGGACGCCCCGATGGAATTCGAGAACAAGCAGTACGAGATGTGGGAAGAAAACACCTACGTCATGTGTGAGGTTCTCGGCTGGCGTGGGATCTGGTTGTCCGAGGAACGACGCCGGATGGGCAACGTCGACCTGGGCCGAACCATCTACCTCGGCCTGCCCTACTACGGGCGGTGGCTGCTGGCCGTCGCGCGCGTACTTGCCGAAAAACACCACATCGGCCTGAGTGAATTGGCCGAACGCATGGCCGAGGTCAAGGGACGGTATGCGGGCGGACTGCGGGGAACGCCCTTGGAGGCCAAGCCCAAGTCCGAAGGTGACCCTTCCACGGTTAAGCGCAACCGGCACCACATACACGCGGTCGGCAAGGGCGACCCGCAGGTGTTTGCCGGGCAAGCCGGCGAGCCGAAGTTCAACGTCGGCGACAGGGTTGTGGTCCGAGAGCTTCCCGTGCTGCTCTACACCCGCACCCAAGAATACGTGCGTGGCGCGACGGGGGAGATCGCGGTTGTCTCCTACGAAAGCCCTGCCGCCGAGGACGAAACCTGGGATGGCCCCGACTTGAAACCCGAATGGTTCTACATCGTGCGATTCAAGCTTTCTGAGTTGTGGCACGGCTACACCGGCCCCGGCAATGACACCCTGCAGACCGAGATCCCGGAGCGGTGGCTCGTGACGGCGGGCTGACTGCGCCCGAGTCGAGCCGTTGTTCAACTGACCTCATCCTGAAAGGACTCCAGCAATGACCGCTGACGATCATGACCACGAACGCACCGCCGCGCCCATGGTGGACGAGATCACCGATTTCGAAGTCTTGGAGATCGCGCTTCGCGAGTTGTGCATCGAAAAAGGCATTTTCACCGCTGAGGAGCACCGCCACTTCACCGAGTTCGCTGAACAGATCGGTC
>Ga0335075_10009813_pt1 | contig 14561 bp, 13 predicted proteins | sample Lox_Sample_24_FD_206723 | JGI IMG/M metagenome (GOLD analysis project Ga0335075, IMG submission 206723) | Soil microbial communities from Loxahatchee National Wildlife Refuge, Florida, United States - Lox_Sample_2.4 | ecosystem: Environmental > Terrestrial > Soil > Wetlands | place: USA...
CGCGGCGTGGTGTTCGACGAACAGCGGACCCACATCGCCGCCACCCTCGGCGCTCTTGCCCAGCATGTCCGGTTGATGATGCAGCAATCCGCCGTGGCGCTCGACCTCGAGGTGAGCGAGACGAAGGGAGAACGCTGGCCGGCGATCCGGCAGTCGCAGGAGATCACAGCACTCTTGCGCCGGCTCGAGGACCGTTTGCCCGAGATCGAGGACGCGTTCCTGGTCGATCCCAGCGGAATCGTCTCCGCCGCCAGCGGCAGCGACGTGCTGGTCGGAGCCGATTTACGGGACAGCGACTTTTTCCGCTTGGCGCGTGCGGATCCCACGGCGCTCGTGGTCAGTTCGCTCATCGCCCCCGCTCCCGGCCGGGCGCAGGCGCCGACTTTCGTCATCAGCCGCGCCCTCGTGACCGATGGACGGTTCGATGGCGTGGCGGTCATCTCCGTCTGGTCGGCCTATTTCCGCAACTTGTTCGAGCCGATCCTGGACATCCAGCACGCCGCCGCTGCGACGCTGCTGCGCACCGACGGGACCGAATTGTTCCGCTATCCCTATTTCCCCGGCGACGGGTCAGCCCCGGACAGCGCAGCGATAGCGCGGGCGGCAACAGGGCCGGGGGTGCGAATGTTCACCGCGCTCTCGGGCAGCGACGGGCGCGAGAAGATCGGCGCCGCCGAGACGATCCCGGGCTGGGGCCTGACCGTCGCGTATTGGCTCGACAAGCAGCAGATCGTTGACCAATGGTACGCTGACGTCTCGTTCTTCATGGTCATCGCCGCTGTCAGTGCCCTCGTGCTGTTGTTCACCACCTGGCGCGCGCTCCTCGCTGAGGAGCGCCGCCGCCGCGCCGAGACGGCCCTGCTGCAAGCCGGAAAGATGGAGGCGCTGGGCCGGCTGACCGGCGGCGTGGCGCATGATTTCAACAACCTGCTCGCCGCCATCCTCGGCTCCATCGCGCTGCTGCGGCCCCGCGTCACCGAGCCGGGCGACCAGCGACAGCTCGCAATCGCCGAGCGCGCGGCCCAGCGTGGCGCCAAGCTGATCGCGCAGATGCTGGCCTTCGCACGCAACAGCCCGGTCACGCCGGTTGCGGTCGACGTCAACGCGCTGGTGCAAGATGCCGAAGAGCTGGTGCGCCGTACCGGCGGCCCAATCGTGCAGCTACGACATGACCTGCAGCCCGGGCTTTGGTGGGCGCTGGCTGATCCGGTGCAACTCGAACTCAGCCTGTTGAACTTGGTCGCCAATGCGCGCGATGCCATGCCGAAGGGCGGCGAGATCACCATACGCACGCGAAACCTCTCGGCACGGGACGTCCGATCCCCCCGGCTCCCCGAACGCGACTACGTGATACTTGAGGTGAAAGATACCGGCCGTGGCATGTCGGAAGACGAGCGCCAAAGCGCCTTCGAGCCGTTCTTCACCACCAAGCCGCGAGGCAAGGGAACCGGGCTTGGTCTGTCGATGGTGTATGGCTTCGCCCGGCAGCTCGGCGGTACCGTCGAGATCCGAAGCCGCCCCGGGGCTACCACGGTGAGCCTCTTCCTGCCGCGCACGGCCTCCCCGACGGACCAGGAGCTTGGTCTGCCTCGCTTGGCGTTGGTAGAGTGTGATGGGGGACCTTGATCCAGCACTCTAACGTCATGGCTGGCCATCTTGTGCCTGCCGTGGCACGTCAGCGCGAACCGTCGGGAGATCGCGGCAGGTTGGGCGGTGCTCCGTGCGGAGCCCCTCTCGCTTGTCCGCCGGCAACCCGCCGGGCAGCATGGAGGCATGCGACTTCGCCATCCGACGATTCGGCCCCGCAGTGATCGCCTCCACTTTTACTTCGACGGAACCCGCATCCCGGCACTCGCCGGCGAGACCGTAGCGGCGGCGCTGTCGGCCGCCGGCATCCTGGTCTACCGCCGCACCGCGACCGGCGCGCCACGCGGCCTGCACTGCGGGATGGGCGCCTGCTACGATTGCGTGGTGACGGTGGATGGCCGCATCGGCCAGCGCGCCTGCATGACCAGGGTCACCGATGGCATGACGGTGACGGGCGCGCCGCCGCAACAGCCTGCGCCGCTGGCTCCCCCGCCCGAGGCCGCCGGGGCCGCGGATCGAGCCTGCGATATACTCGTGGTCGGCGCGGGGCCGGCCGGCCTCTCCGCCGCCATAGCCGCCGCCGAGGCCGGTGCTTCCGTTTTAGTGCTGGACGAGCGGTCGGCCACAGGCGGGCAATACGCCAAGGCGCTCGCCGCCAGCCATGCAGACGCCGCCCCCGACCCGCAGTTCCGCCTGGGGACGGACCTGCGGCGCCGGGCTGAAGCAGCCGGCGCGCAAATTGAAACGGATGCGCTCGCTTGGGGTGTCTTCGGCCCCTCCGAGATCGCGGCCTTGGTGCGCGGTCGCGCAGTGACCTTCCACCCGCGTCGATTGATCCTGGCCACGGGTGCGCACGAGCGCCCGGTGCCGTTGCCCGGCTGGACCCTCCCCGGGGTGATGACCACCGGGTCGTTGCAAACGCTGGTCCGCACGCAGCGCGTCTGCCCCTGCGAGCGGGTGCTGATCGCCGGTACAGGCCCGCTCAACCTGCAATTGGCCTGCGAGCTGCTGGCCGCCGGACTGAAGCCCGTCGCAATCGTCGAGGCTGCCAGCCGCCCCGGGCAGGCCGGCTGGCGTCTCCTCTGGCGGATGTTTCGCTCTGCGCCCGACCTGCTGCGGGAAGGGATCGGGATGACCATCCGGCTGCGGCGCGCTGGCGTGCCCATCCTGTGGTCATCGCAGGTCACGGCGCTGGAAGGCGAGGGGCGCGTGCAGCGCGTCCGCCTCGGCGAACAGACGATCGAGGTGGATGTCGTCGCCCTCAATCTCGGCTTCCAGCCGGAGGTCGGGCTGGCACGGGCGCTCAGCCTGCCGCACCGCTTCGTCGATATCGGCGCCGGCCATCTGGCGACCGAGACGGACGCCGACGGGAGGACCGCATTGGCCGATGTCTTCGCCGTTGGGGATGGGGCAAGCCTCGGTGGGGCCCGCGTCGCCATGGCGCGTGGGCGGCTTGCCGGACTGTCGGCGGCACGGGATCTCGGGCTGGCCGCACCTGACGAGCCGGCCACGAGAGCCGCGCTGAGGCGTGCGCTGGCCTTCCAGGATGCGCTCTGGACGCTGTTCCGTCCGCCACCTTTCGATCCCGGTTCCATTCCGGACGATACTATCGTGTGCCGGTGTGAGGAGGTGACGGCCGGCCGCATCCGCACGGAACTCGCCGGCGGGCTGGCCTCGCTGCCAGCGGTGAAGAAGGCGACACGGGCCGGCATGGGCCGCTGCCAGGGCAGGTTCTGCGCCGCAACTGTGGCTCGCCTCTGCCCCGCGTTGCCGGATGACTTCGCCTTCGCTGCGCCGCGTGCGCCGGTGCGCCCGGTGCCGGCCGCCTCGCTGACGTTCGAGGCGCCGGAGTTCGAAGCGCCGCTGCTGACCGCGCCGCCCCCGCCCGTCCGGCTGCATAGCCTCGAGCTACGGCCCGCCGAAATTCGGCACTGCGACGTGCTGGTGATCGGCGGCGGCCTCGCCGGCCTGTGCTCGGCGTTGTTTCTGGCCAGAGCCGGCGCCGATGTGGTCTTGGCTGAGCGCGACGAGGCCGGCATGGCCGCCAGCACCGCCAATGCCGGCAGCCTGCATGTGCAGCTTCTTTCGTACGATTTCGACGACGCCACGCCCGAGGACGGCGGCCCCGCTGCGCACACTCTGCCGCTCGGCCCACGCAGCATCGCGCTGTGGAAAGAGATCGCGGCTGTGTCGGGCGAAGACCTCGGCATCCGCACCGAGGGCGGGCTGATGCTGGCCGAGAGTGCCGCGGATCTCGATTGGTTGCGACGGAAATCGGCAATGGAGCGGCGCTGGGGGATCGAAAGTCACGTGTTGGGTGCCAACGAGCTGCGCTCGCTCGCACCCGCGTTGTCCGACCGCATGGTCGGCGCCGATTTCGTCCCCGCCGAGGGCTATGGCGACCCGTTGCGCGGCACGATGGCGGTGCTACGTCTGGCGCAACGTGCCGGCGCCCGCGTGCTGCGAGGCGCCGAGGTCACGAGTCTGGCCCGCGAGGGCGCGCGCTGGCGGGTAGAGACAACCAAAGGCGCGGTTCTGGCCGGTCGCGTGGTGAATGCTGCCGGGCCCGCGGCGGGCTTGATCGGGCGCATGGTGGGGCTTGAGCTGCCGGTGAGCGGCACCATCCAGCAGGTGATCGTGACCGAGCCGGCCCCGCCGCTGACCCACCATCTGATCGCGCTCGCCCATCGGCATCTGTCATTGAAGCAGCAGGCGAGCGGCGGGTTCCTGATCGGCGGCGGCTGGTTCGGGGACTTCGATCCCGAGACCGGGCGAAGCCGCAACCTGCGGCGTAGTATCGAAGGCAACCTGTTCGTTTGCGGCCGCGTGTTGCCCGCGCTGGCCGGACTGCATTGGGTGCGGAGTTGGACCGGCATCAATTCGTCGATCGACCGCGCGCCGATCCTGGGCGAGGTGCCTGGTGTGCCGGGCTTCTTCAACGCCGTCAGTGCCAACGGCTACACGCTCGGGCCGATCATCGGCCGGCTGACGGCCGATGCTTTGTGGCACGGGGAACGGGTCGATCCGCGCTATACGCTGGCACGGTTTGGCTGAGTTTCGTTGCGCGTCGCCACAGCTCCATCAGCTTGCCTCGCCGAACGAGATTTTCGACACGAAGGGCACGAAGGCGGGAAGGTCACGAAGGTGGCTTCACGATGCGCTGAACACTTCGACGGCATCCGCAGGGGCCCGAACGATCTGAGGTTCAGCCGCGATGAAGAAAGCTCAACGGCGCGAAGGTCCTGCGACATGATCTGGCGTGGCGCGCTTGCTGGTAGCTGAACCATTCAGCAGTTCCCTATTGTCGAGGGACCGACCTATCGTTGGCGGAAGCGGGCAGCGAGCGCAGCGTTGGCGTTACCGATGTCGAATTCTTCCGGATTGAACCCTTCGCCAAGCCACTCGAGCGATTCGGCGTGTTCGGGATGGGCGGGATCGGCGAGAATTTCGAGCAGGCGTTCATAACCTGGGGTGCCGCCACAGTCGTCCGGGGGGCAATTGCGTTTGCCGGCAATGCAGACCGGATAAGGTTTTTCGTCAGGACGCAACTTGCTCTTCTCGAGCACAATGAGATGTTCCCAGTCGTCGCCGAAATCGTAAGTGTAGCTGAACCGGTCGGCCCCGGATTTCACCAGGTCGTTCAGTGTCAGGCCGGTCTCATCGTCGACGTCGTCCACGATGCCGCGAGGGCCAAATCGCTGGCCATCAACCCCGAAGACATGCAGATGCGAGTTGTCCCATCCCATGACGGCTTGGATCGAGTGATGCAGGTCCTCGAGAGTCATCGTTCCGGGCACGAGAATGCGGCGCCAGACCGGCGGTCGCGTATAGCGCAGCGTCACCTTCAGGCTGACAACGCCAGCACCGGAAGGTCCGTTCGGCTCGCTGGTCTTGGCCATCAGGCTGCTTTTGCCAACTCTACGCCGCATGCGTCGAAAGCAGAGAACAGCTTCGCCTGCTGCTCGGCGGTCAGTTGCAGATGCGGCGGACGGACCACCTGCCAGCCGACATCGCCGGTACTGCGGGCCACAAGCGCCTTGAGCCCGGGGATCAGCGGCACCGAGGTCACCGCCCGACGCGTCGCTGTCAGCTTGAGCTGTAACTGTTCGCCCGCCGCCGTGTTCCAGCCGGCATAGACGCGGGCGCCGACCGTGCAATTCACGTTGGACGCGGCGGTAATGCAGCCGGCTGCACCCGCTTTCAATAGCGACAGCAGCAGGCTGTCGTCGCCGACGTACACCTCGAACCCGTCCTTGGCGTAGTGCTCGACATAGGCGCGGCTGTTGGCCGGATCGCCGCTGCTGTCCTTGACGCCCTTTACCACGCCGGGGAACGCCTTAAGCAATCGACCGATCAGCTCCACGCTGAAGCCGACCACCGCCTGCTGGGGAAAGTGATAGAGATAGATCTTGATTTCGCCGCCGATGCGCTGAACGACTTCGCTGAAATAGGCGAACAGGCCGTCATCGGACGGGTTCTTGTAATAGAAGGGCGGCAGCAACAGCGCCCCGCGGCAGCCCAGCGCGGTGGCCTGGCGGGTCAGATTCACGGTGTCGGTCAGCGCCGTCGTGCCGGTCCCTGGCAGCAGCTTCGCCGGTGGTATGCCGCGCGCGACCAGCGTCTCGAGTAACGCCATGCGCTCGGTGATGCCGAGGCTGTTCGCCTCCCCTGTTGTGCCGAGCACGGCGAGCCCGTTGCAGCCGTTCGCCAGCAGCCAATGGCAATGCGTCGCCATCCGGTCGGGATCCGGCGACAGATCAGGGTTCATCGGCGTCAGCACGGCGGCGTTGATGCCGCCGAACAGGGCATCCTGCATCATTCGGGCTTCTCCTTCACCGGCCGGCGCGGGCGTGGCATCCGGCCGGGCCAATCGACGATATAGTGTTCGAACCGCCCTGCGTGGCGCTCGTTGATTGCGCGCCCGCGCACGGAAACACCCGCCTGATGCACGGTTTGGGGATCACCCGAGACCAGCGGATGCCACCAGGCGAGCCCTTTGCCTTCCGCGATCCGACGATAGGCGCAGGACGGCGGCAGCCAATCGACTTCGCGAACTGTCGCCGGGGTCAGGTTCACGCAGTCGGGCACGCGCTTCGTGCGATGCGCGTAATCGCGGCACCGGCATTGCTTCAGGTCGAGCAGGTGACAGGCGACGTTGGTGTAGGATAGCGCCTCGGTGTCGGTATCGCGCAGCTTGTGCAGGCAGCAGCGCCCGCAACCGTCGCAGAGGGACTCCCACTCGTCCGGGGTCATCTGCTCGAGGGTCTTGGTCTTCCAGAAGGGCGCTGGGGCAGGCATGGGGGGAAGCTAGCGCCGGCTGGGGGGAGGCGGAAGAGCGCGCACTACCCCTTCACGGCGCCCAGCGCGAGTCCGCGCACCAGGTGCCGCTGCAGCAGCATCATGAAGACCAGGATCGGCAGCATGATCCCGACCGCCGCGGCAGCCGACAGCGTCCAGTAGTTGATGTCCTCGGCTCCGTACTCCGCCAGCGCGACAGGCAGTGTCTTCGTCGCCGGTCCGGTCAGCACGAGGGCAAGCAAAAACTCGTTGTACGCAAGCAGCAGACTGAACAGCGCTGTCACCCACACGCCCGGCCGCACCAGCGGCACCGCCACGCACGCGAACACCTGCCAGGAACCGCAGCCGTCGATCTCGGCCGCCTCGTAGATCTCGGCCGGCACATCCAGGAAGAAGCTCCGCATCAGCCAGATGGTGAAGGGCTGGTTGATGGCGATCAGCGCCAGGATCATGGCGGGATAAGTGTTGATCAGGCCCAACCATTTGGCCAGTACGAAGAACGGGATCGCCAGCAAGATGTGTGGGAACATGCGCATCGACAGAATGCCGAACAGCACCCCGCGCGAGGTGCGGCTGGCGAGTCGCGACAGGCCGTAAGCCGCCATGGTGCCGATCGACACCGAGACCACCACCGTGCTCGCCGAGATGATCACGCTGTTGATCAAATAGTGCCAGAACGCCTTCTCGACCCAGACTTCGTAGTGGAATTCAAAAGTTGGAGTGAAGATCAGCTTCGGCGGCACTGCGAAGGCATCGACCGGATGCTTGAACGAGGTTAGCACCGCCCAGCCGACCGGCGTCAGGTTTACCGCGGTGAAGGCGCAGAGCAACAGGAACAGCGGGACTTCGACCCGGCGGCGCAGGCGCATCAGAAGCTGCCCTTCTCGCGCCGATACAGCACAGCGATCATCGTTGCGATCGCGCCGGCCACGATCAGCAGAGTCAGCATGCCGAGCGCCGATGCCTTGCCTACCTGCAGGAGCCGGAACGCCAGCGAATAGGTATAGAGCGTGATCGTCTCGGTGGCCGTGCCAGGCCCGCCGGCGGTCAGGACATAAATCTGATCGAAGAAGCGAAACGCATCCATCATCCGGATCGCCAGGACGAACAGGATCAATGGCCGGATCGCCGGTACCATGATGCGGAACAGCAGCGTCCAGGCGCCGGCCCCGTCGATTGCCGCCGCCTCGATCTGGCTCTGATCGACGGTGTTGAGGCCGGCATACAGCACCAAAATCATGAAGGGTGTGAACTGCCAGGCATCCGCCAACACCACGGTGGCCCGCGCCCAACCGGGATCGCCAAGGAAGTCGGGCGGGAAGATGCCGAGGCTGATCAGAATGCCGGACAACAGGCCCCAGCGGCCGATGAAGATCCAGCGCAGGAACAGCGCCGCCACCACCGGGGTGATGATGTTCGGCATGAACATCAGCAGATTAAGCGTGCGCACGCCGAAGCTCAGGCGATAGAGCCCGTACGCCACCAGCAGGCCGAGGCTGAACTCCAGCGCCACCGCCGCGGAGACGATGCCGACGGTGCGTTGCAGCGAATCCCAGAATCGGGCTTCGGAGAGCAGCGCGCCGTAGTTGCCGAGGCCGATGAACCGCTCGATGCCGGCGCCAAGATCGTAGTTGAACAGGCTTAGATAGATTGCGTAGCCGAGCGGGTAGAGCAGCACGGCCGCCAGCGTCGTGGCGCTGGGTATCAGGAACAACCATGCGCTGGCCTGTGTGCCGGCGCGTCGGCGCCGCCGCGTGCCGATCCGGGGCGATGGGAGCGCCGCCGATGTGGCGACGCCGTCAGCGGTAATAGCCGTGGCCCCTCAGGAACGCCTGGGTCTGTGCGGTGGCGGCATCGAGCGCGGGCTTGACCTCCATCTCGCCGGTGACGGCTTGTTGGATTCCGCGGGTGATGAAATCGCCGACAGAGTAGAATTCGGGCAGTTGCGGTGTGCCGGTGCCGACCGCGATGGAGGCGAGCGCCGCGGGGTAGAAGCGGTACTTTGCTGCCAGTTGCTTGTCTTGCAGCAACGATGTCCGGGTGGGCACCATCAGTCCGGCGGCACCCCGCAGGTTCTGTTTGCTGGTGGCGATCGCCAGGATGCGGAACAGCAGGTCAGGATCCTGTTTGGTGAAGGCCGAGATGCAGTAGCCGTCGCCGCCGAAGGGTTCGTGTCCCTGCGGCGGCACGGCCCAGTCGATCTTACCAACCACGCGCGATTTGTTGGGGTCGTCCATCGCCAGAGCGCGCGTGGCCCATTGCAGGCCCATGGCGGCGGTGTCCTGTTGCAGGGCGATCATGCACTCGTCGTTGGCCGCGCTGGTGAAGCCTTGCTGCGCGTAGCGGGTGATCTGCTTCAGCATGTCGATCGCGGCGACGCCCTTTGGGTCGTTGAAGATCGGGCGCCATTGCTCGTCGAACCAGCCGTCGCCGAGCGCATTGATGTACCAGGAGGACTCGTTCAGCGCTGCGTCCACCGGGCGCAGGCAACTGATGGTGCCGGCGCGCAGGGGTGAGTTGAACGATTTGGCCAGGTCGCGGTACTCAACAAAGGTCTTCGGCGGCTGCTTGCCGGCCTTGTCGAACAGGTCTTTCCTATAGAAGAACAGCATCACATTGCTGGTCGATGGAACCGACCAGATATGGCCCCGGTAGCTGTGCTCGTGGCGGACTGTCGGGGTGAAGTCGTCCAGGTCGAATTCCTGCCTGTGCTTTTCCCACAGGTCGTCCAACGGGCGGATCCAGCCATTCTTGGCGAAGGTGAGGAACGTGCTGTCGTTGGCATAGATGATGTCGGGCGTGCTGGATTTGGACGAAAAGGCGATCGTCGCCAGTTCCAGCGCCTTGTCGAAGGGCATGAGCTGGGTGTTGACCTCCACGCCGGGGATGGCGTTGCGCATCTTCTCGGCCAGGTACTCGAGCGCCGGGAAGCGGTGGCTGATCATCTGCACCGCCGGGGCGGCATTCGCCGGGTGAATGAATGGCGCGGCCAGCCCGCTTGCCGCCAGCCCGTTCAGTATCACTCGCCGGCCGATCTTTGTGCGCATCGTTTCCCCCTATGCTCCGGCCGCAGTGAGTACGATGCTCGCGCAGGTTCGACAAGCGGCAGCCTTAACGTACGGTCGATATGCGAACCGTGACGCAGTGCCCGTCGTCGTAGGGCGGACGCAGTCCGCCGGCGCGCCGACGGCGGACTTCGTCCGCCCTACGCTTATTCAACTAGTAGGTCGGATAGACGCGCGGCCAGGTGACCTGGCTCGGCGGTCCCGGCGGGTCGGGCGGCCCTTTCTTGCCGCAGCCCGCCACCGCCAGCACGCCGAGCACCACCGCGAGCAGAAGCGCCGCTCTCACAGCGCCGCCAGCCAGCGCGCCGCCTCGCGCGCGACGTTCGTCGGTGCGGTTCCGCCGAAGCTGGTGCGCGAGGCCACCGATGCATCGATGCTCAACACGCTGAACACATCCGCCGTGATGCCGGCCTCGACGCTTTGCATCTCGGCCAGCGACAGCTCCGAAAGGTCCACCCCCTTCGCCTCGGCCATCGCCACCAGCCGGCCAGTCGTGTGGTGCGCCAGGCGAAAGGGCAGCTTGAGCACGCGCACCAGCCAGTCGGCGAGATCCGTCGCGGTGGCGAAGCCTGCCGCCGCGAACTCGCGCATGCGGGCCACATCCGGCTGCATGTCGCGCACCATTCCAGCCATTGCCGCGAGCGACAGGGCCCAGGCCTCGGCGGCGTCGAACACCGGCTCCTTGTCTTCCTGCATGTCCTTCGCATAAGCGAGCGGCAGGCCCTTCATTACCGTCAGCAAAGACACCAGTGCCCCGGTCATCCGACCGGTCTTCGCCCGCACCAGCTCGGCGGCGTCCGGATTGCGCTTCTGCGGCATGATCGAACTGCCGGTAGTGAAGGCGTCCGACAGCCGGATGAAGCGGAATGGCGCGCTGCACCAGATCACGATCTCTTCGGCCAGCCGCGACAGATGCGTCGCCGAGATCGCCGCCGCCGCCAGGAATTCCAGCGCGAAGTCGCGATCCGATACCGCATCGAGCGAATTGGCTGCAGGCCGGTCGAACCCCAGCGCGACCGCCGTCGCCTGACGGTCGATCGGGAACGAGGTGCCGGCCAGTGCCGCCGCCCCCAGCGGGCACTCGTTCAGCCGGCGACGGCAGTCGGCCAGCCGCTCGCGGTCGCGGTCCAGCATCTCCACGTAAGCCAGCAGGTGGTGGCCGAATGTCACCGGCTGCGCGGTCTGCAGATGGGTGAAGCCCGGCATCGGGTCCGCCGCATGCACCGCCGCGCGTTCGGCGAGCGCGTGCATCAGGTCGGTAAGTTGCGCGGCGAGACCGTCGATTGCCTCGCGCACCCACAGCCGGAAATCGGCGGCCACCTGGTCGTTGCGGCTACGCGCGGTGTGCAGGCGCTGGCCGGCTTCGCCGATACGTTCGGTGAGCCGTGCCTCGATGTTCATGTGGATGTCTTCAAGCGCCTCGGAGAACGGGAAGCGGCCGCTCTCGATCTCCTGCGCGATCGCCGCCAGGCCGTCACGTATCGCAACTTCGTCGGCGCCGGAGATGATGCCTGCCGTTGCAAGCATCGACGCATGTGCCAAAGAGCCTTGGATGTCCTGCCGCCAGAGCTTGCGGTCGAAGCCGATCGAGGCATTGATCTCCTGCATGAGGACCGAGGGACCCGCGGCGAACCGTCCGCCCCATTGCGCATTGGCCGGCGCGTTTCTCCGGTCCGCTGAATTGCTCACGAAACGAGGTCCATCATGCTGGTGGTGACGCGCCGGCTGGCGCTTGCGGGCGGGACCCTAGCGGCCGTGCTGGCGCTGCGCAAACCGCATGCGACCGCTGCGGATGCTCTACCCGATCTCAAGCTGATCGACCCGCTGGTAACACCGCCGCCGATCAGCTTCGCCGATGCGGACGGCGATTCGCACACGCTGAAGGAGTATCTCGGTTCCGGTGTGGTGCTGAACCTCTGGGCCACCTGGTGTGCTCCGTGCGTGGCAGAACTGCCGTCGCTCGCAGTGCTGGCCGGCAAGTTGGCGGCACAGCGTATTGTCGTATTGCCGCTGTCATCCGATCGCGGCGGCGCAGCGGCAGTGCGGCACTTCTATCAGGCGCACAACATCAAGAACCTGCCCATTCTGCTGGATCCGGAGGGGAACGCCATGCACGCCCTGGGCGTGAGCGGCATTCCGACGACCTTCGTCATCGACCGCAAGGGTCGGGAGCGGGCATCGGCGGCGGGGGGCGAGGATTGGGGCAGCGATGCCGCCATCGCTCGTGTCCGGCAGTTGATCGAGGCGTGACATCAGTCGTGAGAACCCGACCGAGAGTGAACCGTGTTCGGTGCGCCTTAGTCTCCCGCCGCCTTGGCGTACCGCATCATGCGGGCGAAGCTCATGGAGATATGGGTGCGCCTGATATGCCCGACGGTCTCGAGATCGCCGATCCCCGCCGCAGCCAGCACCTCCTCCATCTCCCTGCGAAAAAACGCGAATTCCTCGGCCAGATCGAGCCGCGGCATCATTTCGAGCCAGATGCGAGAGGTGAGAAAATAAAGCCGGGCACTGATCTCCCTAAACGGCACATTTCCGGTCATCGCGCTGATCTCGGAAAAGAAGTCCATGTTGAGCCGCGAGAAGGCCTTGTATTCCGGCTGCCTGGAGAGTGCATCGCAGCGGGCGATGAGCGCACGGATGCGACCGAGATCCTCCTCGCTGCGCGGGATCGGCGACAGTCGGCCCATCAGCACCGCGAGCTCCATACGCAGCTTATAGAGCTGCGTCACCTCATCGAGTTGGAGGCTGGTGACGAAGTGGCCGACCCCGTGGCGCGCCTCGATCAGGCCGTCGGCTTCGAGCCGCGCCAGCACCCGGCGCACCGGCGTGCGGCTGACCGAGAATTCGTGTGCGAGCTCCTCCTCCGACAATCGACCGCCGGGGGGATACTCGAACAGGCAGATGCGGTCGCGGATCGTCCTGTAGAGCCGCTCGAAGCGCTCGCGCGAGGGGGACGGTCGCCGCGGCTTTGCCTTGCCCGATGGGGCTCCGGCAATACTGAGTGCCGGATGCGACATCAGGCGGCCTCCAGCACCGCCCTCAGGAATTGACGGGTCCGCTCGTTCTCCGGAGCGCCGAATATCTTCTGCGGCGGACCCTGCTCGCAGATGCGGCCCTGATAGAAAAAGCAGACGCGGTCGGCAAATTCCTTTGCAAAGCCCATCTGGTGGGTGACCATGAGCATGGTTAGGTCAAGCTCGGAGCCGAGCTTGCGGATGACGTTCAACACCTCGCCGACGAGTTCGGGGTCGAGCGCCGAGGTGACCTCATCGAACAGCATGACCTTGGGACGCATGGCGAGCGCCCGGGCGATGGCGACGCGCTGCTGCTGGCCGCCAGAGAGCTGCGCCGGGTAATTGTTGAGCTTGTTGCCGAGGCCGACCATTTCCAAAAGCTCGGTGGCACGTGCCGCTGCTTCCGCCTTGGATAGATTTAGCACTGCACAGGGCGCCTCCATGCAGTTCTTGAGCGCGGTCATATGAGGGAACAGATTGAAGTGCTGGAAGACCATGCCGATCTTGCCGCGCATTCTGCGAAGATGCCGCTGATCGGCAGGCACCAGCTCGCCATTGCGGCGCATGCTGGTGAGCGGCTCGCCGTCTACCCAGATCACGCCGCCGTCGATCCGCTCCAAGGTCATCAGCATCCGCAGCACCGTGGTCTTGCCGGACCCCGAGGGCCCGATGATGGCGACTTTCTCGCCGGGCGCGATTTCGAGCTCGAGCTGGTCGAGCACGACGAAGTTGCCGTAACGCTTCGTCACTTTGTCGAAGCGCACCATGGTCTCGTTACCGGCCATCTCCATAGTTCCTTATGACCGCATCACGTGGCGCTTGAGCCAACGCTCGATGAAACCGATGATGACGGCAGACGCCAGGCTCAGCAGCAGGAATATAATGCCGACCAGGGTAATCGGCTCGGTGTAGCGGAAATTCTCGGAACCGATGATCTTGGCGGTCTGCAGAAGTTCCAGCACGCCAATCGCCGAAAGGAGCGGGGTATCCTTGAAGAGAGAGACGAGATAGTTGCCGAGCGCCGGGACCACCGGCGGGATCGCCTGAGGGATGATGATGTCGCGGAATGTGCGCCAGGTCGGCAGGTTCAGCGCAAGCGAGGCTTCCCATTGGCCGCGCGGAACGTTGGCAAGCCCGGCGCGGTACACCTCGGAGCAATAGGTCGCGTAGTGAAGCCCGAGCGCCAGCACGCCGGCAGTCAGTGCTCCGATGCTTATGCCGGCTTCAGGGAGGACGAAATAGATAAAGAATATCTGGATCAACAGCGGGGTCGAGCGGATGCCCTCGATCAGCCCGACGAGCGGAATAGCGAGCCATTTCGGTCCGAACAGTCGCCCGAGGGCAAAGGCGAGCCCGAGGAATGCAGCGATCAGGAAGCCGAGGAAGGTGGCGAAAATGGTAACGATGGCGGCCTGCAGCAGTTGTGGAATGATCTGGCCGACGAACTGCCAATCCCAGAACATCAGCCGCCCCTGCCTCGGGCGAGGCCGGTGGCGGCTACCCGCTCCAACTGCCGGATCGCGGTGGTGATGAACAGGGAAAGCACCAGGTAGATGATAAGAACGATCGAGAAGATCTCGATGGTCCGATAGGT
>Ga0335075_10009814_pt1 | contig 14561 bp, 14 predicted proteins | sample Lox_Sample_24_FD_206723 | JGI IMG/M metagenome (GOLD analysis project Ga0335075, IMG submission 206723) | Soil microbial communities from Loxahatchee National Wildlife Refuge, Florida, United States - Lox_Sample_2.4 | ecosystem: Environmental > Terrestrial > Soil > Wetlands | place: USA...
TGACCCGCCGCCTCGCCATCGCCGCCGCGGTCGCCGCGGTCGCGCTGCTTACCGCCGGGTGCGGCTCGTCCGCTGGCTTCGGCGGCATCTACAGCCTGCCGCTGCCCGGCGGCCCCTCGCTCGGCGCCCACCCGTACACGATCAAGGCGGTCTTCGCCAACGTCGTCAACCTGGTCCCGCACTCGACCGTGCGGGTCAACGACGTGGCCGTCGGCGAGGTCACCGGCTTGTCGGTGCCCACGGGCAGCTGGGACGCCACCGTGACGATGACAATCAACGGCTCGGTGAAGCTGCCCGCCAACGCGATCGCCGAGCTGACGTCCACCAGCCTGCTCGGCGAGGAATACGTCGAGCTCAGCGCGCCGCCCGGAGTGGCCGGGCAGGGGACGCTCGGCAACGGCGCGACGATACCACTGGATGCCACCACGGCGAACGCGACCGTGGAGCAGGTGCTCGGCGCGCTGTCGCTGCTGCTCAACGGCGGCGGGCTCGCGCAACTGCACACGATCACCGTCCAGCTGAACGACGCGCTGAGCGGCAACGAGCCGCAGGTCCGCTCGATGCTCGGCGAGATCAACACGCTGGTGACGAACCTGAACGCGCACCGCTCGGACATCACGAGCGCACTCGACGGGCTGAACCAGCTATCGCGGACGCTGTCCGCCCGCGACCAGCAGATCGGCTACGTGCTCGACAACCTCAGCCCGGGCCTGAGCGTGCTCAACTCCGAGCGCGCCCAGCTGGTGACGATGCTGAACGCGCTGCACAAGCTGTCCGGCGTCGCCGTATCCACGATCAACACCTCCCAGTCCGACACGGTCGCCGACCTGAAGGCGCTGCAGCCGATCCTGCGGAACCTGGCCAACGCCGGGAAGGCGCTCCCCGACGCGCTGCAGGCGCTGCTCACCTTCCCGTTCCCCGACCAGGTGCTTAACGACATCAAGGGGGACTACCTGAACGCCTTCCTCAACGTGACGGCACAAAAGGGCACCTGCGTCTACGCGCCGCTCGTGCCCGGCGCGACCGGCGTTCCCACGTCGTCCTCCGGCCAGCTGACCTGCCCGCCGCAGCCGTGATGAGGTGACCTGACCAGATGCTCAGCATGTTCACCAAGGTCCGGGTGGTCGTGTTCGTCCTGCTCGCCGTCGTCGTGCTCGCCTTCACCGGCATCCGCTACGGAGGAGTGGGCAGGTTCTTCGGCGCGCCCGGCTACTACGTGGTCAATGTCGACCTCGCGGACGGCGGCGGGCTGTACCCGAACGCGGACGTCACCTACCGCGGCGTGACCGTCGGCCGGGTCGGCGCGATGACGCTGACCGGCAGCGGCGTGCGGGCCGAGCTGGACATCAACGACTCCGCGCCGCGCATCCCGGCCGACGTCGAGGCGGTCGTCGCCGACCTGTCCGCGGTCGGCGAGCAGTACCTGGACCTGCGGCCGCGCACCGGCTCCGGCCCGTACCTGGCCGCCGACGACACGATCGGCCAGGCCAGCACACAGATCCCGCAGCCGGTCACCGACCTGCTGACCAACGTGGACGCGCTCGCCCGCTCGCTGCCCGCCGGCTCGCTGCAGACGGTGGTGAACGAGCTTTACCAGGCGTTCAACGGCCAGGGGCCGAACCTGCAGACGCTGCTCAGCGCGAGCAGCAGCTTCACAAGCGCGGCGAGCAGCGACATCACGCCCACGTCCGAGCTGATCAACGAGGGCCAGGGCGTGCTGGGCACCCAGGAGCAGGAGACCAGCGCGATTGAGTCGTTCGCCAGCACCGCCCGGCTGTTCGCGCAGCAGCTCGACAGCTCCGACTCCGACCTGCGGCGGCTGATCACCGCCACGCCGCAGGCCATGCAGCAGGTCATCGGGCTGCTGCAGGACAACGACCCGGACCTCGGGCTGACCCTGGCCAACCTGCTCACCACCTCCGACATCGCGCTGACCCGGCAGCCCGCGCTGAAGGAGCTGCTTTCCGTGCTGCCCGCCGCGGTCGCGGCGGGGAACACGGTGATCACGAAGAACGGGTCCAACTTCGGCCTCACGCTGACGTTCTTCAACCCGCTGCCGTGCACCGACGGCTACCAGGGCACCGTCTACCGGAACGGCCTGGACACCGGGCCCGCCCCGCCGCTGAACACCGCCGCGCACTGCGCCAGCCCGCCGGGCACCGGCATCGACGTGCGCGGCTCGGCCAACGCCCCGTCCAGCGGCGGCGTCCCGTCGGCCGCGAAGCCGAAGTCATGACCAGGGGCTTCAGGGCCAGCAGAGCCTGGCTCGCGGGCTGGCTGGCGGTCGCCGCGGCCGCCGGCTTCGCCGCCTGGGCCGGATCGGCGTACCTGTCCGCCGCGTCCAGCCCGGCGCTGGCGCAGGGCCAGGCACGCGACGCCGCGCTCTCCGCGGGCACCCGGGAGATCGCGGACCTGAACACGGTGTCGGTGCGGCAGGTCGCCGCCTGGGAGCGGCGCTGGCTCGCCGACACGACCGGATCGGAGCACACCACGATCGAGCAGACCAACGCGGCCGCCGCGGCACAGATAGCGAAGGTCAAGACCAGCTCCGCCGGCACGGTCACCGGCGCGGCGCTGACCGCCCTCGACACCCAGGCGGGCACCGCACGGCTCATCGCCACGGTGAGCGTGCAGCAGACCGCCTCCTCCGGCCAGAGCACCACAGTCACCAACCGGTACCTGGCCGGGCTGACCCTGACCCCCGCGGGCTGGAAGATCAGCTCGCTGACCCCGGACTAGCCATGCGCGAATCTCAGGCGACGCAGCTGCCGGGGTCCCACGACGCCGGGCAGGCCGATGATCACACTCCGCGGACGGCTTCGCCCGGTCCCGCCAGCGGCCCCCGCCAGTCCCGGGGGCCGCTGGCCCGTGGTCCGCTGGCCCGTGGTCCGCTGGCGCTGTTCGTGCTCAGCGTGCTGCTCGCCGTCGTCGGCGCGGGGCTGACGGTCCGCGCCGTGCAACTGCGGGACAACCCGGCCGCCGCGAACCGCGCGTTCACCGACGCCACGGCGACGAGCCAGGTGACCGCGGCGGTGAGCGCCGACGTGAGCGAGATCTTCTCGTATTCCTACCCGGACCTGGCGGCGACCCTGCGCGCGGCGGATCGCGTCCTCGCGGGCCAGGCGGCGGCCCAGTACCGGCAGCTCGCACCGGAACTGGACCAGGCGGTGAGCCAGCGGCTGACCGTGGTCACCCGGGTGAAGGCGATCGGCGTCGGCTCGCTCACCCCGGACTCCGCGCAGTTGCTGGTTTTCCTTGACCAGACGGCTACCCGCGGCGCGGGAAAGAGCAGTACCGTACCCGCACAGCTCGACGTGACCGCGCGGCTGTCCGGTGGCACGTGGCGGATCACGAACATCGAGTCCCGGTGAGGAACGACCCGATATGAACTGGCTAACCTCCAAGAACCCGGTGCTCGCGGCGGCGGCGCTGCTCGCGATCGCGGCCGCCGCCTGCGCGGGCTGGTTCGGCTGGTCCTGGCAGACGGCGGCGCATTCGTCCGCGCTCAGCATCTCGCGGGACCGGGACGCCGTCCTCCAGGACGCCGAGCAGGGCGTGCTCAACTTCAACACGCTCAACTACCACAACGCGTCCGCGGGCCTGCGGCTGTGGCTGGACTCGAGCACGGGCAGCCTGCACAGCCAGCTGTCGTCGGACCTGCAGCAGGAGATCCAGGCTGTCCAGCAGAAGAAGACGATCACCACGGCGAAGATCCTCGACGGCGCGGTCACCCAGCTCGACACCGGGGCAGGCACGGCGAGCGTGATGGTCGCCGTCGTGGTCACCGTGACCCCGGCCAAGGGCAGCCCGCTCACCGAGCGGGAAAGCGAGGTGGGCCAGCTGACCAGGACGCCATCAGGCTGGAAGCTCAGCGCGCTCGGCTATCCAAGCGCGCCGGCCAGCTGAACCGCGATCGGAGCGAGGAGACCTCAGTGCCACCGACCACACGACCCACATCCCGGCTCCGGGTCCGCTCCTCATCCGTGGACGCGGCCTCGGTGCGCCGCCTCGCCGCCCGCCGCGCCGCCCGCGCCGATAGCGCGGAACAGGCCGCTGGCGCGGAACAAGCCGTCACCGCTCCGGTCGAGGAGGCTCCTGATCTCCAGGCGCCACGGCGACGCGGCTTGCCGTTCGCCAGGGCTCACGCTGACACCGAGAGGCGGCGCACCCGCCCGTTCGGGAAAATGTTCCTGCCCTCGCTGCTCGCGGCCGTCACGCTGGTCCTTGGCGGGCTCGCGGCCTGGTTCGGCGCCGAGGCGGCGGCACTGAACGGCACGCCGTCCGCGCAGAACCTCGCGCTGGCCGACCCGGCGGAGACGAGCCAGGTCACGGCGCAGGTGACGAGCGCGATCGGCGCGCTGTTCTCCTACGACTACGCGGCACCCGACCCAACCACGCAGGCCGCCAACCGGCTGCTGACCGGGGCGGCGGTGCGGGAATACGCCGCGCTGTTCGGGCAGGTACACCAGCAGGCGCCCAAGCAGAAGCTGGTCATCACCACGACGGTGAGCAACGTCGGCGTGGAGCTGCTCACACCGGACACGGCGCGGGTCCTTGTCTTCGCCGTCGAGAGCGACCGCAAGGCCAACGGCACCTCGTCGAGCGCCGGGGCGATGCTCGCTGTCAACGTGGTGCGCGACGGCGGCACCTGGAAGATCGAGGGCATCGACACGTTCGGCGGCTGAGCGGCACTACGCCGGACGCGGCCGGTAGATCCGCTGAGCGGTGCCGTCGAGGATGGCGTGCTGTTCCGATTCAGGAAGATCCACGATCAGCTCGCGGTACATGCCGGATATTTCGGCATATGGTGCCGTCAGCGAGGAGACCGGCCAGTCGGAGCCGAACATCAGCCGGTCCGGCCCGAACGCCGCGAGCGCCGCCTCGTAGTACGGCCGAAGTTCCGCCGCGCTGACCGGCGAGGTATGCGCGCCGGACAGCTTGCACACCACGTTGTCGCACCTGCCCAGGTCCGCGATGCCCGCCGCCCACGCGCCGCCGTCGCCGCCTTCCGCCGGAGGGGCGCCGAGGTGATCAAGAACAAAGACACAATCTGGTACAGAACGGGCAGTGGCGGCACTCAATGGCAATTGCCGCGCGAACACGGTGAGGTCGAAGCACAGGCCGGCCGCCGCCAGTTGCCGCAGGCCCTCGCGGACGGCCGGGCGGGCGAGCCAGTCCGGGTCTGGCTCGGCGAGCATCGGGTGCCGGACGCCGGCCAGGCGGCCCCCGCCGGGCAGTTCCCGGTAGGCGGCGATCTGGTCGGCGACGTCCGGCCTGGTGAGGTCGGCCCAGCCGACCACCGCACGGACGATATTGTCGTGCTGCGCGATCGCCAGCAGGTCGGCGGTCTCCGCCGGGTCGGCGAGCACCTGGACAACGACGGTGCCGGTAACGTCTTCCGGTCGTGCGACGGTCTCCAGGTCGGCTACCGTGAAGGACTTGCGCAGCGGCCTGAGTTCCTCTTCGGTGGCCCACGGCTGGTCGCCGGTGAGCCAGGGCTGCTCGCGCACGGACAGATCCCACAGGTGGTGGTGGGCGTCGATCATGTCCGACACGCTACGGGAAGATAGGCCGCCGCTGGCTTGTTCTTACTGACGATCCCGCAACCGTGGCAGCGATGACGCATGCCCCGAGGGGAGACGACATCGAGCGCTTGAACGACTGCTACTAGCATTTACGCTCGCTATCAGCGCCTACAGGAAGGAATCCGGTTTGTCGGTTATCGGAGTACTCGCCCTGCAAGGTGACGTCCGTGAGCACCTGCGCGCGCTGGAAGAGGCCGGCGCTCGCGCGGTACCGGTGCGGCGCCAGACGGAGATCGAGGCGGTGGACGGGCTGCTGATCCCCGGCGGCGAGTCGACGACGCTGTGGCGGCTGGCCACGGCGTTCGAGCTGATCGAGCCGGTGCGGAAGCTGATCACCGACGGCCTCCCGGCGTTCGGGTCGTGCGCGGGGATGATCATGCTGGCGGACGAGCTGCTTGACGGAGTGGACGGCCAGCAGACGTTCGGTGGCATCGACATGACCGTGCGCCGGAACGCGTTCGGCCGCCAGGTGGACTCGTTCGAACGAGCGGTCGATGTTGAGGGTCAGCCGTTCCACGCGGTGTTCATCCGCGCCCCCTGGGTCGAGCGGGCCGGGCCCGGAGTCTCCGTCCTCGGTGCCGACAAGGGTAGGATCATCGCCGTCCGGCAGGGGGCGCTGCTCGCCACCGCGTTCCACCCGGAACTGACACCGGACCGGCGTGTACACGAGCTTTTTGTTTCGATGGTGAAGGGAAAGTTATGAGCGGCCACTCCAAGTGGGCCACCACCAAGCACAAGAAGGCGGTGGTGGACGCCAAGCGCGGCAAGCTGTTCGCCAAGCTGATCAAGAACGTTGAGGTGGCCGCGCGAACCGGCGGCGGAGACCCCGCCGGCAACCCGACGTTGTACGACGCGATCCAGAAGGCCAGGAAGAACTCGGTACCGGTCGACAACATCGACCGCGCGGTACAGCGCGGATCCGGCCAGGATGCCGGCGGCGCCCAGTACGAGGCGATCACCTACGAGGGCTACGCCCCCGGCGGGGTGGCGGTGCTCGTGCAGTGCCTGACCGACAACCGCAACCGGGCCGCCTCCGACGTCCGGGTCGCGTTCACCCGCAACGGCGGGTCGATGGCCGACCCCGGTTCGGTGTCGTACCTGTTCAGCCGCAAGGGCGTGGTGATCGTCAACAAGGCGGACTCGCTGTCGGAGGATGACGTGCTCACCGCGGTCCTCGACGCGGGCGCCGAGGAGGTCAACGACCTCGGCGAGTCGTTCGAGATCGTCTCCGAGCCCTCCGACATGGTCGCGGTCCGCACCGCGCTGCAGGACGCCGGGATCGACTACGAGTCCGCCGACGCGGCGTTCATGCCGAGCGTGGAGATCGAACTCGACGAGGAGCAGGCCAAGCGCGTGTTCCGGCTGATCGAGGCGCTCGAGGACTCCGACGACGTGCAGGACGTGTACGCCAACTACTCCGTGCCGGACGACATCATGGAGAAGATCGGCTAAGCGCCCCCCCGCCCCCCACCGCGCCCCCATCGCGCATATCCGACATTTCGGAAATATCGCGATATGCGCGCGCTTGGCGGTGGGGAACATATGGCCCTTATGCGGTCAAATCGGGCATTTCGCCGCCACTTTCGTGAAGGCTTTTTTCTCCGCGAAGATTTCGTGTGCGTATACGACGAATTATCTTCATCAGGAAAAAGCTCTTCGCGATCATGATGTCGGTTCGCGGGAGAATGTCCGATATGTCCAGCATGTCGCCATCGGCAGGCCAACGTGACCCGCGGCGAGTGCTCCCGTAGGGTAAAACCTCGTGACCGACGTGGAGATCAGGCCGCTTGGGCCGGATGACGACATGGACGCGCAGGTCGACCTCGGGCAGCGCGCGTTCGGCATCGGCAGTCCCGGCCAGTGGGAGAGCTGGCGTCACGTCGCGGCGCTGCGCATCGAGCAGGGCGCGTTCCTCGGGGCATTCATGTCCGGGCGCCCGGCGGGCTCGGCGGTCTTCCACGACATGCGCCAGTGGTGGCACGGCCGGCCGGTGCCGATGGCCGGGGTGGCCGGCGTCAAGGTCGCGCCCGAGTACCGGGGCAGGGGGATCGGCAGGCGGCTGATGACCGAACTGCTCGGCCTCATCGCCGGACGCGGGTATCCGCTGTCGGCGCTCTACCCGGCGACGATGCCGCTGTACCGGTCGCTGGGCTGGGAACTGGCGGGCGGCCGGTACCACGCGGCGGTTCCTGCGCGCTCGCTGCAGTCCCTGATGCCCGCGGACGCCGGTGCTTCCGGCGGCGGTGCTTCCGGCGGCGGTGCTTCCGGTGGCGGTGCTTCCGGTGGCGGTGCTTCCGGTGGCGGTGCTTCCGGCGGCGGTGCTTCCGGTGGCGGTGCTTCCGGCGGCCCGGCTGCCGTCGGCGACGCCATGCCGGAACTGCGCCGGGCCGGGCCTGATGACGCGGACGCGGTGATCGCGGTCACCGGCCGCGCGCACGAGGCCGCGCGGGATAGCGGGCCGCTGACCTGGGGTCCCGAGCCGACCGCGCGCTGGCTGTCCAGGACGGACATCTACTCGTACCTGAGCGATGACGGGTTCGTCGCGTACCGCTGGTTCGACGGCAACGATGTGCTGTACGTCGAGCGGCTGCACGGCGTGACCCCGGAGGCGGTGCGCGGCCTGTGGTCGGTCGTCGCCTCGCACGGGTCCATCGCCAGCACGGTCCGGGTGCGGACCTCTCCGGCCGATCCGTTCTGGTGGCTGACCCGGGAACGCGACGCCTCCATGACCAAGCGGGCGATGTGGATGCTGCGCGTCGTCGACGCGCCCGCCGCGATCGCCGCTCGCGGCTTCCCGCGGGCGGTCTCGGCCGCCGTTCCGCTGGTCATCACCGACGCCGCCCGGCCGGCCAACTCGGGCCGGTGGCGGCTGGTCGTCGGCGACGGCAAGGGGGCGCTCGTCCCGGAGGGGAATGGCGGTGCCGCGGCCGCGCTTAGCCTGGGCGCTCGCGGCCTGGCCGCGCTGTTCGCGGGCACGCCGGTCATGTCGCTGCGGCTGGCGGGCCTCGCCTCCGGCGGCTCGCCGGACACGGATAGCGCCCTCGACGCCGCGTTCGCCGGAACCCCTTACATGGTGGATGATTTCTGAGCGCCGTGCCCGACACGCGGGCGGGATTGCGGGACAACCGGTCCGGCGGACGGTAAGTTGGCGAACAGGTGTTCGCCAGCAAGCACGATCGGATGGTGGTCCACGATGACGCGGGGTCGGTGTTGACGCCGTACATCGCGCGGCCATCGGCCCGGGTGCTCGGCGTGGATCCGGGCCTGACCAGGTGCGGACTCGGCGTCGTGGATGGCGTTCCCGGCCGGCCGCCGAGCCTGGTGGCGGTCGGCGTGATCCGGACGGCGGCGGAGGATGACGTGGCGGCACGGCTGCTGGCGATCGAGGAGGGCATCGAGCACTGGCTGACCGAGTACCGGCCGGATACGGTGGCGGTGGAGCGGGTTTTCAGCCAGCGCAACGTGCGCACGGTCATGGGCACCGCGCAGGCGGGCGCGGTGGCGATCGTGTGCGCGGCGCGGCGCGGGCTTCCGGTCGCGCTGCACACTCCGAGCGAGGTCAAGGCCGCCGTGACCGGCAACGGCCGGGCGGACAAGGGTCAGGTGACCACGATGGTGTCGCGGCTGCTGCGGATGACCGACCCCCCCCGCCCGGCGGACGCCGCCGACGCGCTGGCGCTGGCGATCTGCCACCTGTGGCGCTTTCCGATGACGATCGCCCGTGCGGGCACGGCGAGTGGAGGAAGCCGATGATCGCGCACCTGAACGGCACCGTGGCGGGAATCAGCCCCGACGGGGCGGTGATCGACGTCGGGGGAGTGGGCCTGCGCGTGCAGTGCACGCCGGACACGCTGGCCTCGCTCAAGCCCGGCGATCCCGCCCGGGTGGCGACGTCCCTGGTGGTGCGGGAGGACTCGCTCACGCTGTTCGGCTTCGGCAGCGAGGATGAGCGGAACGTCTTTGAGCTGCTGCAGACGGCGAGCGGGATCGGGCCGAGGCTGGCGCTCGCGATGCTGGCCGTGCACTCGCCGGACGCGCTGCGCCGCGCGGTCTTGGCGGAGGATTTCGGCGCGCTCACCATGGTGCCCGGCATCGGCAAGAAGGGCGCCCAGCGGATCGTTCTTGAGCTCGCCGGCCGGCTCGGCGCGCCCGGCGAGTTCGCCGACGGCGGCCCGGCCCCGGCCAGGAAGGCACAGCCGTCATGGCGGGACCAGGTGCAGTCCGGCCTGATGAACCTCGGCTGGTCCGCGCGTGACGCGGAACAGGCCGTCGCCGCGGTCGAGGCCGAATCCGACGGCGAGGGGGTGCCCGAGGTGGCCACCGCGCTGCGCGCCGCGCTGCGGAAGCTGAGCAAGCAGTGACGGACGCCGGGGACGCCCTCACCAGGGCCGAGGAAGCCGAACTGTCCCGGCGCGCGGCGGACGGGCAGCGCGGCAGGGAAGACAGCGTTGTCTCCCCGTTGGCGGACAGCGACGAGCGCGTGATCGAGAGCGCGCTGCGGCCAAAGCGGCTGGAGGACTTCGTCGGCCAGGCACGGGTACGGGAACAGCTCAGCCTGCTGCTGCGCAGCGCCTTGCGCCGCGGCCGCCCGCCGGACCACGTGCTGCTTTCCGGGCCGCCAGGCCTGGGCAAGACCACGATCGCGATGATCATCGCGGCCGAGCTCGGCGCGCCGCTCCGGATCACCTCCGGCCCGGCGATCGAGCGGTCCGGCGACCTGGCGGCCGTGCTGTCCACGCTCAGCGAGGGCGAAGTCGTCTTCATCGACGAAATCCACCGGCTGGCCCGCCCGGCCGAGGAGATGCTGTACCTCGCGATGGAGGACTTCCGAGTCGACATCGTGGTCGGCAAGGGGCCAGGCGCGACCGCGATCCCGCTGGACATCGCGCCGTTCACGCTCGTCGGGGCGACCACCCGCGCCGGTCTGCTGCCCGCCCCGCTGCGGGACCGCTTCGGCTTCACCGCGCACCTGGACTTCTATCTTCCCGAGGAACTCGGGGTGATCGTCCGCAGGTCCGCGCGCCTGCTCGGGGTGCAGATCTCCGACGATGGCGCCGACGAACTGGCCGGGCGGTCGCGCGGCACGCCGCGGATCGCCAACCGGCTGCTGCGCCGGGTCCGTGACTACGCCGAGGTCCGCGCCGACGGGGTGGTCACCAAGGAGATCACCCGGACCGCGCTTGAACTTTACGAAGTGGACGAGATGGGCCTGGACCGGCTCGACCGCGGGGTCCTCGACGCGCTGATCCGCCGCTTCGGCGGCGGCCCGGTCGGGCTGTCCACGCTCGCGGTGGCGGTGGGCGAGGAGGCGGAGACCGTCGAGGTGGTGGCCGAGCCGTTCCTGGTCAGGCACGGCCTGCTCGCCAGGACGCCACGCGGCCGGGTCGCGACGAGGGCCGCCTGGGAGCATCTCGGCCTCACCCCGCCCGCGGCGCCCGATATGCCGACCTTGTTTGACTGAGTCACCCTCCGGCAGGCACCAGATGCCCGATCTATCGGTATCGGGACGGTCACGATCACGGCCGGAAATCTCGTAGGGTGTAGTTGCGTTTTTAATACCGCCGCTACACTGCGCAGGTTGGCAACTGATCGCCATGGAATGGTGGCCAGCCGGCCGACTAGCGGAAAGTCAACCTGGAAGGACGCCCCGGTGATGGGGAACATCGTATTGGCCGCGTCATCGACGAAGCCGAGCAGCTACAATCCCACTGACCTGATCGTGATCGTGGTCATTTTCGCGGCCATCTACATGCTCATGATCCGGCCGCAGCGCCGCAGGCAGCAGCGGGTCCAGCAGCAGCAGAACTCCGTGCAGATCGGTGCCCGGGTACGGACCACGGCCGGCATGTACGCCACGGTCGTGGCGGTGGACGGCGACGACGTGGTTCTCGAGGTGGCTCCCGGCATCGAGGTGCGCTACATGAAGCGCGCGGTCATGGACGTGGTCAGCCCTGGCGACGAGCCCGAGGACACCGAGGAGAGCCCGGAAGACTCCTACGACGCCGAGGACGAGCACGACGCCGAGGACGAGTACGACGAGGACGAAGAGTACGACGAGGACGCCGAGGACGAGGAAGACGAGCACCCCGGCACGGAGGCGGAGGAGGACGGCCACCAGTCATCGGCGCAGGCGCCGGCCGAATCCGGCAGCACCGCGAAGGACTGACCGCGCTTAGCTGAGTGAGCTAGAGGCAGGCACAAGTGGCACCCCCAAGCAGAAGCGGCTCGCACCCCGGACGGGCGCTGGCCGCGCTGGCCGTGATCGTCTTGATCATGCTGATCGCGATCACCGGCAAGGACACGTTCAGCCCCGGCAAGTGGCACCAGCAGTTCAAGGTGGGACTTGGGCTCGACCTGTCCAGCGGCACCCAGGTGGTGCTGCAGGCACAGTTGCCCAAGGGACAGACGCCGTCGCCCGGGGACATGACCCAGGCGGTCTCCGTCATCCAGTCGCGGGTGGACGGCACCGGTAACACCAACGCGCAGGTGCAGCAGCAAGGCTCGAACCTGATCAACGTGTCGGTCCCTGGCCAGGCCCCGCAGCAGGTGATTAACCTCATCAGCTCCACCGCCCAGCTGCGGTTCCGGCCGGTGCTGCTCTACCAGGCGTATGCGCCGACGTCGACAGGCTCCAGCTCGTCGGCCAAGGCGACGAAGCCGTCCGCCTCGCCGTCGGCGTCCCCGTCCACGTCGGCCAGCCCGTCGGCCAGCCCGAGCACCTCCGCGTCTGCCAGCTCGTCGGCTAAGGCCAGCGCCAGCGCCACCGCCAAGGCGTCCACCTCCGCGCTGATCACCCACGACAGCGCGAGCCCGAGCGCCTCCGCGACCCCCAAGGCCAGCTCCACCCCCAAGGCCAGCGCCTCGCCGAGTCCGAGTCCGAGCCCAAGCGCGACGTCGACCTCGTCGGCGGCGTCGAGCGCGGTCGGCGATCCCAGCAAGGTGAACGCCGCCACGATGAAGCTGTTCGACAAGCTGGTGTGCAAGCCGGGGGCGAACGCCACGACGGTCAACGACAGCTGGAAGAACACGGTCGGCTACACGCCCTCTCTTTCCTCCACGTGGGACAGCGTCAACAGCCAGATGGTCTCCTGCGACGCTAATGGCGACAAGTACGTCCTTGGCACGGCCCCGGTCACCGGCGAGGACATCACCACGGTGAGCCCGCAGCTGCAGCAGAACTCCACCAACTGGGTGGTGGAGATCACGCTGAACGGCAAGGCCAGCTCGGCGTGGGGCACCTTGACCACCAACCTGTACAACAGCTACTACAGCGGCTACCAGAGCGGCGACGCGGACGACACCATCCTCAACCAGACGGCGGTCATGCTCGACGGTGACGTGGTCACCGCGGCGGAAACCGATCAGCCGCTCACCACGGGAACGTTCCAGATCCAGGGCAGCAGCACCAGCCCGTTCACCCAGCAGTACGCGACCTACCTGTCGAACGTCATCAAGTTCGGCCAGCTGCCGCTGACCTTCACCCAGCAGGACGTCTACTCGATCTCCCCGCAGCTCGGCCACGACTCGCTGGTCGCGGGCCTGATCGCCGGCATCATCGGGCTGGCGATCGTCGTGGTCTACCTGTTCTGCTACTACCGGGGCCTGGGTATCGTCTCGGTCTCCAGCCTGCTGATCGCGGGCCTGATCGCCTACTTCGGCGTGGTGCTGCTGAGCGCGCACGAGGGCTTCACGATGGAGCTGGCCGGCATCGCGGGCCTCATCGTGGCGATCGGCATCACCGCCGACTCGTTCATCGTGTTCTTCGAACGATTGCGCGACGAGGTGCGGGAGGGCAAGTCGCTTCGCTCGGCGGTGGAGAGCGGCTGGAAACGCGCCCGGCGCACGATCCTGGTGTCTGACACCGTGTCGTTCCTCGCGGCGGTCCTGCTGTACCACTTCGCCACGAGCGAGGTCCAGGGCTTCGCGTTCACGCTGGGCCTGACCACGCTGATCGACGTGCTCGTGGTCTTCCTGTTCACCAAGCCCATGGTGACCCTGCTGGCGGGGACGAAGTTCTTCGGCGGCGGGCATCCCTGGTCCGGGCTCGATCCGAATCGCCTGGGCGCGCGGGCGCCGTGGCGCGGCGGCGGTCGGCGGACGGTCCGCACCCAGCGGCCGGCGACCACCGCCAGGGCCAGCTCGGCCAGCACCACCTCCTCGACGAACACCCCCAGGGAGGCATGATGGCGCGCCTCGGCGAAATCCCCGGGCGGCTCTACCGCGGCGAGATCTCCGTCAACATCGTCCGCCGGCAGAAGATGTGGTATGCGATCTCCGGCGCGATCCTGGTGATCAGCATCATCTCGCTGCTGGTGCGGGGCCTTAACTTCGGCGTGGATTTCAGGGGCGGCTCGACCTTCCAGTTCCCCGGGACGTATTCCACGAGCGTCCAGGGGCAAATCGACCGGGTCGTCTCCGCCGCGGGCGGCGGGAGCGCGCAGGTAACGCACGTCACTCCCACCCTGGGGAGCGAGCCGCCGCAGTGGCAGGTGCAGACGGGGGTGCTGACCAGCGGCCAGAACAACGCGGTCGAGACCGCGCTGGAGAACACGTTCCACATCGCGCAGAAAAACCTGGTCGTCACCTCGGTCGGGGCGACCTGGGGTGGCCAGATCACCGACAAGGCGATCGAGGCGCTGGTCATCTTCCTCGTCGTGATCGTCATCTACCTGTCGATCGCGTTCGAGTGGAAGATGGCGGTCGCCGCGTTCACCGCGCTGCTGCACGACATCCTGATTACCGTCGGCATCTACTCGCTCGTCGGCTTCTCGGTCAGCCCCACCTCGGTGATCGGCCTGCTGACGATCCTCGGCTACTCGCTTTACGACACGGTGGTGGTGTTCGATAAAGTCCGGGAGAATACCGCCGGCCTGCTCACCAGCCAGCGAAGTACCTACAGCGACGCGGCGAACCTGGCGCTGAACCAGACCCTCGTCCGGTCGCTGAACACGTCGCTGACCGCCCTGATCCCGGTTG
>Ga0335075_10009815_pt1 | contig 14561 bp, 13 predicted proteins | sample Lox_Sample_24_FD_206723 | JGI IMG/M metagenome (GOLD analysis project Ga0335075, IMG submission 206723) | Soil microbial communities from Loxahatchee National Wildlife Refuge, Florida, United States - Lox_Sample_2.4 | ecosystem: Environmental > Terrestrial > Soil > Wetlands | place: USA...
TACGTCGTGGTCGCCGGGCACCAAGAACATCCTGCAGGTGCAGGTCATCGGCCAGCAATGGGCGTGGACCTACCGGTACCCGCAGTTCGGCGGCTTTGAGACCACGCAGCTCGAGCTTCCGGTGAACGAGCCGGTGCAGTTCAACGTCACGTCGCTGGATGTCATCCACAGCTTCTGGGCCTACCAGCTCGGCGTGAAGGCCGACGCCAACCCGGGCGTGAACAACGTCGCGTACACCACCCCGCAGCACACCGGCCAGTTCGTCGTCCGGTGTGACGAGCTGTGCGGCATCTGGCACGGCGCCATGTACAACTACGGCGAGGTCGTCTCGGATTCGGCGTTCATGACCTGGGCGCAGCAGACCAAGACGCAGCTCGCCTCGGTGACAAAGATGCTTCCGCCTTACGCCCTCACCTACGACCCGACCGTGCTCGCCAACGTGGGCAAGGTGAACCAGGCGCTCGGCCTGACCAGCGCGGGCGGCGGTTACTACAACCCGGCGGACCCGGAGCAGCCATGAGTCGGCAGAAGGCAGCGAGGTAACGCATATGGCCATCGAAACCCAGCCGGAGAGCGCGCAGACGCCCGGTGGACGTGAGCCCGGCGCCACGCCCAGGGAGCGCTCCTGGTGGCTGCGCCCGGCATTCCACACCGCGATCATCGGCGCGGTCATCGGCTACATTCTCGGGCACTGGCTCGGCAACTTCATCGCCGGCCAGTACCAGCAGAGCGCCTCTTCGGATGACAACGACTTCGCCATCGTCCTCGGCTACGTCTTCCTTGTGCTCGGCTGGCTGATCGGCCTCGGCGTCTTCAACGACGTGGTACGGCAGATGCTCGGCAAGCCGATCAACGGCAACAACCATGTCGGTGGCGGGCTGGCGAAATACTTCAGGTACTCGCTCGACCACAAGGTGGTCGGCATCCAGTACCTGGTCGGCATGCTGGTCTACTTCTTCACCGGCGGTCTTTTCGCCATCGCGATCAGGACCGAGCTGCTCTCGCCGTCCTATCACGTGCTGAGCCCCACGGCCTACCTCGAGGTGGTCGGCGAGCACGGCACGATGATGATGATGATGATGACTTCGGTCGTCCTCGGGCCGCTCGGCAACTACCTGGTGCCGCTGATGATCGGCTCGAAACGAGTCGCGTTCCCGCGGATCGAGGCGCTGTCCTTCTGGCTCACCCCGTGTTCGTACATGATCCTGCTGTCCGCGATCCTGCTCGGCGGGTTCCCGACCGGATGGACGGGGTACGCCCCGCTGTCCATCCAGGCCGGCGAGGGCATGGACGCGTACGCGTTCGCGTTCGGCCTGATGGGCATCTCGGTCATCCTGGCCGGCTTCAACATCGTCTGCACGATCATCTGCTACCGCGCGCCCGGCATGCGCTGGGGCCGGGTGCCGATGTTCGTCTGGGCGATGCTGACCACCGGGTTCCTGATGGTGCTCGCCGCTCCCGTGCTTGTCGGCGGCATGTACATGATCCTCACCGACCGCACCGCGCAGACCGCGTTCTTCGTCAACCAGCTGGGCGGCAGCTCGTACCTGTACGAGGACCTGTTCTGGTTCTTCGGCCATCCCGAGGTGTACATCCTGGCGCTGCCGGGGTTCGGGATCGTGTCGGAGATCATCCCGGTCTTCACGAGGAAGCCGCTGTTCGGCTACAAGGTGGCCGCGGCGGGCATGTTCGGCGTCGCGATCCTGTCGTTCTTCGTCTGGCAGCACCACTTGTTCGACTCCGGCATGGACCCGGACATGCGGCCGCTGTTCATGCTGACCACGGAGCTGATCTCGATCCCGACCGGGTTCATCTACCTGGTCGCGATGGGCACGTTCTGGAAGGCGAAGATCAGGCTGACCACGCCGATGCTGTTCGCGATGGGGATGTACGTGAACTTCCTGTTCGGCGGCATCTCGGGCGTGTTCCTCTCGGACGTGCCCGCGGACACCACCGCGCACGGCAGCTTCTTCGTGATGGCGCACTTCCACTACACGATCATGGGCGGGCTGATCTTCGCGTTCTTCGGCGCCATCTACTACTGGCTGCCGAAGATGATGGGGATCCAGATGAGCGAGCGGCTCGGCAAGATCCACTTCTGGGCGATGTTCATCACGTTCAACTCGACGTTCATGCCGCTGTTCGCGGTCGGCATGCTGGGTCAGCCGCGGCGCGTGTTCGAGTACGCGCGCAACCTGGAGACGCTGAACGACTGGGTGTCAATCTCCGCGTTCTGCCTCGGCGCCTCGCTGCTTATCTTCATCTTCAACTTCGCGATGTCCACGGTGGTCTGGCGCAAGCGCGCGACGGCCAACCCGTGGAACTCGCGTGGCCTGGAATGGCAGGTCTCCTCGCCGCCGCCGCCCGACAACTTCACCCACATCCCGGTGGTGCTGGCCGGCCCGTACGAGTACGGTGACCCGACCGCGCTGCCCGTGGCGGACCTCAACCCGCCGGCCGGGGTGATCGCTGGCGCCTTGGCCGGCGCCAGCGCCGGCCCGAGTTCCGGATCGGAGGCGTAACGAATGGCAGACATCACCGCGCCGGGCAGTGACGAGACCGCTACCCGGGCCACGGAAGAGGCGGCCTTCTACCACGAGGCGGCGCTGAACGCGGCGTGGACGGGCAGCAGGCTGGCGATAGGCGCGCTGTCGTTCCTGTTCGGCGCGTTCTTGTTCGCCTACTTCTACCTGGAGTCCTCCAACGGCCATTCGAAGTGGCTGCCATCGTCGACGACGCCGCCGCGCGCGTGGTACGGGGCGACGATCATGGCGCTCGTCGTGGTCAGCGCGCTCATCCAGACCGTCGGGCTGCAGCAGATCAAGGCGGGCCGGAAGGGACCGTGGTTCAAGTCGGCCGTCGTCGCGCTCGTCCTCGGGCTCGTCGCGGTGGCACTGCAGATCACCGAAATGCTCAACCTGCCGTTCCAGCCTGGTCAGTCCGGTTTCGCCAGCGTCTTCGTGGGGTTCTACCCGGTCGCGCTCGTGGTGTGGCTGTGTGCGATGATCTGGCTTGAGATCCTCGTCATGAGGGCCCGGGCGATACCGGCGATCCATTTCGTGGAGCAGCCGCCCACCTACGACCAAACGTACGTGGTGCAGCGGTTCCAGTCGGCGCTGAGTGCTTTCACCACCGTGTGGAACTACCTCGCCATCGTCGCGTTCATCTTCTGGCTGCTGTTCTATGTGCGCTGAGCAGGAGGCTCCGTGTCTGCACTGAATCTCGCGGACGGCCCGGCGATGTACCTGGGCGGGTCGATCATGACGTTCGCCCTGCCGTACGGGGCGTTCATCGTGATCGCGAGCGTGCTGTTCTTCCTGTACCGGCGGCCGCACTCCGGGCCGAGGCTCAAGTACCTGGCCTCGCCGCCGGTGGCCTCCGTGCTGACCAGGGAGCCGGGTCCGATTCCGGCTCCCGCGGCCAAGGCCGCTAACGAACCCGAGGCTGCCAGCGAACCCGAGGCCGCTAACGAACCCGAGGCTGCCAGCGAACCCGAGGCCAGCCCGGTCGATTCCGACGACGGCACGGCCGCGACCGAAGGCGACCAGTGACGTCCCTTCCTACCGAGGTGCCCGTCGTCCGGCGGGCACCTGGCCCGGAGCGCCGTCGGCCCGTGGCGGTCGCCCGCGCGCTCGTCGCGCTGACCAAGCCCCGGATCATCGAACTGCTGCTCGTCACCACCGTGCCCACCATGCTGCTGGCGCAGCGAGGGCTGCCGTCGCTGCGGCTAGTCCTCGTTACGCTGGTCGGCGGCACGCTCGCGGCGGGCAGCGCGAACACCATCAACTGCTACATCGACCGCGATATCGACGCGGTGATGAAGCGCACCTCGCGCCGGCCGCTTGTCAACGCGACCGGAACGGTCAAGCCGGGCGAGGCGCTCGCCTGGGGGATCGCGCTCGGCGCGGGGGCGACACTGCTGCTCGGCCTGATGGCCAACTGGCTGGCCGCCTCGCTGGCCGACGCGGCGATCCTGTTCTACGTCTTCGTCTACACGCTGCTGCTCAAGCGGCGCAGTCCATCGAACATCGTGATCGGCGGCGCGGCGGGCTGTTTTCCCGTCCTCGTCGGCTGGGCCGCGGTCAAGGGCACGATAGCGATCCCGGCGATCGTGCTGTTCGCGGTCATCTTCCTGTGGACCCCGCCGCACTTCTGGGCGCTGGCGATGAAATTCCGCAAGGACTACGCCGCCGCGGGCGTCCCGATGCTGCCGGTGGTCGCCCCGGCCGCCGAGGTGACGCGGAGGATCGTCTGGTACTCCTACGCGATGGTGGCGGCCACGCTGGCGCTTGTGCCGTACGCCGGGTGGATCTACGGAGCGGGCGCGGTGGGGCTCGGTGGGTTGTTCCTCGTCGAGGCGCACCGGCTGCACGCCCGGGTCCGCGCCGCCGCGGCGCGGCCCGGCGCCGCGGCTGACGCCGCGTCCGCTGGACCCGCCGCCGAGCGCCCGGTGCCGATGCGGCTGTTCCACCTGTCGATCGCGTACCTGACCCTGCTGTTCGTCGCGGTCGCGATCACCGCCTTGCTCCCCTGGGGCCGCTGGTAACCCTCGTGGCGCGGCATCGGCCGCCGGGAGACACACCATGGCGCGCAGGCCCGGTGGACTCGATCCAGGGAAGGCGGGCTCGAGCCACGCCGTCCCGCCGTGGGCCTGCGCCGTCGCGCGGACGATCGCCAGGCCGAGGCCCGCGCCGCCAGGATCCTCGTCATCACGGCTGCGTGCCGCGTCGAGGCGAGTGAAACGGCCGAAGGCACGTTCGGCATCAGCCGCCGGGATGCCCGGCCCGTCGTCGGTCACGGCGAGGACCGCGCACTGATCACCGGGCCGTACGTGGACGGTCACCGTCACCTGGGAACGGGCGTAGCGGACCGCGTTGTCGATCAGGTTGACCAGGAGCCGGTCGAGGCTGTCGGAGTCGCCCGCCACCGAGGCGTCCTCTCCCGGAACCACCGCGGGAGCGACCACCGGCACCCGCGCGCCCGCGTAGCGTTCCGCGACCGTGGCGCTGAGCGCCGCCAGGTCGAGCGTCGTGGCCCGCCGGAGGTGCCCGCCGCTTTCGTCAAGCCGGGCCAGCGCCAGCAGGTCTTCGGCGAGCCGGGACAGGCGCAGCGTGTCGGTGAGCACGCCGGCGGCGGTCTCCGCCCAGTCCTGGCGATCCGGGTGGTCCAGCGCCACCTCGAGCTGGGCGCGGATCGACGCGATCGGGCTGCGCAGCTCGTGCGCGGTGTCCGAGACGAGGTCCCGCTGCCGCTGCCCGGCCTCTGCCAGCCGCAGCAGCATGTCGTTCAGCGTCAGCGCCAGGAGGCGGACCTCGTCGCGCGCCTCGGGCACCGGAAGATCCTGGGGGACCCCGGTCGCCGTGATCCGCGACGCACCCCGGCGCAGCTCCGACACCGGCCGCAGCGTGGACCCCACGACCAGCCAGGTCGTGGCCGTGAACAGGACGAAAAGCAGCGGTGTGCCGAATATCAGTGCCCTCGCCACCACGGACAGGCTGTCGCCGACGGACCCGTACGGCTCCGCGGCGATGACCAGGTAGCCGTTGTTGGCGGCGACCGCGGTCACCCGCAGTAGCGAGGGTATGTCGTACGGCGCCCCGGGCAGCGGGTAAGCCGCCCCGGTCCGCGCGCTGTCCGCCGCCTGCGCCGGGTCGAGCAGCGGCACCAGCCGGTCGGCGCCCGGCGACACGTCGGTGATCTGCCCCGAGGCGTCGAGCACCTGGATGGTGACCGTCCCGGCGGCCACAGGAACCGGATCAGGAAGCCGGTTCGCGTTGATCAGCACCGCGACCTCGGTGGCGCCCTGCCGGGCGGAGTCGTCCACCGACCGGGTCAGCGAGACCCGCAGCGTGTTGAACAGCAGCAGGTCGGCGGCGGCGAACGCGACGAGCAGCCCGGCCGCGGCGGTCATCGTGACCCGCGCTTGCAGGCCGCGCCTGCGCCACCACCGGGTCAGCCACCAGCGGGCCGACAGCCTGTCGACGGCCTCCCAGCGGGCGGGCAGGATCTCATCCACCATCGGCGGCCAGCCGGTACCCGGCGCCGCGGACGGTCTGCACCGCGTGCCGCCCGAACGGCGAGTCGATCTTCCGCCGCAGGTACCCGATGTATACCTCGACGACGTTGAGGTCAGCGATGTCCTCGGCCTCCCACACGTGGGACAGCAACTCGGCCTTGGGCACCACCTCGCCCGCCCGCCGGATCAGGTACTCAAGCAGCGCGAACTCCCGCGGGGTCAGATCGACAAGCTGGTCTTTCCTGCGGACGGCGTGCGTGGCCGGGTCAAGTGACAGGTCGCCGGCCCGGAGCACCGCGGGCCTCGGCATGGCGCCCCGGCGCAGCAGCGCCCGGAGCCGGGCGGCGAGCACCACGTAGGAGAACGGCTTGGTCAGGTAGTCGTCCGCGCCCAGGTCGAGCCCGTCGGCCTGATCGTACTCGCCGTCCTTGGCGGAAAGGATCAGCACAGGAACCCAGTTCCGCTCGGCGCGCAGCTGCTCGCAGATCCGGTACCCGGACAGGCCCGGCAGCATGATGTCAAGCACCACGCTGTCGTAGCCGCCCTCACGGGCGAGGTGCAGCCCGGTCGGCCCGTCGTGCGCGAGATCCACGACGAAGCCCTCCGCCTCCAGGCCACGCTTGACCGCGGCGGCCAGCCGCCGCTCATCCTCTACGACAAGCACGCGCACGGGTACAGTCTCTCTCAAGACGGGGGAGCGCGGCATTCTGCTCTCAGCGTCCTCACAGCATGGCTGCGGCACAGTGGTAAGCGAAGAACTCGCGCAACGGATCAAAGGTGAGGGACATGAAACTCTCCAGGCGCGGCCGGTGGGCAGTGCCGGCCGTAGCGGTAGCCGCCACGGGCGGCGTCATCGCGGGATCGACGATCGCCATCGCTCAGGCCGCCCCGGCGCTTCCGGCGAAGACGCCCGCGCAGCTGCTCGCCTACGTGACGGCGAACCAGAGGGTCCCGCCGCTGACCGGCACGGTGGTCGAGACGACGTCGCTGGGCCTGCCGCAGCTCCCGCAGGTGGACAGCAACCCGACATCGCTGTCGTCGCTGCTCACCGGATCGCACACGGTGAAGGTGTACTGGGAGAACGCACAGCACTTCCGGCTGGCGGTCCCGCAGAGCCTCAGCGAGACCGACCTCATCCGTAACGGGAACACCGCCTGGCTCTGGGAAAGCACCAGCAACGCCGTGACCAAGATCAACCTGCCGGCGGACACCGGCAAGCACCTCAACAAGCGGGCGCCCGTGACGCCGGCGGCCGCGCCGCTGACCCCGCAGCAGGCCGCGAACCAGGTGCTTGCCGCAGTCGGCAAGACGACGACGGTGCGCACGCAGACGAACGTGACCGTCGCCGGGGAGGCCGCCTACCAGCTGGTTCTCGTGCCGAAGGACAGCCAGTCCACGATCGGCTCGATCCAGATCGCGATCGACGGCAAGACCGGCGTCCCGCTGCGGGTGCAGGTCTTCGCCAAGGGCGCGACCACGCCCGCGTTCCAGGTCGGCTACACCAACATCTCTTACGTGGCCCCGGCCGCGGCGAACCTGGCGTTCACTCCGCCGCCCGGCGCGAAGGTCACGACGGAGGGCGCCGGCAGCGATCATGCCGCCACGGGCTCCGCGTCGGACGAGTCCGGCATGGGCAGCTACGGTTCCGGCTGGACCGCGGTTGCCGAACTCCCGCAGTCGGACCTCCTTCCATCAGGAACGGGCGGTGGTGCCCCAGCAGCGCAGCCCTCTTCATCGAGCGGCGGCATGCTCGGCGGCGGTACCCAGGAAGTCCTGAACGCGATCCTGGGGTCGGCGAAGCCGGTAAGCGGCTCCTGGGGGAGCGGCGAGCTGCTGCACACGAGCCTGCTGAACGTGCTGATCACCGGCGGTGAGATGTACGTCGGCGCCGTCGAGCCGAGCGTGCTTTACAGCGCGGTCGGGCACACGACGGCGGGATGACGGCGCTGCCAGCCGCCGCGGACCTGGCGATCAGCTCACGCGGGCTGACCAAACGGTTCCGCGGCGGCCAGCTGGCCGTGGACAGCGTGGACCTGGCGGTTCCGCGCGGATCGGTCTACGGCTTCCTCGGCCCGAACGGCTCAGGCAAGACCACCACGATCCGGATGCTCCTCGCGCTGGCCTATCCGACAAGCGGCAGCGCCCAGGTGCTCGGCGCGGGAGTGCCTGACCAGGCCGTCTCGGTGCTGTCCAAGGTGGGCTCGCTGGTGGAGGGTCCGGCGTTCTACCCGTACCTCAGCGGATGGGACAACCTGGCCCGGTACGACGCGACCGACCGGTCCGCACAGGCGAAGACCGCGCCGGCGCGGATCGGGGAGGCCCTGGAGCGGGTCGGCCTGACCGCGGCGGCGAAGAAGCGGTACCGGAACTACTCGCTCGGCATGAAGCAGCGGCTGGCGATCGCGGCCGGGCTGCTCCGGCCCCGTGAGCTGATCATCCTGGACGAGCCGACCAACGGGCTTGACCCGCAGGGCACCCGCGAGGTCCGCGCGCTGGTGCGGCAGATCGCCGCGGACGGGACCACCGTGTTCGTGTCCTCCCACCTGCTGGCCGAAGTCGAGCAGGTGTGCACGCATGTCGGGGTGATGCGCACCGGGCGGCTGGTCTTCCAGGGCTCGTTGCCGGAACTGCGCCGTACCGGCGCCGCCAGGATCGCGGTCCGGACGGGTGACGTGGCGGCGGCGGCCAAGGTGTTCGGCAAGCTTGGGCTGGCTGACCCGGTGCCGGCCGACGCCATGATCACGGCCGCACTCGGCGACGCCGAGCCGGAGAGGATCTGCGCCGAACTGGTGCACGCGGGCGTCGGCGTCCGCGGCCTGTCGGTAGAGACCCCGAGCCTAGAGGACTTGTTCGTGGGTCTGACCGGAGAAGGCTTCGATGTCGAGCGCTGACCGCCGGCCTCCTTACCCAAAGCGGCAACCTGGACGCGACGCTCTTCATGATCGCGAAGACTTTATTTTCCGCGAAGATTTGATGCACCTATACGATGAAAAACCTTCGCCAGGAAAAAAGTCTTCGGGATCATGGTGCCCTTATGGGCGATATGACCGGAATGTGCCGGTGGTTGCGGGCGGTCGGCCGGACGAGCGGCCAAGGATAGGGAGATATGCCCGAAATGTCACGCCGCTGTGGCGGGCGCGGGCGGGGAGGGTCGCGTCGCCGTGGCGGGCGCGGGCGGGGAGGGTCACGCCGCTGTGGCGGGCGCGGGCGGGGAGAGTCACGCCGCCGTGGCGCACGCGGGCGGGGAGGGTCACGCCGCCGTGGCGCACGCGGGCGGGGAGATTGACATGAGTGCTGACGTGAGCGAAGACGCCGTCGGTGCGACAGGCAACCCAGCGGACGGACGGGCCGACGGGGCCGCCGCGGTCGCGGAGGAGACAGTGACTCCCGCAGGTGCGGGTCTCGAGTCTCATGCGGACACCGCGGGCGCGGGAACCGTTGGCCTTGGGGAGACTGCCGCCGTCGTTCCGGGATATCTGAGGTTTTTGCGATCTGAGCTGAGGCTCGTGTTCCGGCGGCGGCGCAACCAGGTGCTGCTGCTTGTCGTCGCGCTGTTCCCGCTTCTCATCGGGATCGGGCTGAAGGTCGCGGCGCCGCACGGCGGGGGCGGCGGGGGCGGGGGCGGGGGTCCGTCGACCGGCGCGGCGTTCTTCAACCAGCTCGCGGGCAACGGCGTGTTCCTGACGTTCATCGCGCTGACCACGCTGCTGATCCTCGTGCTGCCGGTGGCGGTCGCGATCGTCTCTGGCGACTCCATCGCGGGCGAGGCGGGCTACGGCACGCTGCGGTACCTGCTGGCGGTGCCCGCCGGACGCACCAGGCTGCTGAGCGTGAAGTATCTGGCGATCGTGGCATGGGCGGTCGCCGCGACGTTCATCGTGGCGATCGTCGCGCTGCTTGTCGGCGTCGCGCTGTTCCCCGTCGGACCGGTGACGCTGCTGTCCGGGACCACCGTGCCGCTGGCAGACGGGCTGTTGCGGGTGCTGCTCGTGACGCTCTATATTTCCGTGGCGATGGCGGCGGTCGGCGCGATCGGCCTGGCCATCTCCACGCTGACCGAACACGCGATCGGCGCGATCGCGGCGATCATGATCCTCGTGGTGGCCAGCGAGGTGGTGGATCAGGTGCCGCAGTTCGCGGCGGTAGGCCCCTACCTGCCGACGCACTGGTGGGACATGTTCGACTCGCTGCTGCGCACGCCGGTGGACACCACGACGCTGTGGCACGGATTGCTGTCGTTCGTGGTGTACGCCGTGTTGTTCTGCCTGTTCGCCTGGGCTCGCTTCACCTCGTCGGACGTGACGAGCTGACGCCGGTCACCAGCTGAAGTCCTCTTCCCAGAACTCGGTGACGCCGCGTGGCTTCTCCGCGGTCGCGTCGGCTTCGCGGCCGCGGAGTTCGACACGGCGGATCTTGCCTGAGATCGTCTTGGGCAGGTCGGCGAACTCCAGCCGGCGGATTCGCTTGTAGGGCGCCACCCGGCCCCGGCAGAACGCCATGATCTCCTTCGCCAGCTCGGCGGAAGGCTGGTGCGTCGCGGCGAGCAGGACGTACGCCTTGGGCACCGCCAGCCGGATCGGGTCGGGCGACGGGACGACCGCCGCCTCAGCGACCGCTTCGTGTTCGATAAGGACGCTTTCCAGCTCAAAGGGTGAGATGCGGTAGTCGGACGCCTTGAAGACGTCATCCGTTCGGCCGACATAGGTGATGTATCCGTCTTCGTCGGATGTCGCGACGTCGCCGGTGTGGTAGTAGCCGCCGCGCATCGAGTCCGCGTCCCGTTCGGCGTCCCCGAGGTAGCCGGTCATCAGGCCGAGCGGCCGGAGGCTGAGGTCGAGGCAGATCTCGCCATCCTTGCCGTCGGCGCCGGTGAGCGGGTCGACCAGCGTGACCGGGTATCCGGGCAGCGGACGGCCCATCGAGCCCGGCTTGGCCGGCTGCCCTGGCGTGTTGCCGATCTGCGCGGTGGTCTCCGTCTGCCCGAATCCGTCCCGGACCGTGATCCCCCAGGCCTTGCGGACCTGCTCGATGACCTCCGGGTTCAGCGGTTCGCCGGCCGCGACGCACTCGCGCAGCTTGCTGATGTCGGCGCTGGCCAGATCCGCCTGGATGAGCATGCGCCAGACCGTCGGCGGCGCGCAGAACGTGGTGACCTCGCAGTCGCCGAGGGCCTTGAGCAGTCCGGCCGCGTTGAACCGGGCCTGGTTGAGTATGAGGATCGTGGCCCCGGCGTTCCACGGCGCGAACACGTTGCTCCAGGCGTGCTTGGCCCAGCCAGGGGAGGAGATGTTCAGGTGAACGTCTCCCGGCTTGATGCCGATCCAGTACATCGTGGACAGGTGCCCTACCGGATAGCTGGCCTGGGTGTGCCCGACGAGCTTGGGCTTCGCGGTGGTGCCCGAGGTGAAGTAAAGCAGCAGCGGGTCGCTCGCGTCAGTGATGCCGTCGGCGGCGAATTCGTCCGGTGCGCCGTGCGTGTCCGCGTAGGAGTGCCAGCCCGCCGCGGTGCCCCCGACGACGACGCGCGTCCACTCGCCGGGAATGCCGGCGAACTTGCTCACCTGCTCGGTGTCGGTCACCACGTGCCTGACCTCGCCGCGCTGGACCCGCTCGACCAGGTCGGCGGGCCGCAACAGCGTGGAGGCGGGGATGATCACCGCGCCGAGCTTCATCGCCGCCAGCATGACCTCCCACAGCGGGACCACGTTGCCCAGCATGAGCAGCATCCGGTCACCGCGCCGCACGCCCAGGTCACGGAGCCAGTTCGCCACCTGAGCCGAACGCGCGGCCAGCTGGCGGTAGGTCAGTGACTCGTCCCCGCCGTCATCGCTGACCACGCGCAGCGCGGTCCGGTCCGGATGTTCGCCGGCGATGACGTCGAACCAGTCGATCGCCCAATTGAACTCGTCAAGCTCGGGCCAGGAGAACTCGCGCCGGGCGGTGTCGTAGTCGTCGCGGTAGCGCAGCAGGAGGTCCCGCGCCGCGCGGAAGACGGCGGTCGAAGCAACGTTGCTCATCCCGATATGATCCCAGTTCCGGTGTTGGTTATCCATGGTTGCCCGGCCGCTGACGTGGTCTCAAGTGACCGGTGGGTCCAACTCATAGCATGCTGAGATGAAACACAAACAGGGTCTGCAAGCGGATGTGTCAAACTTGCGGTATGAGTAGCTCGCAGGCACACGGCGGACCGGCGCCGGACTCCGGATCCCGTCACGGCAGCGCCCGTGCCATCTCGCGCGCGGTGGCGGAACGGGAGCGCGGCCGTCAGCGGCTGAAGGCGACCACGGCGGCCGTGGGATTCGCCAGCGTGGCCGTGGCCGGGGCGGTGGCCGCCACGCTGCCTGGTTCGACGCATTCGTCGGTCTCGCCCGCGAAGAGTTCTTCGTCCCAGTCGACGGGCATTTCTTCCGGCGCGCCGAGCAACTCCAACTCCTCGAGCAACTCCAACTCCTCGAGCAACTCCAACTCCTCGAATGGCTCAGGCAACCTTCAGGCGCCGTCGTCCACCCCGGTGCAGTCCGGCGGGGGCGCCCCGGTGAGCACTTCCGGTGGTACTGGTTCCTGATCGCACTGGCGGTGACCAGACAGCCTCCGCCGCCTGGCACGCGCTGGGCATGCTGGTCCAGCTCGTGGTCACCGATCCGGAAAGGATCGACGATGCCCGCCAGTTGCTCTCCCGCGACCTGACCGAGCTCGACCAGGCGTGTAGCCGGTTCCGCCCGGACTCGGAGGTGGTGGCGATCGGGCAGGCCGCCGCCGGCGCGAAGGGCGAGTACAGCACGACCGTCAGCCCGCTGCTCGCCGAGGCCATCGCCGTCTCGCTGCGCGCGGCCAGCCTCACCGACGGCGACGTCGATCCGACGGTCGGCGCGGCCATCTCGGCTCTCGGCTATGACCGGGACTTCGTCCGGGTCCCGGCGACCGGACCGGCCCTGCCGCCCCTGCCGGTCCGGGCACGCACGATCCCCGGCTGGCGTTCGGTGACGCTTGACCCGGTTTCCCGGCAGCTCACCGTGCCGGCCGGCATCCAGCTTGACCTGGGCGCGACCGTGAAGGGCTGGGCGGCCGACCGCTGCGCGGCCCGGATCGCTGACAAGCTGGGCTGCGGGATCCTGGTCAGCCTCGGCGGCGACACGGCGGTCGCGGGCGAGCCGCCCGCGGGCGGATGGCGGATCCGCGTTCAGGACGTGACGGGCATGCCGGACGAACCAGCGGAGGGTCCGAGCACCGTGGTCGCGATACGCGAGGGCGGGCTTGCGACGTCATCGACCGCCGCCCGCCGCTGGCAGCGAGGCGGCGACATCCTGCACCACATACTGGACCCGCGTACCGGCCTGCCCGCCGCCCCGGTGTGGCGCACGGTCTCGGTGGCGGCCGCTAGCTGCGCCGACGCCAACACCGCGGCGACCGCCGCCATCATCAGGGGCCGTCAAGCGCTGCCCTGGCTGACCGACCTCAAACTGCCCGCCCGCCTGGTCGAAACGGACGGCGGCGTTCTTACCGTCGCGGGCTGGCCCGCCTTAAAATCGGTTCAGAGTCAGTTCATAGCCTAGATGTATCGTCCGCTGTGCTTTCATGACCGATGCTTGAAAACGTGAGCGGAATCAACTCGTCCACCGCACTGTGGTACGCAAGCCGTGCCACCGGCGTGGTTGCCCTGCTCCTGATGACCGCGGTGGTCCTGATCGGCCTGCTGGTCACCAGGCAAGGCCGTCTGCCCGGCCTGCCGCGGTTCGCTGTCACCGGGCTGCACCGCAACATGTCGCTGATCGCCGTGGTCTTCGTCGCGCTGCACGTGCTGACCGCGGTCGCGGACGGCTACGTGACCATCCCGCTCACCGCCGCGGTTATCCCGCTGACCTCGGGGTATGAACGGCTCTGGCTGGGCCTCGGCGCGGTGAGCCTGGACCTGACCGTGGCGATAATCGTCACCAGCCTGCTGCGCAGGCACCTCAGCCGCCGGGTGTGGCGCGCGGTGCACCTGCTGGCCTACCTGAGCTGGCCGGTCGCGTGGCTGCACAGTTTCGGATCGAGCAAGGACCTGCAGCATGGCTGGCTGTTCCTGATGGCGGTGGCCTGCGCGGTGGCGGTCGGCGCCGCGGTGATCTGGCGGCTGGCCGACGCCGCCCGCGACATCCCGCGTGCCGAGCGCGTCGGGCTGCTGATGTCCGCGTTCCACGACAGGACCGCGTTCCACGACAAGACCGCGTTCCACGACAGGGCCGCCACGCGCGGCCAGCAGGGCCGCCACGACCAGGCCGCGCCCCGGGACCGGGTGGCGCGATGACCACGGCGATGCGGGGCACCTCGCGTGAGGACGGCGGCGACGACACGACACACGCGGACCTGCCGCGGCTGCTGCCGGGGCAGGGCGAGCACCTCGGGGAATGGCGCGCACACCAGGCCAAGCACGGCCGCCCGCCGTACCAGGGCGGCCCCGGACAGCTGATGCGGGTCCTGCAGATGGCGGGCCTGACCGGCCGGGGCGGCGCCGCCTTCCCTGTGCACCGCAAGCTGACCGCGGTGGGAGAGGCGGCGGCCAAGA
>Ga0335075_10009816_pt1 | contig 14561 bp, 12 predicted proteins | sample Lox_Sample_24_FD_206723 | JGI IMG/M metagenome (GOLD analysis project Ga0335075, IMG submission 206723) | Soil microbial communities from Loxahatchee National Wildlife Refuge, Florida, United States - Lox_Sample_2.4 | ecosystem: Environmental > Terrestrial > Soil > Wetlands | place: USA...
GTTCGGAATACTCCTGATTTTCCTGGCCCGCGAACTGGGTCAGGTACAGGTCCGCGTAGAGGCCGCCGGCTTCCAGCAGCGCCTCGTGGGTGCCGGTCTCGACGACCTGGCCCGACTCGATGACCAGGATCTGGTCGGCCGCACGGACCGTGGACAGGCGGTGCGCGATGACCAGCGAGGTCCGGCCGGACAGGGCGAGCGACAGGGCCTGCTGCACGGCGAGTTCGGACTCGGAGTCCAGGTGCGCGGTCGCCTCGTCGAGCACCACCACGGAGGGGCCCTTGAGCAGCAGCCGGGCCAGCGCCACGCGCTGCTTCTCCCCGCCGGACAGCCGGTAGCCGCGGTCGCCCACGATGGTGTCGAGTCCGTCCGGCAGCACCGAGATCAGGTCCCAGATCTGCGCCGCCTGGCAGGCCTCGATCAGGTCCGCCTCGGTCGCCGCCGGGTTGGCGTACAGCAGGTTGGCGCGGATCGTGTCATGGAACAGGTGCGCGTCCTGGGTGACGACGCCGACCACGTTATGCAGTGACTGGAGCGTGACGTCACGGATGTCGTGACCGCCGATGAGCACCGCGCCGTCGTTGGGGTCGTACATCCGCGAGACCAGATGAGTGATCGTGGTCTTGCCCGCGCCGGACGGGCCGACGAGGGCGGTGAGCTGGCCGCCCGGGGCGGTGAAGGACACGTCGTGCAGCACGCCGGCGGCGGCGTCGGTCCGCTCCGGCTGGGCGAGCGCGATCGACTCCAGCGACGCGAGCGACACCTCGTCCTTGGTCGGGTAGCGGAACGACACGCCCTCGAAGCGGATCTCCGGCGCGGTCCCCGCCTCGTCGCGCGTCGGCAGCGGCACCGCGCCCGGCTTCTCCCTGATCAGCGGCTCGAGGTCGAGCACCTCGAAGACCCGGTCGAACGAGACCAGCGCGGTCATCACCTGGATCTGCACGTTGGACAGGCTGCCGATCGGCCCGTAGACCCGGGTGATGAGCTGGGCCATGGCGACGAGGGTGCCGAACTCGAACGTGCCGTCGATCACCAGCGAGCCGCCGACCCCGTAGATGGCGGCGGTGAACAGCGCGGTGAGCAGAGTGATCCCGATCATCATGAACGAGCCGTACATGTCACGGGTGACGCCGATGTCGCGGACCTTGCGGGCGTTGGCGGCGAACAGCGCCGATTCGTCTTTGGGCCGGCCGTAGAGCTTGGCGAGCATCGCGCCCGCTACGTTGAACCGCTCGGTCATCGTGGAGCCCATCTGGGCGTTCAGCTGCATCGCCTCGCGGCTGAGCCGCTGCAGGCGGCGGCCGATGAACCGCACCGGCAGCATGAACAGCGGGATCAGCGCTAGCGAGATGAGGCTGACCTGCCAGGACAGCAAGAACATGGTGACCAGGATGACGATCACCGACAGCACGTTGGACAGCACCGACGCCAGCACGCCCACGATCGCCGTCTGCGCGCCCACCACATCGCCGTCCAGGCGGCTGACCAGGGACCCGGTCTGCGCGCGGGTGAAGAACGCGAGCGGCTGCTGCTGCACGTGGTCGAAGACCTGGGTGCGCAGGTCGTAGATGATGCTCTCGCCCAGCCGGGAGGAGAAGAAGCGGTTGATCACGCCGAGCAGCGCGTCGAACAGCGCGACGCCGACGGCGGTCACGGCGACTACGAGCACCACGTACTGGTCGCGTTTGAGGATGCCGTCGTCGATGAGCGCGCGCAGCAGCAGCGGGTTGACCACTGTGATGCAGGCGTCGAGCGCCGTGGCGAACAAGTAGATCGAAAGCTGGAGGCGGTAGGGCCGCGCGTAGCGGAAGACTCGCTTGATCGTTCCCGGCTTGAGCTTCTGCTTGGTGATGGACGGGTCCATCCGCATCCCGTGTACCATCCCGAAGCCGGGGCCGCCCCGTATCATCACCATTCTCGCCATGTTAGTTGGCCGGGAAAGCGGCTAGGACATGGTTTTTCGCCGGGCGAACAAGCCCCGGTAACTCGCTCGCTTCCGGCGGCGGTGCTACGGCTTCCGGGTGGCGCCGCCCCGGCCGCGCAGTCGCACGCCGGTCTCGGTGAGGAGGCGGTGGATGAACCCGTAGGACCGGCCGCTCGAGGTTGCGAGCGACCGGATGGATTCCCCGGCGCCGTAGCGCTGGGCCATGTCGGTCGCGAGCTTGCTGCGGTCTTCCCCGGTGACCCGGGTGCCTTTCCGCAGGGTGTCGGCCACATTTACCTCCCGTAAGGCGCACCAATCATCGCGTTATCCCCCCTTAACGTAATGATCACTGATGAAGGCGTGGTTGACTACCCGCTTCGGGTCAGCTGCCGACGGTTTAGCGCGGGTTTAGCGGGCGGTTAGCCGACTGTTAGGCGAGAGCGACCAGATCGGCGAAATCGGCCGACCAGGTGTCTTCGGTTCCCTCCGGCAGCACAATGACCCGTTCCGGGGAAAGCGCGTCCACCGCCCCCTCGTCGTGGGTAACCAGGACAATGGCGCCGCGGAAGGCCGCGAGAGCCGCGAGGATCTCCTCCCGGCTGGCCGGATCCAGGTTGTTGGTCGGCTCGTCGAGCAGCAGCACGTTCGCCCCAGAGACCACGAGAAGCGCTAGCGCCAATCGCGTCTTCTCACCGCCGGAAAGGACGCCGACCGGTTTGTCGACGTCATCGCCGGAGAAAAGGAAAGAGCCGAGGACTTTCCGCTGCTCGGTGTCGGTGAGTTCCGGGGCGGCGGTTCGCATGTTCTCGATTAGCGACCGGTCGGTATCGAGCGTCTCGTGCTCCTGCGCGTAATAACCGAGCCTTAGGCCATGACCTGGCACGACCATTCCGGTGTCCGGTTTTTCCACGCCCGACAGCAGCCGCAGCAGGGTGGTCTTGCCAGCGCCGTTGAGGCCGAGCACGACGACCCGCGAGCCGCGGTCGATGGCGAGGTCAACGTCGGTGAACACCTCAAGCGAGCCGTAGGACTTCGACAGCCCGGTCGCGGTCAGCGGCGTCTTGCCGCACGGCGCGGGCTCCGGGAAGCGCAGCCGTGCGACCCGGTCCGCTTGCCGGTCGCCTTCGGTGCCCTCGAGCAGGCGCTCGGCCCGGCGCATCATGTTCTGCGCCGCCTTGGCCTTGGTCGCCTTGGCACGCATCTTGTCCGCCTGCAACTGCAGGGCGGTGGCCTGCCGCTCGGCGTTGGCCCGCTCCCGGTGGCGACGCCGCTCGTCGGCTTCGCGCTGGGTGAGGTAGGCCTTCCAGCCGACGTTGTAGATGTCCAGCACCGACCGGTTCGCGTCCAGGTAGAAGACCTTGTTGACGACCTGCTCGACCAGGTCCACGTCGTGGCTGATCACCAGCAGGCCACCGCGGTAGTTCTTCAGGTGATCGCGCAGCCAGATGATCGAGTCCGCGTCCAGGTGGTTGGTCGGCTCGTCGAGCAGCAGCGTCTGGGCGTCGGAGAACAGGATCCGGGCGAGTTCGACCCGCCTGCGCTGGCCGCCGGACAGCGTGTGCAGCGGCTGGTGCAGCACCCGGTCGGGGAGCCCGAGGCTGGCCGCGAGCGACGCGGCCTCCGACTCGGCCGCGTACCCGCCGAGCACGGCGAGCCGGTCAGACAGGGATCCGTAGCGCCTGATGGCCCGCTCCGCCTTCGCCGGGTCGGGGTCGGACATCAGCGCCTCGGCCTTGCGCATCTCGTTGCGGACCTCATCAAGCCCGCGGGCCGAGAGGATCCGGTCGAGCGCGAGGTCATCGAGGTCCCCGGTCCTCGGGTCCTGCGGGAGATAGCCGACGGTCCCGGTGTGCCGGACGCTGCCCGCGGCGGGCTGCGCGTTGCCAGCAAGCACCTTCGCCAGGGTGGTCTTGCCGGCCCCGTTGCGGCCCACCAGGCCGACCCGGTCCCCCTCGGCGACCTGGAAGGATGCGTCCGCCAGCAAGAGCCGGGCACCGGCTCTCAGCTCAATGCCACTGGCGACGATCACGGGTAGCGAGGATACCTGATCGGGGCCGCCGCCCTGTATTCATTAATTCGCCCGGCGATTTGCAGGCGCGCCTCGGTGTATGGCTCGGCCGGCGTTTTGGCCTATCGCTCGGCCGGCGTTTTGGCCTACCGCTCGGCCGGCGCCTCGGTCAGCCAGATCCGCACCGCGGTGAACTGTTTGGGCGTGGCCTCGAGGATGACGCGCTTGGGGTCGGGGACGGTGAGAAACCGGTCGGCGGCCCGCGCCAGGTAGGGCGCCAGCCGCGGGTCGTCCCGCAGTTCGGCGACCGCGCGCTTGTCGCCGCCGAGGATGACAGCGTCCAGCGCGGCCGGTGCGCCCTTGGCGCCCTGGGCGCCCTGGGCGTCCTGGCGGCCGAACACCATGACCGCCGCGTCGGCGGCCGCGGCGAGCGCCTCGTTCGCTTGCTTCTCCCGGCGGCGGGCGAACCGGTGCTGCGACCAGCCTCCGGCCGCGCTCCGGCCGTGCACGAGACGCGAGCCGGTCTTACTGTCGGCGAGCACGGGCGGGTACCCGGTGAAGACACCGACCGCGTAACCGCCGAGCCGGACAAGCAGCACCCCGACCGTCCGCGGGGTCTTAGCGTGCGCGGCGAGGGCTTCGGCGACCGCCATCGGACTGGGTGCGGCCGGGTCCCTGGGACCCGCCGCCGCGGCACCCGCGCCGGCCTCGGCGGTTCCAGGCAGGGCCGCGGTACCGGGGAGTGCCGCGATGCCGGGCAGTCCTGCGATGCCGGGCAGTCCTGCGATGCCGGGCACGGCCGCGAGGCCGGCGGCCGGCGGGAACGGCGGATAGCACTCCGCGACGGAGCCGTCGGGCGCGGTGAAGGCCGCCCGGTCCTGCCCCACGTTCACCATGAGTGCCGCCGGCCCAGCTCTCCCGGTGCCGTGCCGAAGGCCGAAAGACACGATCCAGCCGGGAAACCGCTCAGCCGAAACGTCGAGCCATTTATTTCCACTACCAGGAACGTTCCTCACGTGCACTGCCTTACAGTATTACTGTCCGCATCTGCTTGGATGCGGAAAGCCAAGGTACACCGGACCTGACGAGGTAGCCACCTTGCTCCCGATCGATCCCGCCGACGGTCAGGGGGGCGTCGCCCCCGCATTCCCTCAGGCCGTGCCCGCCAAGGCCATGCCATCCAAGACGGTGCCGCCCAAGACCGTGCCCGCCAAGGCGGTGCCGCCCAAGACCGTGCCCGCCAAGGCCGTGCCATCCAAGGCCGTGCCATCCAAGGCCGTGCCATCCAAGGCCGTGCCATCCAAAAAGGCAGGGCCGACCGCGGTAGTGCCGACTGAGACACTGCCGCACGCCATGCCGCCTCAGGCGATGGCGCACGGTGGCACGATCATCCGGCCGGGCGCGGTCGCTTGGGGCGGCTCGCGGAGGGCCCAGGTTGGAGGCTACTCCTCGTGCGAGGCCATCGAGCGGAGTCTGGCCGAGGTTACCAGGGATCCCGGCCGGTTCCCGGGCCTGCTTGCCGAGCTCGCGGCCGTGAGGCTCTGGGTACCGCTTCCGGTGCGGCGCCGTCCCTTCACCGACGGCACGGCCGTTCGGCTGCCCGTCGTCGGCCTGTCGGGGACCGACTTCGTGCCGTGCTTCACGTCGGTGCAACGGCTTAACGGCTGGGCGGAGTCGCCCGGCGCAGGGGCGATGCGGGCCGGCGATTCCCGGGCGGCCCGGGTGGTGCCGCACATCGTGGTTCCGGCCGCGGGGCTGGCGGACCGGCTGCCGTCCGGCCTCGGCCTGGCGATCAACCCCAATAGCACGCCGGGCATGCCGCTCTACCCCGAATGCGTCCCCTACCTGGCCCGGCTCGGCGCCCTCGCCCGGCCAGCAGCGACTCCGGCGCCCGGCTTCCCGCAGCAGGACCGGCGTCACGACAGGCCCCGGCACGCCCCGGCGCGCGAGCTAGCCGCCGTGTCGCTCGGTCCCCCGCCGGCCGAACCGACGGCGCTGCTCGACGAGACCCGCCGGTCATTGCACGGGGTGAAAGCCGCGGCCGAGGCCTCGCGCGCCTGGCTGTCGGTCCCCGGTCACGGCGAGGGCCTGGTCATCGCGGTCACGCTCGACGACCCCAAGGACGAGACCAGCCGCCGCGACGTGGTGGCCGCGTTCGAGCGGGCGGTGGCGGCGATACCGCTGCGCGTCCCTTTCCCCCTCGACGTCACCTTCCCCGGCGAGCCGCTGCCCGGCCAGCCAGGTCCCGACGTGATCGTCGACTGGATGACCCGCAACACCCGCCCCTTCTACACCAGAGACTGAAGTGCACGTTGCTCTTAGGCCCTGCGCGCCGTTAACGCGCGGGTTCACTTGCCCGGGCAGATGCCGTTAAGGCAGCCGCCCGCCCCCGGTGGCGCCGTCCAGCAGGATGGGGGATCGCCAGGCACCCGGGGGTGTGCCTGGCGATCCCCCATCTTTGAAAGGGCGTCTGATGCGTGACTGGTGAGCACAGTGATGCGCGGTCGACCTGCCGCATCCATGGCGCCCGGAAAGGGAACCACGGGCTATTCTCCGTGCAGGCCCTCAGGATCTAAGTTGCAGGGACATATTCTGACAAAGTGGTCGCCAAGCAGCGCAACTTGGATCCTAAGGCGCGATTAGGGGTCGCTGGGTGCGATGCCGCGAGGGCTTGCGACGGGCGTGGGAGACTGCGGGTGATGGGTAGCGACTATCCGGAGCATCTGCTCGCCCGGGAGGCGGCACCGCCGTACGACGGCGAAGGCCCGTTCGCGCTGTGGCACTTCAGCGAGGATCCGTCTCTCGACCGGTTCGTGCCGCGGGCGCGTGTTGCCAGCCCCGGGGAGCGGCCGCTGGTGTGGGCGATTGACACGCGCCATGCGCCGATGTTCTGGTTCCCGAGGGACTGCCCGCGAGGGTGTATCTGGCCCGTGTCGGGCACGACGCCGGAAGACCGGGAACGGTTCTTCGGGCAAAGCGCCGCGAACCGGGTACACGTGATGGAGTCCGGCTGGCTGGAGCGGATGCGAGAGTGCCGGCTCTACGCCTACCGGCTGCCGTCCGCGGCGTTCCGGCCACATGAGGTCGGCGGCTACTGGGTCGCGGACGAGCCGGTGGACGCGATCGAACAGGTGGGAGTCGGCGACCTCGTCGGCAGGCATGCCGAGGCCGGCATCGAGCTGCGGATAACGCCATCCATCTGGCCGTTCTGGCGGCGGGTAGCCAGCTCGACGGTGGAGTTCAGCGGCTCCCGGCTGCGCAACAGCGCCCCGCACCCGGACCAGCTGGAGTAGGCGCAAGCATCTACCCAGCAAACTCCGGCCTTCTTGCTGTTATCAGGTCGCGCATGCCGCGCGGCCGATAGCCTGGGACATTTTCCACACCCGAGGGTGGAAAATGTCCCATCATCATGGGCGCTGACGCGCTTCTTGCTGTTATCCCTGGCGGTCAGGGCTCGACGATGTTGAACATCAGGTCGAAGGTGTCCAGGGTGCCGAGGATGCTGGGCAGCGCGGTGGCGTCGCCGTCGATGCCGATCTCCTTGGACGCAATGGCGCGCTCGAAGGTGGTCTCGCCCAGGCCGATGCGGTCGAGGACCGCCTTGGTGAGGGTGACGGTGGCGTTGGCCAGGGCGTCCTGGGCGCCTGCCCGGTAGGTGAGCGCCGCGTTCCTGACGGTGACCGCGTAGTCCTCGCCGATGTCGGTGAATCTCCAGTTGAGGACCATCTCGGGCAGCGCCGCGGCCTTGTCGCCGTCGATCCGAATTCCGAGATAGTCGAAGTAGAGATCCACGCTCATCGCCTGGATGGTGTCCGGGCTGACAGTAGTCAGGTCCCCGCCCTTGAACACCCCGTGGCGCAGTTCGTAGGCGCCCGTCAGGTAGATGCTGCGCCAGGTGCCGTTCTCGCACTGATAGCCGAGCTGTTCCAGCGCGTCGGCCGCAAGCTCCCGGGCGGCCTTGTTGCCGGGGTCGGCGAAGACCAGGTGGTTGACCAGCTCGGCGACCCAGCGGTAGTCGCCCTCGGCGAAGGCCTGCCGCGCCTTGCCAAGCAGCGCTTCCGCGCCGCCGATTGCCTCGACGTACCGCCGTCCCGCGTCGACCGGCTGATGCGGGTTCAGGTGCGCCGGGTTGCCGTCGTAGAAGCCGAGGTAGCGCTGGTAGACGGCGCGGACGCAATGGCTCAGCGAGCCGTAGTAGCCGCGTGCGTACCATTTGCGGTCCAGGCCGGGCGGCAGCGCGGTGAGCGTCTCGGCGATCTCCATCGGGGTCAGCCCGTGGTTCATCAGCCGCAGCGTCTGATCGTGCAGGAACTGGTACATGTCCCGGCTGTCGGCCAGGAACTCGTGCACGTTGCCGGTGCCCCAGGTCGGCCAGTGATGGGAGGCGAACAGGACGTCGGTGCGGCCGGCGAACCGGTCGATGGCCTCGTTCAGGTAGGCCGACCAGGCCCTGGCGTCGCGCACTTCCGCGCCGCGCAGGGTGAGCAGGTTGTGTAGGGTGTGGGTGGCGTTTTCGGCCGCGCACAGCGCGCGGAACGTCGGGAGGTAGAAGTTCATCTCCGCCGGAGCTTCGGTCCCCGGGGTGAGCTGAAACTCGATCGGGACGCCGTCAATGGTCAGCGTGGTCCCGGTGCGGTCGATGAGGTCGGTGGGCGGGATCAGCGTGATGGTGCCGCTGGAGACCGCCTTGCCCAGCCCCAGGTCGACCTGGCCGCGCGGGCCGCGCGGCAGGAAGACGCCGTACTGGTAGTGCGACCGGCGGCTCATCGCGGTTCCGGCGAACACGTTCTCCGCGACCGCGTGCTCGAGGAACCCGGACGGGGCGTAAATCTTGACCCGCCCGCTGGCCACGTCCGCTGCCGAGACGATCGCCCTGACGCCGCCGTAATGGTCGACGTGGCTGTGCGTGTAGATGACCGCGACAACCAGCCGGTCCCCGCGGTGCTCGCGGTACAGCCGCATCCCCGCCTGTGCCGTCTCGACGGAGATGAACGGGTCGATGACGATGATCCCGGTGTCGCCCTCGATGATGGTCAGGTTGGAGATGTCCATGCCGCGCAGCTGGTAGATCCCCTCGGTCACCTGGAACAGGCCGGCGATCTTGTTCAGCCGCGCCTGCCGCCACAGGCTCGGGTTGACGGTCTGCGGCGCTTGCTCGGCGTCCTCGAAGTCGTAGGCCGCCATGTCCCAGATCGGGAAGCCGTTGTCCCTCTTCAGCGCGTCACCCGGCGCGGCCGCCACCAGCCCGCGGCTGGCGTCCGCGAAATCCCGCGTGTCATCGAAGGCCAGCCGCTCCAGCATCGCGGCATTCACGGCGGTCGTCGCACGCTGCGCGTCCTTTTCCGCTGTCATGGAACGACGGTCGCACGGCGCGCCAGCAGCCCGCGTCATCCCCGCCGGGTGAACCGCCGCGCACCGGACGGCGGAAGCGCGGCGGTGTCAGTCAGATGTTGAACCCCAGCGCGCGCAGCTGCTCGCGGCCGTCCTCGGTGATGTTCTCCGGCCCCCACGGCGGCATCCAGACCCAGTTGATCGTGAAGTCCTCAAGGGTGTCCTTGAGTGCCTCAGCGGCCTGCTCCTCGATCACGTCGGTGAGCGGGCACGCCGCGCTGGTCAGCGTCATGTCCAGGGTGGCGCGGTCCGGGCCGTCAAGGAGGACGCCGTAGACCAGGCCGAGGTCGACCACGTTGATGCCGAGCTCCGGGTCGACGACGTCACGCAGCGCCTCGAGAATGTCCTCGGTCTTCTCCGCCACCTGCTCATCGGTCAGGGCCTCGCTCATGCTCCCTCTCCTGCCTTCACCAGCGCCTGCGCGGTCGCGTCCTTCCACGCCATCCAGCCGAGCAGCGCGCACTTGATCCGCGCCGGGTACTTCGACACGCCGGCGAACGCCACCGCGTCCTCGAGCACGTCCTCGTCGGGCTCCAGCTGGCCCTTGGACTGCATCAGCTCGAGGAACGCGTCACCGACCCGCATCGCCTCGCTGACCGGCTTGCCGATCACCAGGTCACTCATCACCGACGCGCTCGCCTGGCTGATCGAGCAGCCGAGCGACTCATACGAGATGTCCTCGACGACCGGCTCGTCCGAGCCGCTGTCGCCCTTCAGGGTCACCCGCAGCCGAACCTCATCGCCGCACGTCGGGTTCACGTGGAAGACCTCAGCGTCGTACGGATCCCGCAGCCCCTTGTGGTGCGGGTTCCGGTAGTGGTCCAGGATGATCTCCTGGTACATGTTCTCGAGCTGCATTGTGCCTCTTCGCGACGAGCCTGCTAGCGCCTTGTGTAACGCCACACCAGGTACCCGGTGTTCCGTCTGCTACGCGCCGAAGAACCGCTTGGCGTACCGAACCCCGTCGGCGAGCGCGTCGACCTCGGCGTGGGTGTTGTACACGTAGAAGGTGGCCCGGGTGGAGGCCTGCACGCCGAGCTTCCGGTGCAGCGGCCACGCGCAGTGGTGCCCGGTCCGCACCGCGATGCCCAGGTCGTCGAGCACCTGCCCGACGTCGTGCGGGTGCACCCCGTCGACCTCGAACGCCACCGCGCCACCGCGGTCCTTGGTCGTGTCCGGGCCGAGGATCCGCACCCCACCGATCTCGCCGAGCGCGGCGAGCGCGTGCGCCGTCAGCGACTCCTCGTGCGCGGCCACGTTGTCCATGCCGAGCGCGGTCAGGTAGTCGATCGCCGCGCCGAGCCCGGCGGCCTGCGGCGCCGGTGGGACCCCCGGCTCGAACCGGAGGGGCGGCGGCTGGAAGGTGGAGCCCTCCATCCGGACGACCTCGATCATCTCCCCGCCGAACAGGAACGGCGGCAGCGCGTCCAGCGCCTCGTACTTCCCGTACAGCACTCCGAGCCCGAGCGGGCCAAGCATCTTGTGCCCGGAGAAAACCAGGAAGTCCACGTCAAGGGCCTTGACGTTCACCGGGTGATGCGGCACCAGCTGCGCGCCGTCGACGAGCACGAGGGCCCCCACTCCGTGCGCGAGCGCGGCGATCTCCGCGACCGGCGGCATCACGCCGGTGACGTTGGACTGGCCGGTGACGGCCACGATCTTGGTCCGCGAGGTGATCAGCGACGGGTCCACGTCGAGCCGCCCGTCGGGCAGCACGTTGAACCACTTCAGGGTGGCCCCGGTCCGCAGTGCCAACTGCTGCCACGGCACCAGGTTGGCGTGGTGTTCCATCTCGGTGATCAGGATCTCGTCACCGGGCCGCAGCGACGACGTGAGCGCGTAGGCGACCAGGTTGACCGCCTCGGTCGCGTTCTTGGTGAACACGATCTCGCGCTCGTCCGCGCCGAGGAACGCCGCGACCTTCGCCCGGGCACCCTCGAAGATCTCGGTCCCTTCCTCGCTCAGCAGGTGCGCGCCCCGGTGCGCGGCGCCGTTGTGCCGCTCGTAGAACTCCCGCTCGGCGTCGAGCACCTGGACCGGCTTCTGCGAGGTAGCGCCGGAGTCCAGGTAGACCAGCGGGTTGTCGTTGCGGACCAGCCTGGTCAGCGCCGGGAAGTCCTTGCGGATCGTCTCGACGTCAAGCGGCGAGTTGTAGGCGGTCATGACGATGCGCCCGCTCCCGTGAACCGCTCGTAGCCCTCGTTTTCCAGGACCCTCGCCAGCTCCGGGCCGCCCTCTTCGACGATCCGCCCGGCGACGAAGACGTGCACGAAGTCCGGCTGCACGTACTGCAGGATCCGGTTGTAGTGGGTGATCAGCAGCACGCCGCGGCCGGGCTGGGCGCGGAACCGGTTGATCCCCTCGGCGACGATCTTCAGCGCGTCGACGTCGAGCCCGGAGTCGGTCTCGTCGAGCACGGCGATCTTCGGGTCGAGGAGCTCGAGCTGGAGGATCTCGTGGCGCTTCTTCTCACCGCCGGAGAACCCCTCGTTCAGCGACCGCTCGGCGAACTTCGACTCGATCGACAGGTCGCTCATCGCGCCGCGCATCTGCTTCATGAAGTCGCGCAGCTTCGGTGCCTCGCCGCGGGTGGCGGTGACCGCGGTGCGCAGGAAGTTCGACACCGACACGCCGGGGACCTCGACCGGGTACTGCATGGCGAGGAACAGCCCGGCCCGGGCGCGCGCGTCGACGGACATGGCGAGCACGTCCTCGCCGTCGAGGGTGACCGACCCGGAGGTGACCGTGTACTTCGGGTGGCCCGCCAGGGCGTAGGCAAGGGTGGACTTGCCCGAGCCGTTCGGTCCCATGATGGCGTGCGTCTCACCGTCGCCGACCGTGAGGTTGACGCCGCGCAGGATCTCCCGCAGCGTGCCGTCCGCGTCGGTGATGGACACGTGCAGGTCACGGATCTCAAGGGTGGACAACTAAGACTCCTCTATCGACACGAGGACGTCGTCGCCCTCGATCTTCACTGGGTAAACGGGCACCGGGACGGTGGCTGGCATCGCCGTCGGCTTGCCGGTCCGCAGGTCGAAGCAGGACCCGTGCAGCCAGCACTCGATCGTGTAGCCGTCGACCTCGCCCTCGGACAGCGGGACGGCGGCGTGCGAGCACCAGTCCCTGATCGCGAAGACCTCGCCCTCGGTCCGGGCGATGGCGATCTCGTCCCCGGCGAGCTCTACCGAAATCACGCCGGTCTCGGGCAGATCTGAAAGAGAGCACGCCCGAACGAACCGCGGTGACTGTGGTTCGCTCATGGGAGCTCCCGCTCGATGGTGGACGCGATCCGCTCTTCGAGCTCAGCGATCCCGATCTTGCTGATCAGCTCGCCGAAGAAGCCCCGGATGACCAGCCGCCGCGCCTCGTCCAGCGGGATGCCGCGGGACTGCAGGTAGAACAGGTGCTCGTCATCGAGCCGGCCGCTCGCCGAGGCGTGCCCGGCGCCGACGACTTCACCGGTGAGGATCTCCAGGTTCGGCACCGACTCGGCGTGCGCCCCGTCGGTGAGGACCAGGTTCCGGTTGTACTCGTAGGTGTCCGTGCCGGTCGCCTCGGTGCGGATGAGCACGTCGCCGATCCAGACGGTGGTCGCGCCCTGGCCGGACAGCGCGCCCTTGTAGCCGACCCGGCTGCGGCAGTTGGGCATGTCGTGGTCGACGAACAGCCGGTGCTCGAGGTGCTGACCGCCGGTGCTTGAGGACCCGGTGCTTGAGGACCCGGTGCTTGAAGACCCAGTGGCGAACGCGATGCCGTGCAGCTCGGCGTCACCGCCCGGTCCGGCGTAGCGGACCGAAGGCGACAGCCGGACCACGTTGCCGCCGAGCGTGACGGCGAAGTGCGTCAGGTGCGCGTCCCGGCCGATCGTCACCTGGTGGTGGGACACCTGCACGGTGTCGTCGGCCCAGTCGGCCAGCGCGACCAGGGTCAGGTCGCCGCCGTCGCCGACGTGGATCTCGACGTTGCCCGCCAGCGTCGCCGATCCGCGCTGGTCGATGACCACGGTGCCGCGGCCGTACGGCTGCACGTCGATGACCAGGTGCGCGGCGGTCGCCACGGACGGGTCGGTACCGGTGACCCGGACGTACGTCGGGGCGGACGCGGTGGTGTCCTTCGGCACGGTGACGACCGTGGCGTCAGTGACGGCGGCGAACGCCCGGGCGCTTACCCGGTCGGTGGGCAGGAACTGACCGCTGTTATGTGAAACCCGGGACCGTTCGACATGAATCTCGGGAGCGGCCTCGACCCGCACCTCGACACCGGCGGCGCTGGCGCCCTCGCTGACGAGCGGGGCGTCGGCGTGCAGCTTGCGCAGGCGGCGCAGCGGGGTGAACCGCCACTCCTCCTCGCGGCCGCCCGGGATGGCGAAGCTATCGGGGTCGGCCGAGCCGAACGCGTGCAGGCCGGAGACAGGCGCGGTCTCGACCGCGCCAGACAACGCGGACATCAGCCGACGGCCCCTTCCATCTGGAGCTCGATCAGCCGGTTGAGCTCGAGGGCATACTCCATCGGCAGCTCACGGGCGATGGGCTCGACGAAGCCGCGGACGATCATCGCCGCCGCCTCGTCCTCGGTGAGGCCGCGGGACATCAGGTAGAACATCTGGTCGGCGGAGATCTTCGAGACGGTGGCCTCGTGGCCCATCTCGACGTCGTCCTCGCGGATGTCGTTGTACGGGTAAGTGTCGCTGCGGCTGATCGTGTCCACCAGCAGCGCGTCGCACTTGACGGTGGACTTGGAGTGCGCGGCGCCTTCCTGCACGTTGATCAGGCCACGGTAGGACGTCCGGCCGCCACCGCGGGCGACGGACTTGGACACGATGGTCGAGCTGGTGTTCGGCGCGCAGTGCACCATCTTGGCACCCGCGTCCTGGTGCTGGCCGGGGCCGGCGAACGCCACCGACAGCGTCTCGCCCTTGGCGTGCTCGCCCATCAGGTAGACGGCCGGGTACTTCATGGTGACCTTGGAGCCGATGTTGCCGTCGATCCACTCCATCGTCGCGCCCGCCTGGGCGACGGCGCGCTTGGTGACCAGGTTGTAGACGTTGTTCGACCAGTTCTGGATGGTCGTGTAACGGCAGCGGGCGCCGGACTTGACGATGATCTCGACGACCGCGGAGTGCAGCGAGTCGCTCTTGTAGATCGGCGCTGTGCAGCCCTCGACGTAGTGCACGTAGGCACCCTCGTCGACGATGATCAGCGTGCGCTCGAACTGGCCCATGTTCTCGGTGTTGATCCG
>Ga0335075_10009817_pt1 | contig 14561 bp, 11 predicted proteins | sample Lox_Sample_24_FD_206723 | JGI IMG/M metagenome (GOLD analysis project Ga0335075, IMG submission 206723) | Soil microbial communities from Loxahatchee National Wildlife Refuge, Florida, United States - Lox_Sample_2.4 | ecosystem: Environmental > Terrestrial > Soil > Wetlands | place: USA...
ACGCGGGTGGACCAGTTTTTCGGCCGGCTCGAAGGGCACTACTACATTCGGCGGCCGTTCATGATTGGGCAAAAGGTCAGTTTCAAGCCGTTACCTTCGCTCGAACTTGGATTTGCGCGCACGCTCGAAATCGGCGGTGAAGGGCCGGGTGCAACACCTTTGACGGGCGGCAACCTGGTTCGAGGTGTGTTTGGCCGCGTTGCGCCGGGAACGAATTCCGTGCCTGGGCACAGCCAGTCGGAATTCGATTGGACGTTCTACGTGCCGCACGTGAACAACTACGTCGTTTTTTATGGCGACATGTACGCGGCCGATGATCCGATGCCGTGGTTTAATCCGCCGAAGAATCCGTTTCGTCCGGGGTTCTACATCACACGGTTCCCAAAAATTTCCAAGCTGGACCTCCACATCGAAGCAGCCGACACGGAATCGCCCGGGTTCAGCAATCACACGCTAATTCCGCTCGAGGGAACTTCAGGAAATACCGGCGACCTGAACTACTGGAACGGCGAATATCGGGACGGTTCCACTTACAACGGCTTTCTGATCGGCAACACGGTTGGACGCGACGGGGCCGCGCTGCAAGGTTGGCTGAGTTACTGGCTATCGCCGCGAAACGTCCTCGGGTTCACATATAAGAACAGCGTCGTGCGTTCGCAGTTCATTCCAGGCGGGGGCGCGTGGCAGGACTACGCGTGGACGGATGATCTGCACCTGAAGTCCGGCTTTTATTTGAAGAGCGAAATCCAATACGAGCACATCTCGCACTATCCGATTCTGTTCAACGGTCCCGAGAAGAACGTAACTGCAATTCTCGAACTGGGCTTTCAGCCTCGCGAGCGCCGAGTTGCGATTCAAGGGGCAGACCGGCCATGAAACTCGCAGAAAGGTTTTTCTGATGGCCCAGAGACCACCCGATTTGCGCCTGCGTCCCGAACAGTACATCGGCGATCCCGACTATCTCGAACAGATTGAGCGTCGAGCGGCGCGCGAAAAGAATATCGCCCGCATCAAGCTGCTGTGGAAGCACAAGGCGACGATTCTGCGCTTTACGGTTTGGGGGTTCGTGCTGTTTCTAGTGTTCGCGTACGTCTTTCCGCAGCGATACACAGCGACGACGCGGTTGATGCCGCCGGACCAGCCCAACGCGGGGATGGCAATCCTTGGTGCGATCTCCGGAAAGGGAGCGCCGGGGGCGGTAGGTGCGTTAGCAGACGAGTTCCTGGGAATCAAGAGCAGCGGCGACCTGTTCGTCGGCATTTTGGGAAGCCAATCCGTGCAGGACGACCTGATTACGAAGTTCGACCTGTGGAAGGTATATCACGACCGCAAATGGGAGAACGCGCGGCACGATTTGGCTAAGAAGAGCGACATCTCCGAGGATCGAAAGAGCGGAATTATTACGATCGAGGTGACGGATCACAGCCCGAAACGCGCGGCGGCGATGGCGCAGGAATATATCAACGCGTTGAACAATGTCGTAACACACGTGAAGACTTCGTCGGCGCACCGAGAGCGGGTTTTCCTGGAGCAGCGGCTGGGGCAAGTATCAACGGATCTAGAGTCGGCCGAGCGCGCGTTCGGCGAGTTCGCGAGCAAGAACACGGCGCTCGATATCAAGGAACAGGGGCGAGCAATGATCAGCGCGGGCGCGGAGCTTCAAGGAGAATTGATCGCGTCCCAAACTGAACTCGAAGGGCTGAGACAAATCTACACGGACAATAACATCCGTGTCCGAACCACGGAAGCTCGGATCGCGGAATTGCAACGCGAGTTGGCAAAAATGGGCGGCGTTCCCGGCGGTACGCAGACGCAACCGAGTCAACAGAACGCATCTCTACAGAATGGGCAGCTCTATCCGCCGCTACGGCAACTTCCTTTGCTCGGCGTGACATGGGCCGATTTGTATCGACGTGCGGTCGTGCAGGAAAAGATATTCGAGACGCTCACGCAGGAGTACGAACTGGCAAAAGTGGAAGAAGTGAAGGAAACGCCTAGCGTGAAGGTCCTCGATTACGCGCAGGTTCCGCAAAAGCGTTTTCCGCCACGATTCTGGTTCACGTTCGTCGGGACGATCCTGGCCGTGGTCGCCGGCGGACTATTTGTGGTCGGTCGCGATCACTGGGAGCACGTCGATCCGGACGACCCAGGCAAAGTTTTTGCCCTTGAAATCATGCAGGGTATGAAAGCGCTGACTGGCGGATCGGGTCCTGACGAGCACAGCCTGAAGGCCCGGGTCTGGAACCATCTCCATCGTCACGCCAATTCCGACAACGAATCGCACAACGGAGATCGCCCCAGCGCAACCTAAGCCCAGGGTCTTTTGCAAAGAGTCGGGTCCCCTCAGCCCAGTTACGAAACACGATGAAAGAGCAGCAAGCATTCGCGTTCGATCCTATTTTTCTCTTCAGCTTAGGGGCGGGTTTGGGCCAAACGCCTTCTCGTCCTGAGTTTGCGAGAACTGCATCCGGTGTCGGCGAGGGAATTCCGAAACATCCACTAGACGGCGGGCAAGGTCCGACGCGAAGGCCTCGACTGTCCGGCGGAACGTGGGCTCGGCTAGCGTACGCAGCAATCGATCTCACATTCATCTGCATCGACGGTGCGATCGCGGTGGGCATCCGCTTTGCTCCGCATATGGTGCGTCACCTGATGCGTTACGGGAACATCGGGCTGTCGCCAAAATTCCCAGTATCTGCGTACGGCGCGTTCCTTCTGCTATATGCCGCGCTGATCGTCCTCTTCTGCCAGTGGCAGGACTTGTACCGAACGCCTCGCAGTCGCACGGCGACGAATGAAACCCTGCGCGTCTCGAAGGCCGTTGCTCTCGCGACGTTGCTTCTGGTGGCGTTTGTTTTTCTTTCGGGATACCAGGAGGTATCGCGTGCAGTTGTGCTCGGGGCAGGTCTGCTCGACATCGTGGCACTAAGCTGGTGGCGTTTCTGGAAGCGAAAATTTGTAATTCGCAGACTGACGCAGGGGATCGGTACGCGCAATGCGCTAATCGTTGGAGCCGGTAGCGTTGGGCAAGCATTAGCGGAATCCCTGGAAAGAAACAAGCTACTCGGCTACCGATTCAGGGGTTTTCTCGACACGGATCACAGTACGGATCACCGCTTGAAAGGAAGGATAGAGGACCTGGCTCGCGTTGGCCAGGCTGAGTTCGTGGATGATGTTTTCATTACTCTTCCGGCCGAGCGGGAAGTTGTGAAGCAAGTTGCTATCGAAGCGAGAAATCATCGGTGGAACGTGAAGGTGGTCCCCGATCTCTATGACGGGCTCGGTTGGCAGGCCCCGTTGCGGCGGATCGGTGATTTCCCGGTTATGGAGCTGCATTGGGAGCCTATTCCAGCACTTGGGCTATTCGCGAAGAAGGCGTTTGACATCGCTCTAGCGGCACTTCTGCTCGTCGCGCTTTCGCCGCTCCTGCTCCTAATCACGGCGTTGATCCAATTGGACTCTACGGGTCCGGTTCTTTATCGATCGCAACGTGTTGGCCGCAAGGGCCAGATCTTCACCTGCTACAAGTTTCGGACGATGGTCGCAAACGCTGACGCGTTAAAGAAGAAGCTGATTCATTTGAATGAGCGCAGAGGACCCTTCTTCAAGATTCGCAACGATCCTCGCATCACGAGTATCGGGAAGTTCTTGCGGAAGTACAGCCTGGACGAGTTGCCGCAACTTTGGAATGTGCTGAAAGGCGACATGAGTCTGGTCGGTCCGCGTCCGCACACGATAGACGATTACTCGCAATACCAGGTCGATCAGTTGCGCCGTCTCGAAGTGCGCCCGGGCTTGACAGGCCTCTGGCAGGTGACGGCACGAGAGGATCCTTCGTTCGAGACGACCATGCGGCTCGACCGTTACTACATCGACCACTGGGATTTCTGGCTTGATTTCAAGCTGCTGTTGCGAACGTTTCCAGCTGTTCTACGTGGAGGCGGAGCTTGAGCCTGTCGATAGCCGCTCGAGCCAGGGGCACGCGTTGAGTGAAATGAATCAACCGGTGGTCGAACCTTGGACGCTGAAGGCGGTCGGAAACCGAATCGCGGAGTTGCGCCGGTCGAACACGTTTCGAGACAGCGCCTCGAACGCCACTTACGGATTGATCGAGTACATCACGCAACCGGTGCTGATCGTACTGTCTGCGCCATTCCTGGTTTCCAGACTCGGCTTCGATCAGTACGGAATCTGGATGCTGGTGAATGCCTTTACAGGCACAGTCGGGATTTTTCACGTGGGATTGGGCGATGCCACGATCAAATACATCTCCGCGTACCGGGGCAAGAACGACCCCGCAGGGGTTCGCCGAATCTTATCCGGAACCTTGGCGCTCAGCGTCCTGTTTGGCTGCCTCGCCGCCGTGTCCTTGTATTTTGCGGCTCCGCTGCTTGTGGAACACGTGTTCAAAATTGCGCCCGAGCATTACGTCGAAGCGACGCGAGCGATCGAAGCAGGAAGTCTGGTGCTATTTCTGCAGGCGATTTATCAAGTGTTTGCCAGCGCCCTGAAGGCCTACGAGGCTTTCGGTCCACCGAGCAAAATTGCGGTGTTCGTCAAGTCAGGAACGATCCTGGGCGCGGTGGTGCTTGTGGCATGCGGCCTTGGCATTGTCGCGATTCTGTTTCTTACGGCCGGATTTACGCTGATGGGAATAGTTGCTCAAGCCGTTGCAACCGCCCGAATTCTGGATGTGCGTTCATTTTGGCCCGTTATGGACCGCCGGTCGTGGAAAGAGGTGCTTGGTTTCGGATGTTACAGCTGGGTTCAGAACGCCGCCGGTGTGGCATTCAGCCAGTCGGACCGTCTGCTGATAGCGGCAATGCTTGGAACCACTCCGCTCGCCTACTACACCCTATGCGTGCAAATCGCTCAGCAGGTACACGGACTGGCAACCGGGGCGTTCGGCTTTCTTTTTCCGCATATCAGCGCGCGGCAGGAAAGTGGGAAGAGCCTCGCAGTGCGACGCGTGTTTCGCCTGGCCGTACTGGTGAACGTGGCATTCGCAGTGGCACTAGCACTGCCGTTGGTTATCTTCGGCCGCAAGATTCTCGCCCTTTGGATGGGATCGGCTTTTGCGGCGCACGCCCACGTTGTGTTGGCGGTACTCGCGATTGCATTTTGCGCACTGTCAGTAAACGTGGCTCCGCACTTCACATTGCTCGGCTTGGGTAAAGTGCGGTTCGTTTCGCTGATGAACGTTTTTGGCGGAGTCCTGTCATTGGGAGCTGCGGCGCTCCTGATTCCCCCGTTTGGCTTGCTCGGCGCAGCCGCCGGCCGGTTGTTCTACGGTCCAGCAATCAGCATGAACTTCGTAAAGGTCGCCAGAACCATATGAGCACGAGCATTGCAACACCGAACGGGTCCGCCTGGAAACGAATCTCGCACCGATTCGCCGTCGGAAGTTATGCGCTGCGCCAGGGACTGTCGAATCTATCTGTCGACCTGATGCTTTTGCTTCATCGCGGCCAGGACCGCGTTGTGTTGCGACAGAAGCAGCTCGATCGTTTTCAGATGATCGTTCGTGCGGATGAAGAAGTGGGAAGAGAAATTTATTATGGTGGTGTTCACGAAAGCGCAGAAACGACTTTCCTGCGGTCGCGTGTCGAAAGGACCTCAATCTGCTGCGACATCGGCGCGAACGTCGGCTACTACAGTCTTCTATTCGCATCGCACGCCCGCGAAGGTGCGGTGCACAGCTTTGAGCCGGTGCCGCTGAACTTTTACGTCCTGTGCACAAACCGACTGCTGAACCACTTTTCCAATTTGACCGCGAATCCTTGTGCGGTGGGTGATTCGAACGGGTCGGTCCGATTCGTCGTTTCCAGAGACTCCGCTTTTTCATCCTTGGTGAACACGGGAATCAAGCCTATGGCTATGGAGATTTCCGTGCCTATTACCCGGTTGGATGCGTACTGTGAGGCCAACGGACTTGGCACAATCGACGTACTCAAGGTCGACGTGGAAGGCGCAGAGGGCAAAGTGCTGGCCGGCGCGACGCGTTTATTTTCAGACCCCGCTCGTCGCCCGCGCACCGTAATGCTCGAGCTCTACGAACCAATGCTGATCCACTACCGATCGAGTATCGATCAGATTCTCAGCCAGATGGAAGGCTTCGGTTACCGGCCTTTCGTCTTTGCAAGCGGACGACTGGTGCGCTTTCAGCTGGAACATTACAACCGGCTCTATAACGTTATCTTCCTCAATGAGTGAACAAGACAATCCGTTGGCAGCGCGCAGGTTCACGCGTCCGGGTGCGATTGCAACGACGCTCTTTCTTCTTCTATTCAGCGGTCCGCCGAAATTCCGGATCCGCAGTCCCGAGGCGAGCTTGAACGGGCACATCGACTTCGCTCTGCTCGTAAACATAGTCATCTGGCTGTTCGGAGGGCTTTGGGTGGCTTGCCGAATGTGGAAGGCCTGGCGCGAACGGCGCTCACGCATCCATCTTTTTCTGACGCACAAAATGGCGGCGATTGCCGTCGGCCTTCTGGGTGTGTCGATTTTCGTCTCTCTCGATCCCGAGCTGACAGCATTCAAAGTCTTCCAAATTATCGTTGCTTTGCTTTTTACTTCTTTTTTCCTTGAGTTGTATGGCGTCGACCGTTTTCTGGATTTGCTGCTGATCGGCTGCGCAGCGCTGTGCTCGATGATCGTAGTGTGTGCAGCCATCGTTCCCGATTTGGTCTTGTTCATGACCGATACCGGTTATCCAAGGCTGCGGGGCGAAGCGATCGCGGACGCTGGAGTCGTCGCAGCGCTTGGAACAATCCTGCTGTTTACTTCGGTGCGAAGATTCTCGCTTCCGACGTTTCTTTGTCTTTCGGTCCTCTTTGGGCTCGTGCTCCTATTCTCTCTCGCTCGGATTGCTTGGCTTGCTGCAGCGCTTTTCTTTGCGGTTGCCGTGCTGAAGCGGCCCGCGATTCGCACGATGAAGTGGGTGTACACGTTCTGGGTTGTTGTCGGAGTAGGCCTGCTGGCGGGCGCCGTGGGCCAGATGAACATGGTGCGCGACCCGCAAAGCGTGTCGGACCTGAGCGGGCGGCTGGGTTTGTGGGCCTACCTTGGGACAGTTACGTTGAGCCAATCTCCCTGGTTTGGGCTGGGCTACCTCGCCGCCAGTCGCGAAATTGGCATGGAGTACGACCCGCAACTCGGTTCGGGCCACTCCATTTTTGTGGATGTGTTTGTCGGCGGCGGTTTGGTTACGGAACTCGCGTTTCTAGTGTTGGTGATTGCTATGGTGGTGTACGCGATCAAGTTGCTTCGAAGACGACGCGACGCTCATTCGTTTGCTGCGGCATGTCTGATGCTCACGGTTGTGCTAATCGGTGCGGTAGGCGCAAGCATCGATTCGACTCCGTTCGGTTTTATTTTCTGGTCCTTGGTCACGATGTTGCCCCTGCTGAAATCTTTGCCCGACGAATCGCAAACACAGTTCGCGTATCGAGCGCCGGCGTGGCCGTGGCCGTCCGGCCCGCCACTGCCGCACGCCGGGTAGTGCCGGGTCACCACCAACGATGCGCCAACAGCGTGCGACGTGTTGAGCAGTACGAATTTGTGAGGAACGGAAAATGGGAACGGGCCAATTGATCGGAAAAATGGCGAAGCGCGTCGAGCGCCAATTCGGTTTACGCGAGTGGTTGCGCGGCGAACCGCGACCGCCGGCCGGCGGATTTGATCTCGAAGGCGAGAAGCTGGTCGACTGGGGATGGATTTGTGCGAACCTGCCACGGGGCCGTTTCACGGCGCTCGAAATCGGTCCAGGCAAATCGCCGATCATTCCGGCAATGCTAGCGCTGGGCTACGATGTCACGGCTATCGATCAGTGGGACGATCCGTCCACAATCGTTAATGGAATTCGGTTCATTCCCGAGGACTTTAACAAGGCAAAACTCTCATCCGAGTTTGACGTGATCGTTCTGTGCTCCGTCGTCGAGCACATCGGCGTCGGGGGACGTTTCAATTCGAAAGATGATCGAGACGGCGACTTGAAAGCGATGGCTGCCGCGGCGCAGCTTCTCTCTGTGTCTGGCAAGCTGTTCCTCACGATTCCCGTTGGTGCTGACGCGCTTTATCGTCCATGGCACCGGGTTTATGGACGCAAGCGATTGCCGTTGTTGCTCGATGGATTCGAAACGATCTCTTCCAGATTTCTCGCTAAGGATCCAGGCGGACCGTGGCGCGTCTGTTCAGAGGGTGAAGCGCTCGACGCACCTGCCGACATTCGCCGTTACGCGCTCGGCGAAATGATTCTGCGCAAGAATCAGACTCCGTTCTCGGGCGTCGACGCGGAGTGCGTATGCTGAAAATGTCGATCGTTACTCCGTCCTACAATCAAGCGAAGTTCCTGGAGGAAGCGCTGCTCAGTGTGAAACAGCAAAGCTATCCGGTATTCGAGCACATCGTCATGGACGGCGGTTCCACTGACGGCAGCGTGGAGATTCTTCGCGATTACGGTGCTCGCACAGGCTGGAAGCATCTTCGATGGAAGTCAGAGCCCGACGATGGACAGAGCGATGCGGTGAACAAGGGTTTTCGCGTCGCAACGGGAGATGTGGTGGGCTGGCTTAATTCGGACGACCGTTATCGGCCGGAGTGCTTCCGGATCATTTCAAATGCGTTCAAAGAGTATCCGAAAGCTGATGTTTTATACGGGGACTATACGTACATCGACGAGACCGGACGGATTTGGCGCATTCGGCGCGAGATCGAATTCAACCAGTTTATCCTGCTTTACCTGCATATGCTTTACGTTCCAACGCCGTCCAGTTTTTTCCGACGCGAGATCTTCGATCAAGGGAACTGGATCGACACAAAATTCCATTATGCGATGGATTATGAGTTCATTCTCCGCCTCGCGCGAAGCGGACACGTAATCCAGCACATCCCTGCTTTATTAGCAGATTTTCGAATCCATCCCGAGAGCAAGACGGGCGCTCACCCCGATAAGCAGCGGGAAGAGCACGACGCGATCGGACTGATGTATTCGGAACGCTTGCGTGGGATTCGGCGACCGTCGGCGCGCAGGACGGTACGCGATGGCTTGAGGTTGATCGCACGCGCGCTTCGCTTCAAAGAGAAATTGCTGCGCGGGTACTATCTGGAACAGTTCCGGCCTTCGTGTTTCCGGTCCTTGGAGACGGCGAGCCGGCTAGCTTTAGGCACAGCCGAATCGGCTGATCAGTGGCGCGCGGCCAGTTGATGTCGAGCTGAGGCCACCGTTCAGAAACGTGCAACGAAAGAAAACGACAGAATGAAAATCCTCTTTATTCACGATTTTTATCGGAACTTTGGCGGGGAAGATGCTGCTGCACTTGCCGAAAAGTGGCTGCTCGAAGAGTACAAAGAAAGGGTGATCTTCTATTCGAGGAACAACAAGGAAATCGCAAACTATGGTTTTCTGGAAAAGTTGCGTTTTCCGCTCGAAGCTATCGATTCCGTCCGCACGCGAACGGACATAGGTGCAATTATCCGCCAGGAACGGCCGGACGTCGCGTACGTCCACAATGCGTTCCCACTCATTTCGTCTTCGATCTATCGGACATTGTACGATCACGGAGTCCCCTGCGTGCAATTCGTGCACGACTTCCGCTTTCTATGCCCAAACGGGCTGTTCCACACCAAAGGAGCGATTTGCGAGCGCTGCAAGACCGGATCGTTTTTCAACGCGGTCCGCCATCGTTGTTATCGTGATTCGTATGCGGCCAGTTTCGTCGCTGCGTCCGTACTCGCCGCCGCGCGGCGCAATCGCGTGCTCGATCTGATTTCGGTCTTCGTGTGCCCCACCGTTTTCTCGCGCCAGAAGCTGATCGAGGGAGACCTGCCAGCGGCCAAGATCCGGATCAAGCCGCACTTCGTAGATACAACCGGCGTTGAGCCACGTTTTGCACCGGGGAAGTACCTGCTGTACCTTGGGCGCCTTTCGCCTGAAAAAGGAGTGCTAGGGCTCGTGCACGCGCTTGCAGGCTGCCCCGAAATCCCGCTGAAAATCGCGGGCAGCGGGCGTCTCGAACCGGAAATCCGAACTTTCCTGCGCGAAAGGCAAATCAGACATATCGAGCTTGTCGGATTCAAAGGAGGCGCCGAAAAATGGGACATTCTACGCAATAGCGCGTGTGTTGTCCTTCCATCCGAGTGCTATGAGACGTTTGGTCTGGCTGTGCTTGAAGCGTATGCCGCCGGGAAACCGGTAATTGCGTCGCGCCTTGGCGCACTGCCCTTCGTTATAGAAGACGGCAAGAGCGGGCTATTGTTCGAAGCGGGTGACCGCTGCGACCTGTGCGCAAAAATTCGCTATCTGTTAGCGCGCCCAGCGGAGCTTGAACGAATGGGACGGTACGGGCGAGCGCTGGTCGACACGAAATACCGTCCCGCCGAGAGCTACAGGGAATTGAAGCAGATATTCTCAGCTGCACTAGCTCCCAGGAACGCTCGCAGAAAGATCGCCTGAGGGCACGCAGATGCTGCAGCGCCATCAACAGGACTGGGATGAGCTCGGCAAACTTGATCCATTATGGGCGGTGCTGTCCGAACCCACGCGCCAGTACGGCCGTTGGGATCACGAAGAATTCTTTCGCACGGGCGAAGAGATGGTCGAGAAGGTCGTCCGAACGGCTGCGAGCCACGGTTTGCCGAGCGCGCACGGGCGGGCGCTCGACTTCGGCTGCGGCGTAGGCCGCTTGACCCGAGCCCTGAGCTCCCGGTTCAGCAACTGCTGCGGCGTCGATATTTCCGAACAGATGATCCGCCAGGCACGGAGATTAAATTCGTCCGTCCGGAACTGTTTTTTTATGGTCAACAGTGATCCTCATCTCGGAATCTTTTCATCGGAACACTTCGACTGCATCGTGAGCATTCTGGTTCTTCAACATCTTCCACGCCGAGACTGGATTTATTCCGCCATTTCCGAATTCGTTCGCGTGCTCAAACACGGAGGGCTGTTGGTATTTCAGCTGCCCAGTTTCATTCCGTGGCGCAACCGTGTGCAGCTTCGCCGGCGCGCGTATCAAGCGCTGCGTGCAGCCGGACTCGGACACGACTTTCTTTATCGTTCGCTCGGATTAAATCCGATCCGGATGAATTATCTGCCAAGGAACTCCGTCGCCGGCTTCGTATCACACGCGGGCGGGCGAATCGTTGCTCATGAAACACAAACAGTCATGCAGAAAGGGCCAATTCAAAGTACGACATACTACGTAACCAAGTAGGTCCGCTTGGGCCGCTGAATAAGTGTGATCCGGCCAACTGCTGTTCCCGCCCTATGCCGGCTCGTGAAATACATTCAGGACTCCACACCGTTCGCCGGAGACTAGAAATGCGCATTGCGATGATTGGACTCAAAGCTCTTCCGCCGCGGTACGGCGGGTTTGAGACTGCGGCAGACGAGATCGGCCGCAGGCTCGTAAAGCTGGGTAATGAAGTGATTGTGTACAATCGTTCCGGCCTGAGCACGCACTCCACCAGGGACTACCACGGCATTCGCCTCGTCAATCTGCGCACTATTCAAACGAAGAATCTCAGCACTCTTGTGCACTCGCTATTGTGCAGCGTACATGTTTTGTTTGTTCGCCCCGACATCGTGCACTACTTCATTACTGGAACCACGTTGTTTGCGCCGCTTCCGCGACTGTTTGGAGCGAAAGTTGTTTGCTCGGTTGATGGAACGGATTGGCAGCGCAAGAAATGGGGACGCCTGGCACGGTGGTACCTCAGATTCTCCGAACGGTTCGCATCGCTATTTTGCAATGGACTAGTGTCCGATTCTCTCGACGTGCAGGCGTATTACAAGGCGTGTTACGGCGTTGAATCGTGTTTCATTCCGTACGGTATGCGCGAAACCGATGAAGACGGAACAGATTTTCTCGAGCGACTGAAGGTGAAGCCGAGGGAGTACGTCCTGTTTGTAGGCCGCCTCGTTCCTGAAAACAACGTGCATGTACTGATCCGGGCGTTTGAATCCGTCAGGACGGATAAGAAGCTGGTGATCGTCGGCGACGACCCGTGGGGACACGAGTACGTTCGATCGCTGAAGGAGACGCGGGACGCCCGCATTATTTTCGCCGGGGGGTTGTACGGAACAGGGTATGTGCAGCTGCAGAAGAACGCGTACATATTCGTTTTGCCTGATGAGGTGGGTGGAACACATCCTTCGCTCGTAGAGGCCATGGGATTCGGGAATTGCGTTCTGGTGAACGATACACGATCGAACGTTGAAGTGATCGGCGATGCCGGATTCAGCTACGCGGGCGCGGCTGGGAGCGATGCCTTGCGGGATCGACTGCAAATGTTGCTGGATCACCCCGCAATCGTCGAAGAATACCGACGAAAGGCGGCACAGCGGGCGCAAGCCTGCTATCGGTGGGACGATGTCGTTCGAAAGCATGTAGAGCTATATGAAAAGGTTCTAGGAAAACGGGCAGCGAAGAAAAAAGAACAGAGGGCGCTAGAGGATGCAGAAGAGCCCGGAACGGTGCCACCTTGGCGCCAGCCCGAATCGAGCATAGGGGGCGAAGACCGGCGGTCGGCCTAGCGCGAGGCAGGTACTGTGCTGATGGGGCGCCCGCGTGCGAGCGTTATGACGAGGGCTCGCGCGCGATCACTAGCACCCCGCGGTTACGGCAGCGCCGCGGCTGGCGTTCCACGATTAAGCCAGTCCGACGTCGTCCATGATGCGATTGTGGAGCTTGCGCTCGATCAAGCCAGGGCGAGCATGCGGTCGATTGCGAGTCTTGCCTTTTGCGCAATGGTTTCCGGGACGCGCACTTCGGGCGCGAGCGTTTCGAGCGAACGAATCACGCGATCGAGCGTAATCGTCTTCATGAAGGCGCAGGCCGCATTTGGATTCACGGGATAGAAATTCTTCTCAGGAAATTTTTTGGTGAGCTGGTGCAGAATTCCGGTTTCGGTTCCGACGGCAAAGTCCTGTGCGCGCGATTCGCCGATATGCCGCAACATGCCTTCCGTCGAAAGAAAGAACGTGCGGTCTGCTGGAAGCGTGCCGTCCATCGCCTTGGCCATGCAGGAGCTGACGCATCCGCACTCGGGATGCAGCAGCAGCTCGGCATCGGGGTGCTCGTCCATCAGTTCAACGACTTGTTCCGGCTTGATCGACTTATGGACGTGGCAGTAACCCGGATACCCGATGATGTTGCTGCGCTTCGTTTGGCGTGCGACGACGGCGGCGAGAAATTTGTCTGGGACGAAAAGAATCGTGCGCTCGGCCGGGATTGATGCAACCACCTTTGCGGCATTTGCCGACGTGCAGCAGTAATCGCTTTCGGCCTTCACTTCCGCCGAAGTGTTGATATAAGAAACGACGACTGCGCCCGGCAGCTTTCGTTTCCACTCGCGGAGTTCTTCTGCCGTGACTGTTGCAGAAAGCGAGCAGCCGGCGCGAAGGTCGGGCAACAGCACGATTTTTTCGGGGCAGAGAATCGAAGCGGTCTCGGCCATAAAGTGAACGCCACAGAATACGATCACGTCCGCATCGGTTTCTGCGGCAGCCTGGGATAGCTTCAAGGAGTCTGCAACGGAGTCGGCAACCTCCTGTACTTCAGCCCGCTGGTAATGGTGGGCGAGCACGACGGCGTTGCGTTGCGCGCAAAGTTCGCGAACGCGCCGCTGTTTACGGCGAATCTCTTCCGGTGTATCGGCTATCGTTTCGATTTCGGGGATCGTGTAGCGGTCCTCGAATCTGATTTCGGTTGCAGTTGCGCTGGACATGGCTGGTCGTTCTCTCTTTTTGTGCCGCCTATTACATCCGCTGAGAAAGATCGAGCGCGCGAGCCGAATGCGTCAGCGCGCCGATCGAGATCACATCAGCGCCGCAGGCAGCGTACTCACCTAGATTAGATTCTGAGATTCCGCCACTGGCTTCCACGAGGATGGCGTCCCAGAAACTATCGCGCTGTAAACCTTTGATTATGCTAGCGATACGATCCGGCGACATATTGTCGAGCATCAACACGCAGGGGAATTCCTCTCCGGACGAATCCTGCAGACGCCGAAACGCTTCCGCCGCGGTATACGCTGCTGCTTCGCTGCGTACTTCCACTTCGATGAAAGCCGACTTTTCTCGCAAGGACCAGGCTTTCTCGATTGCCTTCGGAGCGGCGTGTTCCTCGCTGTTCGCGACGAGCGCGAGATGGTTGTTCTTGATCAGGATCGCATCGCCAAGCCCAAGGCGGTGCGTGCCCACTCCTGCGAGATGCAGTGCGCGCTTGTCGAGCAGGCCCCAAGGGGTTTTACGCGTGCCGACGATTCGAGTTGTCGATCCCGTGTGCAGGACGAGGTTCTGAAGACGGCGACCGTCCGTTGCGATTCCGCTCATGCGCTGCAACAGATTCAGGCCCGTGCGTTCCAGCGCAAGCAGTTGAGCCTGATCGCCTTTGGCTCTGAGCACAACTTCGCCGGTTTCGACCACGTCGCCGTCGGTCTTGTCGAGAGCAACGTCGACGCCGTTCTCGCCGTATAGCATGGCAAACTCAGCCAAGCCTGCGATCACGCCCTCCTCGCGGGCGAGAACAGACGCAGATGCACGTCTACCGGTTAGTTCAAGG
>Ga0335075_10009818_pt1 | contig 14560 bp, 11 predicted proteins | sample Lox_Sample_24_FD_206723 | JGI IMG/M metagenome (GOLD analysis project Ga0335075, IMG submission 206723) | Soil microbial communities from Loxahatchee National Wildlife Refuge, Florida, United States - Lox_Sample_2.4 | ecosystem: Environmental > Terrestrial > Soil > Wetlands | place: USA...
CACCATCGTGCTCCCTTGGCAGCAACAACCACGCTCATTTTCCTGAGAACTCACACCACACTTCCATATGATATCCTCACCTGGACATTCATCGGGCACGCGAAGACCTTCTCCAGTTCTTCAATGAATCGAGATAAATTGCGACAAAGACCACACTGCCGATGACGAACGGATACACATAAGGAGACACGCCACGGGTCCCGAGCCCGTTACTGATCACGGTGAGCAGCAGTACGCCTGCCAGAGCACCAGGCAAAACACTTCCCCGCCCGCCAAACAAACTGGTGCCGCCGATCACAACCGCCGCTATCGCCTCAAACTCCATTCCCCTGCCGGTAAAGGTTGTCACTTGGCCCAAATACATAGTGGAAAGAATCCCACTTATTGCAGCGCCCGCTCCTGACATACAAAAGGCGATCAGTTTGACCGTGGGGACCCCAATCCCCACTTTTCTCGCCGCGGATTCACTATTTCCGACCGCATAGCAGTAGGCACCGAACTTTGTTGAGCTCGCCACAATTTGGTAGAGGCACATCAGTACCAGACTAAGCAGGACTACCAGAGGCAACGCATGCACATACTGTATACGTCCTAGCCGCACGATGCTCGGACCGACTGCCTGAACAGTACCCCCAGTAACGAGGAGGCTCACGCCTCGATAAGCGATCATAAGCCCCAATGTCGTCAGAAGCGAGCTCATCTTGGCATATGCGACCAGGCCACCGCTCACTGCGCCCGCTATCAGACCCACCACGAGCGCCGCGAAAACCGAAAAGGCTGCCGGAAATGCGGAAGTTAGATAGACCGTCGAGGCGGACAGGTAGGCAATCGAGCCGACACCCAAATCAATCTCTCCGGTTATCATGACGATAACCTCCCCCGCAGCCGCACAGAGTAGAAAGCATGCCGCAGTGCCGATTTGAGTCCAATTGCTTACTGTAAGAAACGAGTGGGAGATCGCGCCAAAGACCAAGATTAAAGCCAGCAGGAGCCCATACAATCCATGCTGCAGAAGGATGTCCCGCAGCCCTGCCCAATCCGCCCTCAAGCCAAGCCGCAGCATTACCTCCGCTCCATCGAAGACCCCAATGCCAGTCCCATTAATGTTGCGCTGCTTATGTCCTCACCAACCAAGGTGGCGACAATCATACCGCCGCGAAGAACCAAAACACGATCACTCAAAGAGACCATTTCCTCTACTTCCGACGTGACCAGAAGAGTGGCTGTTCCTTGCCGCGCCAAGTCGCGAATTAACGCCCCGATTTCCAACTTGGCCCCAACATCCACCCCTCTCGTGGGTTCGTCCAAGACCAACAGCTTAGGCCGTTTGCTCAACCATTTGGCAAACACGACCTTTTGCTGGTTCCCTCCGCTCAGATTCTCTACTGCCGCTTCATGTCCTGGTCCGGAGATGCGCAACGATTTCACCACCTCTCTGGATGCTGTGCGCTCCCTGCCGACCCTCAGGACACGCAGATAGCGCGACGCGTACCTTTCCAGCGAAGTGGCGGTAATATTCTTCCAAACTGGCTGGGGCATGAACAGGCCATCGGCACGACGGTTTTCAGTTACGTACCCACACTCGCGAAGAAGATCGCGGGCCGCAATCGGTTCTAGATCATCTCGCAGAAGATAAAGGATCCGCCCCCCATCGAGCGGATCCAAACCAAGCATTGCCCGAATCAGCTCTGTTCTCCCGGACCCCATCAAGCCCCAAAGTCCGAGGACCTCCCGCTCATTCAGGTCGAAGCTTACGTTCTTGACTAACGTGCCGCTCTTGAGGCCCTCCACCCTCAGGAGGGTTTTGGCGGCCGTTGTAGCCGGGGCTTTCACCGACGGGGGCAGATCTCGGCCAATGACCATCCTGATGATGTCTTCTTTCGTGACATCGCGAACGAAGCCCTCCCCGTGCACTCGCCCCGTTCGCAAGACGACATACCGGTCGCAGAGTTCCAGCACTTCGTCGATGAAGTGAGTAATGTAAATGACTGACTTATCTTCTTCCTTCAACCTTCTAATCACGCTAAACAACGCTGTCTTTTCTCTTATGCTCAAGGACGAACTGGGTTCGTCGAAAATAACAAGTTGAGCGTTCATTGCGAGTGCCCGCGCGATCTCGACGATCTGCCGCTCCCCGGGTGACAAGTCCTCGACTGCGGATCGGGGATTCATCCGCACCCCCAGCAACCCCAGGTATCGCTGGGCCGCTTCGTTCGCCATTGTCTTACTTACGAAGAACGGAAAGATGCGGTTCGGGAAGAGATGCGTCATAAAGATGTTCTCTGCCACGGTCTGCGACCCAAACGACACCAACTCCTGATGGATGAAGGAGATACCGAGTTTTCCGGCGTCCTTGGGAGAGTGGAGACCGACCTTTCGGCCCTCAACGATAATATCGCCGTGGTCGGGCTGCTCGACGCCTCCCAATATGTTCATGAGGGTTGATTTGCCCGCGCCGTTGACGCCCACCAAGGCGACGATCTGGCCGAAGCCGACCTCCAAAGATACCCGATCAAGTGCCTGCACGCCGGGAAAGGACTTGGAGATCCCAGCCATGCGAAGGTGAATTGGGCGGTGTACCATCGGTGTCCGAGCGTTAGCCGGAGCGCACGACGTCTAGACCAATCACCCCCACGAGAATAAATCCCTTGATCGTCATACCTATGAAGGGTGGCACCCCAAGCAGATTGAAAGCATTGTCTAAGACGGTGAGAAATAGCAGTCCCAGCATCGTGCCAGCGACGCTTCCTGTCCCCCCCGCGAGCCCGGCCCCGCCGATCACCGTGGTGGCGATTATGTCGAGAAGCCTGTCATCCTGTACCATTGCCGTCGTCGCCGTTCCGAGAACCGCTGTGAGAACCATCGCGGTTACTGCGGCCATCAGGCCCGAGAACACATATGTGAAGAATTGTGTTAGCGCAACGGGAATGCCTGAAATCCGTGCCGTGTGTTCGTTCGTTCCTATGAGGTATACCCACCGACCGAACTGCGTTCTTGAGAGCACAAACTCGGCTATGACAGCGACTCCAATGATGATGATCGCGGGCACGGGGATGAGGCCAACCAGCCGACCTGATATGGCGTTTACGTAGCCGCTGGGTAGGTCGGAGACACTTTCCGCATGCGTGTACCAGATGGCGAAACCTTGCGCCAGTACCATGGTCGAAAGGGTAACGATAAATGGGATCATTCGCCCCCAGGCAATAGCGACGCCGTTAACCGTTCCAAAACCGATGCCAACCACGATCATCAGCGCACAACTGAGGAGCGGTGATGTACCGGATGCCATAGCGGTGGCACCCACCACGGCGGCAGCAGACACGACAGTGTAGCTGGAAAGGTCGATGCCTCCCGAGACCATGACAAAGGTCATGCCGATCGACAGGAAGCCAAGAAAGCTTAGCTGCTCGCTAATGGCTAAAACATTTCTTAATCGCGTGAAGTGGGGCACGGTGATGCTCAAAACGACGACCAGGACAATTGCACCAAACGCGATGGCTGCGTTTGTCTTTCCGCGCCGAGATTGGGGAAAGCCAATAGTGCTAAAAGTTCGCAAGCTTTCCGCAGGGCGATCCAGCATGGTCACGTCCTAACTCGGTCCCACGGTGCTGACTTGGGAGGTTGCGCGGAGCGCCGGCCTGGCAATAAGGCTGCTGGGCAGAGGGAGGATCCGATGCGACTGCTCCCGCGCTGTGGACTGCGCGAATATGGCGGTGGCGAGAAGAGTGAGAGGGACAAACATCATGCCATGAGGGGCACCGACGTTTGTGCCCTCGTGCTACCGCATCACACTGCGAACAACAGGGATCATGATCCCGCGGCAACGCCGCTCCGGGTATCGCGCAAACCCTGGTCGTTCGGAACGTTGCCCCCCGCCGATAGCACCGCCGCGGAACCGCAGGCCAGAAACGCCAGCCTGATCAGAGTCGCGGTTATGCGCAAAAGAGGGGCCTCGCGGCTTCGCAACACACGGTCGTCGTTGGCCTGTCAGATGCTTCCTCACCTCAACCAATCGCAACCCCCGGTGCACTGGACGCTGGGAGCGCGCACCATCCTGGAAGAACCCCTTCTCTGCGAATTTTGCCGCGTTCCTGCGACGCGGACCTCCTCGTTGGTGCATCTATCTCGGCGGCCTCTAACCCTTGGACCACAATCGAGCCTGCAATTCTGGGTCGTTGACATTGTTCTGGGTGTACACTGGACCCTTGATCTTGATGTCGTGCGTGAATTTCTGTCCGGCTGCCAACTTCGGGAGGATGGCGATTGCTTTCTCGCACATGCCCTTAACGTCGAACAGGGTATCCGCGTCAAGATACTTCTCGCGCAAAAGCTTGATGCCTATTGGGAAGCAATCCACACTAGAAAAGTACATGTGCTTCGGATTCGGGTACGGGTACCATTTCCCCGCGTCCTGCAACACCTGCTGCATGCCGGATGACATCATCTCGTCGGAGGCGATCGCCAGCACATTTGCATGAGGGTACGCCTTTAGGGCCGGGGCAAGAACCGCGGCGGCGTGCTGTGGATTCCAATTACCGGGGAGATTCTGCAATATCTTCGCGCCGACCTCATCTGCCGACTCCTTGAGACCCACGCCTCGCAGCCGTGAATTTTCGTCACGAATATCGCCGCTTACCCACAGGATTCCTGTGATCGGCACATTGTCCTTCTTCATCTTCGCGAACACTGCTTTTGACGATGAGTATTGCTGCCACTTCGCGTCAATACCGACAAAAATGTCCGCCTGATATGGAGCACCCGCGTAAACCTGACGCAAAAATGCCATTACCGGTATCCCGGCATTGTGGGCAGCGTGAACGCTGGCCGAAATGGCTTTCGAATCAATTGGAAACACGACGATGACGTCGACGCCCCGACTAATAAAGTCTTGAACATCGCCCGCTTGCCTTGCGACGTCCATGTCGGCGGTAGCGAAAACGAGGTGCATTGGAGGATTCGATTTAGCGGCCAGCTCCTCAAGGAGCTTTCGACTCGTGCTCCAAACCGCGTCCTGCATTCCCGGCCATGCCATACCGACGGTGATAGACTTCTCGGCGGCAAAGGCGGTCGACGCCCGTCCGAGCATGATGGCCGGTGCCGCGAGGAGTGGCGTGCCCGATAGTCCCTTTAGGACAGCGCGACGTCGCATCCAAAACCGCGTTCTAAACTTGCTCGTCATTTCCGCACCTCCCTTTGGGCGACCGCTCAGTTCCTGCGCTGCCACATGCCCGGCCGCAGATCGCCTTTGCTCGGAGCGTAGGCAATGCGATCGCCGCTGTCAATATCCAATATACGGCCGACGGTATACGATGGCCGTGCCGCTACCCAATGGAATCGCAAATGGACTTCGCGTGAGAGATCGAGATCTGTTTTGCCCTGTGCGCAGTGCGACGTGCGTCCACGTCGCCGTTCGCGGCGAAAGCGAACCTCCCGTTGGGGCGAGCCATCGGAGCTGGGCAACCTGACTGTGATCCATTGGCAACGGGTGCCGGGCATGCGGAGGATGGATGTCATGGCGAAACACCTGCCCTTCGCCGATTCCTTGTGGTCGGGCCCTGAACCCGGCGGGCCGTCCACTCAAGAACTCCAGTCCGGTCGTATTGGGCGGACGAATCCGCAATGGATTTCCGTCATTTGCCATGGATGGCTTGGCTCATCGGCAGTGTCGGCAGCCGCGATTCGTCTACCTTGTCGCCGAGCACCGCGCTCACGAGCTTATGCTCAGTCAGATCCCTCGCGTCGAAATCCGCAACGATCTGACCGCTGTACATCGCGAGAACGCGGTCGCTTACCCCAAGCACTTCTGACATTTCGGAGGAGATCAGCAGGATCGCGTAGCCACGATCGGCGAGATCACGCACCAGAATATGGATCGCTGCCTTCGATCCTACATCGATGCCGCGGGTCGGCTCGTCCAGGATCAGGAGTTTCGGATCGGTCGCCAGCCATTTGGCGATTACGATCTTCTGTTGGTTGCCGCCGCTCAGATACATCACCTTGAGCGTGGACCCCGTGGTCTTAATCGCCAGTGCCTGGGCGTAACGGTCGAATACAACCTGCTCCCGGCCGAAATCGAGCATGCCACAGGTCGAGACCGCGTCGAGAAGCGGCAATGTCACATTGGCCCGGCAGGACATGTTCAGCACAAGCCCCTGCTCCTTGCGGCTTTCGGGGACGAGAGCGATGCCGGCTGCGACCGCCTCTTTCGGCGAGATCCTGTGAAGCCGTTTGCCTCGCAGGCGGATTTCACCGTCCGTCGTACGGCGGAGGCCGAAGATCGCTTCCGCAACCTCCGTACGACCGGCGCCGACCAGCCCGTACATGCCGACGATTTCGCCGGCACGCACGGTGAAGGAGACGTCGCGGAATTTGCCCGGTGCGCTAAGTCCGATCACTTCGAGCACCGGCTCGCCACCCGCATGCCCCGCGGTGGCGCATGCATGCTCGACATTGCGGCCGATCATCATCCGCGTCACCTCTGCCTCGTCGGTATCGGAGGCGAGCAAGGTGCCGCGATAGGCGCCATCGCGTAGAACCGAAATCCGGTCCGCGATCTCAAACACCTCCTCCAGCCGGTGCGAGATGTAGATGATGCCGACGCTGCGCCGTCGCAGATCGCGGATCGCGCGGAACAGGATCTCTTTGTCCTGCTCGGAAAGTGAAGCAGTGGGTTCGTCGAAGATTGCTACTTTCGGGGAGACCGAAAAGGCGCGGGCGATCTCGACCATCTGCCGCTTGCCGAGGGGCAGCGATTTCACCAGTGTCGAAGCATCGAAATCACATTCCAGGCGGCGCAGCACCTGGTTTGCGTCCTGGATCATCTTGCGCCGGTCGACACGCGCGAAGGAGCGCCGCGGGAGGTTGCCAAGGAAAATGTTCTCGGCGACCGAAATCTGCGGCACTAGCGAAAGCTCCTGATGGACTAGCACGATGCCCCATCGCCTGGCGTCGAGCGTGCCCTTGAACTGAACCTTCTTACCTTCGAGCCAGATCGTCCCGGTATCCGGTGTGAGGGCCCCGCCCAGGATCTTCATCAGCGTCGACTTGCCGGCGCCATTCTCGCCAGTCAGCGCATGAACCTCGCCGCCGAGCACTTCAAGCCGGGCATTGTCGAGTGCGCGTGTGGCGAGGAAGTGCTTGCTCATGCCCTCGACGCGCAGCACTGGCACCTGCTTCCGTTCCTCTCCGTGGGTTTGCGTATCCACCATCGTCAGGCTCCTTGCTCCCGAAGGGGCTTCAGATCGTACCGAGCTTACGCTCCCAGACCAGGGCGGCGATCAGGACCGCGCCAAGGATCACGAGCACGTAGAAGGAGGGGACATGCATCAGAGCGAGACCGTTGCGCAGGATCGCGATGGCGAACACTCCGCCCACTGTGCCGACAAGACTGCCCTGTCCGCCGCGCCAGTCTGTGCCGCCGACAACGATTGCGGTGATCGTCCAAAGCACGAGGTCACTGCCCATGTCAGGCGTTGAAGCACCGAGCTGGGTGGAAAGAGCGATGCCGCCGATTGCAGCGAAGAAGCCCGAAAGGACGAAGTTGATCGTCATGTGCCAGCCGACCTTCAATCCGGCATCCATCGACGCCTGCCTGCCGCCGCCCACGGCATAGGCGTCGCGGCCGTGGACCGTCTTCAGCAGCACGAATTCGAGCATCGAGGCCGAGACAAGGAACAACAGGCCGAGCGTCGGCAGCGGCCCGATGAAGCTCGATCCGAATGCGCTGTAACCGAGATTCATTGCCGCGAAGGACTGTTCCCGTGTGTAGAGGAAGACGACACCGCGCACCGCCGCCATTGTCCCCAGCGTAACGATGAAGGAATCGATGCCGCTCTTCCAGACGATCAGCCCGTTCAGCAGCCCGATCAGGACGCCGGCCGCGATGCCGGCGATCACCGCCGGCAGCACCCCGAAACTCTGCAGCCCGACGGCGAGCGAAGCGGCGAGCGCGGCGACCCAACCCACCGACAGGTCAATATTGCCATTGATCATGACAATCGTCAGGCCCAGCGAAAGGAAGCCGATCGTCGACGATTGCAACAATACATTCTGGGCATTGCCGATGGAGACGAAATGCGGCGCGATGCCAACGAAGATGAGCGCCGCGGCAGCGGCGAACATCCAGATCGGCTGGCGCAGCAGGGTCCGGCCGGCGGGAAGTACGAGCGCTGTCATCGGCGCAGCCCCCTTCACGTAATGTCCGAGAAGACCTTGCCGCGGCCGGCGGCAAGATCGAGCCAGGCGGCGAGCACGATCACTACGCCCTCGACCAGCCATTGTGAGTAGTAGGGCAAGCCGATCAGGATCAGACCATTGCGGATGAAACCGACGATCAGCACGCCGATCACGGTGCGGCTGGCGCTGCCCGAGCCGCCGAGCAGGCTAGTGCCGCCCAGGATGATGCCGGCAAGCGCCTCGAGTTCATAGCCCTGGCCGGCGTCGTTCTGGGCGCCCATCACCCGCGACGCCATGATCAGCCCGGCGACGCCAGTGGTCAGCGCCGACACAAGATAGGTCGCAAAGACAACGAGCGAGGGGTTGATGCCGGCATAGGTCGTTGCCACCGCATTACCGCCGGTGGCGAAGACCCGCCTGCCGAAGCCTGTAAGATAGAGCAGCACTTCGACCGATATCGCAACGAGCGCAAAGATGATGATCGGGAAATCCAGATCACCAATGAAACCGCGGCCGATGAAGGAGAACCACGTGCTGCCGGGATTGGCGACATCGACGTTGTTGCCGCTCGTGTAGATGAACACGACACCCTGGATCGCAGACAACATAGCCAGCGTAACGATCAGCGAATTGAGCTTCACGAAGCCGACCAGGAATCCGGTGATGCTGCCGCAGATCAGGGCGACGATCAGTGTCGCGATGATGGCGCCAAACGGCCCGAAACTGTTCTCCATGGTCACTGCGACCACTGTGGTGAATGATAGCAGCGAACCGACTGAGAGGTCGAGATTGCCCCCGATCACCACGACCGTCACACCGAGGGCGACGCAGCCGAGCACGGACGCCTGGCGCAGCACCGACAACAGATTGCCGACAGTGAGGAAATGCGGCGACAGGGCCGACAGGACCCCCATGAAAATCAAGAAGGCGATAATGAGGCCCTGCCTCAGCATCGCCTGATAAACCATCGACACGCTCGGCCTTTCAGCGGAGGACGTCACGGTGCCAATGCTTTGCTGGCCGTCCACGAACGAAACCTCCAGATAGATATGCCTGCTAACAGTCCGTGAAGCACCCGCGCGCCGGCAATGACGGCTCCGTCATGCACCGCTCATGCGGCGGCGTCAGGGAATGACGGAGTCGCATGAAATCACACCAGGACCATCCCGCCATCGATCATCACGATCTGGCCAGTCATGTAGTCGGAATCGGAGGAGGCGAGGAAGGTCGTAGTACCGGTGATGTCGTCCGGCATCGCTGGCCGTCCCACTAGGATTCCGGAGGAGAATTCCTCGATTGCCTGACCCGGACGCTGCGAAGTTCCGAGATCCATCAGGTCCTTGTCGAGCTGCTCCCAGAGCGGCGTCCGGACGACGCCCGGCGCGAAGCCGTTCACCGTGATCTTCGACTTGGCGAGTGCCCGTGCCGCGGCTTGGGTGATTGCGACCACCGCGAATTTCGACGCGCAGTAGGACGCTACATTGTCGAAGCCCTGTCGGCTCGCGATCGAGGCGGTGTTGATGATCTTGCCGCCGGCCCCCTGATGGATCATCTGCTTGGCCGCCTCTTGCGTGCCGATCAGCACACCGAGCGCGTTGACCTTCATGATCAGATTGAAATTGTCCTCCGTGACGTCGAGGAACTTCATCGGCTTGTTGATGCCGGCGTTGTTGAAGACGACATTGACCGCGCCGAAAGTTTCGGCGGTCTTAGCCATCAGCCCTGCCATCTGCCCGCGGACTGTGACGTCGACGGCGACGCCGAGCGTCTTTGCGCCGTTATTTAGCCTGACCTCGTCGGCAACCGCACGAGCGACGTCGGGAACGCCGGCATCGAGATCAGCGAAAACGACATTGGCACCTTCTCGATGCAAGGCGGTCGCGATTGCCAAGCCGATGCCCCGCACTGCCCCGGTGACGACACAGGTGCGGTTAGAAAGTCGTTGCATGATAGCTCCTCAGTATGCTGCTCTCCTCGGCCAGCGCGCGAGCGAGCGCCAGGCACGGCTGCCGCGCCGGGTGCTTGGCTCCGCCTGATCAGAAAGGGGGCTTATTGAACTGCGAGATGTTCTGCTGGGTGATCGGCGGCGTCTTGATGTAGTCGTAGAAAGGCACTTCCTCACCCTTCGCTACCTTGATTGCGATCCGCAGCGCGTTCTGCGCATCCTCGATCGGCGACTGATAGACCGAGCCGTAATACTTGCCGGCCTTGATTGCCTCGTAGCCGACCGCAAAATTTGTCGCACCGACGAAGATCATGTTCTTCGCCCGGTCCGCAGCCTCGGCGGCGTTCAATGCACCGATGCCCATGTTGTCATCTTCGGCGTAGACGCCGTTGATCTTCGAGAAGCGGGTGAGGAAATCCTCCATCACCGCCTGTGCCTTGGCGCGATTCCAGTTGGCCGGCTGAGTCGCAAGAATCTTGACCTTTGGGCAGGAGCTCTCGAGCTGCTCATCGAAGCCCTCGCGTCGCTGGATGGCCGTCAGGTAACCGGGAACGCCGACAATCTGCACAATCTGGCCGGTATCGTGCAGCGCCTGGCACATGATAGTCGCCGCTTCCTTGCCCTCGAGCACATTGTTCGGTCCGGAGAAGGCATCGATGCATTTGAATCCCGACTTGGCAATGTTCGAATTGGTGATGACGACCGGAATGTGCTCGCGATGCGCCTTGCAGACCACCGGAACCAACGCCTCGGCATTGTGTGGCCAGAGGATGATCACATTGGGTTTCTGCTCGATCAGGTCCTGCATCTGCGAGATCTGGCGTACCAGGCTGCCACCAGCATCGAGCACGATGGCCTTGACGCCAGCCTTCTTCGCCGCCTCAATGAATGCCTTGTTGTAGGCGGTCTCATAGGCATCGACGCCGACACTCTGCTGGTCAATGGCGACGGTGATATCGCTGTTGGACGCCGGGGCGGCATTGGCAGCGGCGACGGCGCTGAAGGCGAACGTCAGGGCGACGCCCACGAGTGCAAGCAGACGCATTCTTTCCTCCGTTTCCTGCAGCCGAGTGGCATCTGCGTACTTCCCCGGCTAATGTTTGACGCTCGCAGCTTTGAACCAGCGCCGAGCGGAACGACAGAGCAAATTTTCTCAATTTGGATAAAAATCACCGGGGGCGGTTAAGCGCCTCGGAATAGTTGCACGCCTTTTCAATTAGTTAGGGTAGGTACGGCTCGCTTTGCACAGAGATGGGGCTTGCGTCAAATCCGGATCCTCTGAAGAATCTGACCCAAGGGATAAGATTAAGTGAGAAAATGGAGCCCAGCACTCGATCTCCTCCGGGACGGCCAATCGCCGCCGCCACATCGGCTGCGGCGCGACCTCGCGGCGACGAGCGGCCATGGGCTCCAGCTGCTCGACATCGCCGGCGAGCTTGAGCAGGAGCTCGAGCGCGTCTTCCCGGTGCGCGGGGTCGAGCCGATCATCCAGATGGTGTTCTTTCTGGTCCGCCAGCATTTCGAAGGTCACATCGTCACTACGACCGCACTCGCCGCCGCCGCCCGCATCCCCTACGCCACAGCGATCCGCCGGATCGAGGCGCTGGAGAACAACGGGCTGATCGTCCGTCATGCGCGCACGCGCACCGGTCGCTCCTTCTCACTGCATCCGAGCCCGAAGCTACTCCGCGCCTGGTGCGAATACGCGCGAAGGCTCCAGCAGATAGCCGTCCGTGCTGCCAACGCCGGTACCGACCGCGCCGACTCGCGCGAATATTTCTTCGCCCACTCCTACATGCGCTCGCGCGCGATCGCCCCGCCTTCCACCGCCCGGCTCCCCGCGAGCATCCGCCCGCGGCTCCGGATCCTCGTCCACGCCGACCCGACCTTCATGGCGATGAACCAGCTCAAGCGGCAATTCGAGCAGGCGATGGGCGTGCCTATTTCAAATGTCGCACTGTCGATCGACCGGCTGCGGGTCGAGGCTCTGCGCGGCGCTCAGCTCTCCGAATCCCCCTACGACCTGATTGCGGTGGACCTGCCCTGGATCGGCGAGTTTGCGACCAGGGGCGTGCTGCAGCCGCTGGATCTGTGGATCGCGCGCGATGAGGTCGACGCCAGTGATTTCTACGCCAGCGCGTGGCAGGGCGCGCGGTATGCCGGCGCGCAATACGGCATCCCGATCCAGGCGACGCCCGAACTGCTCTTTTATCGCACCGACCTGTTCGAGCAGTGCGGAATCGATCCACCGCGCAGGACCGACGACGTGCTACGCGCCGCGGCGCGCCTGCACCAGCCGCATCGCGGCCTCTACGGCGTAGCCTGGAACGCCGCCCGCGGCACGCCTCTCGGCCACAGCTTCTTGATGATGCTCGCCGCCTTTGGCGAGCCGGTGATCCCCTTTCGCACGCTCGCCGACGGGTTCGAGCCGGATGTCGGTCCCGGCGAGACTCCGCTGCCGATGATTAATACGCTGGCCGGGCTAGAGGTTGCCGAGTACATGCGTGCGTTGCTGGCGGTCTCGCCGCCGAATATCTTAAACATGTCCTGGTACGAGCGGATCCGCTCGTACAGTCTGGGCCAGGTGGGCATGGCCTATGGCTACACGCTGCTCGCGCCATATTTCGAACACCAGGCGAGCTGCCCGGCCCACAACCATACCGGCTTCCTGCCGCATCCCGCCGGACCGCATGGCGCGCCCATTGCCCCGGTCGGCGGCTATGTGCTGGGAATTCCCAAGAATCTCGCGGAAGGGCGTAAGGAAGCCGCTTGGCAGGCGCTCTGCTTCGTCACCTCGGCAGAAGCGGCCAAGCTCTACGTGCTGAACGGAAGCCTCGTCACCTCGCGGCTCAGCGTTGCCGCCGATCCGGAAGTCCAGTGCATTTCTCGGCTCTTTGGCGAGGTGGACGCAATGAACCGGGATGACCTACTGCAATTCTGGCCGCGCCCTCCGATTTCACAGATTCCAGCTATCATCGCGATCTGCGGCGAGGAACTCTATGCAATGCTTTTGGGCCGAGCGAGCCCGGCCAAAGCGCTCGCCCGCGCCCAGGACCGCGCCGAGCGTGCGATGCGGGATCAGGGCCCCCAACAATAATCACCCTGATCCAATGATCTCTGTTGCAAACACGACTTGGGAGTAAATGGGGATGCCTGACGACACCCTCATCGGGCTCAGGCGGCTTCGAGTTGGAGCCGCTCGCTGACGAACTGGACCGCCTCGGCGAGGACGCAGGCCCCAAGGGGGGTCACGCCATAAAACGGGCAGAATAGCACGGTTGGCGGCACAGATGGGAAACGGCTAGGATGGGGCGTCGGAGATTGGTCAACTGGTGGGAGGCGCCGCCGGAAGGCAGACGATTATCGGCGCCATCTCACTCGTAAATATGCAGCATCGATTGGCGGAATGGTTGATATCCACCCATCGAATGTCGGGTCAGTCGGAAACACAACCGAAATCGTCATCTTCTTGCGGTCGCGAGATTTGGGATACAGAATGATAATTTGGCAGCCGATGAATATGACCATCTTTCCAGTGATTTCCGATCTTAGCAGCCGACGTGTCCCAAATAGTCCAGAGACCACAATAGAATCGAGATACAGCACCACTCGTGATTTTAGGACGGCCACAACCAGGAGAGGTCCGACAATTGAATCTGCGAGACAAAAGGCTCCAAAGATAAGCTTCTGGCGAAGGGGGGATGATTGATCAATCATCCCTGTGTACAGGAGCGCCGCCACTCCGCCGAGCCCCATAGCTAATCCGACCAGAACGGACAGCATCAGCCAGAAGCCCTGATATTTGTACGATGCTGGATATGAGGGTAATATTGAGTCTGAGATCACGGCCTGACTGTTCCGGTGCGGCTCCGGCCGCGTCGCATGATGTCTGCTACGTGATGCGGAAAGCGAACCGGCAAACTGGGCAGCAGAGAATTCGCCTCCGCCGGGCGCTCATCTGCGGCCAATTCCGGCGAACAGAGAATGGCCCCTCGCAAAGTCTGCGCAGGTACGCGAGAGTTTGCTGAGAAAGAAGAAAACATAATGAAATCAATATGTTATGGCGGAGCAGGCAGTCCATTGCGAACCGCTCTCCGACGGGAATTCCCTGTTATGCAGGGAAGAAACAGGGAATTATCATATTTGAGGCCCGACATCGGCCGAAGCTGGGCTCAGGACGCCAACCAAATCAGGCGCTTAGAACAGAAATTCCCTACACGACCGAACAGGGAACTTTTCCAGCCGATCAGGGAAGAAAATCCGCCGAACAGGGAATTTGATCGTTTGGAGCAGGGAATCCTGGCCGTGAGCACAGTACAGCAGCGCGGCGATTGGGCGTTGTCGGAAGCGCTCGTCTCCTAGCGGGATGCCAGTTATCAGACTGCCCCTAAGATGCAGCCGAGCGGGGTGGCTGATCATCTCCCTAGTGGCGCAAGGCGT